>Ga0209382_10000844_pt1 | contig 49804 bp, 47 predicted proteins | sample SoiMetdeltSBSDD5_FD_187599 | JGI IMG/M metagenome (GOLD analysis project Ga0209382, IMG submission 187599) | Bulk soil microbial communities from a Populus tree surrounding site in Tennessee, USA - Soil MetaG P. deltoides SBSDD5 (SPAdes) (version 2) | ecosystem: Environmental > Terrestrial >...
CGGGTGCTCAATTTCTCAAGTCCCTTGCGTCTACCAATTTCGCCACCCGGGCAGCGGGTGCGGGGCGATTGTAAGCCACGGGGCCGCGAGTGTGGGCTAACGGCGACGCCTGCGGGCCGCGACGCCTGGCTCGCAGCGGCCGTCTGATAAACTCCCGCCGGTTTTTGGGCCGGTTCCTAGAACAACCATGCATGCACAGGCCGAGACGGCCGCAGCGGAGCCGCAACTCGACGTTCGCGCCGTTCACCTGTGGCGCGGCGAGCGGCATCTCCTGCGCGGTACGTCATTCGCCTTGGAACGCGGTGAGCTGCTGCAGGTCGTCGGCCCGAACGGCGTCGGCAAGACCAGCCTTCTGCGTTGCGTGGCCGGGCTGCTGCCGACTGAATCCGGCGAGATCATCTGGCGTGGCCAGCAGCTGCACGAGTGTCGCGACGAGTACCACCAGGAGCTCGCGTACCTCGCTCACATCAATGCGCTCAAACCCGACCTCACCGCGCTCGAGAACTTGCAGTACAGCGTAGCCTTGCGCCGGCCGGTCATGCAGCAGGAGCTGCGCGCTACGTTCTCACGTCTGCGCATCGATCAGTGCGCCGACCTGCCTGCTCGGTCGCTGTCGGCGGGGCAGAAACGGCGTGTCGCCATCGGCCGCATCCTGCTGACACGAGCTTCGCTGTGGATCCTCGATGAGCCGATCACGAACCTCGACTCGGCTGGCATCGCGCTGTTCGAAGAGTGCATGGCGGAGCATTTGCGAACGGGCGGGATGATCCTGACGGCCGCGCACCAGCTGCTGTTGCAGGGGCGGCCTGGCGTGCGAATACTGGAGCTGCACTGATGCAGTCCTCCGGACTCGGCGCGCTCATTCGCTTGGTGATCGCGCGCGATCTGCGGCTCGCAGTCCGGCACTGGGATCACGTGATCCAGCCGCTGATCTTCTTCGCGATCATCACCACGCTGTTTCCGCTCGCGATCAGCCCGGCACTGGATGACTTGCGGCGCATCGCACCCGGTGTCGTGTGGGTCGCCGCGATGCTGGCATCGCTGCTCGCGCTGGAGTCGCTGTTTCGTCCCGACGTCGAGGACGGGACGATGGAGCAGTGGGTCCTGTCCGGCCAGCCGTTGTCGCTATTGCTACTGGCGAAAGTTGTGACGCACTGGCTTCTCACCGGCCTGCCGCTGGTGCTGATGTCGCCGTTCGTGGGAACTGCGCTGGGCATGCCGCAGTCTGTTTGGCCAGTGTTGATGGCGACGCTCGCGCTCGGCACTGGCTCCCTGAGCATGCTGGGTGGAGTAGGGGCTGCGCTGACGGTCAGCGTGCGCCGGGGCAGCGTTTTGCTCGCCCTGCTCGTGCTGCCGCTCGAGATGCCCGTACTGATTTTCGGTGCCCGGGCCGTGGATTTGGCGATGCACGGCGAAGCGGTCGCAGGTCCGCTAAACTTGCTGGCCGCAGTGCTGCTGTTTTTCGTCAGCCTGGGGCCGTTCGCGATGGCCGCAGCCATGCGTGTCAGCGTCGAGACCTGAAAGTCAGGAAACAACGCCTACTATTTATATGTGGCTCTGGTTTCACAAGCTCAGCTCGCCTCCCTATGCCTACCGCTTGGCGACGCTGCTGCGCCCGTGGTTCTTCTGGGTCGCCATGGCACTGATGCTGTTCGCGGCTTACGGCGGGCTGGTGCTCGCGCCACAGGATTACCAGCAGAAGGATGCATTCCGGATTATCTACGTGCATGCACCTGCCGCGATCATGTCGCTGCAGGTGTACGTCGTGATGGCGATCGCCGCGGGGGTCGGCGTCATCTGGCGTATCAAACTCGCGCATGCGGTCGCTGCCGCGTGTGCGCCAGTCGGTGCAGCGTTCACGGTCGTCGCACTCGCGACTGGCTCGATTTACGGCAAGCCGATGTGGGGGACGTGGTGGGAATGGGACCCGCGCATCACATCGGAGTTGATTCAGCTGTTCCTCTACCTCGGCTACATGGCGCTCCGCGCGTCGTTCGATGACACACAGCGTGCCGATCGTGCGAGTGCGATCCTCGCGATCGTCGGTGTCGTGAATGTGCCGATAGTCAAATACTCGGTCGTCTGGTGGAACAGCCTGCACCAGGCGCCGACGATCTCGAAGCTCGGCAAGCCCGCGATCGTGCTGTCCATGGCCTGGCCGCTCTACACGATGTTGCTCGGCTTTATGCTCTACTTCGCAGCCGTGCTGTGCGATCGGGTGCGCAGCGAGATTCTCCGGCGCGAGCGCAATGCCGCCTGGCTGCTTGAAACCGTAAAGACATCATGAGCTTACGTGAATTTCTTGCCATGGGTACTTACGGGCCTTACATCTGGGCCTGCTACGCCGTCACCCTTGCGATGCTGATCTTCAGCGCATGGTCGGCGCGGCGCTCGCTGCGTGAGCAGATCGGTGCCGCGCAGCGCCGGGTCGAGATGCAGAAGGAGGAGCGGACATGACGATGACACCGCGACGCCGTCGCATGGTTTTGGTCGGGCTCATTCTGCTGGGTGTGGGCGGAGCGGCTGCGTTTGCGCTGACCGCCTTCCAGGACAATCTCCTCTATTACTACCCGCCTGCGGATGTCGCTGCGGGCAAGGCGCCAGTCGATCGGGTGTTTCGCCTCGGCGGCATGGTCGAGGAAGGCAGCCTCAAGCGCGAGAGCGGCAGCATGGAAGCGCGCTTCGTGGTCACTGATTTTCAGAAGGACGTGACCGTGAGCTACAGCGGTGTGCTGCCGGATCTGTTCCGCGAAGGACAAGGCGTGATCGCGCGCGGCAAGCTCAATGCCGACGGCGTGTTCGTCGCGCACGAAGTGCTGGCGAAGCACGACGAGAATTACATGCCGCCCGAAGTGGCGGAGAGCCTGCGCAAGCAGCATCAACAGAAGGCGCCCGCGCCGACGCCGTCGACGTGACCCTTTACGTCAGGAACTAACCCGCCATGGCCGCAGAGCTCGGACACTTCGCGCTGATCCTGGCGTTCTGCCTCGCGTTGCCCCAGGCGTTCTTTGGGCTCGCGGGCGCACAGTATCGCCGCCCGCATTGGATGGCACTGACGACGCGCGCCGTCGCGGGTCAGTTCGTCTTCACGGCCTTCGCGTTTGCGTGTCTCGCGTATTCGTTCTACCTGAACGATTTCTCGGTGTTGTACGTCGCGCAGAACTCGAACTCCGAGCTGCCGACGTTCTATCGCTTCGCAGCCGTGTGGGGCGCGCACGAGGGTTCGCTACTGCTTTGGCTGCTCGTGCAATCGGTCTGGACCGTGGCCGTCGCTGCGTTCAGCCGCAACATGCCGGCGTCGATGACGAGCCGTGTGCTCGGCGTCCTCGGGCTCATCAGTGCTGGCTTCGCGCTGTTCATTCTCGCTACGTCGAATCCCTTCGAGCGGTTGTGGCCCGCCGCGCCGGATGGCCGCGATTTGAATCCGCTGCTGCAGGATCCAGCGCTCGCGATTCATCCGCCGATGCTCTACACCGGCTATGTCGGCATGTCGGTGCCGTTTGCATTTGCAGTCGCCGCGATGCTGGAAGGGAAGCTCGATTCCTTGTGGGCGCGCTGGGTGCGGCCGTGGACCACGGTCGCCTGGATGTTCCTGACGGTAGGCATCGCGCTCGGCAGTTGGTGGGCCTACTACGAGCTCGGCTGGGGCGGCTGGTGGTTCTGGGATCCGGTCGAGAACGCCTCGTTCATGCCGTGGCTGGTCGGCACGGCGCTGATTCATTCGCTCGCGGTGACGGAGAAGCGCGGGCTGTTCAAGAGCTGGACGCTGTTACTCGCGATTGCGGCGTTCTCGCTGTCGTTGCTCGGAACGTTCCTGGTGCGCTCCGGCGTCGTCGAATCGGTGCACGCGTTCGCCAGCGACCCGGCACGCGGTTTGTTCATCCTCGCATTCCTCATCGTCACCATCGGTGGTGCGCTCGTGTTGTACGCGTGGCGCGCGCCCTTGTTCACGTCGAAAGCAGGCTTCGCGCCGATCTCGCGCGAATCGTTCCTGATGATGAACAACGTGCTGCTCGTGGCTGCGATGGGAGTGATTCTGCTCGGCACGCTGTATCCGATCTTCCTCGACGCGTTCGACTTGCGCGGCGTCTCGGTTGGGCCGCCGTACTTCAGCACGATGTTCCTCGTGCCGATGCTGCCGCTCGTGTTCCTGCTTGCGCCGGGCATGCACGCTGCGTGGAAGCGCGCGTCCTTCGAGCGCACCAAGGTGCTGCTTGCCGTCCTGTTGCTCGTGGCGATTGTCCTGGGCATTGGCATTCCCGCCTTCGCGTACGGCTGGCGTTCGGTCTTGAGTGCGGTGGGCATCGTGGTCGCGCTGTGGGTCGCGCTCGCTTCGCTGATCGAGCCGGTCGAGCGATTGCGCAAGGGCCATTCATTGTCGGCGGGCGTGCTCGGCATGAGCGTCGCGCACTTCGGCCTGGCGATGTTCATTCTCGGCGCCACGACCGTCGAGTCCTACAAAGAAGAGAAGGATCTGAGCTTGCGCCCGGGCCAAAGCACGGAGGTCGCCGGGTTCACGTTCGCGATGAACAGCCTGCGCGACGTCGCGGGGCCGAACTACCAGGCGACCGAAAGCGAGGTGGTCATCTCGCGCAATGGCCGTGAGCTCACCAAGCTGTATCCGCAGAAGCGCGTCTACCGCGTGCAGAAGAACGCGATGACGGAGGCCGGCATCGACGGCGGCTGGAATCGCGATCTGTTCGTCGCAATGGGTGAGCCGCTCGGCGACGGTTCGTGGAGCCTGCGGCTGCAGTACAAGCCGATGGTGCGGTTCATCTGGTTGGGTGCGCTCGTGATCGCCATCGGCGGCCTCATCGCCGTATGCGACCGACGTTATCGTCAGCGAGTCACCGCCGATGCCGCCAGTCCTGCGCAGGCCGGAACCAGCACGGCCTGAACGCATCATGTTGCGATTCATCATTCCCATCGGTCTGTTCGCGGCGCTCGCAGCGTTCCTGTTCATCGGCCTGAGCCGCGACAAGGAAACGCTGCCGTCGCCGCTGATCGGCAAGCCAGCGCCGCTGTTCGAGCTGGCGCGCGTCGAGGATCCATCGCAGAAGATCTCCAATCGTGAGTTCGCCGGGCGGCCGTATGTCGTGAACATCTGGGGCAGCTGGTGCTTCGCCTGTCGTGAAGAGCACGCGGCCTTGATGGAAATTGCACGGCGCGGCGAAATCCCGCTGATCGGATTGAACTGGAAGGACGAGTTGCCGCTGGCACAAGAATGGCTGCAGAAGCTCGGTAACCCTTATGTGGTTTCGGCATTCGATCCGGAAGGCAACGTCGGCATCGACTGGGGCGCGTACGGCGCGCCGGAGACGTTTCTCGTCGACGCGCACGGCATCATCGTCTACAAGTTCGTTTCCCCGATGACCATCGAAGTCTGGGAGCGCGAATTCCTGCCGCGCGCCAGGCAAGGCGGAGTCAAGGGCGAATGAAGGCAGTATTCGCCATCGTCGCGGCAGTGCTGTGGGCGCAACTGGCACTCGCCATCGATACCGCTCCGGCCTTCGCGGACCCTGCGCAGCAGGCGCGCTACGAGCGCGTGATTCGTGAGCTGCGGTGCCTGCAATGTCGCAGCGAGACGATCGCTGATTCCAACGCCACCCTCGCCGCGGACCTGCGCCGTCAGGTGAGGGAGATGATGGCTGCAGGCAAGAGCGATCAGGAGATCTTCCAGCACATGGTGGATCGCTACGGCGACTATGTTCTCTACAAGCCGCCGCTGGTGGCACGCACCTGGCTCCTTTGGGGCGCGCCGATCCTGTTGCTGGTCGGCGGCGCAGCGATCGCTGTGTTCGTGATCGCTCGCAAGTCGCACCTGCCGGACACGGATCCGGCCGATCCCGGCCTGGGTGCCTCGTGACCGGTTTCATCATCGCCTGCGCCGCCATGGTAGCGGCGGCTCTGCTGTGGATCCTGCTGCCGCTGTTGCGGACCCGATCGCCGGATGCCGGTGCATCGCTCAAGGAGCGCCGCATTTCCGCAATCGCCATCGCAGTGTTCGTGCCCGCGGTGGCGGCGACGCTGTACCTGACGCTGAGCAAGTGGAACTGGCAGGAAACTGATGCCGCGCTGGCGCGCGAGCAGCAGATGGGCGATCTGCTCGAACAGCTCAAGGCGAAACTGGCCGATAACCCGAATGACGTAAACGGCTGGCTGCTGCTCGGCCGCTCGTACGGCACGATGGGTAAGTACGCGCTCGCGGTCGATGCCTTCCAGAATGCCTATGACAAGTCGCACGGCGAGAACGTCGAGGCGATGATCGGTCTCGGCGAAGCACTCGCGATGACTGACGAAGCATCGCTCGCCGGTAGAGCGGGTCGCCTGTTCGATGCCGCACTCGAGCGGGCGCCGAACCATCCCAAGGCACTCTGGTACGGCAGCATCGCGGCGCTGCAAGCCGGCGACCTGCGCAAGGGGCGTGACCGTTTGCAACTTCTGCTCGCTCAGAATCCGCCGCCGCAGCTCCGCAGCGTGCTGGAACGCCAGATCCAGGACCTCGATCAGCAGCTGGCCGAAGCGGGGCAGGGTGGCGCACCTGCTGCCACTGCAGGTTCGGAAGGCGCGACTGCTGCGGCACATCGCTCGATCCGTGTCGCCGTATCGATCGCACCGAGTATCCGTGAGCAGCTCAAGGGCGGACCCCTGCCGCTCTTCATCCTCGCGCGCGACCCGTCCGCTGGCGGGCCACCGTTGGCGGTGCAACGCCACAGCTCCTCGGATCTGCCACTGACTGTCGAGCTGAGCGAGCGCGACGCAATGATTGCAGCGCGTACAATTGCGAGCGTGCCGCGCGTGCAGGTGGTGGCCCGGTTGTCGCGATCGGGTACTCCGCAGGCACAGAGCGGCGACTACTATGGCGAGGCCGAGTACGATTTTTCGAAGAACTCAGGTGCAGGCGGCAGTACCTTGAACATCACGATCGACCGCGCCGTGCCGTGACCACGAAGATTTCCTTTGGTGGCCTGCCTTCCATGGTGCCGGCCTACGCGCGCGTGCTGTTGGGCAAAAAGCCCTATGTCGCGCCGCCCGGAACCGTCATCGAACCCGTCGAGCTCGAGGCGCGCCGCGTCGTACTGTCGGCTGCGCATCTGCAGCGGTATCGCGATGTCTGCGCCGTGCCGGCCGACGCCGGGTTGCCGCCGGCTTACCTGCATCTCGTCGCGATGCCGATGCACATGCAGCTGTTCGTCGTCAGAAACTTTCCGGTGAAGGTGCTCGGCCTGATTCACCTGCGCAATACCATTCGCGTGCTTCACCCGGTCGAGCAGCGCGCGCCGCTGCGGCTGACGGTTCACTTCGACACGATGCGTCTCACCGACTTCGGTCAGGAGTACGACTTCACCACGCGTTACGAGCAGAGCGGCACGGTCGTTTGGGAAGAAGTGAGCACGATGTTCGCGCGCGGCAACACGGCGCCGAAGGAAGGCAGCAAGCGTCCCGCGATCGAGCGCGCGAATGCGCCGGCCAACGGCGTATCGACTGAGACCCTGGATGTGAGGGACAACACCGGGTGGCGCTACGCGCGCGTATCCGGCGACTTCAATCCGATTCATCTCACCGCGCGCACCGCGCAGATGTTCGGTTTCAAGCAAGCCGTCGCGCACGGCATGTGGTCACTCGGCCGCTGTCTCGCGTCGGCAGCTCCGCATCTGCCGAAGGGCAGGATGCAGGTCGATACGCAGTTCAAGCTGCCGGTCTACATTCCGTCGCAGGCGCTGTCGCGCACGTGGAATTCGAGCGATATCGTGGAGATCGCGATGTGCACGATGCGCGGCGATCGTCTGCACTTGGCGATGCAGGTGAAGCCGCTGTGAGCGCCACTCTCGTTGATTTGCTGACTGCTATCGACGCGCGCGCCAGCGCGCTCAAGCTGATCGAACCCGGACCGACGCGCCCGCATCTCGAGCAGATCATGCGCGCCGCCGTGCGAGCACCGGATCACGGTCGCCTGCGTCCGTGGCGCTTCGTGGTGCTCGAAGGTGCTGCTCGCGAGAAGTTGGGCAATGAGATGGCGCGACTTTCGCTCGTGAAGTTTCCGCAGTCGACGCCGGAGCAGCTGGACGGCGAGCGTCGCAAGGTGTTACGCGCGCCGACCATCATCGTCGTGGCTGCGCGCATCACGCAGGGCAAGATTCCTGAAGTCGAGCAGATCGCTGCGGTCGCAGCGGGCGTCGAGAACATGGTGCTGGTTGCGCAGGCGCTGGGTTACGGCGCGATGTGGAAGACCGGTGCAGCGGCCTACGACGCGCAAGCGAAGACGACGCTCGGCCTGAGCGCACAGGATCACATCGTCGCGTTCCTCTATCTCGGTACGACTGCGCTTGCGGGAATCGCAACGCCAGCATCTCTGGACGGCATCGTCACCTGGACCCCATAGCGCGAGCATCGCCTCGTCGCGTTCAGTCGTCGCTTCATCTCGCCAACGATTTCCGCACCGCTCGGGCCTCGCTACGATCGCGCACCCTTGTCAGGAGGACTGTTCATGGTCATTGCGCGATTGGCGATCGGAGTAGTGTCGATGCTGTTGCTGAGCGCCGCTGCCGCGGCGTCCAGCTGCCCGTTGCACCTGGTAACGATCGAGCCGGACGGCCGAACCTCGGCAGGTTCGAAGGACACCTTGCGCGAGGCCTTCCGCGCAGGTCTGCCGCTGCGCGTCGGCTGGTCGCTGAGTTTCGACGAGGACGCCGAGCCGGAAGTGACGCACTGGAGCGACGGCGGCTTCTTGACGGAGTTCGAAGGCGAAATCTTCGCGCAGCTCGTCGACATCCAGGCGCAGGGGCCGCGGCTCGGCAAGGCGAGCATATCGATGCCGACAAAGCGCAAGCGTTGGTCCGGCTTGATCGGGACGAACGGCGTCCTGGAAAACAACTTCGACGACGGCGAAGTTGCACCGTCGGCGCGCGTCCGCAGCGAGTGGTGCATCGACGGTCGCGCTGCCTGCGCCGTGCCGTCCTGGCGACTGGTTTACCTCCACGACAAGGAGGGCAAGGCGATCGAGGGTGCGAAGTCGGCGTTGTTCGACGCAATCCGTCGCGGCTATCCGATTCGCTTCGCGTGGGGTGCAGCGTTCGGCACGCCGGAGAAACCGGCGAGCGTCGAGCATGCTGCCGAGCCGGTGTTCCTGACGATCATGGGCGAGAGCGAGCTGTTCGTGCAGCTGCCGGAGCACATTGCGCAGGTGTCCTACCACGAGCCGGCGCGCGCGGCGTTCGGACCGCCAGCAGTCATGTGGCGCGGGATGATGGGAACCGATGGCAGCTTCGATGCCACGATGGTCGATCGCGCCAGCGGCAAAGAAGTGCAGCACATGCCGCAGCGTGCGCGGATCGCGTGGTTTGCTTATGCGCCCGACGCGTTGTGTGCCGGTAAGCCGGTGAAGCTCGCAGAGCGAGCCGGCGTCGTGGGCGCCACAGAAGCGCGCGCTCGCGAGGCAGCGGATTGAACTAGCTCCGGCAGTTCCGTGGGATCGTACGGCTTGGAGAGTACGGCGGCCGCCATGTCGCAGTGAGCGCGCGCCTGAGCCTCCTGGCCAGTCGTGAAGATGATTGCCGTTCCGTACTGAGTGCGCAGTTGATGTGCGACACCAATGCCGGCACCGGGGACCTCGAGATCGATATCTATGAGCGCGACGTCCGGTCGCTTGCTGCGCGCCAGTTCCAGGGCTTCCGCCGACGTGTGCGCGGGCCCGAGTACGGCAAAGCCAGCCTCCTCGAGTATCGCCGCGGAACAGTAGGCGATGATGACTTCATCTTCGACGACCAATACAACCATATGAATACAAGCAACAAGCGCCGCCGCGGGTTCCTCGCGGCGGCGCGTCCGAAGATTACCGATGCTTAATCACGCGATCGCTACTGACGGAGTTGCGCCTCAGTTGCAAAAGCCCGCGCTAGAACCTGCTGGCGCGCTTCCGCCGGCAACGGCACGCGCTTCGCATCGTTCTTCGCCTCGCGAGAATCGTCGTCACCGTCACGATGCCCGCGCTTGTCGAGCGGCAGCGCCCAGAACGCAACCTGATCCTCGGTGCCCGCCTTCAATGCGAGGCCGGTGATCTGGCCGAGGTTGTTGATGTCGTTCGCGGTGTAGAGGTGATCGGCGTAATCGTCCGGCACGAAATCGTTGAGATCCATCATCACGCCGCGCTCCCACAGGAACGCACGACAGCTCGCGAAACCAGCCGTGCAGGAGATGCCGACGATCTGGCGCTGCTCGTTGATGCCGAGCGCCTGACTGAGCGAGTCGCCGGGTAGCGTGCCGAGATCCTGGATGCCACGACCGCGCGTCCACAGGAAAGCACGCGCATTGAAAACGGTGCCATCTTCCTTCGACACATTGGAGAAGCCGACGATGTCGCCGCGCTCGTTGAGCGCCATCGGGGTGTTCCAGGCGATGCCGCCGAGATTGCCCAGATGGATTGGCTTGCCTTTCTCCCACAGCACCGCGTGCCTGGCAGCAACGCCGCCGACGGCCGTGCCGCAGGCGCCGGAGATGCCGATCACCTGGCCCTTGTCGTTGATGCCCGTTGCTGCGCTCGTGCTGTCGCCGGCAAGCGGCGGCAGCTCGCGGACCTGATCGAGGTTCGGACCCCAAAGAGTCGCACGGAACTGGAAGACCTGCGGCAGCACGCAAGAAGAATCCTCGACCTTGTTCTCGGCCCAACCGACGACCTGTCGATGATTGTTCGCGCCGGTCGCAAAGCCGTTATCGCCGCCGAGCGTCGGCAGCGGGCGAATCTTGCCTTCTTCCCACACGACACCGAGGCAGGTCGCCGCAGCGCGCGTCGGGAACGCGAAGAAGCTGCGACAACTCCACGTTTCGCCGCGCGGCTGCGGCGTGGTCGTTTGCGCGATGCCGGCGATGAGTCCACTGGTGTTCTTCACCGGCCACGGCACATTGCTGTTCGGTCCGCCCAGCGTGCCGAGATCGAAACGGAAACCGTACAGCCACAGCATCGCGTGCCGGCTGTTGTTGTCCGGCAGGTTCGCGAAGCCGGCGATCAGGCTCTGATCGTTGATGCTGTTGCCGGCGTTCTCGTTGCCGCCGAGCGAGGAAAGATTGACGACCCGGAAATCGGGCCGCTTGTGACGGAAGCTGTCGCTGCCATCGCCGGCAGCCGTGCCCACGGTCAGCGTGGCGGCAGCAGCAGCCAACGCCCACCGTGCGATCGAAATGTTCATAGCAGTTCTCCCCGGCGAAATCGCCGGGTGTCGATGTACTGCTATGACTCAGGAGCTACTCGCCACTTTCGGACGCAACAGGCGCGCGTCGCGGGCATCAGCCGCATCGGCCGGGATTGATCCGATCGGGCAGCCGTGCTGTGCTCGCGGCGAGCAGGAACGGACTAGGCGATGCCGAACAGCCGCGCAAAATTTTCCGAGTAGAAGCGCGACTGCGCAGCTTCGTCGCAGCCCGCGAGCGAAGCACTGAAGCGCTCGAGCGGCTGACGGCCGCCTTCGGCGTGCGGGTAGTCGCTCGAGAACAAGTAGAGACGGCTGTCGGATTGCCGGATCAGATCGCCGACGTCCTCGTACACGTACGGCGTGAACGCCATGTGCTCGATGATCTGCTGCGACGGTTTGCGAGTCAGCGCCTTGAGCTGCGGATCGGACTTGCTCCAGATCTCGGCGATCCAGTCGAGACGCTTGATCATCTGCGGCACCCAGCCCGCGCCCAGTTCGATGACGCCACCGCGCAGCGCCCGATGTCTCTCGAATACGCCGTCGAGCACCAGCGCGCCGACGAACGTCTCGGCAGGCTGATGCAATGAAGTCATGTCCTTGCCACGGACATTCTCGCCCGTGCCGAGCCAGTCGGTCGGCACCGGTCGACCGGTATTCATCCACGCTGCATCGATCTGCAACCGCACGCCCGCGACGTGCAGCACGAACGGCACCCCGGCTTCGGCGAGGCGCGCCCAGATCGGATCGAGATCGTTGTGGCCCGGCGATCGGCCACCGGCCGGACGATGTGGGACCCACACCGCTTTGAGACCGATCCGCAAGATGTTCTCCAGCTCCGCGAGCGAGGTCTGCGGCTCATCGAGCGGCAGCAACGCGACTCCCATGAGCCGCTCATCCTTGCCGCAGAAGTCTGCCATCGCGCGGTTGTGCGCGTGTGCCGCCGCGTAACGCTCTTCGATCGAGCGCTCGAGCGAGAATGCCAGCCCTTCTGAAAAAGTCGCGAACACGAGTTGCCGCGCGAAGCCGAGCAAGTCGAGCGCTTGTGCGCGCTCGGCGGCGTTGAAAGCACCCAAAGCCATGTAGCCTTTCGGGCCGCCAATCAGCTTGTCGCCGAGCGCGAGCAGCTCCGCCACTTCGCTGTCGCTATGCTTGCGAGTGCGTTCGGCTTCTTCGACTAGAGTCGCGAGACGACCGACGCGCGGCACCTTGATGCGCGGCAGGCGCTCGCGCGTGTCGGCGTCAGCGTATTCGGCGAGGAAATCCGGCAGCTCCATGATGTGGCTGTCGGCGTCGTAGCAGGTACGGCCGTGTGCGTACGTCATCAGTGGATCCCCCGAGCGGTGCAGCGGTCAGAAACTATACTGCGTCCGCAATCCATAGATGTCGAGGTCCTGACCGATCTGCACGCCGATCGGCGGCGTTGCCGGTGCCGGCCCGAACGGCGTGAGATTGCCGACGCCCGCTGGATTCAACCTGTGGACGTCGACGTGCAGCCAGTTGAGCATCACCTTCACGTTGGGGTTGAGGTACCAGTTGACGCCGAAGGTCCAGATGTCCTGGGTGCCGCCGCGAATTGCGTCCGCGGTCGCAGCCGTGCCCCCGAGGCCGGAATGGAAGTCCAGGTCGAGGTGCGAATAGCGCAGCGCCAGTTCCCACGCGCCGAGTCCGCCTGCAGAGGAGAACGGCACGAAGGGACGCGGTGACTGGAACGCAGCACTTGCCATGTCGTAGCGGCGCGTTTCACCAGTCAAAATCCAGCTGCCCTGCACGTAGAAGCCATCGAAGGAGGGGTCGGACAGCGTCGCAGTCGCAGCGGTGCGCTCGATGCCGTAGCGGAAGCTCTCTGCCTGCAGGTACCAGTTCTTCCAATTCGCTCCGGCCTCGAGGCCATAGACGTAAGCGGAATCGGCGTCGATCGAGCCCGTGTCGATCAGTCGCGTACTGTCGACGCGGATCTCCGGTCGATCGCGCAGGCGCACGACGTGCCGCTGATTGGCTGCGACCGTGGATCCCTGGTCGGGCGGTTGGAACACGTAGGTGCCGGATAATCCCGCGTGGAGGTTGTAGTCGGCGGATGTTGCGAGCAGCGCACCGAAGCGCCCCACGGCTGCGAGCTGCGAGTCGAACACTTCTGCATCGTTGACGGTACGCGTAGTCAGCGTGAGCGCACTCATCCAACGTGCGCCGTTGCCCTGCAGGCCTAGACCGATGCGTCCGTCTGCGCCACCGAGCGTGCGTGACAATTCGGCGGGAGCAGCGCGCTCGATGAAGAGCGAGCTCTCGACGCCGATGCCGTCGTCCATGTTGGCGGGCGGCGAGAATGCGCCGACCTGGAGCGCGAAGGGCGTGAAGCCGGTGTAGCCGATCCAGAAGTCGTTGATGCGCGCTGGACCTTCCGTGCCCGAGCCACCGAGCTCCACGAGCACGCGGTAGTTGAAGTCACGAGCAACGTTACCCTCGAACCCGAAGCGAGCCCGGCGGAAGTACGCACCATCGGAAAGATCCCGCGCTGCTGCCGTCTCGCGATTGGCGATTGCGCCGACCGAGCCGCGCCGAAAGTCTGTGGCCCCGCCGTCCGGAGCCTGATCATGATGAGCAGCATCGAGCTGTACGACGCTGCGCAACGAGATCGACGAACGCCCGTCAGCGCTGGTGATAGTCGGCCGCGCGTTGCTGATGCTCACGCGCGGTGCGTCCTGCGCCGTGAGCTTCGCTTGCTGCATGTCTTCGGCGACCTGCTGGCGCAGACGCTCGATCTCCTGCTGTTGTTGAGCGAGTTGTTCCTGCTGTTTGGCCAGCGCCTGCTGCAACGCGTTCAATTGCTGCTCGAGCGCAGCCGGATCGCTGGCGGCAAAGACCGGTGACGAAAACAGCGCAGCGATGAGTGCCGCAAGGGACATGCGGAAGTTCGAATCGGTCATGTCGCTCCTCAGCGTTTCGGCGGGTCCTGGAACCCGTATTTTTTGAAGGCGTCTTGCGCGGCCGCGCTGCGCAGGAACTCGACGAACTGGCGCGCGTTGGGGCGAGCTTGGGCGGTTACAGCGACGGGGTAGACGATCGGCGGATGAGAGTCCGCCGGAAAGAAATCGACGACGCGCACGCGCTTTTCGACCTTCGCATCCGTCTCGTAGACGATGCCGAGCGGCGTCTCGCCGCGCGCGATGAAGGCCAATGCCGAGCGCACGTTGTCGGCACGCACGAGCCTGTCGGCGACGTCGTTCCATACACCCAGCGAAGTCAGCGCGGAGCGCGCGTATTTGCCGACGGGCACCGACTCCGGATCACCGGTCGCCAGGCGTCCGTTGCCGAGCGCCTCGGCCAACTTGAATCCGGGCACGATCTTCAGCTCGATCTTGCTGTCGGCAGGCGCGACCAGCGCGAGCCTGTTGCCGAGCACATTGCGTCGCGTGCTGCGATCGATGAGGTTGCGGGCCTGCACGTAGTCCATCCATTCGAGATCTGCCGGGAAGAACACATCGGCACGCGCGCCTGCTTCGAGCTGGCGGGCGAGCGCGGAGCTGGCGGCATAGGAAAACTTCACAGGCTGCCTGGTCTGCTGCGTGTAGGCTGTGCCGATCTCGTCCAGCACGTTGGTGAGCGACGCAGCGGCGAATACCAGGAGCTCCTGCTTCTGTTCATCGGCGGCGTGCGCCGGAATGAAGAGCGCGCAAGCGAGAATGAATACGCCGAGCAGTTTGCGAAGTGCGCTAACGAGCATCGAGGTCCCCTGGATCGTTCGTTATATCTGGACGGACATAACGATACGAGGCTCTCGCTGGCGCCGCAAGCGCGCGCGAGAATTTGCAGTACTATCGCGCCATGGCCAAGCCGCAAACACCCGCGATCCGGTTGCGGATCGACCTGAGTCCGGACAGTGCGCTCGGCCCCGGCAAGATCGCGTTGCTCGAGCACATCGCAGCCACCGGCTCGTTGTCGAAGGCGGCACGCGAGCTCGGCATGAGTTATCGGCGCGCCTGGCTGCTGCTGGACGACATCAACGGGATGTTCGACGACCCGGCGACGACCACGAGTGTCGGCGGCAGCGGTGGCGGAGGCGCGCGTCTCACCGACCTGGGCCGTGAAATCGTGAAGGCCTATCGCGAAATCGAGGACGCCGCAGAGAAGGTCGCGAGTGCACGCATCGCTTGGCTCGCCAGCTGCCGCCGCAAAGCGGCTCGGCGTAGCGCAACGGGTCGGCGGCCCATGACACTTTCAGCTCGCAAGTCACATGCTGCGCACAAGTAGCTTCATCGCGCTGCTCGGCACGCTCTGCATCTCCGCCTCGGCCAGCGGCGAGCAGAACGCGGCGACCTATCGCGCGCCACGCGCGCTCGATGGTCATGCGAGCTTCGAAGGTAACTGGACCAACGCCACTATCACTTCTTTACAAAGGCCGCCGCGCTACCCGTCTCTGGTCATTCCGGCGAACGAGGTCGAAGCGCAGACGGCCGCTCATCCGCAAGTCGTCCGTCAGCGCACCGATGATGAGCAGGACGAGAGCAAGCCGTTGAACGGCTCCGATCTGCGGGCGGGCCGCGGCTACAACGCGTTCTGGATCGATCCAGGGACGAAGTTCGCGCGCGTGAAGGGTGAATACCGCACCTCGTGGATCGTCGACCCCGCCGACGGACAGATCCCGTATCTGCCGGGCTTACGCGAGCGGATGGACGAGGGACGTGCGAACTTCGACGGCCCCGAAGCGCGACCGCTCGGCGAGCGCTGCATCGTGAACAGCAACAGCGCCGGTCCGCCGATGCTGAACTACCTTTACAACAACAACTACGAGATCGTGCAGACAGCCGACGCGCTCGTGATCCGCGCGGAAATGAACAACTACGCACGGATCGTGCGCATCGGCGGGCACCATCCGTCTGCGGCGATTCGCACTCTGCACGGCGATTCCGTCGGCCGCTGGGACGGCGAAACGCTCGTGATCGAGACCACTCGTTTCCATCCCCTGCACGCCACCGGCGTCGTACCGCTCACCGAGCGGGGCAAGGTGGTCGAGCGACTCACCCGCGTTTCGCCCAGCGAAATTCTCTACGAGTTCACGGTCGAGGATTCCGGCGTCTATGCCCGTCCCTGGCGCGCCGAAATGACGTTCAATGCCACGCGCGACCGCGTCTTCGAGTACGCGTGCCACGAGGGCAACTATGCATTGCCAGGCATCCTGGCCGGTGCGCGCGAACAGGAGAAGCGTCAGGCAGCAGGCGCAGAACACTGATCTGCAAATCGGCGTTCGCCGGTGTCGGCCCGCGGCTCGCCGACCAAATCTTTACCCTTCCTTCGCATCCGCAGCACTCTCCCGCGGCGTAGACTACCGTTCTGCCGAATGCAACTGGGGAGATCCTCGTGAAGAGAGCGATTCTTGCGCTGGCGCTGCTCGCCGCCGGCACGGCTGCCAGTGCGGCCACCGATGTCAAACGCGTCGGAGATTTCTCCCTGCTCGACCAGCAGGGCTACTTCCACCAGATGAGCTACTACGACGACCACAAGGCGATCGCGCTGCTGGTCCAGAGCAGTGCTCGCCCGGTCAACGACAAAGACCTCGCCGCCTTCAAGGAAGCGCGCGCGAAGTATCAGGACAAGGTCAAGTTCTTCATGCTCGACCCGGTCGCGGACGAGACCCGCGAGTCGGTGCAGAAGGAGCTCGACAAGCACGGGCTCGACATTCCGGTGCTGATGGACGAGACGCAGCTCGTGGCCGAAGGGCTCGGCGTCAGCAAGGTCGGCGAAGTGTTCCTGATCCAGCCCGGCACGACCGACGTGCTGTACCGCGGCCCTGCCAACAAGTACTTCGTCAGCGCCATCGACGACGTGCTGGCCGGCCGTGCGGTCAAGAAGGCGAAAGTCAGGGCAAGCGGCGCCAAGGTCAAATACGTCGCAGCGGCCGATCGCAACCCTCGCAAGTCCACGATTGCTTATTCGAAGGACATCGCACCGATCCTGGCCGAGAACTGCGCACGCTGCCATCGCGAGGGCGGCATCGCGCCGTTCGCAATGAACAGCCATGCGATCGTCAAAGGCTTCTCGCCGATGATTCGCGAGGTCGTGCTGACCAAGCGCATGCCGCCGGGCCAGATCGATCCGCGCATCGGTCACTTCAAGGAGACGTTCACGCTGACGCCGCGCGAGCAGCAGACGCTGATTCACTGGATCGAAGCCGGCTCCGTGAAGGACGACGCGGTCGACCCGTTGACGCAGCTGACGTGGCCCGCGACCAAGTGGGCGTACGGCGAGCCGGACCTCGTCATCAAGATCCCGGCGCAGGAAGTGCCGGCGACCGGCGTGCTGGACTACCGCTACATCAAAGTGCCGATCGAAGGCCTGGACCGTGACCGCTGGGTGCGCGCGAGCCAGTACATTGCAGGCGATCGCACTGTGCTCCATCACACGCTGAACTCACTGATTCCGCCGGATGCGCCGAAAGATCAACGCATCGACTTCGGTCGCGTAGATCCGAACGCAGCCCGCATTACTGCGTACATCCCGGGCGCACAGCCGCAGCTCGAGCCGCCGAACACGGGTGGCTTGCTGAAGAAGGGATCTACGCTGGCACTGCAGCTGCACTACACGACGAACGGCAAGGCGACCGTCGACGCGGGCGAGATCGGCCTGTGGTTCTACAAGGACAACGAAGTCCCGGCCGAGCGCATGATCCCGGACTGCGCCTGCATCTTCACGCAGGGCTGGGATCCGATCCCGCCGTTCGATCCGGATCACGAGATGCGGCAGACGATCACCATCAAGAAGGACGCTCACCTGTACAGCATGCTGCCGCACATGCACTTCCGCGGTAAGCGCATGCGCTTCTACGCGGAGTATCCGGACGGCCGCAAGGAAGAGCTGCTGAACATCGCGAGGTACAACTACAACTGGCAGCTCGACTACGAACTGGTGGAGCCGAAGTTCATGCCGGCTGGCACGAAGGTCACGGCGGTCGCCGCGTTCGACAACTCGACCCAGAACAAGGCGAACCCGGATCCGGCGCGCAAAGTGCCGTGGGGCCAGCAGAGCTGGGACGAGATGTTCTTCGGCGCAGTGACGTACAAGTTCGTCGACCAGGGCGGCACGCGCGTCGCCCAGGATCAGAAGGACTAGCTCGAAAAAATCGTTTCGTTCGAAACGCAGAGGGGCCGCCAGGTTGGGCGGCCCTTCTCTTTTTCCGGCCTAACCCTCGGTAAACATGGAGATTGCAGCACTGCACTGCAGGCTTCGGGGGTCCTTTATGATGCGGTTGCAAATAAGAATAATTCGCATTACAGTCATGCGCGAATCAAGAAGGAAGAAGGGAGATCTGCGATGTCGCCGCCCGCTCATGTCTTGCGACTGACTCCGTCGCGAAGCCCGCTCGCTGTTGCGATCAGCCTCGTGCTCGGCGCAGCCGGTCCTGCTGTCGTTCACGCGGAGGAAGCCGCTGGCAACGATGAGGCGACGGTCCTCGCCGCAGCTGCAGACGCACCGTCGAGTGAGCGCGCCTCGCGACCGAATCGCCGCCGCGGCGGGACACTCGAAGAAGTCACCGTCGAAGGCCAGAAGTATCGCAACGAAGTCTCCTCGCCGAAGTACACCGCTGAGTTGGTGAACCTGCCGCAAACAGTCGTCGTGATTCCGAAGACTGTGTTTCGCGAGCAAGCGGCGATCACGCTCTCCGACGTTCTGCGCAATACGCCTGGCATCACGCTGCTGGCGGGCGAGGGCGGCGGTGCTTCCAATACCGCCGGCGACAGCTTCTTCATGCGCGGCTTCGACGCGACCAACAGTATCTTCATCGATGGCGTCCGCGATCAGGGCGCTTACAGCCGCGACGTCTTCAATCTCGATCAAGTGGAAGTGTCGAAAGGTCCGTCCGGCTCTTACACCGGCCGTGGCAACGCCTCGGGATCGGTGAATCTCGTCACGAAGACGGCGTTCGAGCAGCCGCTGCGCGCCGTCGGTCTCACCTACGGCACGAACGATCACGTGCGCTCCACCGTCGATTTCAATCAGCCGTTGCCGGAGGACTTCCTCGGCGGCGCCGCGGTTCGCTTGAATGCGATGTGGCAAGACGGCGGCGTAGCCGGCCGCGACGAAGTCGAGCGCGACGCGTGGGGTATTGCGCCGTCGTTCGCCTTGGGACTCAGCACAGATACGCGCCTTGCGGTCGCGGCGCAGATCCTGCGTCAGGAGAACACGCCGGATTACGGTCTGCCTTCCGCGGCTTTGCCTGGCCTCGTAACCACCACACCGCCGGTCGGGCACGTCGATCAGAGCAACTTCTATGGCAGCGTGCTGGACTTCGACGATATCGACTCCGACAGCTACACCGCGCGCATCGACCACGATTTCGCGCCCGGCGTGACGCTGCGCAATCTCACGCGCTACAGCGACAACCATCGCCTGGCAGTCGTCACGGCGATCCAGAATCCAGCCGCGTTCGATCCCGTGACGGGACTGGTGACGCGCGCGCGCCAGATCAACGAGCGCATCAACCGGAACTTCACGAACCAGACAAACCTGAACTTCGAGTTCCAGACGGGCTCGCTGTCGCATTCCATGAGCGCCGGCGTCGAGTACGCGAACGAGAGGCAGATCAGCCCCGGGCGCACAGGTGCCGGCACGGCACCGCCCGCCGACATCTACAACCCGAATCCGCGCGATCCGATCACCGGTTTCGCGCCGGCGCGCACCGGCGCGTTCACGGACGGTGAGACGACCACGGTCGCAGGCTATGCGTTCGATACGATCGAGTTGAGCCGACGCTGGCAGGTGTCAGCGGGCGCACGCGTGGAGCGCTACGACACCGACTTCCTCAGCGTGGCGATTCCCGGGTCGGGCACGGCCGACATCAAGCTCGACGTCGCAGACACGCTGACGAGCTGGAACACCGGCCTGGTGTTCAAGCCGGTCGACAACGGCAGCATTTACGTCTCGGCGGCGACGACACAGACGCCGCCCGGCGGTTTGAATTTCACGCTGTCGCCGGTCACGACCAACGCGAACAATCCGACGCTCGAGCCGCAGAAGTCTACGAACTACGAGATCGGCACGAAGTGGGACGTTCTCGAAGGACGTCTGTCGACGACTGCAGCCGTGTTCCACACAGTCAACACCAACGTCGTGACGAGCGAGACGATCGGCGGCACGGTGGTCGCTGCCAGCCTCGACAGCGAGCAGCAGGTCGACGGCATCGAGCTGACGGTGAGCGGGTTGCTCACGTCGAACTGGCAGGTGTTCGCCGGCTACGCTTATCTCGACAGCGAATTCACCCGCTCGGCCGTAACCAACCAGACGGATGCGACCTTGCAGTGGACGCCTAAAAACTCCGGCAACGTGTGGACGACGTACCTGTTGCCGTTCGGATTCTCGGTTGGCGGCGGGGTCCGTTACATGGACACGGTCGCACGCAGTTCGCTGACCATCCCGAACGGCGCAGCACCGACATTGCCCGACTACTGGGTCTTTAGCGCGACTGCCGCCTGGCAAGCGAACGAGAAAGTGACGTTCCGGCTCAATGTGAACAACGTCAGCGACGAGGTGTACGCCGCCGCCCTCAACAACAACGGCGGACGTTACAACCCGGGCGCGGAGCGTTCGTTCCTGCTGAGCGCGGACTTCGCGTTCTAGGCACGACGAGGCGCGGCTTGTTGTTGCAGATCCCAGGTGTGCTCACGGCGCAGGAGCTGGCGCATTGCCAGCGACTGCTCGCGAGCGCCGAGTGGATCGATGGCCGCGTCACCGCCGGCCATCAGTCGGCGCAGGTCAAGAACAATCGTCAGCTCGCGGAGGACTCGGAGGCCGCGCGCGACCTCGCCAAAGTTGTCGTCGCTGCCGTTTCGCGTAATCCGATGTTCATCTCCGCAGCGCTGCCGAACCGGATCTTCCCGCCGCTGTTCAACTGTTACGACGTCGGCAATGGCTTCGGCACGCACGTCGACAACGCGATCCGCGTCGTTGGTGCCAGCGGCGCGCGTGTGCGCACGGATGTCTCGGCGACGCTGTTCCTGTCCGAGCCGACGGATTACGACGGCGGCGAGCTCGTCGTCGAAGACACCTACGGCACGCACAGCGTGAAATTGCCTGCGGGCAGCATGGTCCTCTATCCCGCGAGCAGCCTGCACCACGTCACAGCGATCACGCGCGGCCGACGCATCGCCTCGTTCTTCTGGATCCAGAGCATGGTGCGGGACGACGGGCAACGCGCGCTGCTGTTCGATCTCGATAACGCGATTCGTCGTCTCGGCGCGGATCATCCGGCGCATCCGTCGGTCGTGCAGCTGACGGGCGTCTATCACAACCTCCTGCGGAGCTGGGCCGAAATCTGATGTCGCCGCGCAAAGCTCTGTTCCAGCTGCATTGGATCTTGGGTATCACCGTCGGCATCGTGCTGGCGATCGTAGGTGCCACGGGCGCGTTGCTGTCGTTCGAGCAGCAGATCGTCGCGTCGCTCGCGCGCGAGGGCCGGCAAGTCGAGGCGAATGGCCGAACGCCGTTGCCGCCAGCCGAGCTGCTTACGCACGTTGCAGCCAATGAGCCGCAGAAGCGCATCACAGGATTGAACATCGTTCGCGAGCCGAGCGAGACGGTGCGCGTGACCTTCGCGCCGCGTGAGCAACGTTACGTCGACCCCTACACCGGTGCGCTGTTGCCGGCAACGCAGGGCGGTGCCGAGACATTCTTTCGCAACGTCCGTTCCCTGCATCGCTGGCTGATGCTCGGTGAGCTCGGCGATCGCGACATCGGTCGTCAGATCGTCGGTGCGAGCACGATGCTGCTCATATTCATGGCACTGACGGGTCTCTATCTGCGCTGGCCGCGCGGTCCTGCTGCCCGCCGCCTCAAGACGTGGTTCGTGCCCGACTTCCGCCTCAACGGCCGTGCGTTCCTCTGGAATCTTCACTCGGTGATAGGCACCTGGATACTGCCGATCTACCTGGTGATCGCACTCACCGGATTGCAGTGGTCGTATGAATGGTATCGCGACGGTCTCTACAGCATCGCCGGCGTCGAGCGGCCTGCCGGAGGAGAAGGTGGACCGCGCGAGGGACGAGGCGGTGAACAGCGTGAGGCGCGCGGCGCAACCGATATTCCGACCTTCGCCCGCGCGTGGGAAACGTTCTCGCGAGAGACGGGCGGATTCACGTCCGTCAACGTCAATCTCGCAGCACCTCCGGGTCGGCCGCTGGAGTTTCGCTACCTCGATCGCCAACCGAGCCACGAGCGCGCCTTCAACACACTCGCAGTCGACGGCGAAGGCCGGGTAACGAAGGCAGAACGTTACCGGGACAAGAAACTGGCTGCACAGCTCGTCTCGAGCATCTTCCCGCTGCACTCCGGCAGCTACTTCGGACTCGTCGGCGTGATCGTCTTTCTGATCGCGAGCCTGGCGATGCCGCTGTTCGCGGTGACGGGCTGGATCATGTATCTGCAACGGCGCGCACCGCGAGCGCGTCGCGCATCGCTCGCTGCGGCCACCGAAGAAGCCAGCTGAGCTGACTCCTCAGCCGCTGGCGATTTGGTCGCGGATGCGACGCCAGCCCTCGCTGCGCACCAGGTGATATTGCGAAGGGAAGTGCGCCTTTGCACCGAGCACGTCCGCCGCGTGCCATCCCCAGCGCGGATCGTCGAGGAATGCACGCGCGAGCGCGATCATATCCGCTGAGCCTTCTGCGAGGATCTGCTCGGCCTGCTGCGGATCCGTGATCAGACCGACTGCGCGAGTCATGGCGCCAGTCGCCTGCCGGATCTCCCGCGCGAGCGGAACTTGATAGCTCGGGCCGGCCGGTACTTGCACCTTCGCGCGAATGCCGCCGCTCGACACGCAGACGTAAGCGACGCCCAATTCCTGTGCAGCTCTCACGTACTCGATCGACTGTGTAACATCCCAGCCGCCCTCGACCCAATCCGTCCCCGAGATTCGCAGGCCCACCGCGACGTTGCGAGGCACGGCGGCGCGCACTGCGCGAATCACGCTGAGCGGAAAACGCAGACGATTGGCAAGCGGTCCGCCGTAGTCATCCGTGCGCGTGTTCGCCAGCGGCGACAGGAACTCATGCAGCAGATAGCCGTGAGCGCTGTGGATTTCGATCACTTCGAAGCCAATGCGCACTGCACGCTGCGCAGCCCGGGCGAACGCCGCTGCAATCCCGTCCAGCTCGCCCGCCGTCAACGCATGCGGGACATGCCAGCCGTCGCCGAACGCAGCGGCACTCGACGACACGGTCTGCCACGGATCTTCAGCTGAACCGAGCGGGGCGCCGCCGTCCCAGGGTCGATGAGTCGAAGCTTTGCGTCCCGCGTGCGCCAGTTGGATCCCGAAGCGCGTCGACCCGCCGAGGCGCCGGGCGGCGTGCAATGCGCGTTCGAGCGTTGCTTCGTTCTCGTCGCTGTACAAGCCGAGGCAGGCATGGGTGATACGGCCGCGGCGTTCGACGGCCGTCGCCTCGACGACCACGAGGCCGGCGCCCGAATATGCGAGCTGCGACAGGTGCTGCAGATGCCAGTCGGTCGCGGAGCCGTCGCTGGCGCTGTACTGGCACATCGGTGCGACGACGAGACGGTTCGGCAACTCGACCTCGCCGATGGCGATCGGCGCGAACAGACGGCTGGGCATTGAGCGCTCCGGGAACGTGATTGACCGACAGGGTTGACGACTCGGCCATTCTAATTTTGTCGCCCGTGTCGTGAAATCTTTTCCGATCGCGATTCTTCCACTTGACGGCCCACACGGCGCTGCCGCGTCAACGTCAACCAAGGAACGCTTCGAACCGTGATCCCCGAAGAGCGGGTTCGGGAACCCTCGGCTGCGAGCGAGGTGCCTGCACCCTATCGCACGCCGCATGAGCACCTGGCCGACTTATTGTCGCGCCACGACGCGCTGTTGAAGCGACGGATCGCCCGCGGCCAGACGCGCCGGCCTGCGGACATCCTCGGCTTTGCGGCGATCAGCGAGCAGGAAGTGCAGCAGCTGCTCGACGTCCCATCCGACGATCGCACCACGGGCGCACCCGATGCGCACACGCGAGAATTGCGGATTCTCGAGGAGCACATCGGTGCGCGCGTCGACCGCAGCCTGCAGAACGGGATGCGCCTGCCGCTGGTCGAGCTGGTCAAACGCTTCGCGCTGACGCCGAGCGAGATCGACCTGCTGATCGCGTGCCTCGCCGTCGAGCTCGACAGTCGCTATGAGCGCATCTACGGCTTCCTGCACGACGACATGAGCCGTCGGTCCGCTTCACCCGGCCTTGCGATCAGCCTTTACGCCGACACAATCGGCGAGATCGCACGCCTGCGCGCCTTGCTCGGCCCGCTCGCGCCGCTCCGCCACTATCGTTTGCTGGAACTGGTCGAGGAGGGCGCTGCGATGCCCTGGCTGGCGCGCGCCCTGCGAATCGACGAGCGCATCCTGTCGTTTCTGACAGCCGACTTCACGATCGACGCCCGTATTGCGCGCTATGTCGTCCCGCTCGACACAGGCGACGCGGAGACGAACCCGTCTGTCGAACGCATCGTGCAGTGGCTGCAGCCATCGACACTTATATATCTGCATGGCCCGCGCCATTCGGGCGCAGACGATCTGGTGCGCAGCGCGGCCGCACGAGTCGCAATGCCGGTGTTCACGGTCGACACCCAGCTGCTGCTCGATCCCGCCGCAGATTTCGAGCAGTCGCTGTTCCTGCTATTCCGCGAAGCAACGCTGAGCGAGGCAGCGCTCTATCTGAAGAATCTCGATCGTGCCTTCGAGCCGCCGACCGGCGAAGCGCGACATCGCGCGCTGGTGCGGTGTCTGTCGGACCTCGGAGGCGTCGTGTTCGCATCGGGCGAGCAAGCGTGGTGCTGGCAACTGCCCGCAGAGCCCGTCGCGACGCGCATGCTCGAACTGCAGTCGGACACATTCCGGGAGCAGCTCAACGCCTGGCAACGATTGACTGGCAACACGTTCCCCTCCGACCAGCTGCATCGTTTGGTTTCGCTGCATCCTCTGCCGGTGCCAGCAATTCGCGATGTCTGGCGCATGGCGCGGGCCATCGCTGCGGCGGAAGGCGCGGGCGGTGAGAACGCGCCCGATCTCACTCACGTGCAGCAGGCCTGTCGCACCCACGCGGGCACGCCCGTCAGCTCTCTGGCTCGACGCATCGACCCGAAGCATCGCTGGGCCGAGCTGGTGCTGCCGAAGGAGCAGCTCGATCAACTCGCCGCGATTTGCAGCCACGCCAGGCACGCATCGATCGTGTACGGCGAATGGTGCTTCGAGCGCAGGCTGTCGCTCGGCAAAGGGCTCAATGTGCTGTTCAGCGGGCCGCCGGGCACGGGCAAGACCATGGCGGCAGAGGTCATCGCCGCCGAGCTCGGCGTCGCGCTGTTGAAAATCGATCTGTCGCAGATCGTCAGCAAGTACATCGGCGAGACCGAGAAGAACCTGCGCCAGCTGTTCGACCAGGCAGCGCTCGCCAATGCCATCCTGTTCTTCGACGAAGCAGACGCGTTGCTCGGCAAGCGCTCCGACGTCAAGGACGCGCACGACCGTTACGCCAATACCGAGACGGCGTATCTGTTGCAGAAGATGGAGGAGTTCGCGGGCATCAGCATCCTTGCGACCAACCTGCGTCAGAACATGGACGACGCGTTCACGCGGCGCATGCGCTTCATCGTCGAGTTCCCGTTTCCCGAGGACGACGATCGCCTGCGCATCTGGCGCAGCGTCTGGCCGGCCGAGGTGCCGCTCGCGCCCGACATCGACTTGTCGTTGCTGGCGCGGCGCTTCCGCTTGAGCGGCGGCAGCATTCGCAACGTCGCCTTGTCGGCGGCATTCCTCGCCGCCGAGCAGCGCTCGAACGTCTCGATGCATCACCTGCTGCGCGCGACGCGCCGCGAGCTGCAGAAGATGGGACGTCTCGTCAACGAAGAGGAATACCGGTGATTCAGGACGTGGACGCCACGCTCAAGGAGCTGCTCGTGCGCATGGTGCCGCTCGATGCGGCGGCCATCGACGTGCGCTTCGAAGTCCCGAACAAGGAATGGTCGGCGACTGTGACCCGGCCGACCGTGAATCTGTTCCTGTACGACGTGCGCGAGAATCTCGAGCTGCGCAGCAACGAGCGCTTCCTCACGCGCCGGAACGACAGGTCCGGATCCGAAGCACGCGCGCCGGTGCGCATGGACTTCTGCTACATGATCACGGCCTGGACCACGGATGTCGCCGACGAACACCAGTTGCTGGGCCGTGTCCTCACCACCTTGCTGCGCTTCCCCGTGCTGCCCGCCGACGTGTTGAAGGGAACGCTCACCGCTCAGCCGCTGCCACTGCGCGGCTGGATCGCGCAGCCGGAGCGCACGCCGAGCCCGTGGGACTTCTGGGGCAACGTCGAGCACCGCATGAAGGCGAGCCTCAACTTCGTGCTCACCGTCGCGTTGCAGCCCTTCGCTGACGGCGACGTCGAGCTCGCGACTTCGTCCACCGTGAAAGTAAGGCAAATCAACTGACCGGTCTCAAGGAGCCGACCCATGCCGACCAACTATGCTTCTCCGGGCGTCTACGTCGAGGAAGTGCCTGCCGCGATCCGCGCCATCGCGGGCGTCAGCACCAGCACTGCCGCGTTCGTCGGCGTCGTGCCGAACACGCTGCACCTGGCGGCGCCCAATCCGGATTTCGACTCGGCGGTCACCACGTCGAAGCCCTTCAAGGTCGTCGACGTTGCGGTGACGGCGCCGGCGAAAGTGCCGGTGCTGATCACCAACTGGTCGCAGTTCGTGAAGAACTTCGCGGACCTGACCGGTGCAGCGAGCAAGGCCGCCTCCGCCGGCACGCCCGCGATCGACGCCCCGTTCCTGCGCCTCGCGCACGCGGTCTACGGATTCTTCAACAACGGCGGCTCGCGCTGCTACGTGGCACGCATCACTGCGGAGACCGATCTGGATGCCGTCCTCAGTGCATTCGCGGCGATCGATGAGATCGCCCTGGTGTGTGCGCCCGGCATGGTGTCCGACAGCGTGCGCGACAAGATCGTGCTTCATTGCACGAACAGCGGCGATCGCTTCGCCATCCTGGATGGTCCGGAAGTGACCGCGGACATCACCACGCTCACGCGCATCGCGGCCGATCCGACGCCTGGCGTCATGCCGAAGAAGACCGATTTCGCTGCCTGGTACTACCCGTGGGTGAAGGTGTTCGATCCCGGCACGAAGCTGCAGACCCCGACTGGCGACGGTGCATTCGCTGTGCCGCCGAGCGGTCATCTGGCTGGCATCTATGCGCGTGTCGACACCGAGCGCGGCGTATTCAAAGCGCCGGCCAACGAAGTGATTCGCGGCGCACTCGACGTCACGCATGCACTCAGCCGTGCCGACCAGGAGTCGCTCAACCCGAAAGGCGTCAATTGCATCCGGGTGCTCAACGACAACATCTACGCGTGGGGCGCCCGCACCGTCGGCGGCGACGGCAATGCCGATCTGAAGTACATCAGCGTGCGTCGCACGCTGTTGTTCCTGCGCGAGTCGATCGACGAGGGCACGCAGTGGGCCGTGTTCGAGCCGAACACGCCGGCGCTGTGGGCGAAGATCCGGCGCAACATCACCGCGTTCCTGACCACCGTATGGCGTTCCGGCGCGCTGTTCGGCAGCACGCCGCAGGAAGCGTTCTTCGTCAAGTGCGACGAAGAGACCAATCAGCCGGAGGATCGCGAGCAAGGCCGCGTCATCACCGAGATCGGCGTCGCGATCGTGCGTCCCGCCGAGTTCGTGATCTTCCGCGTCAGCCAGTCTGCACCTGCCGAGCAGTAACGACGATGACTGCGCTGCAGGTTCCTGGCGTCTATCTCGCGGAGCGCGTCGAGCGCCGCGCACCCGTTCTGCCTACGGGTGTGCCGGCGTTCGTCGGCTTCGTGACGACGCAGAGCTATGGACCTGTGGCCCTGCATCGCAAGGAGGATTTCATCGGCGGCGCGCTCGGGCATCTGAGCGATGCGATCGACGGCTTCTTCGACAACGGCGGCGCGTACTGCTACGTCATCGGTGTGCACAGCGAGCAAGACAAACCGGTGCCGGCGGCGAGCGCGACGAAGCTGGTCGATGCGCTGGCGTTGCTGCGAGCCTTCGACGACATCGATCTGGTGGCGATTCCCGATGCCGATGCCGTGCGTACCGCCGACGGCATCGACGAGGCAACCTTCCTCGAGGTTCAGCGCCGCCTGCTCGGACACTGCATGGAGCAGGGCGATCGGATCGCGCTGCTCGATGCGCTGCCGGGCAAGGACGCGGTGCGCCTGATCGAGGATCAGGTCAAGAAGCTGAGTCTCGCCGGCAGCGGCCCCGTCAATGCGGCCCTGTATCACCCCTGGATTCGCACGACTGCGCGCGGCAATCAGCTAGTGCCGCCTTGCGGGCACGTGGCGGGAATCATCGCGCGCACCGATGTGCTCGGCGGCGTGTTCACAGCGCCAGCGAACATCGAGGTGCTCGGCGCCACCGACCTGGCAGCAGATCTCGACGCAGCGAGCCTCGGACTGCTGAACGATCGCGGCGTGAACTGTCTGCGTGCGTTCGCAGCCCGCGGCATTCGCGTCTGGGGCGCGCGGACGTTGAGCAGCGCCCCCGACTGGCGCTACCTGAATGTGCGACGGCTGGTGCTGACGCTGAAGCGCTGGATCGATCTGAACATGAGCTGGGCAGCGTTCGAGCCGAACGTGCCGGCGCTGTGGGCACGCATCCAGCGCGAGCTCACTCATTACCTGCAGCAGCTGTGGAGCGCCGGCGCGCTGCAAGGCTCATCGAGCGATGAAGCCTTCTTCGTGCGCTGTGACGCAGAGCTGAATCCACCCGAGATTCGCGAGTCCGGCCAGGTGATCACGCAGATCGGGCTCGCGCCCGCGGTGCCGGCGGAATTCATCGTCGTCAGCGTGCAGCATCGCGCTGGTACGACCGAGCTACTTTAAGGAGGACCCGACATGGCAATCACCAAGCAAGACCCTTACCGCAGCTTCAATTTCCTGGTGGAGATCGACGGCATCACGCAGGCCGGCTTCCAGGAGTGCAGCGGACTCGATTCGACCACCGCCAGCATCGACTATCGCGAGGGCAACGACGGCCGTCTGCATCGCAAGCTCCTCGGCTTGAACACGTTCAGCGCGATCTCGCTGAAGCGCGGCATCACCGATTCCGACGAGCTGTGGAAGTGGCGTCAGTCGGTCGCCGACGGCAAAGCCGATCGTCGTAACGGCTCCGTGGTGCTGCTCGACGAGAAGGGCGACGCGAAGATCCGCTGGAGCTTCCGCAACGCCTGGCCGTCGAAGTGGACCGGACCGTCGTTCAACGCGGGCGGCAACGCCATCGCGATCGAGACGCTGGAAATCACGCACGAAGAGCTGGTCCGCGAATGAGCGCCGTGCCCCAGGAGCCACACGGTGGCGTGGCGCTGCAGACGGAATTCGCGTTCCGGCTGCCGCTCGGCTACGTCGACGCGGAAGGGACTCTGCACCGCGAGGGCACGATGCGGCTCGCGACCGCCTTCGACGAGATCGCGCCGCTCAAGGATCCGCGCGTGCAGAGCAATCCGGGTTACCTTCTCGTCATCCTGCTGGCTCGCGTCGTCACGCGGCTCGGCACGCTCGAGCACATCAACCCGAAGACCATCGAAGGCTTGTACGCCGGCGACCTCGCGTACCTGCAGGACCTCTATCAACGCGTCAACGAGCACGGTCACGACCGCGTCGTCGCGCAGTGTCCGCATTGCGAGAAGACGTTCGACGTGGAGGTGCAACGCATGGGGGGATCTGGCGCTACCCCGTAGAGCGGCTCTGCGAAGAGGTAGCGTACGTCGCGTATCACTTTCACTGGCCGCATGCGGAGATCCTGAAGCTCGAGCATCGGGAGCGCGCACGATGGGTGGAAGAGATTGCCCGGATCAACCGGCGCCTGAACGAGGCGCGCGAAGGATGAGAGCAGGAAGATGCCGATCAGCGGTTCCAACATCGGAGTGAGCATCGCAGCGGGCGACGGCGCCGGCCGGCTCGATCCGTACGGCGCCAGCAACTTCATCGTCGAGATCGAAGGGCTGGTCGCGGGCGGCTTTGCCAGCTGCACGGGACTGCAGGTGGAAATCGAGAGTCACGAATACCGCGAAGGCGGGCGCAACGAGTTCGTGCATCGCTTCGCCGGTCGCACGCTGCATCAGCCGCTGGTCTTGCGGCACGGGCTGTCGCCGCTCGACGGCTTGTGGAACTGGCACCGCGACACTGCGAGCGGCCGTATCCGCCGCCGCAACGGCACGATTTTCCTGCTGAACGAGCAGCGAGCGCCGGTCATGTGGTGGGACTTTTTGCAAGGCCTGCCGTTGAAGTGGACCGGCCCGGAGCTGCAAGCCGCCACAGCGGCGGTCGCGTTCGAGACCATCGAGATCGCGCATCAGGGCTTGAGCCGGCCGCGGCTCGCGCGCTCGGTCCAGGACATCGCCGGCGAGCTCTCGATCAACATCGAACTGCCCGACGGATTTTTCTGAGCCATGAGTCACGACGAGTCAATCGAGTCAGTCGCAAGCGAGCGCCTCACTGCGCCGGGTGTGATCGATCGAGCTCCAGTGCTGCGTCAATACGATCGACTGCAGCATCCGCTGCCGGCCAATGCCTTGGTCGATCGCCTGTACCAGCGAGCTGCTCATGCGGAACAGGGTGAGGGGAGTGCGCTCGTGTGGCGGCGGTCCTCGATCGCGCCCAGCTCGTTCGAGTCGGAGACGACCCTGGCGCCGACGATGACTTCGATTGCGCCTACGTTCTCGGCTTCGACATCGCCTTCAGTGCAGCGTTCAGCGGTGAGTGCGCCAGCGGTCGCGAGGGCTGCTACCCCTGCATTCGCGCAGCGGTTGATGCAGCGCAAGCATGCACCGGGAGTCGTGGCTGTCTCCGACAGCATTGCGCACGCGGCCGATACGGAATCACCCACGATGACCAGGAACACGCTGTCGCCGCAGTTGCACGCGCGCTATAGCGCGGAGAAACGAGCGCCAGTTTCGGTTGCTCGTGCGGCGGCATCGACGTCTGCGCCGGCCGTTGTGATGCGGCATGTCGATCCGGCCGTCACACGACCTGTCCCGCATTCGGCGCAGAAGCCGCTCTTGTCGATGGTGAATGGCTCATCGAGTCCGCCTCAACACCTGGTGACAGGACCGACATCGATGCCTGTCAGCATTGCTCGCAAGCACCAGGCGGTGGGTGCCTCTGCAGACGCGTCATCTCGCACCGTCGGGCGCTCGACGGAATCGACTTCCACGATCGCAGCCGCTCGCTCGGCACCGGTCATCGCCCTCGCGCCCCAGTCACCAGCATCAGCCACGCCGCTGGTGTTGCGACGAGTGGCCGCACCGGTGCCTCCATCGCCTTCGACGCCACCGGTTCCGTACGCCATGCCCTCGTCTAGTGCTGTCGCAGAGGAACTCACTCGCGCCGCGCAAGCAGAGAAAACCGCCAGCACGCCGCACGCTGCAGCTGCTGCACACACCGGCAATGCAGACATCGATCAGCTCGCCGAACAGGTCGAGCGCCGGCTGCGCCAGCGCCTGGAGATCGAGCGCGAGCGACGAGGAATCCGTTCATGGCGCTAGAGCGTCTCAAGATCTTCCCGGAGCAGGATCCGAAGCATCCGCTGGAGACCGAGGCGGACGGCTCGATTACCGTGCGCTTCAACCCGACGACCTACTCGATCAGCAAGAGCGTGTCGTGGGAACCCTCGACGAGCCTCGGCCGCTCCGGCAGCAGCAACGATTCCAAGGCGAACGCGCCCACGCGCTCGTTCGGCGGCGGTGGCTCGCGCCAGCTGTCGTTGGAGTTGTTCTTCGATTCCACCGAGCTGCCCGTCACGCAGCGTGACGTGCGGCTGCAAACCGATCTCATCGTGCAACTCACACGCATCAAGCGCGATCTGGAGAATCCGCGTCCGCCGATCTGCCGCCTCCACTGGGGCGCGGACCGCGGGGACTTTCCGTTCCGGGGCACGATCAGCCAGCTCGATCAGCAGTTCCTGCTGTTCCACGAGAGCGGCGAGCCGCTGCGCGCGATCCTGAAGGTCGTTTTCGTGGAGTTCCTCAGCCTCGAAGACGATCAGCGCGAGACCGATCCGGAGTTGACGACGCGCATCGTGCGCAGGGGCGACACGCTCGCGAGCATCGCGGCCGAGGCCTATCGCAATCCGGCGGCGTGGCGCGTGATCGCGCTAGCCAACCGTATCGAGAACCCCCTGGTGCTCGTGCCGGGCACGAAGCTCACGCTGCCGAAGGACGCGACATGAGGCGCGCACCGCAATGATCCGCGCCAATCGCAACCAGCCGCTGGTACCGGCGATCCGTGTGACGCTCAACAAGGCCGTGCTCGGCAAGGACGTCGCAGGCTGGATCGTGAACGCGACTGTCGAGGACGATCTCAACGAGCCCGGCATGTTCTCCGTCGAGCTCGTCAGCCGCGATGACGAACGCGGGACGCGGGCGTGGACCGACGACGAGCTGTTCAATCTCGGCGGCATCGTGCGCATCGCGTTCGGCTACGGCGAGCACACCGAGACACTGATCGCTGGCGAGATCACCGCGCTCGAGCCTTCCTTCCGCCTTGGCGGACCACCGTCACTCGTAGTCCGCGGCTACGACCGGCGACATCGGCTCAACAAGTTCCGCCGCACGCGCACCTTCGTGGCACAGAAGGACAGCGAGATCGCGACGACGGTGTGCAGCGAAGCAGGGTTGGACGTCCGTGCTACCGACAGCGGCGTGCAACACGACTATGTGCTGCAACCGGGACAGACCGATCTGGATTTTCTGCTCGAGCGTGCGCGGCGCGTTCATTTCGAGCTGGCGATGGACGGGGAGACCGTGCTGTTCCGTCCGGTAGCCAATGCACAGAACGAAGTGCTGAGCCTGTCGTTCGAGGATGACTTGCTCGACTTCGATGCACGCCTGTCTCTCATCTCCGCGACGCAGGTCGTGCTACGCGGCTGGGATCCGCAAAACAAGCAGCCGCTCCAGGCTGTCGGCGAGGACGAGAGCGAGGAAGTGCCGATGGCCGGGAATGCTTCGGCACGCACGATTTCCGCTGGCGTGCTCGGCGATCGCATAGAGGACTTGAGTGTGCCGGTCGCGTCGCAAGCGGAAGCCGATGGCATCGCGCGGGGCCACTACGAGGCGATGACGCTGGATCTGGTCACCGGCGAAGGTCGCTGCCGCGGCTGCACCGGCGTGCGCGCCGGCAAAGTCATCATGCTGGAACAGCTCGGCGAGCGTTTCAGCGGGCTCTACTACGTAACGTCGGCAGTGCACAGCTATTCGCGGCGCGGCGGCTACATCACGAACTTCCGAATGCGGAGGAATGCATCGTGAGCACGAGCCTGCTCGACCTGGTCGCCGATGCAGCGTACCAGCGTGACAGCCGCATCCACGGCGTTGTCATCGGCGTCGTCACGAACAACAAGGACGACCACGGACTCGGCCGCGTCAAGGTGCGCTTCCCGTGGCTCAGCGGCGCTATCGAGAGTCACTGGGCTCGCGTCGCCACGCCGATGGCCGGCAATGGCCGCGGCCTGTACTCGCTGCCGGAAGTCGACGATGAAGTGCTGGTGTTGTTCGACCGCGGCGACGTGCGATTCCCGTTCGTGATCGGCGCACTCTGGAACGGCAAGGACAAGGCACCCGCGGGCAACAGCGACGGACACAACGCCGAGCGCGTCATCAAGTCGCGCAGCGGTCATGTGATCCGGCTGGTCGACGAGCAAGACGCGGAGAGAGTGGAGATCGTCGACGCGAGCGGCAAGAACAGCGTGGTCATCGATACCGCAGCCAACGCCGTCACCGTCAGTGCCGATACCCGCATCGTGCTGTCGGCGCCGGACGGCGACGTCGTCATCGAGGCCAAGCGTCTGCAGCTTGCGGTCGACAGCGCGCACGTCGACGTCAAAGGCGCGATGCAGATCAAAGCCGGCTCCGAGCTGGTGCTCGAAGGCCGCACGATCGATCTCAACTGACCTTAGCAGCGGATGGCAACCCATGGGACCGGCAGCAGCGAAACACGGCGATCGGATCAACGCAGTGGATACGCACGAAGTGATCCTGCCCACGCCGCCGGGCGGCACGACGTTGCTGCCGCACATTTTCTCCGGCGTCATCGACAACGATCTGAGCGGCGATGTGCGGATCAACGGCAAGGCCGCGGCAGTCGCCGGTAGCACCGCGACCAATGATCCGCACATCCCCACGCCGCCCGGCATCGGCTTCGTGAACAAACCGAAGAACCGGGGAACGATCGCCGAGGGCAGCGGCAGTGTGCGGATCAACGGCAAGCCCGCTGCGCGCGCCGGCGACGCTGCAATCACCTGCAACGATCCCAGCGACGAGCGGAAGGGCATCGTCATCGCAATGAGCAACGTGCGGATCGGGTAGATCATCCATGGCGAAACCGTTTCTCGGCGTTGGTACCGGCTTCCCGCTGCGGCTCGATCCAAAGACCGGCGTGTTCGCGCGCGCCGAGTACGAGGAGAGTGTGCGTCAGTCGATCCTCATCATTCTCGGCACGGCCAAGGGCGAGCGCGTGATGCGTCCCGACTTCGGCTGCGGCATTCACGATCTCGTATTCCAGAACCTCAGCGCTGGCACGATTGGACGTGTGCAGCAGACAGTGCGCGAGGCGCTGCTGCGGCTCGAACCCCGCATCGACGTCATCGAAGTCGCCGTACGCACCGGCGAGGCCGACAACGTCCTCGAAGTACACATTCAGTACGAGGTGCGCGCGACCAACAACGCGTTCAACCTCGTCTATCCGTTCTACCTGCAGCAGGGAGTGTCCGCATGAGCGACGCACCCCTGATGGTTACTCGCACTGCAGTCGAGCTGCGTGCCGATCTCGTCAAGGAGCTGCGCGCCAACGTGCCGGAGTGGTCGCCAGTCGATCCGCAGACTGGCGAGCCGGAGCAGGTCGGCGCCGCTCTGGTCGGCATCTTCGCGCGCTTCAGCGAGATCGTCATTCAGCGCTTGAACCGCGCGCCGGAGAAGAACTTCCTCGCGTTCCTCGATCTGCTCGGCGTCGCGGCGAATCCGCCGCAACCGGCTCGTGTGCCGCTGACGTTCACGCTGGCGCCCGGCACGACAGTCGATGCCGTCGTTCCTGCCGGAACCCAGGCAGCAGCGCCGGCAGCCGAAGGGGACAAGGGTCCCGTGATCTTCGAAACCGAGCGCGAGCTGACGGTCGTGGCCGCGCAGGTGCAAACCCTGATCGCGGTCGATGCGGAGTCCGATCTCGTCGCCGATCGCAGCGCGTTGCTCGTCGAGCCCTCGCGTGCCGATGCAGCACTGTTCTCCGGCGATCGAGCCAACGAACATCTGCTCTATGTCGGTTGGCGAGCCGATCTCACGACGCAGAAGGTGACGACGCTGACGCTGACGTTGGCGCTCAACGCATTGCCGGAGCAAGCCAGCCGCGAGATCAAGCCTGCGGACTTGCAGTGGGAAGCGTGGGATGGATCGACGTGGACTGTGCTCCCACCGGCGAACGTCGTGCAGCCTGCGTCGCTCAGCGGCCAGTATCGATTCTCGAACCTGCCGACAATGCCGGCACTTGCAGTTGCAGGCGTCACTCGGCGGTGGTTGCGTTGCCGCCTGCTGAAGCCGGTGTCGCCTGCGACACAGCCTGCGAGCGGGATGCTGCGCGCGTCGCTGTTGCCGGTCATCGACAGCGCACTGGCCAGCGCGACGTTTGCTCGCACCGGCCTCAGTCCCGATTTCGCTTTCGCCGACGGACAATCGCTCGACACGACGCGACTGTTCCAGCCATTCGGCGAGCGCCCGAAGATCGGCGACGTGTTCTACCTGGGCAGCAACGAAGGGTTCGGCCTGCCGGGCGCGAGCGTCTCGATCGCGCTTGCCGTCGCGAATCCCCTGGTGCAGCCGCCGCCCGCCGACCCATCGACGCCGATGGTCAATCCATCGAGTGACTTGCGGCTGCGCTGGGAAGCGTGGACCAGCAGCGGTTGGGCAGTGCTCGGCGAATCGACGACGCAGTCTGCGGGAGCGAACGCCGCGTTTCAGGATGGGACGCGCGCATTCACCACAGGCAGCGACACGACGGTCACGTTCACGCTCCCCGGCACTGTTGTGCCGGCGAGAATCAATGGGACCACGAGCTGCTGGATTCGCGTGCAGATAGTTGCCGGCAACTATGGCCGCGACGCGCGTTACGTGCCGAACCCGCCGCCGGCAACGGGCTTCACGCTCAACCCCGGAACGTTCGGCCCGCCAGTGCTGCGCTCGTTGACGTTGGGTTATTCGCAAGACACAGCGCCAGCGACCGCCGATCTGGTCGGCTACAACAATCTCGAATTCCAGGCGCTGCAGACCGGCGGACCGATGTTCCGCAGTTTGCTCGCTCAGCCCGCGACGCTCTACGTCGCTTTCAGCGTTCCGCCGGGGCGCCAGACGTTCCCGAACCGCGCGATCGCGCTGTATCACGCGCTGCGCTCGTTCCAATACGGCGAGCTTGCCGTGCCGCTGCATCCAGACCGCAGCGTGCTGCCGGATATTGCTGCGAACTCCGTGGCCACGCATCGGTTCACGCTGACGAATCCGACGGCGACGACCCTGACCTTCGACTTGTCGACAGTGGGCGGCTCGTGGTCGCGAGTGCTCGCTCCAACCCGGATCGACGTCACGCCAGGCGAGCCGAAGATCGTGACCGTCGCAGTGACTGTGCCTGCTGCACAGAATCTGCCGAGTCCGAACACCATCGATCGCGGGGTTCTCGTCGCGCGCGCCGCTGGAAGCGCTGCGATCACCGCAGTGACGTTCGAGACACGCGTCGGCCAAGTCGAAGCGCCGGCACGCCGTGTGCGGTGGGAGTACTGGAACGGTCGGGAGTGGACGAAGCTCAGCGTCGCAGATGGCACCGACCGGCTGTCGCGCACCGGCATCGTCGAGTTCCTCGGCCCCGCAGACATCGTCTCTGCCCGCAGGTTCGGTGTGGACGGCTACTGGCTGCGCGTGCTGTTCGAGCCCGGTGACAAGCCACTGTTACCGCGCTTGCGAGCCCTCGTGCCGAACACGACGATGGCATCGCAGACCATCACGGTTCGCAACGAAGTGCTCGGCTCGAGCGACGCTAGCGAAAGCCAGCAGCTCCAGGTACTGCGCGCGCCGGTTCTTCCGGGACAGATCCTCGAAGTGCGCGAGCCGGGTCCGCTCCCGGAAGACGAGCTCGCTGCGCTCATCGAGACACACGGCGCCGATGCTGTTGCGCCGGCAAGCACCGCAGGTCGCAGCGAGTTCTGGGTGCGTTGGACCGAAGTGATGGACTTGCATGGCGCGGGACCGCTCGACCGTTGCTACGTGCTGGATCGACTCGGCGGCCGCATCACCTTCGGCGACGGCGCGCAGGGACGCATCCCGCCCCGCGGTGTCGCGAACGTCCGTCTCGCTCATTACCGCACCGGAGGAGGGGAGGCCGGCAATCGCTCCGCCGGCGGCATCGTGCAGATGAAGACGACGGTGCCGTACGTCGAGAAGGTCACGAACCCGGATGCGGCTGCTGGCGGGTTCGCCGCCGAATCGAATGCTTCGCTGGTCACTCGTGCGCCACGCACACTTCGTCACAGTGGCCGCGCCGTCGCCGCGGACGATTACGAAGATCTCGCCCGTCTCGCGTCTCCCGAAGTCGCACGTGCGAGCTGCGTACCATTGCGCTACTTGCAGGACAACCCACTGAGTAGCGTCGAGGTGTCGGGCTCGCTGAGCTTGATCATCGTGCCGGCCAGCACCGATGCGAAACCGCTGCCCTCGCTCGAGCTTCTCGAACACGTCGCGGAATATCTGCGCGCTCGCCAGGCGGCCAACGCTGCGATCGCAGTCATCGGCCCGCTGTACATACGCGTCGATGTCGATGTCGAGGTGGTGCTGGAGCGCATCGACGGAGCGAACGAGGTCGAGCAGGCGATCCGCACGCGGCTCGCGGCCTTCCTGCATCCGCTCACTGGCGGCCGCGACGGCAACGGCTGGGACTTCGGCCGCGAGCCGCAGACTTCGGATCTGTACGCGATCGTCGATGCCGTCGCCGGCGTCGATCACATCCGCAAGCTGAGCGCCACGCAACACGAGGATCTGGTCGGCTCGCGAGTCACCGGCCGGTTCCTCGTGTACTCCGGTCAGCATCGCATCAGTCTCAAATTCGTCGGGAGCGAATGAGATGCCGTTGACGTTGCCCGAGCTGGACGATCGCCGCTACGACGACCTGGTCGAGGAGGCCCGCAGCCTGTTGGTCGCGCTCGCGCCCGCGCTCACCAATCACAACCCGTCAGATCCGGTGGTGACGATCGCCGAGCTGTTCGCCTATCTCACGGACGCCTTGCTGTTCCGGTTGAACTGCGTGACCGACGCGAATCGCAGGGCCTTCCTGCGTCTGCTGAATGGTCCGGGCTGGCAGGCGCCTGCAGACCGTGCCGGGCTCGACGCGGAAGTACGACGAACTGTCTTGCAGCTGCGTAGTGTCCAGCGCGCCGTCACGGCTTCCGACTACGAGCTGCTTTCGCGTGAGGTGGCCGAGGCGGGGAACATCGCGCGAGTGCGGTGCGTGCCCGGTTTCGACCTGAGCCTGGCCGATGCCAAGGCCCGAACGAAGCCGAGCCCGGGAACCGTGAGCGTCATCGTCGTGCCAAAGGCCGGCAAGGCGATCAATCCATTGCTCGCTGCGGTCGCCGCGTATCTCGAGCCGCGCCGGCTGCTGGCCACGCGTGTGCGCGTCGTCGGTCCGCGCTTCGTGCCGATCCATGTGCGCGTCACGGTGCGTTTGCTGCCCAACGCGCTGGAGTCGGTCACGCAGACGCGCATCGTCGACGAGCTCACGCGTTATCTGGATCCGCTGGTCGGTCGCGATGGCGACGGCTGGCCATTCGGCCGCAGCGTGAACGTCTCGGAAATCTACCGCTTGCTCGACACATTGCCCGGTGTCGATTACGTCACTCGCACGGTCGCTGCGGGCGGCCCGCTCGAAGAACTGTCGACCGACGATTCCGGCCGCCGCATACGCAACGACGCCAACGAGCTGGTCGGCATCGCGCTGGCGCGCGACGAGCTCGTGCAGCCACAGATCGTTCCGGCCGAAATCGTGGTTCAAGCCGCCAATGCCGTCACCTGAGCGAATGCACACGACATGACTACTGCCGCGAGCGCTCAACGTCTGCTGTCGCTCCTGCCCGCGATCTACCGCGAGGACGAGCTCATCGGTCGCGTCCTGCGCCCGTTCGAGGCGGTGCTCACGGAGCTCGAGCAGGGGATCGAGGACATCGATCGGCACCTCGATCCGGCGCACGCGCCGGATGAATTCCTGCCGTGGCTGTCGTCGTGGGTGGCGTTCACGTTGCGCGCACACCTGAAGCCCACGGAGCTGAGCGATTTCCTGGCGCAAGTCGTGCCGCTGTATCGCCGGCGCGGCACGCGGCAGAACCTGCAGGATCTGCTGCGGATCTTCACGAAGGGCGAGCCGACGGTGGAGGAGAGCACCACGGAGGCGAACCACTTTCACGTCACCGTCCGGCTGCCGACGGGCTCGCCGGAGGAACACCAGCGTCAGGGCGTCATCGCGCGCGCGCTGATCGAGCTGGAGAAGCCTGCACACACCTCCTACGACATGGAGCTCCTGTTCCCGAGCATGCAGATCGGCAAGAGCTCGCAGATCGGCGTGGACACGTTGATCGGCACCGGTCCCGGCACCTGATTCAGAGGATTGCACTCATGGCTGATATCAAGCGGCTCAACTACTTCACCTACCAGTTCCTGGTGGAGAAGGACTTCGACGACGAGCAGGACTACCACCTGCAAATGCGCCGCCGCCACAACCGCGCGCTGCACGTCGCAGGCGTGGCAAGCGGCCTCGAAGTCACGCGCACGGGCCCCACGCAGGTGCGCATCGCGCCGGGCACCGCCATCGATCGCGACGGCCGCGAGATTGCGCTGGACGACGCCCGTACCTACCCACTCGTGACGGGCGGCAACAACCAGGACGTCTTCCTCACGATCGCGTACCACGAGGAGTTCGATCCCGCCGATCACTCGACCGAGGGCGGCGCGAATGATTTCAGACGCACGACCGAGCGGCCGCTGGTGCAGGACACCGCAACCGCGCCACCCGCCGACGGCTCGGTGATCCTGCTCGCACGCATTCACCTGAACGCCGAAAGCAAGATCGATTCGGATGCGGCGATCGACTCGAGCGTGCGCACGCTCGTCAGCGCCAAGATCGGTCCGAAGACCGTCACGACCGCCCAGCTCGCCGATGGTGCCGTGACTCTCGACAAGCTTGCGACTGCCGTGCAGCCGCTCGCCGTGCAAGGTGCCAACGCAGTGACTGTCGTTACGGACAACGCTGCGAAGAAGATCACGGTCGGCGAATCTCACTCCGCGCGGGTCGACAATCCGCATGCGACGACGGCAGCTCAGATCGATGCGCAGGGCGGCGCGAACCGAATCGTCACGCAGATCAACGCAGGGAGCGGCGTGATCGCGCGGGCGCGCCTCGAACCTCCGCCCGCGACCATCACGACCGGCGTGGTGACGTTCCAGAGCCTGTTGCCGAACGTCGAATCGTTCTCGAACGACATCGATCCCGGGCTCGGCGCTGGCCCGGTGAGCGTGGACCTCGCAGTCGACGATGTGCCGGCTGCCAACTCGACCGTCGCGGGCGACTCAGGCTTCGGGCGTACGATCCAGTACCGCGCCGTCGTCAATCGCGCGAACGGCACCTTTCGGATCTTCGCGCTGCGTGCACCGAGCACCGCGGCAGGCTTGGCGCGCATCCGCTGGTATGCGTTCAAGCCGGTTGCGGGCGCAAATTCGAGCGTGACGGTCGACGTCACTGTCAATCCGCCGACCGCCAACCTCGCGGGCAACACGCCGCTCAATCTCACCGCGACCGTCAGCAACGTCTCGAATGCAGGCGTGACGTGGAGCGCCCCGGACGGCGGCGCGCTGTCGGCGATCACACCAACGTCGGTGACGTTCACGTCGCCGACGATCACCAATTCCTATCGCGTGATCGCAACCAGCGTCGCCGATACGTCGAAGACGAAGACCGTGACGATCGGTGTAATCGCAGAGATCTTCGTGCAGCTTTCGCAACAGACGGCGAACCTGCTCACCGGCGCATCGCTCAACCTCACCTCGAACGTCTTCAATACCGCGGACAAGGGAGTCACCTGGAAAATCGAGCCCGCGGGTGCTGGCACGCTCCAGCCTAGCGGAGCGTCGGCGCTGTACACGGCTCCGAGCGCACCGGGCCAGTACACGGTGAAGGCGACGAGTACGGCGGATAACACGAAGTTTGCGAGCTGCGGGGTCAATGTCGCGGCGGTGACCATCGCAGTCAACGCCGATGCGACGACGATCAACGTGAACACTTCCACGATCGTGCGTGCGACGATCACGCCGGCCTTCGCGGACAACCGCGTAACCTGGAGCCTGGAATCCAGCGGCGGCAGCATTTCGACGAGCGGACCGAGCACGACTACGACTTACTCCGCACCCGGCACGAATGGCACGAGAACCATCAAGGGTACGAGCGTCGCGGACACGTCGAAGTTTCAGACCGTCAACATCTCTGTCGTCGGCGAGCCGCCACCACCTCCACCGCCGCCTCCGCCGGGCAAGTTCATCACGGACGAGATCCAACAGAATCTGGTGCCCGAGGACGAGAAACTCGCAACTGCCGCGAAGACCCAAGCGAGCAAGAGCGACGGCAAGGCGCGCACGTTCCTCAAGCCACAGAAGCGTCCCACGACCAAACCGCCGGAGGAGCCGGACAAGTGATCGACGGCTGCCTCCTGTTGCTGGCGCGTGCGGAGGATCCAGCGGTGGGCGTGCTGACACGGCGCGCCCCCGATCGTGTCGCGCATGCGAGCGTCGCCGATCTGTGTGCGCCGGGATGGCGCTACGTCGTCGGATCACCTGAACAGGCGACTGCACGCGCGTGCGGTCGCACGATCGAAGCGAGCCGGATCGCTGCCGTGCTCTGTCGCATCGGACGCGTGAGTGCGGATGAACTGGAGACCGTACATAGCGATGATCGCGAATACGCGGCTGCCGAGGCGACTGCGTTCCTGCGCGCGTGGTTGATGCAGTTCCGCGGCGTTCGGTGCAACGAACCGACGTGGATGTCGTTGGCCGGACCGCGGTGGCATGCGCTGCAGTGGTCGCGCATCGTCACAGCGCTCGGCATCCCGGTGAGCGATGGATCTCAGGAGACCGCGACGGCGATCGTGTCAGGTCGACAAGTCTTCGGCGTAGCGGAGCCGCAGCTGATCGACTACTCGCTATGTATCGCGAGTGCGGTGGCGGCTCGCTCGCTCGCGATTCGCTTCGTGCGCGATCGCCGGTGGCATTTCCATTCCGCAGAAGTCTGTCCAGCGCTCGACGAGTGGAGCGCCCGCGCGCTGCTGCACGAGTTGTTGCCGGGCCGGTCATGAGACGCGAGATTGCGCTGTGGGGCTTGCCCAGCGATGGCCCGCTCGAGGCTGTACGGCTGGAGCTGAGTCAGCGCCGCATCCCGTATCGGATGCTCGATCAGCGCGACACGCAGCCCATCGACCTCGATGCGATCGGTGCGCTGTTCGTGCGTGTCTACGAGAGCTCGCCGGTCGACCGCTTCTTGTTCGCCTGGGCCGATGTCGCGAAGAGGCTGGTCTTGAATCGGCCCTCGGCAATGTCCTCCAACTGGGCGAAGCCGCTGCAGTCCGAGCTGATCCGCAGCCACGGCTTCGCCGTCCCGGCGACACTCGTCACGACGACGCCTGCCGACGCTCGGGAGTTCGTCGCGCGGTACCAGCAAGTCGTCTGCAAGTCAGTCAGTGGCTCCCGCAGCATCGTGAGCCGTGTCACTGCCGCCGACCTCGAGTCCATCGCAGATGTCGCCACCTGTCCGACGCAGTTCCAGGAATACATTGCTGGCGTCGATTGGCGCGTACACGTCGTGGGCGATGCGGTCCATGCCTGCGAGGTTCGCTGCAATGCTGACGATTACCGCGCAGCGCATGCCGCAGGAGAACGCGTCGAGTTCGCGAGCGTGACGCTGCCGCGCGCAATCGAATCGCGTTGCCGGACGCTCGCGCGCGAGCTCGGCCTGTCGTTGGCCGGCATCGACTTGCGCCGCACTGAAAGCGACGCGTGGTACTGCTTCGAGGTCAATACGGCCCCCGGGTTCACCTACTACGAGCCGGTGGCACAGCGCATAGCTGCGGACGTCGCGCAATTGCTCGCTGACGCCTGCATGGAAGCTGCAGCATGAGAGTGGACATGGCGCATCTGCTCGATGAACGGCGGTGGACGCTCTGCAACGACCCATTCCCGCACATTCGTGCGCAGAATGTCTTCATCCCGCCGCTGTATGCGGAGCTGGCTGCAGCTTTCGACGCCATCCTCAGCGGGCAAGCGCTCGCCGATTGGCCAGAAGCGCGCTTCGTGCGCGGCATGCCGAACTATGACGCGTCCGGCATCGCCTTCGACACACATGTCGGCTGGCCATTCAGTGTGTTCATCTCGCGCGCCTGGCATGACTTGTTCGCACGCTTGTTCGCTGTCGATGCCAACGGCTGCATTCACGGCGGCCTGCACCATCACGCCGTCGGCAGCCTGAATGGCTGGATCCACAACGATCTGAACCCGGTCTGGTTTGCCGACAGTGAAGACGCGGAAGGGATCGTCATTCCACGCCAGGCGCTGTGCACCTACTGCGAGGGCGCAGGCCCTGCAGAGGTACGTCGACGCGAAGCCGTGCGAGCCGTCGCCGTCATCTACTACCTGAGCAATCCCGAGTGGCAGCCCGGCGATGGCGGCGAGACCGGTCTATATCGATCCCTTCGCGACGCGATCGATCAGCCGGTCGCGACCGTGCCGCCGCTCAACAACTCGCTCGTCGCTTTCGAGTGCACGCCCGGGTCGTACCACACGTTCCGCAGCAACGTGCGCCACCCGCGCAACTCGGTGGTCATGTGGCTGCACGTCGAGAAAGCGGCGGCCGTCGCACGTTGGGGCGAGTCGGCGCTCGTTCGTTTCTCATGAGCGGCGATCCGCAGCGCGTCTGCCTGTTCACCGGCGCGAGTGGCCGGCTCGGCACGATGTTCTGCCGACTCTACGGACATCGCTATCGGATCGCAGCCGTGCATCACACGCGTCGCACCGTGCAGTCGTCGCAGATGTGCTGGTCGATCGACCCGCTCGACTCGTCGGTCCGCAAGCCGATCGGCGTGCCCGGATTCGCGGCGCTCGAAGCGGATCTGAGCGACCCGCGCCAAGTGCCGAGAGTCGTCGAGTTCGCCCTGGACACGTTCGGCGGAGTCGACGTGCTCGTCAACGCCGCAGCGATGGCGCACTGCGCACCGCTGTTCGGGCCGGACGCAACGCTGGATGTCGCGCGCTTGTTTGGTGTCAACGTGCTGGCGCCGCTGCAGCTGGCCGTGGAGCTCGTCAACCGCTTCTGGGGTGCGCGTGCGCGAGACAACGCCGCGATGAATCGCAACATCGTCAACGTGTCGAGCACTTCAGGCGCGTATGTGTTTGCAGGGCAGGGCGGGTACTCGGCGTCGAAGGCAGCGCTGAACATGCTGACGTGCCACATGGCCGAGGAGCTCGGTGCTATCGGAATCCGCGCGAATGCTATCGCGCCCGACAGCTTTCCGCAGGCGGTGAGTACCGAAAGCGTCTGCGACGCGATCGCTCGTGTCGACCAAGGCTCGCTCAACGGCAAGCTCCTGCTCCTCGAACGCGAAGGCGAGACGGTGGTCTGAGCATGACTTGCCGCACGTGCACGGCTGCACAATTCGGAAGCGGGCGTACCCGCGCTCGTCCGCCGGCAGCGCGGCCTCGAGCGACACTTGCCGGGCGCGTCGGCAACGAAAACATGCAAAGCCTTCTGCGCCAACGCGGACAGGCGCTGCGCGATCGCATCGAGCAGCTCGCGCGTGATCCAGGCCTGGCACATGAGGCATGGAAACGGTTGCACCCGGACGATCGCACCGCCGTGCTGCACCGGATGCGCCAGCTGTTTGGCGACGCGTTTGCCGACGAGTTCCTCGCGATCGCGACGTCGGGGAAGGCGCAACGGGACGTCATCTACTGGCCAGCCGGCACTGGGCCCTCCGACGAGCAACTTCGGGCGCTCGGGTACCGGCGCGGCGGACGGGAGATCACGGGATCCGGCTGGATCGAAGTCGAAGTGTGGGTGCATCCCAACGGCAAGCTGCTGCGCCGGGGCCTCGCGGAACAGTCGATCGGCACCGCGCCTGGCGATAGTCCGCCGCCGAATCTGACGCCCGAACAGGAACGCGCGCTCGAATGGATGGAGCGAATGCGGGAGGCGAACGACCAGGTCGGCGATCAGTGCGGCGACGCTGTCTTCGACGCATCCGCCGCCGAAGACGCAATGAACGACTTCATGACCGCCCGCATGCACCTGCAGATGCTGCGGAACCAGCACGTCGACATGAGCGCCATCGATGCCGGTTTCTGGCAGCAGTTCGAACGCGAGGAAGACGAGAACGCACTGATGCGCAAGCCATGCTGCGAACAGGAGCCCGACAACCTCTCTTTCCGCTGCCCGATCGATCAGGTCAAACCACGCTGGCCGCGCCGACCATGACTACGACCGCATGAGTACTACCAAGGAGAGCGCCGCTCAGCCGGCTGCAAAGCAGGAGTCGCCGGTCAGCGCCGAGCCGATCCTGCGGCCGTTCGAAAACCTTGGGCGGCGACTCGGCAATGCCAGCATGCGTGCTCTGCTACAGGCCAAGCTCACCGTCAGCAATCCTAACGATGTCTACGAGCAGGAGGCCGACCGCGTCGCCGATCAAGTGATGCGCACGCCCACGCCAGCGCTCGTGCAGCGGCGCTGCGCGAAATGCGAAGACGAAATGCATCGAGCAGCAGATGCACCGGCGGGCATTCAGACCGTCGACGACGCAACCGAGCAGTCCGTTCGGGGGTTGCCTGGCCGCGGCGCGCCGTTGCCCAACTCGGTGCGTTCGTTCATGGAGTCGCGCTTCGACGCGGACTTCAGCGACGTACGTATTCACACGGACGCTCACGCGCACGGCTTGGCGCGTGCAGTGGAGGCGCAAGCTTTTACAGTCGGGCGCGATGTCGTGTTCGGTGCCGGCCACTATGCGCCCGACACGGAGCACGGCAAACGGTTGCTCGCTCACGAGTTGACCCACGTCGTGCAGCAGACAGGAGCGGGTGCGCGTCCAACGCTCGCCCGCCAAGTCGATCTGCTGGTGCACGAACGCAAACCAACCGTGGACGACTGGTTGCGCCGCACGCGGGATTTCCGTCAGCTCGAAATCCTGGACCTGCAGGAGGGCATCGACCTGCTGTCACAGCATCAGAGCTTTCAGAACAGATCCACCGCGGACGACTTCGCTATCGAGCAAACGCTGGCATCGCTGCGTGCAGAGCTGAATCGCCGCGAGAAGGAAGCAGGCCGCAAGGGTTCGCACCGCCACAAATCGCGCAAGTCCACCACGCCACCGCCGGCGAAGCATCCGCGCGTACTCACCGAGAAGGGCTGTGTGTACGCGGGCCCGGAGGAGCAACGCAGCGAGTACAACCTCATCATGAAATGGCTCGCGCGCGGCGATCTGCCTGCGAAGGATCGCAAGGTGCTCGCCCGGGAGCGCCAGTTTCTCGAGCCGTTCCTGCTGGCGGACCGCCAGCGGCTCGCGGCCGAGCGCCATGCGACCAAGGTTCAGACTGCGCTTGCGCCTGCCGCAGGCGACGATGCCGTGGCGCTGCTGAGCATGGCACGGACGATCGAAGGCATCGGCAAGGATCCGAAGGTCCCGGACATCCGCTACATCCATTACCGCGGCGAGCGCTATGCGATTGGCGCCGCGCAGGCACAGAGCCTGCGCACGAAGCTCTCCACAGAGCTCAAGCGCGTCGTGAATCGCATCGAATCCAACGCGGGCGTCGAGCGCGAGCGCTACGACTTGCAGGTCAAGGTGAACCGCGAGAATCGCTTCGCGGCGTTCTGGTCGGGGCTGGTCGGGGGCGCGAAGGATCCGGGCGGGGAGATCTCGGCGACGTACGTCGCCGTCATGGCGGTCTATCGCCAGGCACACGCGAGCCTCGCTGCGGGACAACTCGTTCAAGCAGCGTCGCGCGTGCCGAAGCTCGAGCAACTGACGCAGGAGCTGCGCGCCATGTCGCGCGGCTTCCAGGACGACTACCTGAAAGGTGCGGACCGCCTGAAGACTGGCCTGGAATTCACGCGCGATGCGGCGTTCGCGGTTGCGGGCAGCATCGGTGCCGTGGTCGCCGCTCCATTCATCGCAGGTGTCGTCGGCGGACTCGGCGTCACGTCCACTGCGGGCGCAGCCGGACTCACCATCCTCGGGACGAGCGGCATGGTCGGCGGCAGCATGGCCATCGTTCGTGGATCCACCGCGGCGCTGGGAACAGCGCTGACGGGCGCAAATCTCCATGACGTCGCGCGTGCCGCCGGCGGCGAGGCGCTACGCGGCCTCCGTGAGGGAGTGATCAGCGGAGCCGGCGGCGCCGCGACACGCGCGCTCGCGCCGCTGCTCGGCGTAGGTGCCAACGCGGGCATGCAGTTCGTTCGACGTGCCGCAGGTGAGGCAATCGTCAATGGCACGACGACGATGATCGACGTGCTCTGGCAGGGCGGCAGTATCAAGGACGCGGCGCTTGCCGGCGCGCGCAGCGCGGTCCTGAGCGTTCCAGGTTCTGCCGTCGGCGGGTTGAACAGCCGTGCGGCAAAGTTCCTGTTGGCACCCATGACATCAGGCGCCACAGCGTACGCCGGCGCAATCCTCGCGGGAGAATCGGTCGAGGTCGCACTCGCGCGCGCGGGCACCGCCATAGCGACAAGCTTGTCGATGTCCGCTGCTACACATGGAGGCGCGCGAGACGCAGCGCTGCAGCAGCGCGGGCGCAGGGTCGGCGCGCGCGTCAAGCAATTCTTCAAGGGCGACAGCAAAGGCGAAGATCAGAACACGCGGCAGCCGCCCCGAGCACTGCCCGGCAGCGGACCGTCGCAACAGTTGTTGCTGCCGAGAAATCCGCCGGTGGAATCGCCCGAGTGGCTCTTCAATCGACTGGAGAACGCCGTCGAACCCGGGCTACCGCAATCGTCACGAGTCCCGCATCCATCGCATCCCGCGGACGGCGAGTTTCGCGCGGGGATGACGCGCGCGGATCACGCCTACGACGCCTACAACGAGGCACTCAGGGTGTCCGGCGGTCGCGAGGTCGGGATCTGGTATCACGAGGGCACGGGCGAATACCGTGTGCACATCGGCATCGAGACACGTGTGCACGGGCCGGATTCTCCCGGGCCGTGGGTCGCACTGGTGCACTACCACCCGAACCCTGCAGGCGCACTGACTTTCCGTTTGCCGGCGCCGGCGGACTTCAACGGCCTCTACGGGCCGCACGCGCGCAACCGCAACCAGCTGGTGCGGGAGTTCGTCGAGTACGACATGCCCGGCGTCGGGCGCGGGCGAACGGAGTACGGAATCGATCCGGCCCACCCGCGTGAGCCGTTCTATGTGCGCATTCACCGGCCGGACGGCACGGTCGATGCACCGCTGCGTTTCGCGGATCGCGACGCGTACCAAGCCTACTGGAGCCAGCGTTCGGTGTTCGTCGAGAAGGGCACTCAGCAACATGCAGAGATGTTGCACGACGCCCGTGTCGCACTCGAAGGGAACGATGACGATTGGGGAGGTCCCTCGCGCTCGATGGCCGGCATCGGTGGCGGCACGAAGGAGACCGCTGCCAAAAAGCCTCCATACGGATACCACGACGACCGCGGCGAGCCGGCGGCCATGGAGAGGCTCAGGCAGCGAGCTGAACAAAGGCGACTGCCTGCGGCCGACGCGGAGCTGGCCGATCCACACGAGATCGGTATCGAAAATCTCCCCGCGGACGCCGGGCCAGATCTAGCTCCTGAAGCGAGCGTGCATCGCGACCCGGGAACGGGCGAGGCGCGACCGGTGCCGCCCGACACGCAGCCGCCGGCAGAGATGGTTTTTCCGGAGCCTGGCCAACGGCCGCCCGCTCCGGTTGACACCGGCGACCGGGTGGAGATGCCGGCGCTCAATGATGCCGGGCTCCCGTACGACTGGGATCACATTCCAACCGATCCGGGACTCGACCCGCCATGAGTACCCGATGAACTGCGCGTGCTTCATCGTTCCGACAGAAATCCTCAAACGCTTCGCGCGCGACAAGCGCTTGACGGCGGCTCAGCGCAGAGCATTCGCCGAGGCGGCAGCTTTCGAGACGCATTGGCGCAAGCTGCGCACGGTGCAGTCGAGAGCAAGCGCAGTCGCGCTCCGATCGCTGGCGGGTGCACCGGCGCGTCCCGTTGCGCCCAGTGTCACGGTTTTCGATTGCACGACCGGGACTACGCTGCCGGGCTTGCTGATCTCGGATCCTGATGCAACGGCCAAGCGTGTGCTGGATGAGACTGCGGCAGTGGCGGAGTTCTATCGCACGGTCTTCGGGCGCAATTCTCTCGACCGGCGCGGCATGACGCTGCAGTCCTCCATTCATTACGGCGTCGGCTACAACAACGCGTTCTGGAATGGAGCGCAGATGACGTACGGCGACGGCGACGGCAACA
>Ga0209382_10000845_pt1 | contig 49778 bp, 48 predicted proteins | sample SoiMetdeltSBSDD5_FD_187599 | JGI IMG/M metagenome (GOLD analysis project Ga0209382, IMG submission 187599) | Bulk soil microbial communities from a Populus tree surrounding site in Tennessee, USA - Soil MetaG P. deltoides SBSDD5 (SPAdes) (version 2) | ecosystem: Environmental > Terrestrial >...
TGTTCCTTGCCGCCGGCCTTGATGAGTGTGACGCTGCCTTCGAGGCGGTCGCGACGCATCGTCGCACGCAGCGAATTCTCGTAGCCCGGGAACAGCGCCGTGATTTCGCCATCCGCTACTTGGACGTTGCTGACCCGCGTCCGCTCCGCGCCGTTGATCAGGTAGAGCACGTAGTGCTGCTGTTCCTGCGCGATCTCCAGACCGAACGGCGCGTCGCCACCGGGTAACCGCAGCACTGCGCGATACAAGCCAAGCTGCGGCGCATCGATGCGCGGATTACAGGCGGCGATGCCGATCGCGATCAGCAGCAGTGTCGTTCCAAGCAGGCTCCTACGCATGTCAGCCTCGTCTGTAGGTGCGCAGGAGTATGCCGCAACTTCGGCATTTCGCAGGGTTTGTGCACGCGTACGGACGCGATCGACGGGAACCCCGCCGACAGAACAAGCGTTTCGAAGTGTGGTCCCCTGAACGACGTTCGCGGCCCGGAGGCCGACCTATGAACTATTCGACGACACGAATTGCCGGCCCACTGATGCTCGCAGCGGGGTTGCTCGCGGGTTGCGGTGGCATTTCCGATCTCACGAAAGAGCGCGTGGCCCGCAGCGAGACCTCGGTGCAACAGGCGCAGCAGACCGTCGGGAACTCCGAGCAGGGCGCGTTGGAACTGCAACGCGCGAAGGAGAACCTGGACAACGCACGTAAGGCTATGAAGGACGGCAACGGGGAACTGGCAGACCGGCACGCGCAGCTTGCACAACTCGATGCCGAGCTCGCCGTGTCGAAGTCGCAGACCGCCTCCGCGCGCAAGGCGGCGGATGAGTTGCTGGCGAGCATCAAGCAGCTACGCCAGGAAGCGGAGCGGCCGACCTCGCCGACCGAGACGCAGCAACGTACGACCGACGACAAGTAAGCGGGAGCCAAGCCATGAAGCACAGGTACACCTTGATTCTCGCCGCCGCCGCGTCGGCGTTCGTAGCTGCATGCAGCTCCACACCCGAGACCATCGCGGAACTCGAGACGGCGCGCGCTGTGGTGCCGCAAGTCGAGGCGTCGCCGCGCGCCGGCGTAGCGGCCACCAATATCTCCGAGGCACGCAAGGCGCTGGACCGCGCCAATCAGCTCGCGGACAAGGGCGGCAAGACCGCCGACATTCAGTACGAGGCGACGGTCGCGAGCCGCAATGCGCAGATCGCGAACGAGAAGATCTTGAGCGCGATGGCCAAGGATGAGATGGAGAAAGGCACCGCCGAGCGCCAGGCCGTGCTCACGGACGCGCGTGCGCGTGAGGCACAGCGCAACGCAGAGTACGCACGCACTGCTGAGGACCGAGCCAACGCGCTCGAGCGCGAGCTCGCCGACCTCAAAGGCAAGAAGACCGATCGCGGCGTCGTCGTAACGATGGGCGACGTGTTGTTCGATACGGGCAAGGCGACGCTCAAGCCCGGCGCCTATGCCACGATCGAGCGGCTCGCGACGGTGCTGAAGGAGGATCAGGCGCGCAAAGTGTTGATCGAGGGTCACACCGACAGCGTCGGCACCGACGAGTACAACCAGAGCCTGTCGGAGCGCCGTGCGGCGTCCGTGCAGGCCGCACTATTCGAGCGCGGCGTCGAGGCTTCGCAGATCAGCACGGTCGGCAAGGGCGAGAGCACGCCGGTCGCGGGCAACGACAACGCCGCCGGCCGCCAGCAGAACCGGCGCGTGGAACTCGTGTTCCAGGACGATCGTTCCAAGGTGGCATCGGATACGAATTGAGTTCGCGCTGAAGGAACCCCTTCGAAGGGCCTCCTCCGGGTACGGAGGAGGCCTCTTTTTTAGTCGCTGATAACCTGTTTATAACCGCAACAATACTGACCTTGTCACCCCGCGGCCGGTAAGCTGCCGAACCTATGTCGATCACGCTCGACCAGGTCACGAAAAGATATCAAGGCTCGCCCGTCGTCAACGACGTCTCGTTGGAAGTCGGCGAGGGCGAGTTCTTCGTGCTGCTCGGGCCAAGCGGCAGCGGCAAGAGCACGCTGCTGCGCGCGATCGCCGGGCTGACCGGCGTCGATCACGGCCGCATCTCGCTGCACGGCAACGACGTCACGCACGTTTCTGCGCGTCAGCGCGGCGTCGGCTTCGTGTTTCAAAACTACGCGCTGTTCCGCCACATGAGCGTGGGCGAGAACATCGAGTTCGCGTTGCGCGTGCGGCGCATGCGTGCGGAGGATCGCCGCCAGCGTCGCAAGGAATTGCTGCGTCTCGTCGCGCTGGAAGGCATGGACGATCGCCTGCCCTCGCAGCTTTCCGGTGGACAGCAGCAACGAGTCGCGGTCGCGCGCGCACTGGCGCACAAGCCCGAGGTGCTGTTGCTCGACGAGCCGTTCGGCGCGCTCGACGCGAAGATCCGCGAAGAGCTCCGCCGCACGATCCGCCAGGTTCAGCGCGAGCTGAAGATCACCACCGTGCTGGTCACGCACGACCAGGAAGAAGCCTTCGCGCTCGCCGATCGGATCGGCGTGATGAACCTCGGTCGCTTGCTGGAGAGCGGCCGGCCCGACGAGCTGTACGACCGCCCGGCGACGCGGTTCGTCGCGACCTTCCTCGGCGCCGCGAATCTGCTGCTCGCGAAGCAGACGGAGCAGGGCATTCGCTTCGGTGCTACGCCGGTGAGCGCGCGTCGCATCGAGAAGCTCGAAGGCGGGCGCGAGCATGAAGTTGTCGCAGTGCTGCGTCCGGAAGAGATCGAGCTCGCGCCGACCCGCGACAATTTGCGCACCAACTACATCGCGACGGGCGTCGTCGAGGAGCTCGTGTTCACGGGCGCGCTCGAGCGCATTCGCGTGCGCATGACCAGCGGCCCGTCCGATGCGCACATCGGCAGCGCCTCGCCTGTAGACGGTCACAATGCGGCAGCCATACTCGACATCACACGAACGCAGTACGAGCAGCGCGTCTTTCCAGTGGTGTTCGGTCAATCGGTCGCAATCGGCGTGCGACGCATTCACGTACTCCCGACCCCGTTGTCGAGCTACACGGTTTGTGCCGCGGAGTCGGCGGCGGCAGAGCGCCTCTCTCAGCACCCGTTCCTGATAGAGCTGGCAGGTCGCATGAAGACCCGCATCGCCAAGCGCATCGACCCGGTGCTGGCGACATGCCAGGGCAACGCGCAGACGCGCATCTCCGGTGTCGCCGTCATCGCGGCGCATGCGAAGGTCGCGAAGCAGGTCGAGTGGTTGCTCTGGAATGGCGCTGCGGAAGTGATGGTGCTGCCGTCGCAGGCAGTGTCGCCGCAGCGTGTGTTGATTCACTGGGCCGATGACTTGGCACGTCGCTCGACGCTGGCGGTCGCGGCCAGTCTCCTGCGACACGTTCCTGCCGAAGCCGTGTATGTCGGAATTCTTCCGGAAGGCCGTGGCGACGGGCAACGTCCGCTCGGCGTGCGCACCTTGCTCGATGCGCGTTCGGAAGCGCAGGCCGTGCATGGCCTGGAAATGCGCACGGAATTACGGTTCGGCGCGGCCGCCGACGAATTGCACCGCCAGCTGAACGAATCGCTGGACCAGATGCTGATTCTCGGTATCTCGGATCTGGCCCAGCTGACGCGTGAGTTCGCGCCGCTGTTCGCCGCACCGGCGCCGTATTCGCTGATGATCGTGTATCGGCCTGCGAGAGAGAGCGATGAGCAAGCAGTCAACGCTTAGGTTTCTTGGGCTTAGTGTTCTTGGCGCGCTCGGATTGACGCTGCTGGCCGCGTGCGGCGGTTCGTCCAATGACAGCGCCGGTACCGGCGCGAGCACGAGCGTCACGCTGCTGAATGTGAGCTACGACCCGACTCGCGAGCTGTACCGCGACGTCAACGAGGCGTTCACGCAGGAGTGGCAGAAGAGCACCGGCCAGCAGGTGACTATCAAGCAGTCGCACGGCGGTTCTGGCAGCCAGGCACGTGCCGTCATCGACGGCTTGCCGGCGGACGTCGTCACGCTCGCGCTCGCGTACGACATCGATTCCATTCAGCGCAAGGGCAAGCGCCTCGGTGCGAACTGGCAGACGCGCTTCCCGGACAACAGCGCGCCGTACACGTCGACCATCGTGTTCCTGGTCCGCAAGGGCAATCCGAAACAGATCCACGACTGGCCCGACCTGCTCAAGCCGGGCGTCGCCATCGTGACGCCGAATCCGAAAACCTCCGGCGGTGCGCGCTGGAATTATCTCGCTGCCTGGGGTGCCGAGCTGAGGCGCCAACTGCACGGCGATCTGACGAAGCTGGACGATCCGCAAGCTGCGAAAGAAGTAGCCGCGGCCCAGGCTGCTGCCGAGAAATTCGTGGCCGAGATTTACAAGCGTGCTCCAGTGCTCGACAGCGGCGCGCGCGGCGCAACGAACACGTTCGTGCAGCGTGAGATCGGCGATGTGTTGCTTGCGTGGGAAAACGAAGCGCTGCTGGCGATCCGCGAGCTGGGTCCGCAGAAGGTCGACATCGTCGTGCCTTCCGTCAGCATCCTCGCCGAGCCGCCGGTCGCGGTCGTCGACACCGTGGTCGATCGGCGCGGCACGCGGCAGATCGCGGAAGCCTATCTCCAGTACCTGTACTCGCCGGCGGGCCAGGAGGTCGCAGCCAAGCACTACTTCCGGCCGCGCAATCAACAGATCGAGCAGAAATACCAGGATCAGTTCGCGCCGCTCGAGCTGTTCACCGTCGACAAGGCGTTCGGGGGTTGGACCGCTGCGCACGACAAGCACTTCGCGGACGGCGGCGTGTTCGACAAGATCTACGGGATCAAGAGCCAGTGAACGGGACGATCCGCACGCCGTCGGTCCTGCCCGGCTTCGGCCTGACGCTCGGCTTTACGACGTTCTTCCTGAGCGCGATCGTGCTCATCCCGCTCGCCGCGCTCATCACCAAGACGGCGACGATGGGTTGGGACGACCTGTGGCGCGTGTTGCTGGAGCCGCGCGCGGTCGCCTCGTACCGCCTGAGTTTCGGCGCCGCGCTGCTCGCCGCGACGCTGAACAGCGTGTTCGGCTTCATCATCGCGTGGACGCTGACTCGTTACGAATTCCCCGGCCGCAAGCTGATCGACGCGCTGATCGACATGCCGTTCGCGCTGCCGACCGCGGTCTCGGGCATCGCGCTGACGGCCGTATTCGCCGAGAACGGCTGGATCGGGCAGTACCTCGCGCCGTACGGCATCAAGGTCGCCTACACCTGGATCGGTATCGTCGTGGCGCTGACGTTGATCGGCTTGCCGTTCGTGGTGCGCTCGGTGCAGCCGGCGCTCATGGAAGTGCAACGCGACCTCGAAGATGCCGCCGAGACGCTCGGCGCGGCACGCTTCACTGTTTTCCGCCGCATCATCCTGCCGACTGTGGCGCCGGCGATGGCGACAGGCTTCACGATGGCGTTCGCGCGCGCCGTGGGCGAGTACGGCTCGGTGATCTTCATCGCCGGCAACCTGCCGATGAAGACCGAGATCACGCCGCTTCTCATCGTCATCAAGCTGGAGCAGTTCGACTACGCAGGCGCTGCAGCGCTCGGCTTCATGATGCTGGTGCTGTCCTTCGTCATGCTGCTGTCGATCAACTTGCTGCAGACGTGGGGGCGGCGACGTCAAGTCGTCGCGGGGCGCTAGATGGCCGGCCCAGGCACTTCGCAGGAGCTGCTGGCCGAGATCGCGAGCCGACCGGGCCGCGATACCGTCCTCAGCTTCGTGGTGAAGGCGGCGTTCATCACGACGTCGCTGCTGTTCCTGGCTGCGCTGCTGTTCGCGCCGCTGATCACAGTGTTTGCCACAGCTTTGGAAAAAGGCGCCGAGCTGTACTTCAACAGCTTCCGCGACTCCGACACGCTGGCGGCGATCCGCCTGACGCTGACAGTGGCAGCGATCGTCGTGCCGCTGAACGTCGTCTTCGGCATCGCCGCTTCCTGGGCGATTGCGAAGTTCGAGTTTCGCGGCAAGAGTTTCCTGATCACGCTGATCGATCTGCCGATCGCCGTGTCGCCGGTCATCTCGGGCCTGATCTACGTGCTGCTGTTCGGCATGCAGGGCTGGTTCGGCCTGTGGCTGCAGGAGCACGACATCAGCATCATCTTCGCGGTGCCGGGCATCGTGCTCGCGACCATGTTCGTCACGTTTCCGTACGTCGCACGCGAGCTGATTCCGCTGATGCAGCAGCTCGGTAACGACGAGGAAGAGGCGGCAATCACGCTCGGCGCCGGCGGGTTGATGACCTTTTTCCACGTCACGCTGCCGAAGATCCGCTGGGGCCTGTTGTACGGCGTGATCCTCAGCAATGCGCGGGCGATGGGCGAGTTCGGCGCGGTGTCGGTCGTCAGCGGCCACGTGCGCGGCGTGACCACGACCATGCCGCTGCACATCGAGATCCTCTATCAGGAGTACAACTTCGTGGGCGCCTTCGCCGTTGCATCGCTCCTGACGCTGCTTGCGGTCGTCACGCTGGTGATCAAGACTCTGGTCGAATGGCGCACCGGATATAAAAGAAAGTAGGTCGGGCTTTAGCCCGACAGCTCTAGAGCATGCTCTCCCGAATCCAAGAATTCATCGACCGGCTGCAGCTCGACACCTCGCGTGCGCCGCTAGGCGTGTGGATCGCGCTGATCAACGTCGCGATCGTCGTTCTCGTGGTCGGCGGCATCTCGATCTCCGCGATCGGCTCGTTGCGCGATCTCGCGAACCAGCAGGGCAGCGCCCGCGTACAGCTCGCCGGTGCGATGGCGCGCGAGGATCTGCGGCGTTACGGCGAGGACGCGCTGACGCAGGCCAAGAGCGTCGCCGATCGCCAGACGTTGCAGCGAATGATGGCCGACGCACGCAGCTCCAGCCTCGGCTTGTATCTGCGCCGGTCCTGCAACAACGACACGATCGTCGCGTGCGCAGTGTTCGAGGGCGGCCGGTTGCTCGCGCAAGCCGGCGTTTCCCTGCCGTGGGACGAGATCTCGGCGTCCGCAACGGAGCAGGGCGAGCGCTTCCTCATCGCGCCATCAGTCGGGCGCTATGCGCTGCTCGGTGCGTCGGCGCAGATCGGCGGCGCGACGGGGCGCCGCCTGTACGTCGCGCGATTGCTGGACGAGCGCATGGCGCAGGTGCTGAGCGAGCGCGTCGGCACGCCGATCCGCCTGCTGAACTATCGGACATTCGTCGAGGACAAGCGCGTCGACGACTTCACGCGGCTGCATTCCGCGGGTCTTTCCGATGGCCGCTCGGCAGTGCTGCGCATCGGCGACCTCGACTTGTATGCGGCCAGCTTCCCGGTATTCGCGTCGACCGGCGAAGCGATAGCGCTGTTGGAAGCGAGGCTGCCGTCGGCCGAGATCGATGCATCCGTCGGCAGTCTCGTGCGTCGGCTGGTCGTTACGGCGATCGTGCTGGCCGCGCTCGCGGTGCTGGCGGGCGTGATCCTCGGCCAGCAGGTCACGGGTCCGCTCGGCACGCTCAGCGATGCGGTCGGCAAGCTCGGCCAGGGTGATTTCTCGACATCGATCCCCTCCGGCGGCACGCAGGAAGTCGGCAAGCTCGCGCACACGATCGAGACGATGCGCGACAATCTCGTGCAGCTGACGGGCGAATTGCGGCGACGGGAGGCCGAGGCGCAGGCGGTGCTCGGCGGCATCGTCGAAGGCGTCTACGCCGTCGACAAGTCACGTGTCATTCGATATCTGAATCCGCAGGCCGCGCGCTTGCTCGGCGTGCAAGCGCATGAAGCGATCGGACGTTTCTGCGGCGATGTGCTGAAGCCCTGTCTCGAAAACGGCGTGCGGCCTTGTCAGACGCGCTGCCCGATCCTGCGCGCCCGGAGCGAAGGCAATGCACAGGCCACAGAGCAACTGAACCTCAACAACGGCGCACCGCGCACGACGATCATCACCAGTGCGGCGCCCGTCGACGATCTGCAGGTGCAGGTCATCCGCGACGAGACGGAGCTCGAAGGCGTGCGCCGCGCACGCGATTCCGTCCTCGTGAACATCTCACACGAGTTCCGCACGCCGCTCGCGGCGCAGCTGGCGTCGATCGAGCTGCTGCGCGAAGGTCTCGACTCGATGTCGCGCGAGGAGCAGAAGGAGCTGGTTTTTTCGCTGGAGCGCGGCACGCTGCGTTTGACGCGTCTCATCGACAATCTGCTGGAGAGCGTGCGCATCGAATCCGGTCAGCTCGGCATCCGGCATCAGAGCGTGTCGCTCGAGGAAGTGATCGAGGACGCGGACGCGCTGATCGGCGCGCTGCTCAATCAGCGCCGCCAGCGCCTGGAGCTGGAATTTCCCGAGGATTTGCCGCGTGTCGACGGCGATGGGCCGCGCCTCACGCAGGTGTTCGTCAACCTGCTCGCGAACGCCAGCAAGTTCGCGCCGGAGGACAGCGTCGTGCGCGTCGGGGCCGCTCCTCAGGGCAACACGGTGACGGCCTGGGTCGAGGACGAAGGACCCGGCGTGCCGGAGCTGGAGACGGGCTCGATCTTCGACCGCTTCTCGCGCGGCGCCGGCGAGGAGCCGGAGCCGGGTGGGCTCGGGCTGGGATTGTGGATCGTGAAATCGATCATCGAGCGCCACGGCGGTGCGATTGCCGCGCGGCGCACGCAGGCCGGCAAGACGCGCTTTGAAGTGCAACTACCGGTGGCTCGCGAGTGACACGCTTATGAAGATTCTATGTGCCGACGACGACAAGGACTTGCTGGCGCTGATCGCGTTTACGCTGTCGCAGGCCGGCTACCTCGTCGTCCGCGCCGGCGACGGCACCAGCGCGATTCGCTCCTTTGAAGCCGAAGCGCCGGACCTGGTGCTGCTCGACATCAACATGCCCGGCGCGTCCGGCTTTCAAGTGTGCGAGGCGATTCGCGCGCAGTCACGCGTGCCCGTGATGATGCTGACCGTGCGCGGTGAGGAAGAAGACTTGGTGCGCGCATTGGAGCTCGGAGCCGACGACTACATGACCAAGCCGTTCAGTCCACGCACGCTCTTGGCGCGAGTGAAAGCGCTGTTGCGGCGTGCCGGTTTGGAGAACTCCTCGCCGCTGGCAGCCGGACGCGTGCAGCTGGATACGCAGGAGCACACTGTGCAGGTCGGCACCAAGGAGCCGGTGCGGCTCACCAAGCTCGAGCTGCGACTCTTGCAGATGCTGGTCGCAAACGCCGGTCACACCGTCAGCTCGGATCGATTGCTGATGCAGGTGTGGGGCCACAAAGGCTCCGGCGATCGGCAGCTGCTCAAGCAGCTGGTGCACCGGCTGCGGCAGAAGATCGAAGTGGATCCGGCCGCGCCACAAATGCTGCAGACCGTAGTCGGCGCCGGCTACAAGCTCATCGTCGATTAGGACTACGCGCGTGCCGGCACTCTTGCGCACGATCGTGATCGTTGGCGGCGGCTTCTGCGGCACGGTGCTGGCCGCGAACCTGTTACGGCGGCCGCCGCCCGGTCCGACCCGGCTCGTGTTGATCGAACGCAGTGGCGCCGTCGGCCGCGGCGTCGCTTACGCGGATCGCGAGTTTCCTTATCTGCTCAACGTTCCGGCGAGCCGCATGTCGGCGAACAGCGCCGCGCCGGACGAGTTCCTGGAGTTCGTGCAACGGCGCATCCCCGGCGCTGGCGGCGAGGACTTCCTGCCGCGCGCGCTGTACGGCGAGTATCTGCAGGAATTCCTGTTGGCCGCGCAGCTCAGCGCGCCGTCCAACGTTCGTCTCGACCTGCTGCACGGTGAAGTGACGAACGTTCGTCGCATCGAGCGGCACTTGCCGTTGCAGGTCGAGCTGCGCGACGGTCGCAAGCTGACGGCCGACGACGTCGTGCTCGCGCTCGGCAATCCGAAGCCTGCGTCGTTGGCAGTTGCTGCGCCGGTCGCCGATCATCCCGCCTATGTCGCCGACCCGTGGTCGAGCGAGCTGCAGTTCACTCGCGCTCAGAAGGTGCTGCTCATTGGCACGGGACTGACTGCAGCAGACGTGATCAACGCTGCATCGGCCGACCCGCAACGTACGCCTACTCTGCATGCGCTCTCGCGTCACGGGCTCGTGCCACCGCGCCAGACTGCATTTCGGCCCGACGCATTCAAGGGCGACGGCAACGCACTGGTGCTCGCTGCTTCCACATCGCTGCGAGGACTGACGAAGTCCGTCCGGCTGCTCGCGCGTGAGGCGGAAAGCATCGGCGGCGACTGGCGCGAAGCGATCACCTTCGTGCGCAACATGGCTCCCACGATCTGGCAGCGGCTCTCGGAGCACGATCGCGTGCGGTTCTTGCGTCACTTGCGCGCACTGTGGGATGCGCATCGTCACCGTCTGCCGCTGCAGCTGATTCAGCGCATCGACGAATTGCGCAAGGCGCATCGCTTGCACGTCCATGCAGGCCAGCTGTCGCGATTCGCAGATAGCAACGGACGCATCGAAGTCACCTGGCGCCAGCGCGGCAGCCAGTCCGAGCGCACGGAGATTTTCGATCGAGTTGTGAATTGCACCGGGCCGGACTATGCAGTCGCACGCTCGACGGAACCGCTGTGGCACAGCCTCGTGCAATGCGGTCTGTGCGTTCCCGACGCGCTGGGCCTGGGTCTGCGCACGGGTCCGCGCGGTGCTGTCCTGGATGCCGACGGTTGGCCAGGGCCGCATCTCTGCTATGTCGGCCCCATGCTGCGGGCCGACCTCTGGGAAGCCACTGCGGCCGCCGAATTGCGTGTGCACGCCGAGAAACTCGCCACACTCCTGGCGACCGAGCGCGCTTGATTTCGAGAACGTAATCTTTACACGGGTCCTTCAAGTCACAATCGCGACTTGTGAGTGCAATCAACTGGAACCGGTGGCGTCCGTGGATCATCGGCGCGGCCGTGCTGGCCGTCAGCGCGCTCCTATTCGACGCACTGCGTGGGTTGCTACGCGAGGTCAGCTATGCGGAGGTCGTGCAGCAGATCTCGACACAACCGGGCAGGGATCTGCTGCTCTCGGGGCTCGCGACCACGCTGAGTTATCTCGTGTTGACCGGCTACGACTTCTCGGCGCTTAAGTACGCGGGCGTGCAGGTTCGTCGCACCACCGTCCTGCTCACATCGTTCATCGCGTACGCACTCGGTAACACAGTCGGCCTCGGTGTGCTCACCGGCGGCGCCGTGCGCATGCGCTTGTACACGGCGGCCGGCATCGACGCTGGACGCGTCGCGCAGGCGGCGGCATTCAACGCCGGCGCATTCGTGATCGGCATGACTGCGTTCGGCGCCGCAGGACTTCTGTGGGGAGCGCCGGACGTTGCAGCGTTGGTGCGACTTCCGAGTTGGTTGCTGCGCGCCATAGCAATTCTGTTGTTGTTCGCAGTCGGTGCGCTGATCGTCGCTGCTGCGCGCAATCGTGAGATTCGCGTCTTCAATCGCTGGCCGGTGCGGCTGCCGCCGCCCGAGCTCGCGATCCGCCAATTGCTGATCTCCGCACTCGACCTCAGTGCATCCGCGGCTGCGCTTTGGTTCCTGCTGCCTCAAGACATCGTGAGTCTGCCCGCGTTCTTTGCGTGGTATGCGATGGCGGTCGCGCTCGGCTTGTTGAGCCATGTGCCCGGCGGACTCGGTGTGTTCGAAGCCGTCATTCTGCTGGCGTGCGGTGGTCGCTCGCCGCCGGAGCAGATCATCGGTGCGCTCGTTCTCTATCGCATCATCTATTACCTGCTGCCGCTGATCGCCGCCGCGATGTTGCTCGCCGGCTATGAGCTGCGCTCCGGCGTTGCCGCGCCGATTCGCAGAGCTGCGGTCGCGATCTCGCCGATGCTCTTGGCGACACTGACCTTCATCGCCGGAGCGTGGTTGCTGGTCTCCGGCGTGACGCCGCTCTCCGGTGCAGCGACGGATCTGCTGGAGTTGCACGTGCCGCTGCCGCTGGTCGAGGCATCGCACTTCATCGGCAGCGTCGCGGGATTCGCGATGCTCGTGATCGCGCGCGGGCTGTTCCATCGGCTGGATGCGGCGTGGTGGGCCGCATTCCTGCTCGCGCTGATCGCCGCGGTGCTCGCGATGCCGAAAGGCATCGCCGTGTCGGAGGGCGCATATCTCACCGTACTCGCTTTCCTGCTGCTGGCTTCGCGACGTCACTTCGAGCGGCGCTCTGCGCTGTTCTCCCAGGCGCTCGGCGGCGCATGGATCCTGTCGATCGCGTGGGTCCTTGCCGCGTGCGTGCTCATCCTGTTCATCGCATACCGCGAAGTGCCCTACGACCGCGAGCTGTGGTGGGTCTTCGAGTTCGACGCGAACGCGCCGCGCGGGCTACGCGCGATGATGGGTGTGATGCTTGCCGGCCTCGGCTTCGCGCTCTGGCAGTTGTTGCGTCCGTCGCCCGGTCTGCCGGCACTGCCAAGTACCGCCGAGCTCGACCGCGCCGAAGCGATCGTCAGCACTCAACCGTATGCCGACGCCAACCTCGTGCTGGTCGGCGACAAGCACTTGATGTTCTCGACGTCTGGTAAAGCGTTCGTCATGTTCGGACGCCAGGGACGTTCGTGGATCTCGCTGTTCGATCCGGTCGGGCCGCGCGCCGAGTGGCCGGAGCTGATCTGGCGCTTCATCGAAGAGGCGACCGATCACGGCGGCCGCGCGATCTTCTACCAGGTGCGGCCGGAGTCGCTGTCGCTGTATCTCGATGCAGGCCTGCGCGCGCTGAAGCTGGGCGAGTATGCCTTCGTGCCGCTGCAGGAGTTTGGCCTGCAGGGCTCGAAGCGTGCGGACCTGCGCCACGCAGTAAATCGTGCCGAGCGCGACGGCTTGAGCTTCTCGGTCGCGCCGGTGAATGAAGTGCCCGCGCTGCTGCCGGAATTGCGCGAAATTTCCGCTGCGTGGCTGGCCGAGTCGCGCACGCGCGAGAAGGGGTTTTCGCTCGGCGCGTTCCGCGATGAGTACTTGCTGCGTCGGCCCGTCGCGATCGTGCGCCAGCGCGGTTCGATCGTCGCCTTCGCGAACATCCTGTGCACGCAGCAGCAGAGCGAGGTCAGCGTCGATCTCATGCGACAGGTGCCGGGCGCACCATCGGGCACGATGGATTTCCTGTTCACGCAGCTCATGCTGCATTTCAAGGCGCAGGGCATGCAGCGCTTCGCGCTGGGCATGGCGCCGATGGCTGGCATGGTCACGCACGAGCTGGCGCCGAGTTGGCATCGCTTCGGACGCTGGCTGTTCGACTCGGGCGAGAGCTTCTACAACTTTCGCGGCCTGCGCAGCTTCAAGGACAAGTTCCTGCCAGTGTGGGAGCCGCGCTATCTTGCGGCACCGCCCGGCGTGGCGACGCTGCTGTCGGTCGCGGATGTCACGGCGCTGATCGCCGGTGGACTGCGAGGCGTAATCGCGAAATGAAGCGTTGGTGGTTGCTGTTGTTGCTATGGAGCACTGCGCAGTGCGGCGCCGAAACGCTCTCGCACGGCCGCTTCGAGAATCTCGCGATCTATCGACCGAGCGCCGAAGTGCAACGGATCGTGCTGTTTCTGAGCGGCGAGCAGGGCTGGAACGAGCAGCTCTCGCGCAGCGCGCAGCTGCTCGCCTCGCAGGGTGCGCTCGTCGCCGGGATCGATTCGCGTGCACTGTTCGCGAACCTGGAGCGCGACGATGCCGAGTGCGTGTTTCCGGACGGCGATCTCGAGAACCTCAGCCATTTCCTGCAAGCCTACTATCGCTTGCCGAGCTACGAGCCGGCAGTGCTCGCCGGCTACGGCTCCGGCGCGACGCTGAGCTACGCGATGCTGGCGCAAGCACCGGCGGAGACGTTCGCGGGCGGCGTCTCGATCGACTTTTGTCCGCAGCTCAAACTGCGCAAGCGGCTCTGCGAAGCGAACGCTCTGCACAGCGTTCCCGTCGGCAAGGGTCACAGCCTGCTGATACGGGACAGCCTCAAAGTGCCGTGGGTCGTGTTGCAGACGCCTGCCCACACCGCATGCCGCCCCGCGGTGACGCAACGGTTCGTGAGCGAGGCACCGGGCGGCGAATTCGTGCCGGTCTCTCAGGACCCGAAATCCCAAAACTGGGAAGCCGCGCTGTCGGCGGCCGTGCAGCGTCTCGACCCGCCACCGCGACAACGCGCGGCCCCGCCGCCCGCGGAGCTCGCAGGATTGCCGATCGTCGAAGTGCCGACCAAGCAGCCGGGCAACACGCTCGCAATCCTGATCTCAGGCGATGGCGGCTGGGCCGGCATCGACAAGGCGGTCGCTGCAACGCTCGCGGAGCGCGGCATCCCAGTGGTCGGCGTCGACTCGCTGCGATACTTCTGGAAGGAGCGAACACCGCAGAGCGCGGCGGCAGACGTCGACCGCATCGCGCGACACTACCTCGAGGCCTGGGATCGACGAGACCTGGTGCTGATCGGTTATTCGCAGGGCGCAGACGTACTGCCGTTCGTGGTCAATCGATTGCCGGCACCCACGCGCGCCCGCATGCGCCTGGCGGCAATGCTCGGGCTCGGGGAGCGCGCCGTATTCGAGTTCCACCTTGCCAACTGGTTGACCCAGAGCGACGACGGGTTGCCGATCGCGCCCGAGTTGCAGCGGATGTCGAACGTACGCGCGCTGTGCGTCTACAACGACGAGGGGGACGAATCATCGTGCCCCGATGCAGCGAGCAGCACGCTGCGCGCGGTGAGCTTGCCCGGCGGTCATCATTTCGGCGGCGACTACGACCGCGTCGCCGCGCTGATCCTGGAGCAGTTGCGTTGACAGCCACCGCTCCCTTACCAGGGGTCGAAGCAATCGTAGTTGTGCTGGCGCGCGATCTTGCCGTCACGATACGTGAGAAAGATTGCGAAGCGCGCGCGCATTTGTCCGCCCGCGGGGATGCTGCCCAGTGGCACTGCGAGCGTGCCGGTCCAGATCACTTCCACCGCCACTTGATCGCCGTTGGCGATTGCATTGACGACTTCGAAGCGTTGCGCCGTCATGACCTTGCGACCGCGCTCGGCCGCGTCGCGCAGAGCCGCGAGATCGCGTGTCGCGCCGTTCGGTAGCAGCCGATTCGGAAATTCGATCTGGATGACGTCGTCGGCAAAGAAGCGCAGGCCGCCGAGCTCGTCGGCCTTGCCGATCGAATCGAGATACTCGCGTGCCAGGCGCAGCAGGTCATGAGGCATGCGTGCATTCTAGAGGACCCAAACGAAAGCCGCCGCCCGACTCGCGTCGGACGGCGGCCCGTACTTGCGTCAGCTTGGAAAGGGCGTCAGCCGCCGGTGTCGTCGGGCTTCGCGCCTGCGCCAGGCTTCGAGCCGGCACGCTCCTGCAACTTCGCGGCGACTCGTGAGCGCACTTCGGTGTCCGATGCCATGCGCTCGACGATCTTGTTGAACTCCGGCACTTGCAGGCCGCTGCGTTCCACCGCCGCGATCATGTCGGACTCGGCGGTCGCTTTCACCTTGTCTGCCTGCTGCGGATCCTTGGCGGTCTGCAGCTGCGTCGCGGCCTTCTGCTGAATCGTCTGCACGGCCAGGTACGCATCCGCAAACTGATCGAGCTTCTTGTCTTCGATCGGGCCTGCGGTGGCGCTGCTGCTCGGAGCAGGCTCGGTGGCGGCGCCAGGCGAAGTTTGCTCGTCCTCGTCGCTGGTAGCGCCGGGCGTCGTCTGATCATCGGTCGTGGTCGGCGGCAAATCCTGCTGTTGCGACGGTGCGGGCTCACCCACATCGGCGGAATCCGGATCCTGCGGGCTCGGCGGCGTCTGCGGCTCCTGCGAGAACGCAGCAGGAGCGGCCAGGGTCGCGGCAGCCAGCGCGGCGAGCAGTTGATCTCTCAAAGTCATGACTATGTCCTCGGTATGCGATTGAGCGGGTACCGAGGTGGAATCCCGCCGCTGCAGCCGATGTTCCGAATGCAATAGTTTCGTCGCCGACTGCAGACGCTTCGCGCCAGCGCGTGTGGTAGCGACGACCACAGCGCTCGCGGGAATTCAGTACGCGTTATTCGAAACGCTCGGCGGTGGGACGTGCAGCAAATTCCCGCCTGCTGAGGTAGCCATCGCCGTCGGAGTCGATGCCGTCGAAGCGCTTGCTGACGCTGCCCTTCATCGAGGCCTCGCTGCGGCTGATCTTGCGATCGTTGTTGCGGTCCAGCGACTTGAACACGACTTCCACGTCTGCGCTGCTGCGCACCGGCAACTCTTCGGCTGTTGCCGTCCACGCCGGCAGCGCAACGAGCAGCGACGTCACGAGAAAGATGGTTTTCATGACTATGCCCTCCTTGGCAGAACGCGACGGTGAAAAGCGCGGTTCCGACTTATTTTTTCTGCTGACTCAAGGCGACGCCGCCGAGAATGAGCGCGCCGGCGATCGCCATGCTCAGCGTGAGCGGTTCGCCGAGCACGATCCACGCCCATACGACACCGAACAGCGGCACCAGGTACGTCACTGTGACTGCGCGCGCCGCGCCGACGCGATAGATCAGTCGGAAGTAGATGAAATACGCAATGCCGGTGCACAGCACGCCGAGGAGTACCGCGCTCACCCACGAGTGCAGCGGAACCGGCGCACTTGGCCACGAAGCGATCGCGAACGGTGCCAGCAGCGCGCTCGCGCACACGAGAGTCGCTGACGCAACTGCGCCGGAGGGAATGCCGGGAAATTGTCGACGGATGAGGTTGCCGCCGATGCCGTACAGAAGTCCTGCGAACGTGCCGGCGAGCGCTGCGCTCCAGACGCTGCTGCCGCCAGCTGTCTTGCCGCTCGCGAGTACCGCCACGCCGACGAAACCGACGAGCAGGCCAAACGCGCGTCGTTTGCTGATGTGCTCGCCCCAGAACACGAACGCAACGAGTGCCGTGAACATCACGGCGGTGGCATTCGTGATCGCACCGATGCCGGCGGGCGCTCGCTGCGCAGCCCAGGCGAACAGCGAGAACGGGATCGCCGTGTTTATCGCCGAAATCACGATGAGCGGCAGCAAATGCTTGCGCGTGAAGTGCGTGTGGCCGTTCCACAGCATCGGCAACAGGATCAACGCGCCCAAGGCCAGCCGGATTTCCACGAGCGGCAGCGCACCGAATTCGCGTGCCGACGTGCGCATGAACAGAAACGATGCGCCCCAGATGGCGCCGAGGATCGTCAGCTCGAGCGGCGTCAGCCAGCGAGCAACTGCCGGGGCAGCGGGCCCCGAGGAAACCGTAGTCGCCGGCGCTTCGGCTTGAGACATGACGCAAACCTCATTGGTGACACAAACTTCGCTGCTGTCTGCGGCATTTTCAGTGTAATCCAGCGCTCGGCAAGCGCATACTGCTTGCGCCAGTCACAAATATTGCTCGTGTCTGATGCCGATCCGCCCCACCGTGCTGCCTGCTTTCGCCGTGTTCGCCGCCGCGGCTCGTCACCAGAACTTCGCGCACGCCGCGGAGGAGTTGCACCTCACTGCGAGCGCGGTCAGCCATCACGTGCGGCGGCTGGAAACGACCCTGGGCGTAACGCTGTTTCAACGGCACGCACGTGGCGTGGTCCTCACGGCACAGGGCCGCGCGCTCGCGGATGCAACCAACGCGGCGCTCGCCGACCTCGATGCAGTATCCGGCTCGCTGCTGAGCCGCGACAAGGAGATTGCCCGAGTTCGGGTAACGACTCTGCACTCGCTGGCCTATTGCTGGCTCATTCCGCGCCTGCCCGGCTTCGCGGCTGCCCATCCGGATGTGCATCTCGATCTGGAGACCTCGATTGCACTCGCGCGCTTCGACGATGCCGGTCCGGATCTCGGGATCCGACACGGGCCGGGACCGTGGCCGGGGCTCACCGCGCATTACCTGATGGACGATGCGCTCTTCCCGGTCGCGTCGCCGACGTTGCCCGGTATCCGCCAGGTGACCAAGCCCGCGCACATTCCGCGGCTGCCGTTGATATCGGATGTGGGGCTGCAAGGCTGGCCCGACTGGTTTCGCGCCGCCGACGTTCATCGCGCGAACGTGCCCGCGTCCCATTCGTTCACAGACTCGACCGATGCAATGCTTGCAGCCGTCTATGGCCTGGGCGTGGCGCTAGCGCGCCGGCACATCGCTGCGCCGTATATCGAGAGAGGCGAGTTGATCCAGCTGCCAGGGCCGACATTGAAGGCACGCTTCGCTTATTACGTCGTGCATCCCGCGCATCGTCGTCCGTCGCCGGCCGCAACAACGTTCATCGACTGGCTGCGCCGCGAAGCGGCGAAGGAAGAAGTCGCAGCCTCTTCAGGCCGAGGAACTTCGCGTAGCGCTGCGCCGCCGCTGCGAGCGCCTGCTGCTGGCGGCGATCGGCCGTCGCGAAGAGCCGGCAAGTGATCGCGACCGAATCCTTCTGCAATGTCCTCGACCACGTGCCCACGATCTGGCCATCGATCACGATCGGTGGATGGAAGATGCCGTGACCGGAATCGGCGCGTGCAGCAACCGCGCTCGTCATGATGGCGCTGCGATCGTGATAAGCCACTGTGTACTCGTCATATGCGGGTAACAGATGACAGCCGCGTGCTGTTCGCTGCGCCGGTACGTCGGGCGTGCACCAGTAGGTCCGATCATCGATCGTTTCAGCACCGAGCTCGCTCGTGATCATCTCCAGCGCGATTGCTGCGTCGGCCGCGGCAAGTCCGGACCACCAGGCGAAGTCGCGAACCGTCGCGGGGCCATGGCTCGCGAAATATCGTCGCGCGAGCTCTGCGAGCGAGTCCTCGCGTGATCGCGGCGGCGCTGCGGGTAGCCACTCGTCCAGCAACACGAATGTTTGCTGTTTGCCGGCGCGCGGACCGAGGCATATGAGTCCTTCGTGCGCATGCCACCACAACAGGTGCAGGCCACGGCCCGCTGCGGTTGCGATGCGAGCGCCGTCGAGTCGTCGATAGAGTTCCGGTCGCGAGAGGGAGATGCCGCCGCGCAGGGCGTCGGTCAGCACTTTGCGACTGCGTGCGACGACGCGGCTGTCGATGTCCTGCTCGCGCTTCAGTCGCTGAGCGTTGCGCGCCAACGTTCGCGGCGCACACAGATCGAGCAACCAGCGTGCGTCCTCAGCGGCAACGAAATGCAGCGTGCCGCGCAACGGCCAAGTGCGAACGATCGTGCGATCGACGATGGCTCGCTCGACGGCGGATTCGGTCGCACCGCGCGTGCGCAATGCGACAGCCCACAATGCGCCGAGGTAGTCCTGTGCCTGAACGGCGCCGAACCAGCGAACGGTCGCGGCCACGCTGGCGAAGGGATTATGACCGATGCGCTGATGGCGCAGTCGCTGGGCGGCGAGTCGGATGGCGTCTCCTCGGGGCTAGCAGGCAAAAGTCACGCCTTTTGCCGGCGTTGTCGAAAGGGCCTTGGCCGCTTTCGACCAGAAGATCATTGGCGCGCAAAGTCTACGCTGTACTGGTCGGCCCCCGGGAATTCTGCGACTGCGAATTCCGGCGCACTGGCCGTACAATCCGCGACTGCATACACCCGAGGTCGAATCCCTTATGTCGTGGACGCTGTCGCAACGGGCGCAGAAGCTGACCAGCTCTGCCATCCGCGAGATCCTGAAAGTCACCGAGCGGCCCGAAGTCATCTCGTTCGCCGGCGGCTTGCCCTCGCCGGAAACCTTCCCGGTCGAGCGCCTGCGTGCCAAGGCAGCGGAAGTGCTGACGAACGACGCGTCGCCGGCCCTGCAGTACGGCCCGACGGAAGGCTACCTGAAGTTGCGCGAGTGGATTGCGGAGCGCTACTCGAGCGGATCGGTGCGCATCGATCCGCAGAACGTGCTCGTGACGACAGGCTCGCAGCAAGGCCTCGATCTCCTCGGCAAGACGCTGATCGACTCCGGCAGTCGCGTGCTGGTCGAGACGCCGACGTATCTCGGCGCGCTCCAGGCGTTCTCGTTGTTCGAGCCGCAGTTCGTCTCCGTAGCATCCGACGAGGACGGGCTGGTACCTGCTGCGCTCACGCCGAACGTGACCGAGGGCGCGCGCTTCCTCTACGTGCTGCCGAATTTCCAGAATCCCACGGGCCGGCGCATGCCGCTGGCACGACGCCAGGAGCTCGCGAAGATCGCGAAGCAGTCGGGCCTGCTGCTGCTGGAGGACGATCCGTACGGCGCGCTGTCGTACTCCGGCGATGCACTGCCGACGCTGTTGTCGATGTTGCCCGATCAGGTCGTGCACATGGGATCGTTCTCGAAGGTGCTGGCGCCGGGGTTGCGCGTCGGTTATCTGATCGCGCCGCAAGCCGTGCATCGCAAGTTGGTGCAGGCGAAACAGGCCGCGGATCTGCACACGCCCAGCTTCACCCAGCGCATTGTCTACGAGACGGTGAAGGACGGCTTCCTCGACACGCACATCCCGACGATTCGGGCGCTGTATGGCGAGCGTTGCAAGGTGATGCTCGACGCGCTCAAGGAAAACTTTCCCGCGGGCGTGACCTGGAACGAGCCGCAAGGCGGCATGTTCATCTGGGTGCAGCTGCCGCCCGGCGTCGACAGCTTCAAGCTGCTCGATCACGCGATCGCGCAGCACGTCGCGTTCGTGCCAGGCGGGCCGTTCTTCGCGAACGAGCCGCAGCTCAACACGTTGCGCTTGTCGTTCGTGACGGTGCCGCCCGAGAAGATCAAACGCGGCGTCGCGATTCTCGGCAAGCTGCTGCGCGAGAGCATTGCAACGGCGCGAGTCGCCTAGCGATAGCCTTTCGCCTGCAGCGAAAACAGATGCGCGTAGTGCCCATTCACGCGCATCAGCTGCTCATGGCTGCCGCGCTCGACGATGCGGCCCTCTTGTATCACCACGATCTGGTCCGCCATGCGCACGGTCGAGAATCGATGCGAGATCAGGATCGCGATCTTGCCGCGCGTCAGCGTGCGGAAATGCTCGAACACCGTCGCCTCCGCCGCTGCATCCATGGCAGCCGTCGGCTCATCGAGCACGAGAATGTCCGCGCGCGAGCGCATGAACGCGCGTGACAGCGCGATCTTTTGCCACTGACCGCCCGACAGCTCGCGGCCGTCGTTGAACCATTTGCCGAGCGGCGTGCGATAGCCCTCGGGCAGCGTGTCGACAATCGGCTGCGCCATGCCTTTCTCGCCGGCCTCTCGCCAGCGCGGCTCGTCCTCGAAGTGCTGCACGTCGCCGGCGCCGATATTCTCGCCGAGCAGCAGTTGATAGCGCGTGAAGTCCTGGAAGATCACGCCGATGCGCTGGCGCAGCGCCGCCTCGTCCCACTCGCGCAGGTCCTTGCCGTCGAGCAGGATGCGGCCCGATGTCGGCTGATACAGCCGGGTGAGCAGCTTGATCAGCGTCGTCTTGCCCGAGCCGTTCTCGCCGACCAGCGCCAGCGATTCGCCCGGCTTGATGTGCAGATCGATGTCGACGAGCGACAACTGCTCCGCGCCGGGATAGCCAAAGCTCACCTGCTCGAACCGCACGCCATCCTCGGGATGTAGACCGTGCACGACGCTGCCTGCCGCGCTCTCGACCGGCGTCTCGAGATATTCATAGAGCGTCGACAGGTACAAGTTGTCCTCGTACATGCCGCCGACTGCCGAGAGGATCGCCGACACTGCCGACTGACCCTGACGGAACAGCATCAGGTACATCGTCATCTGACCGAGCGTGATGCGCGAGGCGATCGCCGAGAGCGCGATCCATGCATACGCGGCGTACAGGGTGGCAGTCGCGATGAGACCGAGGAAGAACCCCCACGTGTCGCGACGGATCGTCAGATCGCGATCCTCGCGGTAGAGCTTGCGAAAGATGCTGCGGTAACGCTCGAGGAACAGCGGGCCGAGGCCGAACAGCTTCACTTCCTTCGCGTGGTCCTCGCGTGCCAGCACCGTTTCGAGATACAGCTGCATGCGGGTTTCCGGCGAGCGCCACAGGAACAGCCGGAACTTGTCGCCGGAGAATTTCGCTTCGGCAAGGAAGGCAGGCAGGCCGGCGAGCACGAGCACAGCGACCGCCCAAGGCGAGAAGTTGATCAGCAGCGTGCCGAAGCTGATCAGCGACACTGCGTTCTGCACCAACCCGAAGGTGCGCATCACGAGCGACAGCGGGCGGCTCGACGCTTCGCGCCGCGCGCGCGTGAGCTTGTCGTAGAAGTCGGAGTTCTCGAAGTGCTCCAGCTCGAGGGTCAGCGCCTTTTCCAGGATCATCACGTTGACTCGCTGACCGAGTTGCGCGCGCAGGAGCGACTGGCACAGCGATATGCCGCGCTGTGCGCCGGCGATTGCAGCGACCAGCAGTCCTTCGTATCCAACCAGGAACAGCGCGTGCCGAGTCAGAGCTGCGCGATTGAGCGGATCGGACTGAATGGCGGCGACGACGGCATCGACGATCAGCGAGCCGACATAGGCAACCGCTGCCGGCAGCGTCCCGGCGATGAGCGTGAGAATGGCGAACGCGATGGTGAGCGTGCGACTGGTCGTCCACACCAGCTCGAGCGCGCGGTGGCTGTAAGCGAAGACGCCGAGAAAGCCGCGCCTGAGCTTGGGCTCGCCGAGAACCGGCTGACGCTTTCTGGGATTCAAGGAACGAACATGCCTGACATGACGACAGGCGAGTGTGGGGGCGTGAGACGCGCTCTGCAATGCTGCCGGCCGGCCGGTTGCGCCGCTGACGGTCGAGGCAGACAATCGGGTGCGCCATGAGCGACCCGAAAGACAAGCCGCCCACCCCTCCTGACAACAAGCGCTCCGGTCGCGCCGGTGTGGACGAGCGCGGCAACACCGTGTGGGAATGGCAGCTGGAGACCGGCGTCTACAGCCGCGACATCACCACGCAGAGGCTCAAGAAGCTGGACCTCGGGGACCTGTCGATCGCCGAGACGGCCAAGCATCAACAGCCGTCCGGGCTCGACGAAAAGGCCGGCGGCGTGAAAAAGCAATCCGGCGGCGGCTTCAATCCTTACGACAGCGCCAGCGACAATGCCGGCGGCAATCCTTACGACAACGCGCGCAACACACAGCGAGGCACGCAGTCGTCTCCCAGCGCACCGCCGGCACGCAAGCCGATGGACCTCAAGCGCCTGGAGGAGTGGATGGAGATCCGCAAGCGGCTGGAACAGCAGAAGAAGGACGACGACGAGGACTAGCGGTCGCCCTCGTCGCCGGCGGCTGCAACCGGTGGGATGTTCTTGCGGATCCACTCGGCGAGCGCTTTGTCATCCGCCGTGACCGAATAATTCTTGTGGCGCTTGAGAAAGCGTTTGTCGATGACCTGAGTCTTGGTCGCCGCCAGACTCGAATCGCTGCTGCTGGTGACGAACAGATTGCCGGCGACAGCAAGCTCCAGGACCACAGCTGCCTCCGCCTCCGAAAACTCCTCCTTGACTGCGAACTCCACCGGCAGGCTCTGCACGCCGGCGCCGGCGACTTCAGTGTTCTCGACGAAGCCGCCGACCCGCACCTTCGTGCCATTCGACAGCGAGAAGTCGCGGTAGCCCTCGTCGTCGGGCTTCGAAGCTTGCAGGTCATCGAGGATGTCGTTGACTGCGTCGAGATCGTCTTCGCTCATCGCACTGGCGATCTTGAATTCAACCGTGCCGGAGAAGGATGTTCGTCCCCGTCGCACTCTGTCGCCGAGGTCCAGGGTCTCGAGGTCGAAGACGTATTGTTTGACGGGTGGTGTGGGAGCTTCCGCGCCGCGCGACGTGCTCGTCAGCAGGGCGAGCACACATATTGAGAGCAAGAATCTACTGGCGCTCACCGCGAGCCGAGTGCATCGTCCAATGACAGAGCGGTCAGCAGGCGTTCGCCAATCTCATCCAGCTCCGCGACTGACGCTTCTGCAATTCGCGTCGCTGCTTGCTGGGTCAGCGGACCGAAGCGCACGGCGAGCTGCCTGGCTATCACCGCGGCGCGACCTCTGACCTCACCTTGTGCCTGGCCCAATGCAATGTAATGCCGGGCGAAGTCGCTCTGAAACTCGTACTTCATTGGATCCATGGCCTGCAACGCCCGTCGGGCGGCCTCGCTGAGGTGAGTGAGAACGAGATCAAAATACAACCTCGACCGATCCTGGTCGAGGCCCAAGGCGGCGGATCGCGCGGCGAGCGCGATCTGCACAGATTTTTCAGTGTCCACATCCTTGCCATGCGCCATTGCTGAGAGCACGGCCAATTCGGGATCTGACTGCGCCTGAACCTCGTCCGTCACCTCCGGCACGCCTGATGGACGCAGTACCAGCGGGACGAGTCGGCTGCCATTGCCGATCTCGATCGGTCTAGCTGCCCACCGTGCGATCGCTTCATCGGCTGTCACGACTAGCAAGCAGACTGGACATTCGAGCCGCGCTCGCAGAGTCGCAGCGTAGACGGGCCAGACGAAACGCTTGCGCTCGTCTCGCGACAACTGCACTTCGACGACGATGCCGAGCACCGGTACGCCATCAAGCAGGAGCACGACCATGTCGGCCCGATACTCGGCCGGCTGCACATCCGTCAGATCCGCCGAATCGATCCTTGCTTCGGTGAACTTCGGCAGTGCCACATGCAACGCGTCCCGCAGCAGCTCGGGTGCCAACAAGGGTCGATTGCGAAAGAGCTGCAGTAACGCTTCATGGAGTTGCGACGGCATGCGTGAACGCTAAGGTGTCGCCGCGTTCTCGCGTACGCGGAAAACTTGGCGTTTGCATAGATAACGCTAGCGCCGGCCGCGTCGGCCCGGTGCCCGCCGTGCGTCACGCCGTTTGCTGGTCGCAGTCAGCATGTCGATGAAGACGCGCAGCTTCGGTTGCATCTGTGTGCGCGCCGGGAAGTACAGGAACAGTCCCGGTGTCTTCAGCAGAAATTCCTCGAGCACCGGTTCCAGCGCGCCGGCCGCCAGCTCGCGTGACGCGAACAGATCGGCCGTGTAGATCAGCCCCATTCCCTTCAGCGCGCACTTCATCATCAGATCGCCATCGTTGACGGTGACGCTGCCGGGAGCGTCGACGGAGAACTCGCGGCCGCCACGCACGAACTCCCAGCGATAGATCGAGCCGGCCGTAAGGAAGCGATAGCGGATGCATTCGTGTCGCGTCAGCTCTTCGGGAGTCCGCGGGCGACCGCGCGCCGCGAAGTAGTCAGGCGAGCCAAGTACCGACCAGCGCAGATCCGGCGTCAGTCGTACCGCGATCATGTCGCGCTCGACCTGCTCGCCGATACGAATGCCTGCGTCGAGATTGTTCGTGGTGAGCTCGACGGCCGCATCGTTCACATCGATATCGACTGCGACGTCAGGATAGGCGCGTCGAAAGTTCGGTAGCACCGGCTCGATTACGAGCGGCAGCGCAACGCGCGGCACCGACAGGCGCAGCAGTCCCGCAGGTCGATCGCGCAGATCCGTGAGCGCTGCGAATGCTCCGGCGATCTCGGCAGCGGCGGGCCGTACCCGTGCGAGCAATTGCTCGCCCGCTTCCGTCAGTCCTACGCGCCGAGTCGTGCGCTGGAAGAGCACGAGCCCGGTTCTCGTTTCGAGCGTGCGAATCGCCTGACTCACTGCCGCCGGCGTAACGCCCAACTCCGCGGCAGCCGCACGGAAACTCGCGTGCTTCGCTACCGACAAGAATTCGGACAAACCGCTGAAACCGTCGCTGCGCGCCATGGGGAGATTAGAAAGTTCATCTTTACAGCTCATTCTCCTGCAGGCGGTTTATCCAAACAACCGCTGGCGTTAGTTTGCAGCCAACGAAGCGCCACTCACGTTTTTTCAGGAGCCCAGTTCATGCAGTACGCCCCGCTTGGCAACACCGGTCTCGTCGTCTCGCGCCTCGCGTTCGGCGCGATGACGTTCACTTCCGGCAACCAGGACATCGCTGCCATCTACAAGGTTGGCGCGCAGGTCGCCAACGAGCTCGTCGGCCGTGCGCTCGACGCCGGCGTGAATTTCTTCGATACCGCCGACGCCTATGCCAATGGCCAGTCCGAGACGCTACTCGGCCAGGCGCTCAAGTCACGCCGCAATGAAGTAGTGATCGCGACGAAGGTCGGTTTCCGTACCGGTACACCGGTAACGCAGTCCGGACTCTCGCGGCGACACATTCTGTGGTCGGTCGACGAAAGCCTGCGGCGCCTCGGCACCGATTGGCTCGACGTCTACATCGCGCATCGCGAAGACCCGTACACGCCGCTCGAAGAGACGCTCGCCGCATTCGACGCCATCGTGCGCGCGGGCAAGGTGCGCTACATCGGTTTCTCGAACTGGTCGGCGTGGAAAGTGGCTGCTGCGCTCGAAATCCAGAAGGCGAACAATCTCGCGCCGTTCACGCACGGTCAGATGCACTACTCGCTGCTCGGCCGCGATGTCGAGCGCGACGTCATCCCGATGATGCGTCGCTACGGTTTGGGCATGACGATCTGGAGTCCGCTCGCCTCAGGATTTCTGAGCGGCAAGTACACGCGCGCCACGCTGTCCGATCCCGACAATCGTTTCTCGGGATTCGATCTGCTGCCGTTCGACAAGGAGCACGGCTTCCAGCTGGTCGAGCGGCTGCGCAAGATCGCCGCGGAGCACGATGCCAGCGTTGCCCAGACTGCGATCGCATGGCTGCTCGCGAAGCAGGACGTGACGAGTGTGTTGATCGGCGCGAGCAAGCTGCATCAGCTCGACGACAACCTCGGCGCGGCGAACGTCACGCTGACCGAGGCTGAAATCGCCGAGCTGGATGCGGCCACTGCGCCGTCTCCCGTCTATCCGAACTGGTTCATCGATCGCCTGCAGGACCAGGTCACTGCCCAGGCGATCGCCCGCTAGGCGTTCACTCCGGCGCGTAGATCTGATCGAACACGCCGCCATCGGCGAAGTGCGTCTTCTGCGCCTTCGCCCAGCCGCCGAAGTCGGCGATCGTCACCAGCTTGATCTTCGGGAACTGCGCGGCGTGTTTCGCCGCGACCTGCTCGTCGATTGGCCGGTAGAAGTTCCTGGCGATGATCTCCTGCGCCTGCGGCGAGTACAGGTACTTCAGATATTCCGTCGCGACCTCGCGCGTGCCCCGGCGCAGCACGACCTTGTCGACGACTGTCACCGGCGGCTCCGCGAGAATGCTCAGCGACGGCACGACGATCTGCACTTTGTCCGCGCCGAGCTCCTTGATGGACAGGAACGCCTCGTTCTCCCACGCGAGCAGCACATCGCCGATGCCGCGCTGGACGAACGTCGTGGTCGCGCCGCGCGCGCCGGTGTCTAGTACCGGGACGTTCTTGAACACCTTGCGGATGTATTCCTTCGCCGTCGCGTCGCTGCCGCCCGGCTGCTGCAGGGCCCAGGCCCAGCCCGCGAGATAGTTCCAGCGCGCGCCGCCCGAGGTCTTCGGGTTCGGCGTGACGACGGCGATGCCCGGTTTGACTAGGTCGCCCCAGTCGCGAATGTTCTTCGGATTGCCCTTGCGCACCAGGAACACGATGGTCGACGTGTAAGGGGAGCTGTTGTGCGGCAAGCGTGACTGCCAGTTCACGGGCAGCAGCTTGCCATTCGTGGCAATTGCATCGACGTCACCGGCGAGCGCCAGCGTGACCACGTCCGCAGGCAGACCATCGATGACGGTGCGCGCCTGCTTGCCCGAGCCGCCGTGCGACTGCTTGACCGTGACGTCGTCGCCCGTCTTGCCTTTCCAGTACTTCGCGAACGCTGCGTTGTACTCCTCGTACAGCTCTCGCGTCGGGTCGTAAGAAACATTCAACAGTGTGACTTCTTTGGCGTGCGCGAACTGCGCGCTGAGTGCAAACAGCGCGAGCGCCGCGATAACCGTGCGATACCTACTCATTCGTGACTCCCGTGATTGGATCTGCTCAGAACTGCAAGCCGAAGCGCGTGAACAACGCCTTCTCGTCGGGTCGGTCACCGCCGCCCGCGGCGCCGCCTTCGAAGCTCGTTACGTCGTAGTTGAGCGACCACTTGTAGTTCTGGTTGAGATACCAGTTGATGCCGACGCCCCATGCGCTCGCCTTGCTCGCCGCCGTGTCCGGGTTGGCAAACGAGTTCGTGCCGCCGAGGAAAGCGTCGTCGTCGATGTCGAGCTCCTGGTAGCGCGCGACGAGCTCCAGCGCGCCCCACGTGCCGTTGTCCAGCGAGAATACGGACCCCGGCGTGAAGCCGCGGAAGGACTCGTCCTCGCCGGTCGCGAACCAGGCGAACTGGACCTGCCATGCCTTGTTGTCGAGCGTCGCCGAGCGCAAACCCGCGGTCGGCGTCAAGCGCGTGACATCCTGTGAAACGTTCACGTATTCGCCGAGCAGGCCGAAGCTCCCCACGTAGTAGTACGCCTGGGGTGTCCAGCGCAGCCGCTCACCATCTGCGAACGTGCCGTTCACAGCTGGTGTCGCGCCACTCGCAGCAGCCGTCGCGCGGTAGTTGAAGAACGTCTGTTGGCCGGGGGTTCGATAGCCCGGCAACAGCGTCGTCGCGGCGCTACCTGTCGAGTCGACATAGGTGCCGCCGATACCGAAGCCGAGGCCGCGCAGCGCGAAGCTGTCCGAATTGAGGAACGGCTGAAAGAACACGCGCGCCGCCCAGTCGCCTTTCGTGTCGTTCTCCGCATCCGGTGTGGGTGTGTTGCCATCGCTGCTGCCGCCGTCGCTCACACCGTTGAAGTAGCCGACTGCGTAGTTCACGAGCCCACCAGCTGCGTCGCCGCCGAAGGTCACGCCCAGATCGCGATTCGGCACCAGACTCGTCGGAAAGCCGCGCTCGATGAAGCGGATGTCCGTCGCCGATTGCAGGCGCTCGAGGCCCACCGGGACCTTGAACTTGCCCGCGGTGACCACTGCCCACGGCTTGAATCGCGCGGCGACGTACGCGTCCTGGACGATTGTCCGGCCGCCGCCGAAATCCGGCGTGAAGCGGAAGTCGTAGATGCCGTTGAGCGTGCCTTCGAGGATGGGGCGGACGCGCCGCAGGATCCACGTATCCGCAGTCTCGGGCGTGACGTCGTCCGGAAAGTAGCGGCCGTCGAAATGCAGCACGCCACGCAAGCGCACGACGTTCGCAGCATCGGCGGACTGGATGCGGAACCCCTGCTGAGGTGACGCACGCACGACCGGCGTGTTCGGCACCGCGGCCTTCGCGGCTTCATCCTGCAGCTCGAGCTTGCGTTCGAGCACGCGGATCTTCTGTTCCTGCGCTTCCAGGCGCTCGCGCAGCTCGGACAGGTCATCGCCACGCGCGGCACTGGCGGCGAGCAGGAGCGTGGCGGAAACGGCAGCGGCAATCCTCATAGGTCTCCCCATCGATGCAAACGAAGGAGCCATCGTAGGGAAGAGCCCGTAATCACTCAGTCGTGCAGCGGTAACAAACGGGTTCGCAATGCGATCAGGAAGTTATGGGAATTTGACTCGGGAATTGACTACCCGGGGGAGGGCCGGTAATACTCGCCGCCATGTCGTTACGGTGTGTAATTTCTGGCCAATGGTGGCGCCCCTCATAAAGGAGAGGGCGCCCGACCGCACGTAACGTAACTTCGAATCCAAAACCCATCTCCGAGCACGAATCCGGAGATGGGTTTTTTATCGCCTCCCGCCCGGACTTCGCGCAACGAGGTCGCCGACGAGGAGCTGCTGCTTGAAACCGCCATTCGACATTGCTGCCGACCTGGACACGCCGGTGTCGGCGTATCTCAAGCTCAAGCCGTTCAAGCCGCGCTTTCTGCTGGAGAGCGTCGAGGGCGGCGAGCGGCTCGCGCGCTATTCCTTCATCGGTTTCGGCGATTGCGCCGAGGTGCGGCTGGACGAGCGCGGACTTACCGTCAACGGCCGCACGCGCCCGGTGCCGGATTCGCAACAAGCGCTGCTGCATGCGTTGCGCGATGCGCTCGCGCATACGCCACAGCCCAGCCCGCGAATTCCCGGTGTGCCGCTGCCCGGCGGGCTGGTCGGTGTGGCCGGCTACGACCTGGTGCGCAACTTCGAGCGGTTACCGGCGCGAGCGCGGGTCGTCGAGCCGTCACCGCAAGCTCACTATCTCGCGCCCCAATCGCTACTGGTTTTCGACCACCTGACGCGCGGCGTCGCGTTGCTGCATGCCGGCAGCGAAAGCGAGCGCAGCTCGTTGCGCAAACAAGTCGTGCAAGCGCTGCGCGGCGCAATCCCACAGACCGACAAGCGGATCCGTTATGCGCCGGCGGTGGGCAGTCTGAGCCAGGCCGAGTTCATCAACGGTGTACATCGCACGAAGGAATACATCGCCGCCGGCGACGTGTATCAGCTGGTGCTGTCGGTACGCTTCGCGGGCGAGTGCGAGCTGGAGCCGTTCGAAGCCTATCGCGCGCTGCGGCTGCTGAACCCGTCGCCCTACATGTTCTATTGCGACCTCGGCGATTGCGTCGTCGTCGGTTCCTCGCCCGAAGCGCTGGTGAAACTCTCGCACGGTCATGCGCAGATGCGGCCGATCGCCGGCACGCGACCACGCGGCCACGACAGCGACGAAGACGCCCGACTGCAGGAGGAACTGCTCGCCGATCCGAAGGAGAACGCCGAGCACATCATGCTGGTCGATCTCGCGCGCAACGACCTCGGGCGCGTGGCGCGCGCTGGCACCGTTGGAGTGAATCCGTATCGACACGTCGAGCGCTATAGCCACGTCATGCACATCGTCAGCGGCGTGAACGGCGAGCTGGCGCAAGGCAAGGACGCATTCGACTTGTTCGCGGCAGCGTTCCCCGCGGGCACACTGGTTGGCGCGCCGAAAGTGCGCGCGATGGAGATCATCGACGAGCTGGAACCCGTCCGCCGCGGCTTCTACGGCGGCACAGTCGGCTACTTCGGTCACGGCGGCGACATGGATCACGCGATCACCATCCGCACGATGGTGTTTCGCGGCGACACGTACAGCTACCAGGCGGGCGCCGGTCTCGTGGCAGACAGCGTGCCGCAAACGGAATACGAGGAAGTCCTCGCGAAGAGCGCGATCGTGCGCCGCGCGCTGGCACTTGCCGAGGAGGGCCTATGAGCGCTTCCCCGGCAGCCACCCGGCTCCTGCTCATCGACAACTACGATTCTTTCACCTACAACCTGGTGCAGGCCTTCATGGTCCTCGGCGCCGAAGTGCTGGTTCATCGCAACGATCAGATCTCGGTCGACGAGGCGCAGGCACTCGCGCCCACTCACTTGTGCATCTCGCCGGGGCCCGGAACGCCGTACGACGCGGGAGTCTCGATGCAGATGATTGCCGCATTCGCCGGCCAGGTGCCGGTGCTCGGTGTCTGTCTCGGCCATCAGTCGCTCGTCGAAGTGTTCGGCGGCAAAGTCGTGCGCGCCGCGCGCCTGATGCACGGCAAGACTTCGCGCGTGCATCACGACGGCGGCGGCATTCTCGCGGGATTGCCGGAGCCGTTCGAGGCAGGTCGCTATCATTCGCTGATCGCGCAGCCGCAGTCGCTGCCGGATGTGCTGGAGGTCTCGGCACGCACCGACGAGGGTGAGATCATGGCCGTGCGCCATCGCGAGCTCGCGGTGGAAGGCGTGCAGTTTCATCCGGAGAGCGTGCTCACGCCGCAAGGCCCGCTGCTGATGGACAACTTCCTGCGACAACGCTCGCCGAGGCGCCAGTAAATGAGCGCGCTACGCGAAGTTCTCGAGCAGTTGCTCGATCGCCGCAACCTGAGCGAGGCGCAGGCTGCGGATCTGCTCGTCGCGCTCACTGATCCGACGCTTTCTCCGGCGCTCGGCGGCGCGCTGCTCGCGGGACTACGCGCGAAAGGAGTGACGGCCGACGAAGTGCGCGGCTTCGCGAAGACGATGCGCAAGCTCGCGCGGCGGCCGATCCTGCCGGACGGCAGTCCACTGGTCGACATGGTGGGTACCGGCGGCGACGGCTCGGGCAGTTTCAATCTTTCCACTGGGGCGGCTCTGCTGGTTGCGGCGATGGGCATTCGCGTCGCGAAGCACGGCACCAGCTCTGTTTCGAGCCGCAGCGGCAGCGCAGACGTAGTCCGCACACTCGGCTTGAATTTGCCGCTCGATGAGAAAGCTGCCGGGGAATGTCTCGCTGCGACTGGCTTCACGTTCTTCTTCGCGCCGCATTACCACCCGGCGATGAAGGCAGTGATGCCGATTCGGCAGGCACTCGGTGTGCGCACGGTCTTCAACATTCTCGGGCCGCTGTCGAATCCGGCCGAGCCGCCGTTTCATCTGATCGGTGCGTACCACGTCGACATCGCGGCGTTGATGGCAGACACGCTCGCGGGCATGCCGATCGAGCGTGCATTCGTCGTGCATGGCGAACCGGGCTGGGACGAGGCCACGCCGATTGGGCCATTCACGCTCTTCGACGTGCGACCCGGCCAGGTCAAGCGCCTGCAGCGCAGTGCAGAGGAGTTCGCGCTGCCGGCCTGCACTGCCGATGAGCTCAAGGGTGGCGATGCCGCCTACAATGCCGAACATCTGCGCGCAGTGCTCGAAGGTCGTGACCGCGGCGCGCACCGTAGCGCAATCGTGTTGCAGGCAGCGCTCGTTCTGGAGCTGATGGGCAAGACGTCGTCGGCGAAGGAAGCGGCCGGCATCGCACAGGATGCGATCGAGGCGGGCGCGGGACGGAAAATACTGGAGAAGATCGCCGCGTTTGGACAGGCGGTTGCAGGGTAGACCCATGTCAGGACTTCTCACCGAAATGGCACAGTCGAGCCTCGCGCGGCTCGAACAGGCGCGCGCGCGCGAATCGGAGCAAGAGCTGTGGACGCGCGTGTGCGCGGCCCCGACAGCGCCCCGCTTGAAACTTTCGCCGGAGGGCTTCGACATCATTGCCGAGTGCAAGCTGGCGTCGCCCTCTGCCGGCGATCTCTCGCAGCACACCACCGATATCGACAGGCGAGTGCAGGCGTACGCGCACGGTGGTGCCTGCGCTGTCTCCGTGCTGACCGAGCCGACCCGATTCGGCGGATCTCTCGAACATCTCGAACAGACCGCGCGGACGCTCGTGCCGCTCGGCGTGCCGGTGATGCGCAAGGATTTTCTGGTGGATCCGTACCAGGTCATGGAAGCGCGCGCGGCCGGCGCCGGCGGCGTGCTCGTGATCGTGCGCATGTTGGATCGCAGCCGTATTAGGGCGCTGCTCGACGTCGCGGCGATGCTGAAGATGTTCGTGCTCATCGAAGCGTTCGACGCGACGGACCTGCAAGTCGCGCAGGAAGTGCTGCGGGAGCGCAAGGCGCACGACGAGCAGATGCTGGTCGGTGTCAATTGCCGCGATCTCGATACGCTGAGCGTCGACCTGTCGCGGCTCGGCGAGCTTGCGAGTCAACTGCCGCCCGACTTCGCCTCGGTGGCGGAGAGCGGCGTCGGCTCGCTCGAAGACGTCAAGACGGTCGTCGACGTCGGCTACGAGCTCGCGCTCGTCGGTACGACGCTGATGAACTCCGACGATCCCGGCAAGCTGCTCGGCGAGATGCTGGCTTACGGGCGTGAGCGCGCGATGGCGGTGCGGACTCGCAAGATGCGAATCGCCACCGGCGCTTCGATGGACGACGAGTAGCGGCGTGACGATCTGGGTGAAGATCTGCGGACTCACCACGCGCGATGCAGTCGAAGCAGCAGTCGCAGCGGGCGCCGATGCCGTCGGCTTCGTGTTCGCACCGTCCAAGCGGCAAGTCACGGCGACACAGGCGGCGCAGCTCGCGCAAGGCGTGCCGCGCAAGATTCCGCGCGTAGCGGTGATGTTGCATCCGACGCAGAGTCAGCTCGATGAGGTGTGGTCGACGTTCCGGCCGGATGTGCTGCAGACGGATATCGAAGATTTGCAGACGCTGAGGATGCCGATGGGGTTGGGTGTGATGCCGGTGGTGAGAGGGGGAGGAGGAGTCGGGCTGAAGCCCGACCTGCAGCGCAAACACCAGCGCATTTTGTTTGAAGGGCCGGTGAGCGGTATTGGCAGCATGTCCGACTGGCATGGCGCTGCGCAGCTCGCACGGACGACGCAACTGGTGCTCGCCGGCGGGCTCAACGCGACCAACGTCGCGGATGCGATTGCTGCTGTTCGCCCGTTCGGTGTGGATGTGAGCAGCGGCGTCGAGGCGTCGCCTGGGGTCAAGGACCCCGCCAGGATTCATGAATTCGTGCAGCGCGCCCGCGCGGCTGCGAACGGAGCAAGCTGATGAAGAGTGCGATTTCGATCGATCCGCAGGCGTCGCTCGCCCGCATGTTGAAGGGCGAGTATCCCGACGCGCGCGGCCGCTTCGGGCCGTTCGGCGGGCGCTACGTGCCCGAGACTCTGGTGCCGGCGCTCGACCGCTTGCAGGCAGGCGTCGATCGCTACTTGCGTGACCGCGCTTTCCTCGACGAGTTTCACGCCGAGCTGCGCAGCTGGGTCGGCCGGCCGACGCCGCTCACGCATGCGCGCACGTTGTCGAAACGTTGGGGCGCTGAGGTGTGGCTGAAGCGTGAAGACCTCGCGCACACCGGCGCGCACAAGATCAACAACTCCGTGGGTCAAGTGCTGCTCGCCAAGAAACTCGGCGCGAAGCGCGTCATCGCGGAAACGGGTGCCGGTCAGCATGGCGTTGCATCCGCAGCGGCGTGCGCGCGGCTCGGCATGCCTTGCACCGTGTACATGGGCTCCGTCGACATGGAACGCCAGGCGCCGAATGTGGGACGCATGAAGCTCCTCGGTGCAACGGTAGTGCCGGTCACGAGCGGCGATCAGACGCTGCGCGCTGCGGTCGACGAAGCGCTGCGCGACTGGGTGTCCGATCCTAACGGTACTTACTATTGCCTCGGCTCTGCGATCGGTCCGCATCCTTATCCATTCCTGGTGCGCGAGCTGCAGTCCGTGATCGGCCGCGAGGCGCGCGAGCAGATCGTCGAGCAGGCCGGCAAGCTGCCGGACATCGTGATCGCCTGCGTCGGGGGCGGCTCCAACGCGATCGGTCTGTTTCATCCGTTCATCGCGGATCGTGACGTGCGCATGCTCGGCCTCGAAGCCGGCGGCAAAGGCGCGGGACTCGGTGAGAACGCAGCTTCGCTCGCTTACGGCACGCCCGGTGTTTTGCAGGGTAGCTACTCGCTGCTGCTGCAAGACGAGCATGGGCAGATCCAGGAAACACACTCGGTCTCCGCCGGTCTCGACTATCCCGGCGTCGGCCCCGAGCACGCTCTGTTGATGAGCGTCGGTCGCGTCAAGTACGAAGCAGTGGACGACGACACGTCGCTCGCCGCACTGGCCGAATGCTGTGCAGCCGAGGGCATCCTGCCCGCGATCGAATCAGCGCACGCGCTCGCGGGCGCGAAGCGCTACGCCGCGCAACATCCGGGCGCGAAGATTCTCATCGGCTTGTCCGGCCGCGGCGACAAGGACATGCCGACGTTGCAGCGGACGCTGTTGAAGGATGTGCAGTGATGGCTGCAGGCAGCGTGATCAGCGAAGCGATCCGTAACGCGAAGGCGCGCGGCCGGCCGGCGCTCGTCGGCTGGGTCACCGCGGGATTTCCGCAACGTGAGACCTTTCTGCAGCAGCTCGCGGCGGTCGCGGACGTGTCCGACGTGGTCGAGATCGGCGTGCCTTTCACCGATCCGATGGCAGACGGCGCCACGATCCAGCGCGCCAGCCGCGTCGCGCTCGCACAGGGCACATCGCTCAAATGGATTCTTGCCGAGCTCGCCGGCCCACGCCCGAAGCTGCGCGCGCCATTGCTCCTGATGAGCTATCTGAACCCATTGCTTGCCTACGGTCTCGATCGATTGCCCGGGGACGCGTTCCGCGCCGGCGTTTCCGGCTTCATCGTTCCCGATCTGCCGTTCGAAGAATGCGAAGACCTGCGGGCGGCGCTCGCGACACGCGATCTCGCGCTCGTGCAGCTCGTCACTCCGGTGACTCCGATCGAGCGCTTGCAGATGTTGTGCGCGGCGAGCAGCGGCTTCGTCTACGCAGTCACGATGACAGGCACGACCGGCAAGAACGTCGCGGTACAGGAAGAAGTGCTCGAATATTTCGCGCGCGTGAAACGTGTATCACCGCTGCCGGTGTGCGCGGGCTTCGGCATCCGCAGCCGCGAGCAAATCGAGCGACTCGCGCCGCATGTCGACGGCGTCGTCGTCGCCTCTGCACTCGTGGAAGCGTTGGAGCGCGGCGAGGATCCTGCTGCGTTCTTGCAGAGCCTGCGCTGACACTACGCCCTTTCCAACGATTGTCTCCCGCCGCGACGCAGGAACAATGTGGTCGCTTCTCCTCTTATGCAGGTACGCCCTGCACGGAGACGGTGACAGCGATGGCCATGAAATGGTCGCTGGGCGAGCTGCTTGGATTGAAGAAGCAGCCGCCCGCCAAGCCGCGTCCTCCGGAGACTCGATTCCACGCGGTTTCCATAATTCCAGGCGATAACGCCTGCGCGGCCGCGCACCGATTCACGCGCAAGCGTTTCCTGTCGGCGCACGCGCCGCGGCTGCCGTTACCGATGTGCGACGCTCCGCACTGTGGCTGCCACTACAAGCATCACAAAGATCGACGCGCCGGGCCCCGGCGCCGTAGCGAAGTCGGCATGATGGTCGCGTCGTACAACGGCACCGAGCGCCGTCGTACGCGTGGCCGCCGTGCGGAAGACAAATACTGAAGCTGCGTAAGAATTCTTCCGACGTCGAATCGGCGTGACATACTGCCGGCATTCCGAGCGGGGGATTTCCAAATGAACGTCGCGGGCAAGATTGTCGCCGTAACGGGCGGCGCGAAGGGCATCGGTCGCGCACTGGCGCGTCGCTTCGCTCAAGAGGGTGCGCGTCATGTTGCCGTGGCCGATCTCGACGACGCCGGCGCGCGAGCGGTCGCAGCGGAGCTGCGCGGCTCGTCGCTGCGCGTCGACGTGAGTCGTGAATCCGAGATCGCTGCATTCATCGACGCCACCGAACGCAATTACGGTCCCATCGATCTGTTCTGCTCGAATGCGGGCATCGGCATCGGGCGCGGCCTCGATACGCCGAACGACGTCTGGCAGAAGATCTGGGAAGTGAATCTGATGGCGCACGTGTATGCGGCACGACATCTCGTGCCGCGCATGATCGCGCGCGGCGGTGGCTACTTGTTGAACACGGCGTCAGCCGCGGGACTGTTGTCGCAGATCGGCAGTGCAACGTACGCGGTGACGAAGCACGCAGCAGTTTCGCTCGCGGAGTGGATAGCGATCACGCATGGACATCAGGGAATCAAGGTCTCGGTGCTGTGCCCGCAGGCGGTGCGGACCGACATGATTGCCGGCAACGAGGGCGACGTCGCGAGCGTCGATGGGATCATGGAGCCGGAACAGGTTGCGGATGCGGTCGTGCAGGGTTTGGCAGCGGAGAAGTTTCTGATCCTGCCGCATGCGGAGGTCGCGCAGTATCTGCAGAGGAAGGCGGCGGACAGGGATCGGTGGATTGCGGGGATGAACAGGCTGCAGCAGAAGTATCACGCCGCCGATTCGGGGGTGTAGGCGTACAAGCGGCTCTGGGTGCGGAGCATGTCGGCTTCCGTCAGCGCCGGTCGTTCCGCGCGCAGGCGCTGGATCAGTTCGATGAACGCGTCCGGCGGCACCGCTGGGCTGCAGAAGAAGCCTTGATACTGATCGCAGCCGAGCTCGCGCAGATGCTCCAGCTGCTCCCGCGTCTCGACGCCTTCCGCAACTACGCCGAGCCGCAGGCTGTGTGCGAGTGAAATGATCGCCTTCACGATCGCCACGTCGTCGGGATTCGAGAGCAGCTCGCGCACGAAGCTGCGATCGATCTTCAGCTTGTCGAGCGGCAGGCGCCACAGGTAGCTGAGGCTCGAGTAGCCGGTGCCGAAGTCGTCGATCGAGATGTGCACGCCCATCGTGCTCAACAGCTGCAGCGTCGCGGCGCTCGATTCCGCGTCGTGCATGATCGAGCTTTCGGTCAGCTCCAGCTCGAGATAGCCAGGCTGCAGCTGCGCATCTTCGAGCGCAGAGCAGACGACTGCGGTCAGATCGCCGTGCCGGAACTGCTTCGCCGACAGGTTCACGGAGACGCGCAGCGGCGGCATCCCCGAGTCGAGCCATGCGCGCATCTGGGCGCACGCCCGGCGCAACACCCATTCGCCGATCGGCAGGATCAGGCCGGTCTCTTCCGCGATTGGGATGAAAACGTTCGGCGGCACGAAGCCGCGTTTCGGATGCTTCCAACGCAGCAGCGCTTCAGCGCTGCGCACGCGGCCGCTCGCAATGTCGACCTTCGGCTGGTAGTGCAATTCGAGCTGCCCGTCGCGGATCGCGTGGCGCAAGTCGGCTTCGAGCGCGAGACGCTCTTCCTCCGACTTGCTCAGCTCCTCGGAATAGAAGCGGAAGCTGCCGCGCGCGACGCTGTGGGCAGCGCGCATCGCCGTTTCCGCCCGTCGCAGCAGCACGTCGAACGTCGTGCCGTGCACGGGGAACATGCTGATGCCTGCGCTCACGGCCACTTCGATGTCGTGACCTTCGATCGAAAACGGCTCGCGCAGCGCGGCGAAAATCGTCTCGACTGTCACCTCGGCGGGAATCGCACCCGTGCCGACGCGGCCGAGCACGACGAATTCGTCGCCGGCCAGCCGCCCGAGAATGTCGCCGCTCGCAAGCACTGCGCGCAGTCGCTGCGACAGTCGGCGCAGCAGCTCGTCGCCGACTTCATGGCCGAGCGAGTCGTTGATCGATTTGAAGCGGCTGACGTTGAGCACGGTGACCGCAAAGGGCACGCCTGCGTTCTGAGCCTCGACGATGTTGTGCTCCGCGGACGTGACGATCGCGACGCGCGTTGGCAGGCCGGTGAGGATGTCGTGGCGGTGCTGGGAACCGGGTGCGGTCAATCCATGAGCTGCTTGCAAACGACGCAAGCGCACGGCGAGCCACACGGCAGCCGCCACGGCGCCGATGGCTATGAGGATCGAAACCGCCAACAGTACGTAAGGGCCTTCCATTATCGACAAATACCCTGGGACGCGGGTGTGGCGCGTACGTTGGGGTATCGGGCGCCAGGCCGGGGCCTTGAGCCGCGCCGTGTGGGGAAAGGTCAAGGGGCCAGCAGTGTGTGACGCACCGCTCACTCCCACAGTCTTCTGGTCGAAAGCGGCCGAGGCCCTTTCGACAGAACGCCGTCAAAAGGCGTGGCTTTTGCCGGCTAGAATCGCCTCATGAAATCCCTGTGTGTCTTTTGCGGGTCCAGCCCGGGCGAGCGGCCCGCGTACGCCGCGATGGCAGTCCGCACGGGCGAGTTGATCGCACAGCGCGGACTCACACTTGTCTACGGCGGTGGACGCGTCGGTCTGATGGGGGCACTCGCGGACGCGGCGTTGGCGGCCGGTGGCAGAGTAGTGGGCGTGATTCCGCAGATGCTGATCGACCGCGAAGTCGGGCACGCGGGGCTGTCGCAGCTGCATGTCGTGCGCACGATGTCGGAACGCAAGCTCCTCATGGGCGACATCGCGGACGCGTTTCTCGCGCTGCCCGGCGGCATCGGCACGATGGACGAGCTGTTCGAAGCCTGGACCTGGACGCAGCTCGGCTTGCATCGCAAGCCGTGTGCGCTGTTGAACCAGGACGGTTACTACGATCCGTTGCTGGCGTTTCTCGATCGCGCAGTGACGGAAGGATTCCTGGAGTCGCGTTATCGTGCGGCGCTGTTCGTCGCGGAGGATGTAGAAACTGCGCTCGATCAGTTGGCCGCCGCGTCTTGACAGTGCCATGCGCAGGCATCAGCCTTGCGCGCGCGCATGGAACTCATCAGCTGGTTCATCGACCTGGTCCTGCATCTCGACAAGCATCTCACCGAGCTCGTCGCCGACTATCATCTCTGGGTCTACGCGATCCTGTTTCTCATCATCTTCTGCGAGACCGGTCTGGTCGTCACGCCGATCCTGCCCGGCGATTCGCTGCTGTTCGCAGTCGGCGCGCTGGCTGCTGTCGATCAGACGGGCACACTGCACGCGCCGTTGATCTGGTTGCTGCTGATGCTCGCCGCAGTGCTCGGCAACGAAGTTAATTTCCGCATCGGCCGCGCGATCGGGCCGCGTGCGTTCAGTGGCGGGCTGCGCTGGATGAAGCAGGAGTACCTGATCCGCACGCAGCAGTTCTACGAGAAGCACGGCGGCAAGACGATCATCCTGTCGCGCTTCATTCCGATCATTCGCACGTTCGCGCCGTTCGTGGCCGGCGTCGGGCAGATGAAGCGCCGTCGCTTCGCCGCCTACAACGTCGTGGGCGGGATTACGTGGGTCTCGCTGTTCATCTGGGGCGGCTATCTGTTCGGCAACGTGCCGGTCGTGAAACAGAACTTCGGGCTGGTGACGATCGGGATCGTCGTCGTGTCGGTGCTGCCGGTGGTATGGGGGTTGTTGAAGAAGGACAAGCCCGACCTACAGCCTTCTAAGTGACAGCAGTCCTATGACGCCGCCGACGAGTAGCGCGTAGCCAGGCCACGCTGGCGTGCCGGCGAGCAGCCAGATGATTCCGCCGAGCGCGCAGGTTGCGGTCAGCAATGCGATGTCGCGACGTCGTCCGTCACGCCGAATCTCCAAACGTAGCTTCTCGACATCCTTCGTAGTCACCGGCACGCTGAAGCGGCCGTCGTGCGCGCGCTGAATTGCATTCTCGAGCAGCGGCGGCAGCTGCTGCAGGGCCTGCACCATATCGGGCAGATGCTTGCGCACGTCCTTGGCGATCGCACGCAAGCTCCAGCGCTCGTTCATCCACTGCCGCAACAAGGGCTGCGCCGTCTTCCATAGATCGAGATCCGGATAGAGCTGCCGGCCGACGCCTTCGATCTGCAGCAGCGTCTTCTGGATCAACATCAGCTGCGGCTGCATCTGCGCGTCGAAGCGTTGCGCCGCTTCGAACAGGCTGATCAGCACCTGGCCGAAGGAAATCTCGCGCAGCGGCTTGTTGGCGATCGGCTCGCAGACCGTGCGCACGGCCGATTCCAGCTCGTCGACGCGCACGTGCGACGGAATCCAGCCCGAGTCGATGTGCAGCTGTGCGATGCGTCGATAGTCGCGCTCGAAGAACGCGAGGAAGTTCTCCGCGAGATAGTGCTGATCGCGCGGGTCGAGCGTGCCGACGATGCCGAAGTCGACGGCCGCGTAGCGCGGCTGCTGCGGATCGTCGAGCAGCACGAAGATGTTGCCGGGATGCATGTCGGCGTGGAAGAAATTGTGTCGGAACGCCTGCGTGAAGAAGATCTCGACACCGTTCTCCGCCAGCCGCTGGATGTTGGCGCCGCGCCGCTGCAACTCGGCCGTGTCGGAGATCAGTACGCCGCGCACGCGCTCCATCACCATCACGTTCTTGCGGCAGTGATCCCAGTACACTTCCGGTACGTACAGCAGGTGCGAGCCGGTGAAGTTGCGCTTCAGTTGTGCTGCGTTGGCCGCTTCGCGCATCAGGTCGAGCTCGTCGAGAATCGTCTTCTGGTACTCGCGCACCAGCTCGACGGGACGCAACCGGTGCGCATCGCTCCAGTAGCGCTGCGCGAGATTCGCAAGCGCGTACAGCACCTCGAGGTCGCGCTCGATCAGCGCGCGAATGCCTGGTCGCACGATCTTGACCACGACTTCCTGGCCGTTCGGCAACGTCGCAGCATGTACTTGCGCGATCGTTGCTGCTGCCAGCGGCTGCTCGTCGAACGTCGCGAACATCTCGGCGATCGGCCGCTGATACGCGACCTCGGCGATGCGGCGCGCCTCGGCGCCGGAGAAGGGCGGCACGCGGTCCTGCAGCTTCTCCAGCTCGTCGGCGATGTCACGCGGCAGCAGGTCGCGGCGCGTCGACATCATCTGGCCGAACTTCATGAAGATCGGGCCGAGCTCCTCCAGCGCGAGCCGCAGCCGCTCGCCGCGCGTGGCTTCGCTGCTGCGGCGGAACCAGGTGGCCGGCGAGAGATAGAACGTGAAACGCAGCGGGCGGAACAGGTGCGTGGCGCGAATGATGCCGTCCAGCCGATGCCGGACGAGCACGCGCTGGATCTGCAGCAGGCGCGACAGGACGCGCGGCCTCATGCGCGGCTCACCTATTGTTCCTTGTTTCGAGCAGCTTCAGGCGCGCTTCGAGCCGGTCGACGTCGTCGCGCAGACGATCGACGCCATGCAGGAATTCCTCCGCCTCGGTGCGGCTTGGCACGTCGCGGCCTTCTTCCTGCAGGTATTCCGCTACGTTCTGCAGCAGCGTGTCGTGTGCGCGCCGCGCGAAGCCGAACGCACTGCGCGCAGCGTTGCCAATCTGGTGTGCCGCGACGTCGCCGACGACGCGCGAAAGCTCTTCCTCCAGATCCGGTTGTGCCGCTTTCAACAACTCGCTGAATGTCTGTGCGACCTCGGCATCGCCCTCGATATGAACTGCGCCGCCGCGCAGCGCGGCTTCGGGAGCCGGGCCCGCGAGGCGCAACAGCGATAGCGGGGTGCCTGAAAGCGTCGCGTCGGGCGTGCCCTCGTGATCGGTGTGCAACGTCATGTGCTCGCCGTGCGACTTGAAGTACACGCTGAGCGGCACGCCGTCGACGTGCACGGCGAGAACCTTCGTAGCGAGACGCTGGCACAACGCGCGCGCCGCCGACGAGGCCGCGACGTTGCGATTCAAAAGGGATTCGAGCGGCGCGAGCCTCACAGCCGATAACCTCGGTGCAAGGCGACGATGCCGCCACTCAAGTTGTGATAGCGGCAGTTCTCCAACCCCGCTTCCTGCATCATGCCGAGCAGCGTTGGCTGGTCCGGGAAGCGGCGGATCGATTCGGCGAGATAGCGGTAGCTCGCTTCGTCCTTCGCGACCATTTTGCCGAGCCACGGCAGCACTGAAAACGAATACGCGTCGTACAGCGGCTTGAGAGCCTGCGCGGGGCGCGAGAACTCCAGGACGAGCAGCTGGCCGCCGGGTTTCAGCACGCGCGTCATCGAGCGCAGCGCGGCTACCTTGTCGGTGACGTTGCGCAGACCGAAGCCGATCGTCACGCAATCGAAGGCGCTGTCGCGAAACGGCAAGCGCTCGGCGTTCGCGAGCGAGTACCGGACGTTGCCGACCAGACCGCGATCGGTCAGGGCGTCGCGACCGACAGCAAGCATCGCTGCATTGATGTCGCTCAGCACGACCAAGCCACCTGCGCCGACCTGCTGCGCCATGCCGGCGGCGAGATCGCCCGTCCCGCCGGCGACATCGAGCGCCTGCTGGCCCGGGCGCAAGCCGGTCTGCGACAGCGTGAATCGTTTCCACAGCCGATGTGCGCCCGCCGACATCAAGTCGTTCATCAGGTCGTAATTGCCGGCCACGGAGTCGAAGACGGCGCGCACGCGGGCGGCCTTCTCGGCGGTGGGGACCTGCTGATAGCCGAAGTCGGTAGTGGAGTCGCTCATGGCGGAGCGGGATTCTACCGTTTCGCGGGCGTCGGGTACGGAATCCCCAGTTCCTGCAGCCTTCCCAGGTACTGCCGCCACTTTTCCTCACGGTCGCGCCCCAACTCGTGCAGGTACGCCCAGGTGTACAGGCCGGTGTCGTGCCCGTCATCGAAGACGATGCGCACCGCATAGTTGCCGATCGGTTCGACAGCGCGCACGCCGACTTCGTGCTTGCCTAGTTGCAGCGTCTCTTGTCCGGGACCGTGGCCGCGCACTTCGGCCGAGGGCGAGTAGACGCGCAGGTATTCGAATGGCAGCTCGAAGTGCGAGCCGTCGTCGAAGGTCACTTCGAGCAGGCGCGAGCGGGTGCGGGCCTTGATGGAGGTGGGGTGGGGCATCAGAGGATGTAGCGGGTCAAGTCTTCGTCTTTGACCAACTCGCCGAGGTGGTCATCGACGTATTTCGCATCGACCGTGATAGTGAGCCCGTTGCGATCCGCAGCTTCGAACGACAGCGCTTCGAGCAGCCGCTCCAGCACGGTGTGCAGACGGCGCGCGCCGATGTTTTCGGTCCGCTCGTTCACCTGGTGAGCGACTTCGGCGATGCGCCGTACGCCGCTTTCGGCGAATTCGAGCTTCACGCCCTCCGTCTCGAGCAGCGCGCGATACTGCGTGCACAGCGACGCGTCCGGCTCCGTCAGGATGCGAATGAACTCCTCGACCTTGAGCGCGTTGAGCTCGACGCGGATCGGAAAGCGTCCCTGCAGCTCGGGAATCAGGTCCGAGGGCTTCGACATGTGGAACGCACCGGACGCGATGAACAGGATGTGATCGGTCTTCACCATGCCGTACTTGGTGCTGACCGTGCTGCCCTCGACCAGCGGCAGCAGGTCGCGCTGCACACCTTCGCGCGAGACATCGGCGCCGTGCGTTTCCTGACGGCGCGCGATCTTGTCGATTTCGTCGATGAACACGATGCCGTTCTGCTCCGCATTGGCGAGCGCGCGCATCTTCAGCTCTTCCTCGTTGATCATCTTCGCCGCTTCCTCGTCGGTGAGCAGCTTGAATGCCTCGCGCACTTTGACCTTGCGCGTGCGCGTGCGGGTGCCGCCGAGGTTCGAGAACATGCTCTGCAGCTGTTGCGTCAGGTCTTCCATACCCGCGGGCGCCATGATCTCCACGCCCATCGGCAGCGCGCGCACTTCGACCTCGATCTCGCGATCGTCGAGCTGGCCCTCGCGCAGCATCTTGCGGAATTTCTGCCGCGTCTCGGCGTCGCGCGGCGCGGGCTCCGGCTCGCTGACGAAGCCCAGCGATTTCGGCCGCGGCAACAGCACGTCGAGCACGCGGTCCTCGGCTGCGTCCATGGCGCGATGACGCACCTTCTCCACTTCTTCCTCACGCGTCATCTTGACCGCGACGTCCATCAGATCCTTGATGATGGAGTCGACCTCGCGGCCGACATAGCCGACCTCGGTGAACTTGGTCGCTTCGACCTTGATGAACGGCGCACGGGCGAGCCGCGCGAGCCGACGCGCGATCTCGGTCTTGCCGACGCCGGTCGGACCGATCATCAGGATGTTCTTCGGCGTGATCTCTGCGCGCAGGTTCTCGGTCACCTGCATGCGGCGCCAGCGATTGCGCAAGGCAATTGCGACCGCGCGCTTGGCAGCGCTCTGCCCGACGATGTGTTTGTCGAGTTCCTGGACGATTTCGCGAGGGGTCATGGACATGGGAGCCTACTTCAGCTCCTCGATCGTGAGATTCCGATTCGTATAGATGCAAATGTCCGCAGCGATCCCGAGTGCCTTCTCGACGATCGTGCGCGCATCGAGCTCCGTGTTCTGCGCCAGCGCGCGCGCTGCGGCCTGCGCGTAGGGGCCGCCGGAGCCCACGGCCATGATGTCGTCCTCGGGCTCGATCACGTCGCCGTTGCCGGAGACGATGAACGAGTTCTTCGCGTCGGCGACGCACAGCAATGCTTCGAGACGTCGCAGGCTACGGTCGGTGCGCCAGTCCTTCGCGAGCTCGATTGCGGCGCGCGTGAGATTGCCGTACTGCTCCAGCTTCGCTTCGAAACGCTCGAAGAGAGTGAACGCATCGGCCGTGCCGCCCGCGAAACCGGCGAGCACCTTGCCGTCGTAGAGCCGACGCACTTTGCGCGCGTTGGACTTCATGACCGTATTGCCGAGCGACACCTGGCCATCGCCGCCGACGGCGACGACGCCGTTGCGGCGGACCGAGAGAATCGTCGTTCCGTGCAATTCGGTCATGGGCTCTCTATGCCTTGGCTTTGCGTCGCGCGCGGGGGTGGGCTGCGTCGTAGATCTTGGCGAGGTGCTGGAAATCAAGGTGAGTGTAAACCTGCGTCGTCGAGATATTCGCGTGCCCGAGCAATTCCTGCACACCGCGCAGGTCCTGGCTCGACTCGAGCAGGTGGGTCGCGAACGAATGACGGAACAGGTGCGGATGCACGTGACGGCCGAGGCCCTGGTGTCGCGCCCAGCCGGCAATCCGTTTCTGGATCGCTCGCGCTCCGAGCCGCTCGCCGCGAGCGCTGACGAACAACGCTGGCTCACCGCTCTTCGCAAGCGCCGCGCGCTCTTTCAGCCAGCGCGAGATTGCCTCGAGTGCGTGCTTGCCGACCGGCACGACGCGTGTCTTGCTACCCTTGCCCAGCACCCGCACGGTGCGATCGCCGCGATCGACATCTCCGAGGTTCAGTCCAACGAGCTCCGCCAGGCGCAGTCCGGACGAATAGAACAGCTCCATGATCGCTTTGTCGCGCACGCTGAGCTGCGAGTCCGTGCGGAACTCCAGTAGCCGCGTCATCAGGTCGACGTCCATCGTCTCCGGCAAGCGCTTGCGCGCTTTCGGCGCTTGCACGCCGACAGCCGGATTCGCAGCGAGCGCGCGCTCGCGCAGCAGGAAGTTGAAGAAGCTGCGCAGCGCACTCAACCGTCGTTGAATCGTGCGAGGTGACGAGCCACGCCGGAACTCCGCCGCCGCGAACATTCGCACGTGCTGGCTGTCCACGCTGCGCCAGTCGCGTACGTGAGTGCGGTCGCAGTAGGCAACGAAGCGTTGCAGATCGCCGCGGTAGCTCGTATCGGTGTGCGCCGACAGGCGGCGTTCGACCGAGAGATGCGTCAGAAAGCGGGGCAGCCAGGCGCGTGCTTCTTCATCCATCGGCTGCGCCGCTCACTTCAGGCCGCCCCGATCGCTTCGCTGACGAGCTCGCCGATGCGCGCGAGGAACTCGGTGCTCATCGTCGGATGGAAGCGCTCCGCGTCCGGACTGCCGATCGCGAGTAGCGCCGCGCCGGACTGCTTGCCGACGGCCTTGTTACCGAGCGGTACGAGCGTGGCGGAGCCGATTTCGATCGTGCCGGCGCCGAACAGGTAATCACGCTGGCTGTCGCGGATCTGGCCACAGCGCGGGCGGCCGGACTCGAACAGCGTTTCGAACATCTTCAGCTCTGCCGCGCCGGTCCGCAGGATGCGCAAGTGCCGGCTGTTCAACTTCGACAGCGCCGATTCACCCTCGGTGACGACCAGCAGCAGCCACTCCGATGCGCCGAAGTCTTCGCGCAGCGATGCCTCCAGTGCGTCCATCACGCCGCTCGCATCCTCGGCGCGCACCAGGCGGCAGGCCAGGCGATGAATCTTCGCCGCCAGCACATCGTTGCCGCGTGCGACTTCGATCAGCTCGCGCAGACGCGCTTCCAGCTTCTCGTTCTTGTCGCGCAACGCCGCGACCTGGCGCTCCACGAGCGAGATCGCCGAGCTGCCGCGGTTGTGAGGGAGCTTCAGCTTCGTCAGCAGCGTGGCATGGCGCTCGAAGAAGTCGGGATTGCCCTGCAGGTAGTCCGCGATCGCTGTCTCATCCGATTCCTCGTCCAGCCGGCCGACAGGTTGCTTGCTCATGAAGCCCTCGATGATGTCTTTAGAATAGTGATCGTTTGTCAGTGGTCGTCGCGAACGTCCACAGTCCCCTCGAACACGCTGACCGCCGGACCGGTGAGCCACAAGGACTCGCCGGGCCCCGACCAGCGCACGGTCATGGCGCCACCGGGCGCATCGACCTGCACTCGTTCCCGCAGCAGTCCGAGCCTGCGCCCGACCGCCACCGCGCCGCAAGCGCCAGTCCCGCACGCTTGCGTCTCCCCGGCCCCACGCTCGTACACGCGCAACCGGATGTGCTCCGGCCCGACGACTTCCATGAAGCCGACGTTGGTGCGGCGTGGAAACCGGGAATGATTCTCCACAGCAGGGCCGAGAGTGTCCACGGGCGCGGCGCGCACGGATGGCACCTGGATGACGGCGTGCGGATTGCCCATCGATACGGCGCCGATGCGCAGCTCCTGCTCGCCGACGTGCAGCGGATAAATGTCGGCCTCGCGCGACGCTTCGAATGGCAACGACGCGGGATCGAAGTTCGGCACGCCCATGTCGAGCGACACACTGCCATCCGCGTGCAGTTCGCCGGTGACGCGACCGCCTGGGCTGTGGAGGTGCACGGTGCTGCGTCCGAGCCGGCGCGCAACCAGGGCAGCAATGCAGCGGGCGCCGTTGGCGCACTGCTCGACCTCGGAGCCGTCAGAATTGAAGATGCGGTAGAAGACGTCGGTGCCGGCCGCGCGCGGCGGCGCGAGCGCCAGCGCCTGGTCGAAGCCGACGCCGGTGTGACGGTCGGCGAGCTGGCGGAAGGATTCGGCGGAGGGCAGGGCGGCCTCGGTGGGCGCATCGAAGACGATGAAGTCGTTGCCCAGCCCGTGCATCTTCGTGAATGCCAGCCGCATGGCGAGAAGCATACAGGATGTGCGAACATCGCGGCGCGCTCATCGGGTGCGACAACAACATCAAACGCAGCGTGAGGCCAGCATGCGCCACGTCATGGTCATGAACTCCAAAGGCGGTTGCGGCAAGAGCACGATCGCCACGAACCTGGCGAGCCACTTCGCCACCGAGGGTCACAAGGTCGCGCTCGCAGACTACGATCCGCAGCGAACCAGCCTCGACTGGCTGGCGCTGCGTACCGAGGATTTGCCGCGAATCGCCGGCGTCGCTGCTTTCGACGAAGGCTTGCGAGCCGTGCCTCGCGACACCGAGATCCTGGTCATCGACGCGCCGGCGCGCACGCATGGCTCGGAGATGAATGAGCTGGTGCGCCGGGCGGAGACGATCCTGGTGCCGGTGCTGCCGTCGCCGATCGACATGAAGGCCTGCGCGTACTTCATGAGCGAGCTGCTCGAGCTCGGCAAGGTGCAGCGGCAACAGGCGCGGCTCGCGGTCATCGCCAACCGCGTGCGCGAGAACACGCTGATGTTCGAGGAGCTGGATCAGTACCTGGGCAAGCTCAAGGTGCCGTATCTGGCTTCGCTGCGGCAGTCGGCCAACTATCTGCGCGCATTCCAGCGCGGCATGGGCATCTTCGAGCTGCCGGAATACCTGGCATGGCCGGACTGGAAGCAGTGGGAGCCGGTCACGAAGTGGTTGGGGAGCAAGAAGAGTCAGCCGAGCTAGCGGCCGGTCAGGCTCGCTCTGATTCCGGCCTCGACGTCTGCGTACTTCAGCACCACGCCCAGGTGCTTCAGCATCCTTTCATTGCTCACGCGTCGCGACTCGTTCAAGAACGACAGGCGCTCCGGGCTGAACGTCAGCTGCGCTTCTTCCATCGAGACCTGTGGCGGGGGCGGGAGGCCGGCGACTTTCGCGACCAGGTTGATGAACGTCGTGGAGCTGAGCGGCCGACCGTCGGTGATGTTGTAGACGCCGCGCGCTTCCGAATTCGTGATGGCACGCGTGCACGCCTCGACCAGGTCGTCGACCTGGATACGGTTGTTGATGCCAGCCTCGCGCTCACGCACGACCGGCTCATTGTGCCGCAGCCGCTCGAGCGGCAGCCGATCGGGTCCATAGATCCCCGGCACGCGCAGCACGACGCGGCGCACTCGACGCTCGTTACACCAGACTCGTGTCATTTCTTCCGCGCTGATTCGCCGGCGCGCCCGATCCGTGCGGGGCTGTACGGTACTGCTTTCATCGACGGCAGCGCCGGCGGTATCCCCGTAGACGCCGGTCGTGCTCATGTAGACGAAGGTGTGCGGGGGCACGGACGCCAGCTGCAGGAAGCGATCGAGGCGCAGGTCGCTCTCGCCCAGCACGGGCGGCGGCGTGAGATAGACGATCGCCTCCTGGTCGAGCCTTTCGGGGATAGTCGCGCCGGGGCGGACGCGATCTAGGTCGATGGCCAGCGCCCGCACGCCGACGCGCTCCAGCTCAGTGACCCGCTCCACCGAGCGCACCAGGCCAGTGACGTCGTAATGAGCCTGCAGCCGCAGCGCCAGCCGCTGGCCGACGTAGCCGCAGCCCGCAATGAACACATGGCGACGCTTCGCTTGCATTGACTCAGCTTCGGCAATGATTTAAATTTCAGACATTCCTGAAACAACGGTCACGTCAGATGAAACTCACTCCGACCGTACAACGCTGCATCCTGCATTGGGGCGAAATGGCTGGCCGCTGGGGCGTCAGCCGCTCGGTCGCGCAGATCCATGCGCTGCTGTTCCTGGCCCCGCAGCCGCTGACGGCGGACGAGATCGCCGAGACGCTCGCAGTCGCGCGTTCCAACGTCAGTGTCAGCCTGAAAGAGCTGCAGCAGTGG
>Ga0209382_10000846_pt1 | contig 49720 bp, 45 predicted proteins | sample SoiMetdeltSBSDD5_FD_187599 | JGI IMG/M metagenome (GOLD analysis project Ga0209382, IMG submission 187599) | Bulk soil microbial communities from a Populus tree surrounding site in Tennessee, USA - Soil MetaG P. deltoides SBSDD5 (SPAdes) (version 2) | ecosystem: Environmental > Terrestrial >...
CTCGGGATGCCCGAAGAACCAGAAGATGTGCTGGAACATCACCGGGTCGCCGCCGCCCGCGGCTTCGAAGAACGTCGTGCCGAAGTAGTGATCGGTGAGCAGCATCGTCACCGCGCCGGCCAGCACCGGCATCACCGCGATCAGCAGGTACGCCGTGATCAGCCAGCTCCACACGAACATCGGCATCTTCAGCAGCGACATGCCGGGCGCGCGCATGTTCATGATCGTCACGATGACGTTGATCGCGCCCATGATTGACGACGCGCCCATCAGGTGGACGGCGAAGATCAGCATCGGGAACGCATTGCCGGTCTGCAGCACCAGCGGCGGATACATGGTCCAGCCGCCGGCGGGCGCGCCACCGGGCACCAGCAGCGTGCCGAGCAGCAGCGTGAAGGCGAACGGCAGGATCCAGAAGCTGAAGTTGTTCATGCGCGGCAGCGCCATGTCCGGCGCGCCGACCTGCAGCGGGATCATCCAGTTCGCGAGACCGACGAACGCGGGCATGACCGCGCCGAAGATCATGATCAGCGCGTGCATCGAGGTCATCGAGTTGAAGAACATCGGATCGACCAGCTGCAGCCCGGGCTTGAACAGCTCGGCGCGGATCACCATCGCCATGGTGCCGCCGACGAAGAACATCAGCAGGCTGAACAGCAGGTACATCGTGCCGATGTCTTTGTGATTGGTCGCGAACACCCAGCGGCGCCAGCCCTGCTCCGGGCCGTGATGCTCGTGATGCTCGTCTTCGTGATGGTCGCGCGCCGGGGTGCCGGGCTGGTGGTGTGCAATGCTGCTCGTCGTGGTCATGAACTCTTACTCCGCCGCGTTCGCCGTCTTCGTCCCGTCCTGCTGCGACTTCAGCCAGCTGTCGAAGTCCTCCTGCGAGCGGACGTCGACGACCACCGGCATGAAGCCGTGATCGCGGCCGCACAGCTCGGCGCACTGACCGCGATAGATGCCGACCTGGTCGGCGCGGAACCACAGTTCATTGACGAAGCCCGGAATCGCGTCCTTCTTCATGCCGAACGCCGGCACCCACCAGGCGTGGATGACGTCGCCGGCGGTCAGCAGCACGCGCACCTTCTTGCCGGCCGGGACGACCAGCGGATGATCGACGTCGAGCAGATAGTTGCGCACCGACTGCGGATCGATGCCGGAACCGAGCTGCCGCGCGGCGTTGCTCTCGCGCGAGAGCGACGAGAAGAACGCGACGTTGCGGTCCATGTACTCGTAATGCCAGCGCCACTGGTAGCCGGTGACCTTGATGGTCAGGTCGGAGTTGCGCGTGTCCTCGATGCGCACCAGCGTCGCGGCGGCCGGCACCGCCATCGCGACCAGGATGACGATCGGAATGACCGTCCAGACGATTTCGGCGCGCGTGGAGTGATCGAACGTGGCGGCGACCGCGCCCTGCGAGCGCCGGAACTTGACGATCGAGTAGATCATCGCGCCGAACACCGCGATCGCGATCACGACGCAGACCCAGAAGATCAGCATGTGCAGAGCGTGGATGCGGCGGCTCAGCTCCGTGACGCCGACCGGCATGTTCAGCTCCCAGGCCGCGAACGCCGCCGCGGGCAGGCTGGCCAGGACCGCGGCCAGTGCGCATCTGACGAACTTCACCATTGACGCGAATGCTCCAAAAATCAGCGCGGGCCGCGCCGCGGTTGCCAAACAGGTACGGCCCGCAATCCATCGCCACGCTTTAATCTCTACTTAAAGCGCGGGCGGTTCGTTCACATTCCCCACCAGTTGCTGGAGACGCACCGCCAGGCTTTGACGCGCGTCTTCTGTGAGAAACCTGCCCACTTCGCAGGCGCGGCCGCGCGACTCGAGCAGGAGTCGGCTGGGGTGCAGCGCCGTTTGCGGGGTGCGGAGTGTAACCCTCGACCCATGTCGAGGAAATACCGAGAAATGTTCGCCGCCCGGGTCGATGCGCCGGATCGTGATCGAGTCCTCGTCGATCGTAATCGTCTCGCGCTTGCTGCCCTCGCGCATGGATGCGCGCACGGCCCACGCCAGCAGCGCGATCTCCAGCCCGGCGAACGCCAGCACGGGCCACATTCCCCTGGCAGCGAACACACCCGCGACCGCGAAGGTCGTGCCGGCGACGACCGCGATGAACACTCCGGCGCTGCTCGGCGTCAGCGAGCAGCGCGGCGTCAGCTCGAGGACGCGCGGCCCGCTCATACCATCAACCTAACCTGAATCATGTAGGCATCAGCCAGCGATGTGCGCGGCTGTATCGCTATGATCGTAAAAAATAACTAACTTCTCCGTCGCGGCCGCAGGGTCTCGATCGGCACCAGCACTTCGTCGCCCCTGCGCCGCGATTTGCGCTCGTCCGGCGCCCACGCGTGACCGTGGATGACCTCAACGCTGATGCTCAACGCGCCGTTCCTGGTCAGTGCTTCGCTGCGTGCGCGCAATGTCTTGCCGCGCGAGCGGCCGGTGAGGCCGTGCGGTCGACCCTGCGCGACGTTGCGAGCTCCGCTGCCGCGAAGCTCTTCGACCAACGCGGTGAAACCCGGATAGGTGACCGTCAGGCGCTCAGTGTCCATGACCGGCTCGGCGAAGCCCGCCCGCAGCAGTGCATCGCCGAAATCGTGCATGTCGATGAAGCGATGGACGTGCGTGGCGCCGTCGAGGCCGCGCCACAGCTCGCGCAGCTCTTGCAATGTGTCGGGCCCGACGGTCGTGAACGTGAACAGGCCCTGCGGCCGCAGGACGCGCGCGACCTCGGCGAATACCGCGTCCGGATCGTGACACCACTCGATGAGCAGGTTGCTCAGCACCAGATCGAGCGAGCCGCTGCGCAATGGCAGGGCATGGGCATCGGCGCAGACGGGCGTGAACCGGCGCAGCAGACTTTGCTGGCGCGCGCTTTCCCGCAGCATCGACAGCGAGAAGTCCAGGGCGATGACCTTCGCGGAGGAGTAGCGGCGCTTGAGCTCGCGGCTCGCGTGACCCGTGCCGGCGCCCAGGTCGAGCACCGCCGCCGGAGTCAGGCGGACGATATCGAGCCGCTCGAGCAGCCGCGTGCGGATTTCTCGCTGCACGACCGCGGCGCCGTCGTAGGTGCGCGCTACGCGGTCGAACGAGCGCCGGACGGCGCGCGGATCGAGGAAATACTCATCGGCCATCCGATGATGTTAGCCGCTCTCGACCACCCTCATCCGCTGGCCGCCGACGCCGCGCATGTGCGCTTCCGCTCGGATCCCGAGCTGCTCGAACAGACCGCGGTCGTGATGCTCGGTGGGGTTCTCGGTCGTCAGCAGCTTTTCGCCGTAGAAGATCGAGTTGGCGCCGGCCAGGAAGCACAGCGCCTGCGTTTCGTCGCTCATCTCGCTGCGGCCTGCGGAAAGCCGCACGTGCGAGGCGGGCATCAGCAACCGGGCCGCTGCGATCACGCGCACGAAGTCGAGTGGCCGCGGCTTCTCGCTGCCGTGAAGCGGCGTACCCGGAACCTGCACGAGCTGGTTGATCGGCACGCTCTCGGGATGCTGCGGCAGCGTTGCGAGCGTGTGCAGCAGCTCGGCGCGATCCAGCTCGCTTTCGCCGAGCCCGAGGATGCCGCCGCAACATACGTTGATGCCCGCGTCCCGCACGGCCTGCAGCGTATCGAGCCGATCCTGGTAGGTGCGCGTCGTGATCACCTTCGCGTAATGGGCTGCCGACGTGTCCAGGTTGTGGTTGTAGTAGTCGAGGCCGGCGTTTTTCAGCTCGAGCGCCTGCTCGGGCGTGAGCATGCCGAGCGTCGCGCAGGTTTCCATGCCGAGCGCGCGCACTGCCTTGATCATCTCCGCGATCTGCGCCAGCTGCTTCGGCTTCGGGCTGCGGTACGCCGCGCCCATGCAGAAGCGCGTCGCGCCGTTGGCGCGCGCAATGCGCGCCTTGGCGACGACTTCTTCCAGCTCGAGCAGCGGCTCGGACTTCAGGCCGGTCTCGAAGCGGATGCTTTGCGAGCAATACGCGCAGTCCTCGGGACACGCGCCGGTCTTGATCGACAGCAACGTGCTGACCTGCACCTCGTTCGGATCGAAGTTGGCGCGATGCACGCGCTGCGCGTGGTACAGCAGGTCTGCGAACGGCAGGGTGAACAGCTCGCGCACTTCCTGCAGCGTCCAGTCGGTGCGCACTTCGCCGAGGCGCGCGATCAGCTGATCGGCGAGCGTGCGTTGCGTGTGACTCATCGCTCCGTCCTCTGTGCACAAGGGCCGCGACTTGGCTGGATTTTCGTACGATGGTCGCGGCGGGCGGCGTCACACTCCTTGCGTTCCGGAGGACGTATGCCGCGCTCGAAACAGTATTCGGAGGCGAGCCGAAGCTGTCAACCACTACTGCAGCAGTGGGTTGACAGAAGCACGCGCTGGTTGTCGAGGCTGATGTGGCCGGCGACGTGCCTGCTGTGCGGCCGTGCAGGTTCGCGCGACATCGACCTCTGCGACGACTGCGGCGCGGACCTGCCGAGCAATGATCCCGCCTGCAGCGTTTGCGCAGACCCGTTGCCGCACAGCGCAACCGCAGGCCGCGTGTGCGGCGAGTGCCTGCGCGATCCGCCGCCGTTCTGCAGCAGTTTCGTGCCGTATCGCTACGCCTATCCGCTCGATCACCTGGTGCGCGGCCTGAAATTCCGCAACGAGCTCGCCTGCGGCCGCGTGCTCGGCGAAGTGTTTGCGCAGTGCGTGCTCGAGCGCGGCGAGCCAATGCCGGAAGCGATCGTTCCGGTCCCGCTCGCGCCGCGGCGCTACCGACAGCGCGGCTACAACCAGGCCAGCGAGCTGGCGCTGGCCATTCACCGCGTCACCGGTGTGATCGTGAGGACCGACGTCGTGATCCGTCAGCGCGAAACTGCCGAACAGGCGGGGCTCGATCGCAAAGCGCGGCGCAAGAACGTGCGCGGTGCGTTCGCAGCCGTCGCGCCTTTGCGTGCGCGATCTGTTGCGATCCTCGATGACGTTGTGACGACCGGCAGCACCGTGCGAGAGCTTGCGGCCGTCCTGCGGGAAGCAGGTGCGGAGCAGGTCGCGGTGTGGGCCATCGCAAGAACGGCAGCAACTATCTGAACAGGTAGTCCAGGGCGATGCCAATGAAGACCGACATGCCGAAGTAGTTGTTGTTGAGGAAGGCGCGCACGCAGAGCTCCGGCTTACGCTCGCGGATCAGCAGCTGCTCGTACAGCGCAAAGATCGCCGCGCCGGCGAGCCCGAGGCCGTACCACAGCCCCAGCTTCATGTCGCTGCCGATGAGCCACAGCGCGAGCAGTGTCATCAGCTGCATCACGCCCACGATGAAACGGTCGGCGTCGCCGAACAGGATTGCGCTGGAGCGGATGCCGAGCTTGCGATCGTCTTCGCGATCCGCCATCGCGTACATCGTGTCGTAGGCCATCGTCCACAGCACGCCCGCGAGGAACAGCACCCACGCGAGCCGCGTCGGCATCGTCCCGCTGTGGGCGACGAAGGCCATCGGCACGGACCACGTGAACGCGATGCCGAGATAGAACTGCGGAATCGGAAAGAAACGCTTCATGAACGGATAGGTGAGCACCAGCACCGCGCCCGCGAGCGTGAATAGCTGAGTGAGCTGGTTCAGCGTCATGGCGAGCCCGAGCGCGATCAGGCCGAGGCCGGCGCACAGAGCGATCGCCTCGATCGGATCGACCTGACCGGTGACCAGCGGGCGGTCGCGCGTGCGCGCGACGTGCCGATCGAAATTGCGATCCGCGAAGTCGTTCATCGCGCAGCCCGCGGAGCGCGTCAGCACGACACCGAGCACGAACACGACGAAAACGTGCGGATCGGGCCGGCCCTCGGACGAGAGCCACAGCGCCCACAGCACCGGCCACAGCAGCAGCCAGATCCCGATCGGCCGATCGAGTCGCGTGAGCTGCGCGTAGCCGCGGCCCTTCGCCGCCACGCCCGGCAGCACTTCGGTCACGAACGTCGTCGTCGCGAGCTTGTGCCCGAACCACCGCAGGCGGTTGCGCAGGCTGGGAGCAGGTGTGCTCATGAAGAACGATGTCGGGCTGAAACCCGACCTGCGGGAGGCTGTAGGTCGGGTTTCAGCCCGACGTCAGGGCAGCGGCATCTTCTAGACCTTGCCAAAGCGCTCCCCCTGTCCGATCCAGCGGCGCAGCAGCGGCGCTATGTTCGCTTCATTCTCTCTCAGCATCAATTCGGCCGCCTGCTGGACCTGCGGCAGCAGGTCGGCGTCACGCACCAGGTCCGCGACCCGCATCTGCATCAGCCCGGTCTGGCGCGTGCCGAGCATTTCGCCGGGACCGCGCAGCTCCAGGTCGCGCCGCGAGATCTCGAAGCCGTCGCTGGTCGAGCGCATCACGCCGAGGCGCTCGCGCGCGACTTCGCTGAGCGGTGCGCGATACAGGAGCACGCATGTGCTCTCGGCAGCGCCGCGCCCGACGCGTCCGCGCAGCTGGTGCAGCTGCGCGAGGCCCATGCGCTCGGCATTCTCGATCACCATCAGGCTCGCGTTCGCCACGTCCACGCCGACTTCGATGACCGTCGTCGCGACCAGCAGGTCGATCTTGCCTTCCTTGAAGCGCGCCATGATCGCGTCCTTCTCGCGCGACGCCATGCGCCCGTGCACGAGCGCGACGGTCAGCTCGGGCAGCGCCTGCGCAAGCGCGGTCGCAGTCTCTTCCGCCGCCTGCGCGTTCAGCTGGTCGGATTCCTCGACCAGGGGGCACACCCAATACGCCTGGCGTTTCTGCCGGCACGCATCGCGAATACGCACGACCACTTCGTCGCGGCGGTTGTCGGTGAGCGCCACCGTCTTGACCGGCGTGCGACCCGGCGGCAGCTCGTCGATGATCGAGACGTCGAGGTCCGCGTAGGCCGTCATCGCGAGCGTGCGCGGAATCGGCGTGGCGGTCATGATCAGCTGGTGCGGAAAGCGGCCGGAAAGGCGGCCCTTCTCGCGCAGCAGCAGCCGCTGGTGGACGCCGAAGCGATGCTGCTCGTCGACGATGACCAGCCCGAGCTTCTGGAACTCCACGCCTTCCTGGAACAGCGCATGCGTGCCGATCGCGATTTTCGCGGCGCCCGATGCCAGATCGGCGAGCGCGCGGGTTCGCGCTGCGGCGTTGCGCTTGCCGGTCAGCATCGTCAGCGGCAGGTCGAATGCCGCGAACCAGGTCGAGAAGTTGCGACCGTGCTGTTCGGCGAGCAACTCGGTCGGCGCCATGACCGCAGTCTGGAATCCTGCTTCCGCGGCTCGTGCCGCGGCGAGCGCCGCGACGACGGTCTTGCCGCAGCCTACGTCCCCTTGCACGAGGCGCAGCATCGGGCTGGGTTGCGCGAGATCGCGCTCGATCTCCTGCCACGCACGCAGCTGCGCACCCGTCAGCTCGAACGGTAGAGACTCCGCGAACCGCGCGACCAGCGACTGCCCGCTCTCGCCGGCAAACGCCCAGCCGGGATCGCGCTGAATCTCGCGTCGAAGCAAGCGCAGGCTGAGCTGGTGCGCGAGCAGCTCTTCGAAGGCGAGGCGTCGTTGCATCGGGTGACGCCCGGTCGCGAGCAGCTCGGTATTGGCGTCCGGCGGCGGACGATGCACGAAGTCGAGTGCCGCTCGCAGCGGCGGAAAATTCAGCGGCTCGAGCACGGCGGGCGGAATCCAATCGCGCACTGCACGGTGCTCGCGTAACGCAATGCCGGTGAGCTGTCGCAGGCGGCCCTGCTGCACACCTTCGGTCAGCGGATAGATCGGTGTCAGCGTTTCCTCGTTCGCGCCGGCGTCGCCGGCGACGCGCCGGTACTCGGGATGCACGATTTCGGGACCGTCCGGGCCGCGACGGACCTCGCCAAAGCAGCGCACGCGAGTGCCCCGCGCGAGACCCTGTTGCTGCGCGCCCGAGAAATGAAAGAAGCGCAGCGTGAGCGAGCCGGAGCCGTCACCGATGCGGCACAGCAGCTGCCGCCGGCCGCGAAACGCAACCTGGCAAAGCAGTACGTCACCTTCGATGACCGCGCGCTCGCCGATTCGCAACGAGCCGATGGGCACGACGCGCGTCCGGTCTTCGTAGCGCAGCGGCAGCAGGAACAGCAGGTCCTGTACTGTCGTGATGGCCAGCTTCGCCAGCCGGCCGGCCAGCGACTCGCCCACGCCGCGCAGCGTCGTGACGGGGCGCAGCTCCGACGACTCAGCGGACGTGCGCTGCGTCGCCGGTGCGGTCACTCAAGCTCCACCACGCAGTCGATCTCGACGCGCGCGCCTTTCGGCAGCGCCGCGACTGCGACCGTGACGCGCGCGGGATACGGCTCGCTGAAGTATTCCGCCATGACCTTGTTGAGCGCGGCGAAGTCGGCGAAGTCGAGGATGTAGACGGTGACCTTCACGACCTGCGCGAAGCTGCCGCCGGCCGCGCCGACGATCGCCTTGAGATTCTCGAACACGCGCCTGACCTGCGCCTCCATCGGGCCCTGCACCAGCTCGCCGCTCGCCGGATCCAGCGGGATCTGGCCGGACACGTACACGGTGCTGCCGCATTTCACGGCCTGTGAATAAGTGCCGATGGCCTTCGGTGCGTTCGCGGAAGCAATGATCGAGCGGGGCATGGTGACCTCGAAAAGAAAAGCGAAGGGCAGAGACGGACGGAACGGAAGACTACGCCAGCATGCGCGTGACGCGCAGCACTTCCGGCATCTTGCGCAGGTTCTTGATGACGTGGGCGAGGTGCTTGCGGTCGCGCACCTGCAGGTCGAAGACCAATGTCGAGGCATCGCCGTCACGCTCGTCGACCGCCACGTGCTCGATGTTCGTCTCGGTGGTCGCGATGTTCGACGCGATCGCGGCCAGCACGCCCATGCGGTTCGCGACATCGATACGGACTTCGACGTTGAACAGGCGGTCGACGTTCGGCTGCCAGGTTACCGACAGCCACTTGTCAGGCTGCTTGCGGTAGTTGCGCAGGTTGCCGCAGGCCTCGCGGTGGATCACGACCCCGCGGCCGCTCGAGAGGTACGCCATGATCGGATCGTTCGGGATCGGGAAGCAGCAGCGCGCGTAGCTCACGACCATGCCTTCAGTACCCGCGATCGCCAGCGCTGCGCCATGCGACGGCTCGGCCGCGCCGACCGCGACTGCATCTGCATCCGTCGGCAACAGCCTCCGTGCGACCAGCGGCGAGAGGCGCTCGCCCAGGCCGATGTGCTCGAACAACTCCTCCGGGCTCTTCAGATTGAATTCGGTCGCGACGCTTTGCAGCCGCTCCTCCGGGACCTTCTTGAGCGCGACGGACAAGTCGGCGAGCGCCTGCGTCAGCAGCCGCTTGCCCAGCTCGACGGCCTCGGAGTGCTTCAATCCCTTCAGATAGTGACGGATGGCGGCGCGCGCCTTCGCGGTCACGACGAAGTTCACCCAGGCGGGATTCGGCGTCGCGCCCTTCGCGGTGATGATTTCCACGGTCTGGCCATTGCGCAGCGGCGTGCGCAGTGGCACGAGGCGGCGATCGACCTTGGCGGCGACGCAGTGATTGCCGATGTCCGTATGCACGGAATACGCGAAGTCGACCGCGGTCGCGTTGCGCGGCAGACGGCGGATCTCGCCGCGCGGCGTGAACACGTAGACCTTGTCGGGGAACAGGTCGAGCTTGACGCTCTCCATGAACTCCTCGGAGCTGCCGCCGTGCGGCATCTCCATGAGGTGCTGCAGCCACTCGCTGGCGCGGTCGCGATAAGTCTTGCCCTGCTCTTCGCCGGTCTTGTACTGCCAGTGCGCCGCGATGCCTGACTCGGCGACGCGATGCATGTCGTCGGTGCGGATCTGCACTTCGATCGGCATGCCGTTCGGCCCGAACAGCGTCGTGTGCAGCGACTGGTAGCCGTTGATGCGCGGGATCGCGATGTAATCTTTGAAGCGCCCCGGCATCGGCCGGTACAGCCCGTGCACCAGGCCGAGCGCGCGGTAGCAGGTGTCGACGGCGTCGACGACGATGCGGAAGCCGAACACGTCGACGATCGAGGCGAGCGGCGAGCGCTTGCGCCGCATCTTCTGATAGACGCTGTAGAGGTGCTTCTCGCGGCCCTCGACCCGGCCCTTCACGCCGGCCTTCTCCAGCGCGCCGCGCAGGTTGTCGGCAATCTTGCCCACAAACTGCTTCTGGTTGCCGCGCGCGCGCTTCAGCGCTTTCTCGATGATCCGGTAGCGGCCGGGGTACAGCGCCTTGAAGCCGAGCTCCTCGAGCTCCGACTTGATCGAGTGGATGCCGAGCCGGTTGGCGATCGGCGCGTAGATCTCCAGCGTCTCGCGCGCGACGGTGCGGCGCTTGGCGGGCGGCACCGAGCCGAGCGTGCGCATGTTGTGCGTGCGGTCTGCGAGCTTGACCATGATGACGCGGATGTCGCGCACCATCGCCAGCAGCATCTTGCGGAAGCTCTCGGCCTGCGCCTCGGCGCGGCTGCGGAACTGGATGTGATCGAGCTTCGAGACGCCGTCGACCAGCTCGGCTACGTCGGCGCCGAAGCGCTCGGCGATCTCGTCCTTGGCCGTCGGCGTGTCTTCGATGACGTCGTGAAGGATCGCCGCGATGATCGTCGGCGCGTCCATGTGCAGGTCGGCCAGCAGGTCGGCGACGGCGACCGGGTGGGCGATGTAAGGCTCGCCGGACAGGCGCTTCTGTCCCTGGTGGGCCTCGGCGCCGAACTCATAGGCGTCGCGGATGCGATCCACCTGCGCCGGCGGCAGGTAGGTCTCGAGCTTATTCAGCAGCTGGGTAACGCCGATCGAACGTCTTCCACTCGGCAGCAGCCCCAGGATGGAAGACGCATAGTCCATGGCGAGCGCGCCGATCGGCCGGCCGGTGGGGAGCGGTCAGTCTCCCAATCCGAGGTGCGGAGCGCGCAGCTCGCCGGACATTTCGATCTCCGGCATCGTCTCGGGCTGCGGTCGCTCGGCCTCTTCGAGAATCTCCGGGCCGATGTGGCCGGCCGCGATTTCGCGCAGCGCCACGACGGTCGGCTTGTCGTTCTCCCACTCGACGGTCGCCTCGGCGCCATTCGCCAGCTTGCGCGAGCGTTTGGCGGCCACCAGGACCAGTTGGAACAGGTTCGGCACCTGGTGCAGGCAATCTTCGACGGTGATACGGGCCATGAGCGAAAAACCTTCGGATCGGGAAAAGCGGGTTGGGCAGTATACAGCGGAACTGGCAGTTCCTGTACCATGCGCGCCTGCGAAAAGGGCCGGAAAAAGAGTGGTGCGGATATGAAGTTGCGAGCGGCTGGCGTAGCGATCGGGCTCGCCGTTGCCCTGGGAGGCACGGCGCTGGAGGCGCGTGCGGACGGCGACGCCAAGCAGGGCGCCGTGCTTGCTTACACCTGCCACGGCTGCCACGGCGTGCCGGACTACAAGAACGCCTTCCCGAACTACAGCGTGCCGAAGCTCGGCGGCCAGAACGCCGAATACCTGATCAGCGCTCTGAACGCCTATGCCACCGGCGGCCGCGCCCATCAGACGATGCACTCGCAGGCCGCGACGCTGTCCGATCAGGACCGCGCCGATATCGCTGCCTACCTGCAAAGCGAAGTCGCGCAGCCCAGCAAGCAGGTCGTGGGCACGCCGCCGCCGGCGACGCAGACCTGCGTGTCGTGCCACGGCGCCGACGGCGCGAAGACGATCGGGCCGGAATATCCGATCCTCGCTGCGCAGTACCCCGATTACATCGTGCATGCGCTGCAGGATTACAAGTCCGGCAAGCGCAACAATCCGATCATGGCCGGCGTGATTGCCGGCATCGATGAAAAGGATTTCGAGGCGATCGCCCAGTTCTTCGGCCAGCAGCACGGGCTGTGCAGCACCGATCAGCTGCGCAAGCACGGCAAGTGCGACAAGCCCGAAGGCGGCTGAGGCGGTAGCGGATGGCGGGCACTCCGATGCAGAGCTTCCGCGCATTTCGCATCCATCAGGAGGGCGGCAAGATCGCCGCGCGCCTGGAGACCATCGGCCTCGACGACCTCGCCGCCGGCGAAGTCGTGGTCAAGGTCCGCTACTCGACCATCAACTACAAAGACGCGCTCGCGGCGACCGGCGCCGGCAAGATCCTGCGCAAATATCCGCTCGTCGGCGGCATCGATCTCGCCGGCGAAGTCGTGTCCTCGCAGCACGCGGACTTCGAGCCCGGCCAGAAAGTGCTGGTGAATGGCTGCGGCTTGTCCGAGACGCACGACGGCGGGTATGCCGAATACGCGCGCGTCGCCGCCGACTGGGTCGTGCCGATTCCCGCGGGCCTCGACGAGTTCCAGTGCATGGCGATCGGCACCGCGGGTTACACCGCGGCACTGGCAATCCATCGCATGGACCAGAATGGCCTGCATCCGCACGGCGAGCACAGCGGCGAGATCGTCGTTACCGGAGCGACCGGCGGCGTCGGCAGTCTCGCCATCGACATGCTCGCGGGCCGCGGCTTCAAGGTCGTGGCCGTGACCGGCAAGGAGTCCGCGACGGCCTACCTCGAGCAACTCGGCGCTGCACGCGTGCTGTTGCGCGACGAGATCAATCTCGGCTCGCGTCCGCTCGAGGAAGCGCAGTGGGCCGGCGCGATCGACAATCTGGGCGGGGACGTGCTCGCCTGGCTCACGCGCACGACCAAGTTCTGGGGCAGCATCGCCAGCATTGGCCTCGCCGCCAGCCCTGAGCTCAAGACCACCGTCGTGCCGTTCATCCTCCGCGGCATCAACCTGCTCGGCATCAACTCCGTCTACACGCCGCGGCCGATCCGCCTGCAGGTGTGGCAGCGCCTTGCGACCGACCTCAAGCCGCGCCATCTCCACTCCATCGTCACACGCACGGTCACACTGGACGAGCTGCCGCAAGCGTTCGAGCCGTACGTGAAAGGCGCGGTCACCGGCCGAGCGGTCGTGAAGATCGAGTGACGAGAGTCACGAGGGTCACGAAAGTGACGCCTCCGTACCCATGTCACTTACGTCACCCGCGTCACCTTCGTCACTAGCCGCTGTGCTCAATGGAGCCTCGCAGCTCGGGCTCACGCTTACCCAGACCCAGGCCAATGCGCTCATTCGGCTGCTCGACGAGCTGGACGACTGGAACCAGCGCATGAATCTCACCGCGATCCGCGAGCGCGGTCAGCAGATCACCAAGCATCTGCTCGACAGTCTTACAGTGCACAGCCACCTGCACGGCGCGAGCGTCGTGGACATCGGCACCGGCGCAGGCTTTCCCGGGCTGCCCCTCGCGGTGGTGCTGCCGCAGCTGCACTTCACGCTGGTCGATTCGACCGCGAAGAAACTCAAGTTCGTCGAGCATGCGGCGCAGACGCTCGGCCTGCACAACGTGCAAACGGTGCATACGCGCGCCGAGGCCTATAGTCCGAAAGAGCGTTTCGACTGCGTCGTGTCGCGCGCGGTCGGGGCGATCGAAACGTTCGTGAAGGGCTCCGGACATCTATGTGTCGGCGGCGGGCGACTCCTCGCGATGAAGGGCCGCTACCCGACGGACGAGCTCGCGCACATTCCGAGCGGATGGAAACTCGCGGCAGTCCATCGACTTAACGTCCCCGGTCTGGACGAGCAGCGCCATCTTGTGGAACTCTGCCGCAGCCACGACAAAGTCTGAGGCAGTGGCATGCACCGCATTCTCGCCATCACCAATCAGAAAGGCGGCGTCGGTAAGACGACGACGACCGTCAATCTCGCGGCATCGCTCGCCGCGACCAAGCGACGAGTGCTGCTCATCGACATCGATCCGCAGGGCAACGCGACGATGGGTTGCGGCGTCGACAAGCGCACGGTGCAGCGCTCCACGACCGACGTGCTGCTCGGCGATTGCGAGGCCGCGGCCGCGCTGCTCGATCTCGACTACACGGCTTTCAAGCTGATGCCGTCGAATCAGGACCTGGTCGCCGCCGAAGTGCAGTTGATGGGCAAGGCCGGCTGCGAATCGCGGCTGCGCGATGCGCTGCAGCCGGTGCGCGAGCAGTTCGACGTCGTGCTGATCGATTGTCCGCCGGCGCTCAACATGCTGACGGTCAACGCGCTGGTCGCCGCCGAGGGCGTGCTGATCCCCATGCAATGCGAGTACTACGCGCTCGAGGGGCTGACGGCGCTGGTCGACACCATCGAGCAGATCAAGGCCGGGCCGAACCCGGGCCTGGAGATCGACGGCATTCTGCGCACGATGTTCGATCCGCGTAACAACCTTGCGAACGAGGTCTCGGCGCAGCTGATCGAGCATTTCCGCGAGAAGGTGTTCCGCACGATCATTCCGCGCAATGTGCGGCTCGCGGAAGCGCCGAGTTACGGCAAGCCGGCGCTGCACTACGACCGCGAATCGCGCGGCGCACTCGCCTACCTGGCGCTCGCGGGCGAGATGATCCGCCGCGAGGAAGGCGATTACGACCTGACGGCCGCGGCCGCCAACGCTGTGGTCCAGTAGACCGCGGATCGCAGTAGAATTTCGGACGTTGGGGGATTTTCGTCGCTTGCAGGGATGGTCCTAGTGCCGGGCTGCGCGCAGTCCACTACTATCGGCGACCTGGCCCGATCCCCCTCTCACCGGTTCGCGAACAAGAATGGCAACCATGGCGACGACGAAACGACGAAGCCTCGGACGCGGACTGGGCGCGCTGCTCGGCCAGCCCGAGCCCGCCGATGAGTCCGAAGTCGTCGCGAAGCTGCCCGCCGATGAGGAGCTGCAAAAGCTGCCGGTCGACCTGCTCCAGCGCGGCAAGTATCAGCCGCGCATCGACATGCGGCCCGAGACGCTGCAGGAGCTGGCTGATTCCATCAAGGCGCAGGGCGTGGTGCAGCCGATCGTCGTGCGTCCGCTCGAGTCAACTGCTGAGGGCAGCCACGCGCGTTACGAAATCATCGCCGGCGAGCGTCGCTGGCGCGCCGCGCAGCTGGCGGGCCTGCACGAAATTCCTGCCGTCGTGCGGCGCGTCCCGGACGAAGCGGCGATCGCGATGGCGCTCATCGAGAACATCCAGCGTGAGAACCTCAATCCGCTCGAAGAAGCGCGTGCGCTCGACCGCCTGATCACCGAGTTCGACATGACGCACGCGACCGCCGCCGAAGCCGTCGGCCGCTCGCGCGCTGCCGTCTCCAATCTGCTGCGCCTGCTCGAGCTCACGGACGAAGTGAAGACGCTGGTCGAACACCGCGAGCTGGAAATGGGCCACGCCCGCGCGCTGCTCGGGCTCGAGACGCGTCGCCAGCAAGCCGAAGTCGGCGCGCTGGTCGCAAAGAAAAAACTGTCCGTGCGCGAGACCGAGGCACTGGTCAAGCGGCTCACTGCACCACCGCAGGCCGCGGCCGAGACGAGCGCGCCGCGCGTCGATCCGAACATCCGCAAGCTGGAAAGCGAGCTGAGCGAAAAGCTCGGGGCCAGGGTCGCCGTGCAACACACGGCGGCCGGCAAGGGCAAGCTCGTGATCAGCTACCACACGCTCGACGAGCTCGACGGTATTCTCGAACATATACGCTGATCGCATGCAATGATCACAGGTACGTGACGCATGCGCCCCCGGCACACGGCCGTGTCGAACAAACTCCTGCCTCTGATGCTGCTCTTCGCTGCCGCCGTTACGGCGCGCGCCGAGATTGTCGTCGACGGGCGCATCGACGAGCCGGAATGGGTGAACGCGATTCGCTGCGACGACTGGCGCCGCACGCTGCCGTTGCTGCGCGACGATCCACGCTACGGCAACGACGTGCGCGTCCTCTCGACCGAGCGCGGACTCGCCGCCGCTTTCATCATCGATCAGCCGCCGCAAGAGCGGCGCATGAAGCCACGCACGCCGCGCGACGCGCAGTCCTTCACCGCCGACTCCGTTTCCCTGATCGTCGATTTCGACGCCACTGCGCAGGTCGGCTATGAGTTCGCCGTCGCGCTCGGCGGCGGCATCCGCGACGGCCTGGTCACGAACCAGAACAAGTTCGATCGCGACTGGGACGGCACCTGGGAGCACGCTGTGCGCGAAACCGACGAGCAGTGGTTCGTCGAGGTGCTGATACCGTGGTCGAGCATCAGCATGCGCAAGGCGCCCGCGGATACGCGCACGATCGGCATCTACGCCTCGCGTTACCTGTTCGAGCGCGGCGAGCGTTACGCGTGCCCGGGCATCAGCGACGAATCCGAAGTGTTCCTCTCCGACTTCCGCCGCATCGCAATCTCGCCGTACGACGCGGTGCAATCCTTCGACTTCGTGCCGTACGCAACCATGCGCTCCGACCTGCTGAACGATGACACGCAGTTCAAGGCCGGCGCCGACCTGACCTGGAAGATCTCACCGAACCTGTCGCTGGCTGCGACGCTCAATCCCGACTTCGGCCAGGTGGAGAGCGACGAGCTCGTCGTCGATTTCTCGGCGGTCGAGACCGTGTTCACCGACAAGCGGCCGTTCTTCACCGAGAACCAGGGCATCTTCGATCTGCGCACTCCGGCCAACGGCCAGCTCATCTACACGCGCCGCATCGGCGCAGCGCCGGACGATCTCAGCGCCGGCTCGTCGGACATCGACGTCGCGCTCAAGCTCACCGGCAGCGCTCGCTCGCTGGTCTACGGCGCTTTCCTCGCCCAGGAGAGCGACTACAACGACGACCTCGGACGTTTGTTCGCGGCGACACGGGTCGCGCTGCCGCTGGAGCACGCACGCATCGGCTATCTGGGCACGTGGACGGATCATCCGTTTCTCGATCGCGACGCGCTCGTGAACGCGCTCGACTACGAGGTGACGCCGAACGACTGGTGGCGCGTCTCGGGGCAGGTCATCCGCTCCGACATCGGCCACGCCGGGCTGGGGATCTCGACCTTCGCCGTGCCGCGAAGCCCGCCGGACAGCAGCGGCTACGAGGCGTGGCTGCAGACGGACTTCAACCGCTCCGCGCCGCTCACCCACACGCTCAAGCTCCTGTACATCGACGATGTGTTCGATCTGAACGATCTCGGCTACATGGAGCGCAATTCGTTGCGTCAGATCGAATGGGAGACCAACCGCCGGGTGGCCGGCGCCGGTCGCGTGAACGGCGAGACCCAGCGCCTGTACGCGTTCTACCGGGAGAACGCCGAGGGCCAGCGGCTGCAATCGCGGCTGCAGCTCTCGCGGACCGTACAGTACGCGAGCAACTGGAGCGCGTACTACGAAGGGCGCTACGTCACCAGCGGCGTCGACGATCTGCTCTCGCGCGGTAACGGGCCGGTGCAGCTCGACGAGCGCGTCGGCGCGTACTTCGACACCACTTCGCCGCGCTTCGGCAACTGGCAGCTCGTGTTCGGCAGCTATGTGTATCAGCAAGGGGTGCAGGACTTCAGCACGCGCCTGCAGCTGACGACTTCGTGGTACCCGAGCGAGAAGCTGACGCTGCGCCTCGACCTGCTGCCTTACTACTTCGACGACTGGCTGCTGTGGGAGCACGGCAACTTGTTCGGCACGTATCGCGGCGAGCGCCTGGACTTCGACCTGCGCGCTGACTGGATTCCGGCACCGCGGCACGAGCTGCGCGTGAAGTGGCAGTGGATCGGCATCGATGCGGAACCGCGCGCCGCCTATCGGACCGACGCCGGCGGTAACCTGTTCGCGGTGCCGGAGCCGCTGGCGCCGTTCACGGTCAACAATCTCGGTCTGCAAATCCGTTACCGCTACGAGATCGGCCCGCTTTCGGAGCTGTTCGTCGTCTACGGGCGCGGCGGCTTCGACCTGCTGCGCGACGACGAGCGCGGCGTCCGGGAGCTGTTCCGCGACATGTCCGACGTGCGGGACGCGGATCAGTTCATGATCAAGGTGCGCTACCGGCTGTAGGATTAGGTCACGTCGGCCGCTCACGTATCTCTTTGTTGAAGCAGCGCAAATCGCTGCGTATAATGCGCCGCCTTTTCCGGCCGGCGGGGATCTCCGGCTGGCATTTTCTTCGGCTTTGAAACGATGCCACACGTGCCGACAGCTCGGTAACAAGCACGGTGGCATTTTTGTTGTCGTGAGCACCAATGTTCTTGCGGCGGCGGCCCGCCAGTCGCTGCGAATTCTGGCCTGGCAGGCGTTGTGGATCGTCGCGCTCGCCTCAATATTTGCCGTGGCGTTCGGCAAACAGGCGGCACTGTCGGCGCTGGCGGGCGGCGGCATCGGGCTCGTGTGGACGGTATACATGGCGCTGGTGCTGTTCAAACACAGCCTGAGCCATGGCATGCGGATGGGCGCGATGAGCTTTCTCGCGGGCTGGCTGTTCAAGGTCGTCGTGACGATCAGCCTGCTGCTGATCGTGTTGCGGTCCAGGATGTTCGCGCCGCTGGCGGTGCTGGCCGGCCTGTTCGGCGCGATGGTGGCGTACTGGGCGTGGTTCGTGTTCGGGAAGAAGTATGCAACTGACCCTGATGGCAAGTGAGAGCGGAGTTGAGCACGGCGGCGGACTGTCCGAGTACATCTCCCATCATTTGCATCACCTGTCGAGCAAAGAGCAGACCTCGATTTTCGACTTGAGCGTCGTCCATTGGGACACGCTGTTTTTCTCCCTGCTGTGTGCCGCTGTCGTCCTGCTGCTGCTGCGCATCGCTGCCTCGCGGGCCACCGCCGGTGTGCCCGGCAAGTTCCAGACTGCGGTAGAAATGCTGGTGGAGATGGTGGAAGAGCAGGCCAAGGCGATGGTCCACGGCTCGCTCAAGTACATCGCGCCGCTGGCGCTCACGGTGTTTTGCTGGGTCACCGTCATGAATGCTGTCGACCTGCTGCCCGTCGACTGGCTGCCGGCTGCCGGACGCGAGGTCGGCGTCCAGTACCTGCGGCCGCTGCCGACTGCGGACCTCAATCTGACGTTCGGCCTGGCGCTAGGCGTACTGCTGCTCGCGTTCTACTACAGCATCAAGATCAAGGGACTGGGCGGTTTCCTGCACGAGCTGGTCGCCGCGCCCTTCGGTCAGGCCAAGCTCACGGCCAACCCGCTCAGCTGGATTGCAGTGCTGCTGCTGGCAGTCGCCAACCTGGCGATGAACCTCATCGAATACCTGGGCCGCACTTTCTCACATGGCATGCGACTGTTCGGCAACATGTACGCCGGCGAGCTGATCTTCTTCCTGATTGCGGGCCTGGGCGGCAGCCTGACCGTCGTCGGCATCGCGCTGCACCTGATCACCGGTACGGCCTGGGCAATCTTCCACATCCTGATCGTGCTGCTGCAGGCATTCATCTTCATGATGCTGACGCTCGCGTACATCGGCCAGGCTCATGCACACCACTGACAACCCCAAAACCAATCTCAAGTTCATCTCCGGAGAACTCTCATGACGGACGTCGGCTTTGTTGCTCTTGCTTGCGGTTTGATCATCGGCATCGGCGCGCTCGGCGCCTGCATCGGCGTCGGCAACATGGCCGGCAAGTACATCGAGGCCTCCGCGCGCCAGCCGGAGCTGATGAACGTGCTGCAGACCAAGGTATTCCTGTTGCTCGGTCTGATCGACGCGTCATTCATTATCGGCGTCGGCATCGCATTGTGGTTCGCGACCGCCAATCCGTTCGCGGGATAACGGGCAGTTACAGCAGGCAGGCGCGCGCGCCGGTTCGAACGAGGCTGATCGTTCCATGAATCTCAACGCAACACTGTTCATTCAGACGATCGTGTTCGTGATCCTCGGCTGGGTCACCATGCGCTTCATCTGGCCGCCGCTGATCAAGGCGATCGAGGAGCGGCAGCGCAAGATCGCCGAGGGCCTCGCGTCCTCGGAGAAGGCCGAGAAGAGCCTCGCGGAAGCGAAGGCGAGCGCGACCGACATCATCAAGGAAGCGCGCGTGCAGGCGAACAAGATCGTCGAGCAGGCGAACCGCCGCTCGAACGAAGTGGTCGAAGAGGCCCGCGGCACCGCGATCGCCGAAGGTCAGCGACTGCTGGCTGAAGCGCGCAACGAAGTGACGCTCGAGTCGAACCGCGCACGCGAACAGCTGCGCCGCGAAGTGGCGCTGATCGCCGTCGCCGGCGCCGGCAAGCTGCTCGGCCGCGAGATCGACGCCAGGGCGCACGCCGACCTGCTGGAGAAGCTCGCGCTCGAAATCGAGCGGGGCTGAAGGCCTGAGCCATGGCAGAGAAAGTCACCCTCGCGAGACCGTACGCCAAGGCTGCCTTCGAGGCAGCGCGCGAGCACAAGGACTACGAGCGCTGGTCGCAGATGCTCGCCGCGGCGGCCACCACGGTCGCCGACGAGCGCGTCGTCAAGCTCCTGTCCAGCCCGCGCGTGCAGCCGACCGACCTGGTCGAGCTGATCGCCGAAGCGAGCCACGCGGACGAGCACGGCCGCAACTTCCTGAGCCTGCTGGCGCAGAACCGCCGCCTCGGCGTGCTGCCCGAGGTCGCGGCGATCTACGAGGAGCTGCGCGCGGACGTCGAGAACATCACCGACGTGCACATCACCTCGGCGGTGGCGCTCGATGAGTCGCAGCGCACCCGGCTGGTCGCGGCGCTCAAGAAACGATTGAAGCGTGAAGTGCGCTTGCATTGCGACGTCGATGCAGGCCTGATCGGCGGCGCCATCGTGCGCGCCGGCGACTTCGTCATCGACGGCTCGCTCAAAGCGCGCCTCGAGCGGCTCGCCGCGCAGATCATGCATTAGAGCGAAGGTGTCGGGCTGAAGCCCGACCTACAGCAGAGGTATCAGAGATCATGGCAATCAAAGCCTCCGAAATCAGCGATCTGATCAAGGCACGCATCGAGAAGTTCGCGAGCGCCGCCGAGGAGCGCAACATCGGCACGGTCGTGACCGTGACCGACGGCATCGTGCGCATCCACGGTCTCGCCGACGCGAAGTACGGCGAGATGCTGGAATTCCCGGGCGGCAGCTTCGGCCTGGCGCTGAACCTGGAGCAGGATTCGGTGGGCGCGGTCGTGCTCGGAGAGTACAAGCACATCAAGGAAGGCGACACGGTCAAGACCACCGGCCGCATTCTCGAAGTGCCGGTCGGCGAAGGTCTGCTCGGCCGCGTGGTCGACTCGCTCGGCAAGCCGATCGACGGCAAGGGCCCGATCAAGGCCGACCACAATTCGCCGATCGAGCGCGTCGCGCCCGGCGTGGTGTTCCGCAAGTCGGTGAGCCAGCCGGTGCAGACCGGCTACAAGGCCGTCGACTCGATGGTGCCGATCGGCCGCGGCCAGCGTGAGCTGATCATCGGCGACCGCCAGACCGGCAAGACCGCGCTCGCGATCGACACCATCATCAATCAGAAGAACAGCGGCATCAAATGCATCTACGTCGCGGTCGGCCAGAAGCAGAGCTCGATCGCCAACGTCGTGCGCAAGCTCGAAGAGCACGACGCGATGAAGCACACCATCATCGTCGCCGCGTCCGCCTCGACGCCGGCTTCGATGCAGTACCTGGCACCGTACGCCGGCTGCGCGATGGGCGAGTTCTTCATGGACCGCGGCGAAGACGCGCTGATCATCTACGACGACCTGACCAAGCAGGCGTGGGCGTACCGCCAGATCTCGCTGCTGCTGCGCCGTCCGCCGGGCCGCGAAGCGTACCCGGGCGACGTGTTCTACCTGCACTCGCGCCTGCTGGAGCGCTCGGCGCGCGTCAACGAGGAATACGTCGAGAAGAAGACCGGCGGCAAGGTCAAGGGCAGGACCGGCTCGCTCACCGGCCTGCCGATCATCGAGACGCAGGCGGGCGACGTCACGGCGTTCGTGCCGACCAACGTCATCTCGATCACCGACGGCCAGATCTTTCTCGAAGGCGATCTGTTCAACGCCGGCATCCGTCCCGCCATGAACGCGGGCATCTCCGTGTCGCGCGTCGGCGGCGCGGCGCAGACCAAGCTGATGTCCAAGCTGTCCGGCGGCATCAAGCTGTCGCTGGCGCAGTACCGCGAGCTCGCGGCGTTCTCGCAGTTCGCCTCCGATCTCGACGAGTCGACCCGCAAGCAGCTCGAGCGCGGCCAGCGCGTCACGGAGCTGATGAAGCAGAAGCAGTACGCGCCGATGTCCGTCGCCGAGATGGCGCTGTCGATCTATGCCGTCAACAACGGACACATGGACAAGGTGGAGATCAAGAAGATCGGCGCATTCGAAGTGGGTCTGCAGGCGTTTGCCAAGACCAACTACAAGCAGCAGATGGACGCGATGCTGGCGAACCCGGTGCTGTCGCCGGAGAACGAAGCGACGCTGAAGAAAATCTCGGAAGAGTTCGCCGCCACCGGGACGTACTGAAGCATGCCGGGCGTAAAAGAAATCCGGGTGAAGATCGCGAGCTTCAAGAGCACGCAGAAGATCACCAAGGCGATGCAGATGGTCGCCGCCAGCAAGATGCGCAAGGCGCAGGAGCGCATGCGTGCCACGCGGCCGTACTCGGAGCGCATCCGCCGCGTGATCGGCCATCTGCGCAAGGCGAACCCGGACTTCCGCCATCCGTTCCTGGTCGAGCGCGAGGTCAAGGCGGTCGGCTTCATCATCATCACCACCGATCGCGGGCTGTGCGGCGGCCTGAACGTCAACCTGTTCAAGGCGACGCTGACGGCGATGCGCGAGTGGCAGGAGCGCGGCGCGCAGATCTCGCTGTGCCTGGTCGGCTCGAAGGGCGTGCAGTTTTTCCGCCGCCTCGGCGCTGCCAAGACGCTTGCTACCGTGACGCATCTCGGCGACCGGCCGCATATCGCCGACCTGATCGGCACCGTCAAGGCGATGCTCGACCTGTACCGCGACGGCAAGCTCGACCGCGTGTTCCTGGTCAACAACGAGTTCGTGAACACGATGAGTCAGAAGCCGGCGATTCGCCAGCTGTTGCCGGTCGTCACCGAGGACGAGGACAAACTGCAGAAGCTGTGGGACTACATCTACGAGCCCTCTGCAGCCGAGCTGCTGGACGGCGTGCTGATGCGCTACATCGAGTCGCAGGTTTACCAGGGCGCCGTCGAGACCGTCGCCTGTGAAATGTCGGCGCGCATGGTGGCGATGAAGAGCGCCACCGACAACGCCGGCAAGCTGATCGACGAATTGCAGCTGATCTACAACAAGGCACGCCAGGCCGCGATCACCAAGGAGATCAGCGAGATCGTGGGCGGCGCCGCAGCGGTTTGAGCGAGGAAACGAGCAACATGTCTACGCAAGCATCTACCGGCAAGATCGTGCAGATCATCGGCGCGGTCATCGACGTGCAGTTTCCGCGTGAGCAGATTCCGAACGTCTACGAGGCACTCAAGCTCGAGGACGTGGATCTCACGCTCGAAGTGCAGCAGCAGCTCGGCGACGGCGTCGTGCGCACCATCGCGATGGGCGTGTCGGAAGGCCTGAAGCGCGGTCTGGCGGTCAAGTCGACGGGCGCTCCGATCTCGGTACCGGTCGGCAAGGCGACGCTCGGCCGCATCATGGACGTGCTCGGAGCACCGCAGGACGAGCGCGGTCCGGTGCAGGCAACAGAGCACCTGCCGATCCACCGCCCCGCGCCCTCGTATGACGAGCAGGCCGGCGGCCAGGAGCTGCTGGTCACGGGCATCAAGGTCATGGACCTGCTGATGCCGTTCGCGAAAGGCGGCAAGATCGGGCTGTTCGGCGGCGCCGGCGTCGGCAAGACCGTCAACATGCTCGAGCTGATCAACAACATCGCTAAACAGCACGCCGGTCTGTCGGTGTTCGCCGGCGTCGGCGAGCGTACTCGCGAAGGCAACGACTTCTATCACGAGATGATGGAAGCGGGCGTCATCGACAGCAAGGACCTGTCGAACTCGAAGGTCGCGATGGTGTACGGCCAGATGAACGAGCCGCCGGGCAACCGTCTGCGCGTCGCGCTCACCGGCCTCACGATGGCCGAGTACTTCCGCGACGAGAAAGGCGAGTCGGGCAAGGGCCGCGACGTGCTGCTGTTCATCGACAACATCTACCGTTACACGCTCGCCGGCACCGAAGTGTCCGCGCTGCTGGGCCGCATGCCCTCGGCGGTGGGTTACCAGCCGACGCTCGCCGAAGAGATGGGCGTTCTGCAGGAGCGCATCACTTCGACGAAGACCGGCTCGATCACGTCGATCCAGGCCGTGTACGTGCCGGCGGACGACCTCACCGATCCGTCACCGGCGACGACGTTCGCCCACCTCGACGCGACCGTCGTGCTGTCGCGTCAGATCGCGTCGCTGGGTATCTACCCGGCGGTCGATCCGCTCGACTCGACCAGTCGCCAGCTCGATCCGCTGGTCGTCGGCGAGGAGCACTACAACGTTGCGCGCGGCGTGCAGGCGGTTCTGCAGCGTAACAAGGAGCTGCAGGACATCATCGCCATTCTCGGCATGGACGAGCTGTCAGAGGATGACAAGCGCACGGTGTACCGCGCTCGCAGAATCCAGCGCTTCCTGTCGCAGCCGTTCAACGTCGCGAAGGTATTCACCGGCCAGGACGGCAAGATCGTGCCGCTGAAGGAGACGATCCGCGGCTTCAAGGGCATTCTCGCCGGCGACTATGATCACCTGCCCGAGCAGGCTTTCTACATGGTCGGCGACATCGACGAGGCAATCGCGAAGGCGAAGACGCTGCAGTAACTACCCATGGCCACGACCATCCACGTCGACATCGTCAGCGCCGAAGGCGAGATCTTCTCGGGCGAAGCCTCGATGGTCTTCGTCCCGGCGGTCATGGGCGATATCGGCATCGCCCCGCGGCATGCACCGCTCCTGACGACGCTCAGACCAGGAGAAGTGCGCGTGCAGACGCCAGCGGGTGAAGAGCAGTTCTTCTTCGTGTCGGGCGGCGCCATCGAAATTCAGCCGCACCTCGTAACCGTGCTCGCGGACACGGCGCTGCGTGCTCACGACCTCGACGAGGCCGCAGCAACGGCAGCGAAACAGCGCGCCGAAGAAGCGTTGCGCAACCGTGGCACGGCGGTCGAGGTCGCGGAAGCCCAGGCCGAGCTGGCACGCGCCGCTGCGCAGATCCGCGCGATTGAGAAGCTGCGCAAGATCAAACAATAGGATCCGGGCGTACACTGCGCCCCATGCCGCTCTCGATCGTCATCCTGGCAGCCGGCCAGGGTAAACGCATGAAGTCGGACCTGCCCAAGGTGCTGCAGCCCTTGGCCGGCCGGCCGTTGCTCGCTCACGTGATCGATACCGCCAGGGCACTGCGTGCCGATGCGATTCACGTCGTGCACGGGCATGGCGGCGAGCAGGTGAAACAGGCACTCGCTGACGAGCCGGTGAACTGGGTGTTGCAGGCCGAACAACTCGGCACGGGACACGCGGTGGCGCAGGCGATGCCGTCGATTCCCGACGATCATCAGGTGCTGATCCTGTATGGCGACGTGCCGCTGGTGCGCCAGGCCACGCTCGAACGGCTCATCGCAGAGGCCGGACCGCAAGGCTTCGGTCTGCTGACAGTCGTGCTCGCCGATCCTTCCGGCTACGGCCGCATCGTGCGCGACAACGCGGGCAATGTCGTGCGCATCGTTGAGCAGAAAGACGCGAACACCAAAGAGCGCGCGATTCCCGAGATCAACACCGGCCTGATGATCGGCCCGGCGCGCGCACTGCGCGGCTGGCTCGCCGCCCTCAGGAACGACAACTCGCAGGGCGAGTATTACCTCACTGACGTGATCGTGATGGCCGTGCGCGCCAACATGAAAGTGAACGCGGTGATCACTCCGACCGAGGCGGAGGTACTGGGCGTGAACGACAAAGTGCAGCTGGCTCGACTCGAAGCGGAATTGCGCGCCGAGCGCGCCAACGCGCTGATGCTCCAGGGTGTCACGCTCGCGGACCCCGCGCGCGTCGACATTCGCGGTGAGGTGAGCGTCGGCCGCGACGTGTTCATCGACGTCAACGTCGTGATGGTCGGCAAGGTCGAGCTCGGCGACCGCGTGCGCATCGGCCCGAACTGCTACCTGAAGGATTGCAGCATCGGCGCCGACACTGAAGTGCACCCGAGCTGCGTGATCGATCGCACGTCGATCGGCGCGCGTGCCTCGATCGGTCCGTTCGCACGCCTGCGCCCGGGCGCGGAGCTGCACGACGACGTGCATATCGGCAATTTCGTGGAGGTGAAGAACAGCGTGATCGGCGCCGGCAGCAAGGCCAATCACCTGACGTACCTCGGCGACGCGACGGTCGGCCGCAAGGTCAACGTCGGCGCGGGCAGCGTCACCGTGAACTACGACGGCGCGAACAAGTGGCGGACCGAGATCGGCGACAACGCCTTCATCGGCTCCGGCTCGATGCTGGTGGCGCCGATCAAGATCGGCGCGGGCGCCAATACCGGCGCGGGCTCGACCATTACCAAGGATGCGCCGGAGGGCAAGCTGACCCTGGCCCGCGCCCGCCAGGCCACGATCGAGGGTTGGAAGCGGCCCGAGAAGAAGCCGAAATAGCAACGAGCTGCTGCGGCAGGGACGCTCTCACTGAAAGTTATCGAGCCGCATGAGATCGGCCTCGAATCGTACCAACTGCGTTGCCAACACCCAGCGGCCGTCACGGGACACCGACATATGGTTGAAGATCCCCGGAATGCGAAATCCCAGCTGCCCGAGGCGAGCAACCTGCCGATCGCCGAATCGGTAGACGTCGAGCGCATCGAAGTCGCGCTCACGGGTGACGAATACGATCCCTGTGTCCGTCACTGACCATGCGAACGGCCGAACGCCCTCCAACACCAGTTCCTCTGGTCCGCCCGCAAGAGGCAGGCGCATGAGCCTCGTCGTAGCCTTGATGGCCGAGCGCTGTGGATAACGGTCAAGGTAGAACAGATACAGGCCATCGGACGATGTTTGCGGCTCGAAGCCGCCGTTGCGCGTCATCCGTCGAGCTGCGCCGCCCGCGGGGGCGATCCGCCAGACGTCGGGAGTTGCTCCCGCGCGCGTCGAGGAGAAGTAGATCCAGTCATCTGCCGACCACGTCGAAAGGCCGTCGATAGAGGGCTCGGAGGTGAGCCGACGCACGCGCCCGCCGTCCGAGCCGACGACATAGACGTCGCTGTTGCCGTCGAGCGTTGCATCGAACACTATCCTCGCGCCGTCCGCGGACCATCCGCCAACGACCAGTTCAGCGGCGCCGAGCGAGGTGATCTGCTGCAGCCTGCTTCCATCGCGTCCAGCGAGCCAGATCTCGGCAGTCCCCGAACGATAGGACGCGAACGCAATCCGCTGGCCGTCCGGCGAGAAGCGCGCAGCGGCCTCGATGCGAGTCGAATTCGCAAATGGACTCGACGCGATGCTGTCATTCGACGCAGGCGCTTCGAGATCCATCAGGCGAATGTCGACATCGCGTGTCGTCGATTGAAATGCGAGGCGTGCAGGTCGGCCGGCCATCGAACGCGAGATCGACGGATTGTCTGCGGATGCAGGGATGTCGGTAAGCGGCGAGCCGCGACCGGGCTTGGCGTTGCCCGAGTGAATTCGCCACAGGCGTCCGGCGGTCGGCCCCTCGACTGAATATACGATCTCGCGGCCATCGGGAGTCCACGACAATCCAGTCACCGCTGCATTCCAGTTCGACAGCCGTCGCGGTTCGCCGCCCGCCATGGGCACGACGTAGAGATCCGCGATCCCCTCGCGCTGATAGCGAATGAACGCCAGAGTCCTGCCGTCCGGCGAGACTTCGAACCGCCAGTCTCCAGCGCCGATGGGAGCCTGTGTCAGCTGGCGGCGTTCCAGCGTGTCGAGGAACACCTGGTAGATCCCGAAGGGCCCCGTGTCTCCTTCGCGGTCACGAATGAGAACCGAGCTCGAGTTGCCTGCCCAGGCGACATGCGTGCCCGAAGCCGAAACATGGCGCTCCGCTCCGCCGAGTTGCGACAGAGTGAACACACCTTGCCCGTCGCGCACGAAGGCGATGTTCTGTCCGTCGGGTGACCATGCGGGGCTGCTCTCCCAATCCGGAGTTTCTGTCAATCGCCGCAGCGCCTCACTCTCCACTGCCTTCACATAGATATCGGTCGGGCCAGATTCCTGACCCGGCCAGGCGAAAGCGACCAGCTTGCCGTCCGGGGATAACGCAGGCGGTCCTTCCGGACCTGGATACGACGCGAGCGGCAGCAACTCAGCTGGAGTGGCTGCTGGTCTGAGCAGTGCGCGCCACGCGATCACGGCCGTCGCCATCATCAACACTATCGCGAGACTGCCGAGCAGCATCCGTCTGCGCGTGAAATGTGTGACGCGACGCATCTCTGGCAGCGCAGCGTGGGGAACTGACCGAGCTTCGAAGATCGGGGCGTAGCTGCCCTTCGGCAGCGAGATGACGACGGGATCGGATCTGCCCTCGTAGAACTCGCGCAATTTGTCGCGCAGCCGCCGCGCATCGACTCGCACCACCGGATCGTTGCCGCCGTCGAAGTCCGTTCCCCTGCCATACAGCTCGTTAGCGAGGACGGATTCCTTGAGCCTCGGTCCTTGCCCGGTCAGGCTTTGCTCGACGATGAAGGAGAGGAAGCGCCGCAGGTGGGGGGATCGGGAAAAGACCGCGCTCGCGAGGATGCTGTCGAGCTGAGCACGGATAGCGGCATCCGACAGGTCGCTTGCGCCGGTCTCGGTGGGCATCTGCCACCCCCTGTGAATCCGCAGGAGTGTACAGCAGCGAGCCGCAGCGACTCGCTGTCCGCTTTTTCGGACGTAAACCACCGTAGAGACCTGACGATCGCGACCGATGTGGCGTCAAGGTTCGCGCCGCTCGACAGCGCAGGAGAGCGCCATGTCTCGAACTACGTCCCAGCGCAGCGCATCGCTCGTTCTCACGGCGCTTGCTACCGTCGCTTGCAGTCCCATCTCTCCGTCCATTGCCGGCACGCTCGGCCAGGTGGAGTCCGCCATCGAGCTCGATGGCAAGAAGCTCCACGGCAAGCAGCTGTTCGCGAAGGAGACCTTTGGCGGCAATGGGCGCACGTGCCGTACGTGCCATAGCAGGCGCACCGGTACGCTCACATTGGACGACGTGCAGCGGATCATCGACAAGGCGAGGCCCAACGACGCGTTCCTGATCGACGACGCGCTCGATGACGACGGAGTCGGCATCACGCGCGTGCAGGCGCACGCAACCATTCGCTTGCGCATCCCGTTACCACCGTGGCTGTCGCTGGCAGATGACCCGGGTGCTACGCACGTCACCGTCTTTCGCGGTATTCCATCGACCCGCAATACGCCTGCGCTCGACCGGTTTCTGCTTCACGACGGACGCGCACCGACGCTCCAGGAGCAAGCGCGTGAAGCCATCCACGACCATTACCAGAACAGTGAGGAACCGACGGCAGCGCAGCTCGATGCCATTGCAGACTTCCAGCGAACCGACTCTCGCTTCTTCTCTTCCGATGAGCTCGAGGATTTCGCCGCCGGTGGCCCGCCGCCGCAGCTGCCCCGTGGAGTCACTCCAGCCGAGCAGCGCGGACGGAAGTTCTTCGTCGACGCACCTTTTGCGCCTCCCTCGAAGAAGGGCATCTGTGCCCTGTGTCATAGCGGGCCGATGCTCAATCAGGTGAGCCAGGCGCACTCGGACTTCTCGGGCGGCAGTCCGCCGCCGGGAGTGCGCCTCATCGACACGGGCGTGACGCTGGTGAACGCACCCAACAATCCGATTCGAACGTGGATCATCGATGACGGAATCAATCCGGTCACGACGATCGAGTCGCCCGATATCGGACTTCTGCTGAACCCCGCGCCGCCTTCGCCGCCGCCATCCGTGATTCCCCGCGCCTTTTTTGCGAACCTGTTCAAGATCCCGACGCTGTGGGGTGTCAAGGACACCGCGCCCTACTTCCACGACAACGGCGCCAAGACGCTGCGCGACGCCGTCTCACACTATCAGCGGTTCTTCAACTTCACCGAGGCGCAGGATCCGGTCGGTTCGCGGACGCTCGGCGGTTTCGTCGTGCTGACGGACCAGGACGTCGACGACATCGTCGCGTATCTGCAGCTGCTATGACTTAAGACCGTGATCCGCGGCAATTTTTACAGCGCCGACGGGGGTACAATGGCGCCCTGCGAAGAAGGTCCAGGGGCTATTTCATGTGCGGAATCGTCGGCGCGATCGCTGATCGAGACATCGTTCCCGTCCTCATCGAAGGCTTGCGCCGTCTCGAGTACCGCGGCTACGACTCGGCTGGTGTCGCCATCCTCAACGGCAGCGGCGAAGTGCGCCGGCTGCGCACCGTCGGCAAAGTGAAGATGCTGCAGGACGCGCTGAACGACACCCCGGTCGCCGGCCATCTCGGAATCGCGCACACGCGCTGGGCGACGCACGGCGTACCCTCCGAGCGCAACGCGCATCCGCACATCTCGCGCGACGGCATCGCCATCGTTCACAACGGCATCATCGAGAATCACGAGGAGCTGCGCGACGAGCTCACGAAGCTCGGCTACACCTTCACCTCCGAGACCGACACCGAGGTCATCGCGCACCGCATCCACTATCACAAGCAGAAGCTCGGCGATCTGTTCCGGGCGGTGCGCGCGACGGTCTCGGAGCTCGAAGGTGCGTATGCGCTCGCGGTCGTGTCGCAGGATTCACCCGAGACGATCGTGCTCGCGCGCGCCGGCTGCCCGGTCGTGATCGGTGTGGGCAACAACGAGAACTTCGTCGCGTCGGATGTTTCCGCGCTGCTGCCGGTCACGCGTCAGTTCATTTTTCTCGACGAAGGCGACGTCGCCGAGATTCGCCGCCAGAGTGTGCGCATCCTCGACGCCGAGGGCAATGCCGCGCAGCGCCCCGTCAAGCAGAGCTCGCTGTCCGCCGATGCCGCGGAGAAGGGCGACTATGCGCACTACATGCTCAAGGAGATTTACGAGCAGCCCCGTGCAATCGCGCAGACATTGGAAGAGCGCGTTGCTGGCGGCAAGTTGCTGGAGGCTGCATTCGGGCCGCTGGCCACTGAAGTGTTCCGGCGCACGCAGGCAGTCCAGATCGTCGCGTGCGGCACGAGCTATCACGCCGGCGCCGTGGCGAAGTACTACATCGAGCAGATCGCGCGCCTGCCGTGCTGGGTCGAGATCGCGAGCGAGTATCGCTATCGCAATCCCGTCGTGCCGAAGAACACGCTGTTCGTCACGATCTCGCAGTCCGGCGAGACTGCCGACACGCTTGCCGCCTTACGCATGGCCAAGCAATCGGGCTACCTGTCGAGCCTGTCGATCTGCAACGTTCCCGAGAGCTCGCTGGTGCGCGAATCGGAACTGGTGCTGCTGACGCGCGCCGGGCCGGAAATCGGCGTCGCCTCGACCAAGGCATTCACCACGCAGCTCGCTGCGCTCGGCATGCTGGTCGTCGCGCTCGCCAAGTTCAACGGCACCGACGCTGAGCGCGAGCGCGGCCTGGTGCAACGGCTGATCGAAATTCCCGGGCTGATCGAGAAGACGCTGCATCTCGATGGCCAGATCCGCGAGCTGGCGAAGCGCTTCGCGGACAAGCATCACGCGCTGTTCCTCGGCCGCGGGCAGATGCATCCGATCGCGATGGAAGGCGCGCTCAAGCTCAAAGAGATCTCGTACATCCACGCCGAGGCCTATCCGGCCGGCGAGCTCAAGCACGGCCCGCTCGCGCTCGTGGACGAGGACATGCCGGTCGTGACGGTCGCGCCCAACAACGACCTGCTGGAGAAGCTAAAGTCGAACCTGCAGGAAGTGCGCGCCCGCGGCGGCGAGTTGTATGTGTTCGCGGACCCCGAGTCCGGGATTCAGCCGTCGGACGGCGTCACGGTCATCACGATGCCGAAGCACGTGAGCCACTTCCAGGCATCGGCGGTTTACACGGTGCCGCTGCAGCTGCTCGCGTATCACTGCGCCATCCTGCGCGGGACTGACGTCGACCAGCCGCGCAATCTCGCGAAGTCGGTCACCGTGGAATAAGCAGTCGCTGGCGACTGAGTGAAACCGAGTCCTGCGTCGCCTGGCGACGACAAACTGACCGCTGCGGCCATCAACCGCGTCGACACGAAAGCTGCCGGCGTGGTCGCTGTCGCGGTCATGTGCAGTCGTGTGCTCGGGCTGATCCGCGAGCAAGTGTTCGCGGCGCTATTCGGCGGCGGCCGCGTGATGGACGCATTCACCATCGCCTTCCGGGTGCCGAACTTCCTGCGTGACATGTTCGCCGAAGGAGCGCTGTCCACCGCGTTCGTCACTACCTTTTCAAGGACCATCGCCACCGACGGCGAGGCGTCGGCATGGCGGCTGGCGAATAAGGTCGCCACTCTGACGGCAGTGGTGCTCAGCGCCTTGTGTCTCATCGGCATCGCGCTGGCGCCGTACATCATCGCAATCACGGCACCGGGATTCGATCCGGACAAGGCCGCGCTCACGGTCTGGCTGGCGCGCATCATGTATCCATTCATTCTCCTGGTGTCGCTCGCCGCGCTGGTGATGGGCATGCTCAACGCGCGGCACGTGTTCGGCGTGCCGGCCATGGCGTCGAGCTTCTTCAACCTGGGTTCGATCCTGGGCGGAGCACTCATCGGCTGGTGGATCGACCCGCATTTCGGCCAGCGCGCTGCCACCGGACTTGCGCTCGGCACGCTGATTGGCGGGGGTGCGCAGCTCGCCGTCCAGCTGCCCTCGCTGTTCAAGCTGGGATTTCGCCTGCGACCGGATTTCCGCTGGCGCGATGCCGGCGTCCGCGCGATCCTGCGACTGATGGGCCCGGCAGTCATTGCTGCCAGCTCCGTGCAGGTCAACGTGCTCGTGAACTCGATCTACGCCTCGCACCTCGCGGACGGCTCGGTGTTCAGTCTGCAGGTTGCCTTCCGGCTGATGCAGCTGCCGCTGGGAATGTTCGGAGTCACGCTCGGCACCGTCTCGCTGCCCGTGCTCGCGCGCCTGGTGGCCTCGGGCAACGTGCCGCAATTCCGCAGCGAGCTGGCGCGTTCCCTGCGCCTGGTTTTTCTCCTGACGATTCCTTCGACAATCGGACTCATGGTGCTGGCAGAGCCGATCGTGTCGCTGCTGTATCAGCACGGCAGGTTCGGCGCGCACGACACAGCCGAGGCCGCGGGGGCGTTACGCTTCTACGCCGTAGGTTTGTGCGCCTATGCGGCGCTCAAGATTCTCGTCAACGCGTTCTACGCCATCGACAAACGCCGCACGCCCATGCTGGTGAGCCTGGCGGCGATCGCAGTCAACGCGCTGTTCGGCTGGTTCTTCACCTTCGAGCTGGGTTGGGCGCAACGCGGGCTGGCGTTCTCGACCGGCTGCGTGGCCACGATCAATTTCCTGGTCCTGTATGTCCTGATGCGCCGGCGGGTCGAGTCGTTCGAAACCGGGCGGATGGTCCGCACGCTCGTTCGCGTCGGGCTGGCCGGCGGCGTGCTCGCCTTGATCTGCTGGGCAGGGACGTACTGGTTGCTCGCCGACTGGGCACACCAGGCACTGATCCCGAAAGCACTCTGTCTGCTGACGACGATAGTCGTCGCCGGTGCCGGTTTTTTCGTCACAGCAATGCTGCTTCGAGTGGAGGAGCTGCAAGGTCTGGCTGCGCTCGTGAAGCGCAAACTGCAGCGCACCTGAATGTTCTGACCCGCATCGCCCGGCAATAGGCGATACTGCAGTTCTGCCGCTCAACGTCGCGCCAACCGGTCCTCGCCATGCAAGTCGCCGCAAACTCCGTCGTTCTCATCCACTACACGCTCACCGACGATCAGGGCGAGAAGCTCGACAGCTCCGACGGCACGCCGCTCGCGTACCTGCACGGCAACGGCAATCTGATTCCGGGGCTGGAGCGCGAGCTCGAAGGCAAGTCCGCCGGCGACAAGCTGAGCGTGAAGATCGCCGCGGCCGACGCTTACGGTGATTACGACAAATCGCTGGTCCAGCGCGTCCCGCGGCGTTCACTTAAGGGCGTCGGCAATCTGCGCGTGGGCATGCAGCTGCACACGCAATCCGCGCACGGCGTGCGGGCGGTCACAGTGACCCAGATCCAGGGCGACATGGTCACGCTCGACGCCAATCACCCGCTCGCCGGGCAGAACCTGAATTTCGACGTCGAGATCGCCGAAGTTCGCGCCGCGACCGAGGAAGAGCTGGCGCACGGCCACGTGCACGGGCCGGGCGGTCACGACCACTGATCGAGCTGGCAAAACTCCGCATTGCCAGCGGCGCGATTTTGCGCTGACGTTGGCGGGCAGGCAGGAGGGTATCGCGATGCTGCGCGTCAGGTATCTGCTCTCGTTCAAGCCCAAGAGCGTGTGGACCATCGGCCCCGAAGAGCCGGTCCTCGCGGCGATCCAGGTCATGGCCGACAAGCACTGCGGGGCGCTGCCGGTGCTGCGCGACGAGGAGCTCGTCGGCATCGTCTCGGAGCGCGACTACGCCCGCAAAGTCATCCTGCTCGGCCGCTCCAGCTCCGATACGCCGGTGTGGCAGATCATGACCTCGGAGGTCGTGACCGTGTCGCCCGACGAGCTGGTACACCGCTGCATGGAGATCATGACCGAGCGACGCATCCGGCATTTGCCGGTCGTCGAGAACGGCAAACTGATCGGCATCATTTCGATCGGCGACCTGGTGAAAGCCGTTATCGATGAGCAGCAGCAGACGATCACTCAGCTCGAGCGCTACATAGCCGGATAGAAGAGAGTCGGGCTAAAGCCCGACCTACAGCCGCACGTAGGTCGGGCTTCAGTCCGACATCATTTTCATCCAGCCGTCGCTGCGTGCATCGAATCGTCCAGCAGGCCGCGCTGGAGCGCCCGATTCACGGCGCTCAGGACTGCCATCAACGACGCCGTCACGATGTTCTCGTGCAGGCCAACGCCGAAGAGCGTGGCGCGCGCCGGTGTCGTGATCTCGACGAACGCCACCGCGCGCGCGTCGCTGCCCGATCCCATCGAGTGTTCCTCGTACGACAACACGTCGAAACGCAGACCGAGTGCGTCCACGATCGCGTCGATCGGACCGTTGCCTTCGCCGTGCAGCAGCGCGCCCTGGCCGTTGCACTTCAGTTTCAGCGTCAGCCGCTCGACCTGCTGGTGCTCGCGCATCGGCGACAACTGGTGACCGCCGTAGACGTACGCGCCGTTCTGGCCGAGGTACTCGCGCTCGAACAGCAACCAGATCTGCTCCGAAGACAGCTCCTTGCCGGTCGCGTCAGTAACCGACTGCACGACCTGACTGAACTCGATCTGCAGGCGCCGCGGCATCGTCAGCCCGTAGTCGCGCTCCAGCAGGTACGCGATGCCGCCCTTCCCCGACTGGCTGTTCACGCGAATGACCGACTCGTAGGTGCGGCCGAGGTCGCGCGGATCGATCGGCAGGTAGGGCACTTCCCAGATATCGCCGTCGCGCCGCGCAGCGAAACCCTTCTTGATCGCGTCCTGGTGCGAGCCGGAGAACGCCGTGAATACCAGGTCGCCGACATACGGATGGCGCGGGTGGATCGGCAGCTGATTGCAATACTCCGCGCTGCGCGCAGCTTCGTTGATGTTGGAGAAATCCAGGCCCGGGTGCACTCCCTGGCTATAGAGGTTGAGCGCGAGCGTCACGATGTCGACGTTGCCCGTGCGCTCGCCGTTGCCGAACAGCGTGCCTTCCACGCGTTCGGCGCCTGCCATCACCGCGAGCTCGGCGGCTGCGACTGCGGTGCCACGATCGTTGTGCGGATGGACCGAGAGCACGATCGAGGCGCGCTTCGCAATATGGCGGCCGAACCATTCGATCTGGTCCGCGTACAAGTTCGGCGTCGCCATCTCGACCGTCGCCGGCAGGTTGAGGATCACCTTGCGCTGCGGTGTCGGCTGCCAGATGTCGTTCACCGCGTCGCAGATCTCGACTGCGAAGTCGAGCTCCGTGCCGGTGAAGCTCTCCGGGCTGTACTCGAAGTGCCAGTCGGTGCCGGGCTGCGCAGCAGCCAGATCCCGCACGCAGCGCGCAGCTTGCACGGCGATGTTGACGATGCCGGCCCGGTCCAGGCCGAACACGACGCGCCGCTGCACAGTCGACGTCGAGTTGTACAGGTGCACGATCGCGCGCTTCGCCCCGCGGAGCGACTCGAACGTGCGCTCGATCAGCTCCGGCCGTGCCTGCGTCAGCACCTGCACGATGACGTCGTCGGGAATGAGGTTGCGCTCGATCAGCTCGCGCACGAAGTCGAAGTCGGTCTGCGAGGCGGCCGGGAAGCCGACTTCGATTTCCTTGAAGCCGGTGCGCACCTGCACGATGACGTCGTCGGGAATGAGGTTGCGCTCGATCAGCTCGCGCACGAAGTCGAAGTCGGTCTGCGAGGCGGCCGGGAAGCCGACTTCGATTTCCTTGAAGCCGGTGCGCACCAGCAGGTCGAACATGCGGCGCTTGCGGGCGGCGTCCATCGGCTCGATCAGCGCCTGATTGCCGTCGCGCAGGTCGACGCTGCACCACAATGGCGGCGTCGCGATCACTTTGTCGGGCCAGGTTCGCGCGGTCAGGTCGATCGGCGCGAACGGACGATATTTTTGGGTGGGATCCTGCAACATGGTAGGCATTCCTGTGCTGAGACGGCCCCGGGCCGGCCAGTGGCTAACAAACGGATTCAGAGCGGATTGTCGGCGCCAGTCCCTGGCGATGCTTGGCGGGGTTGCGTCTTAGCGACGCAGGTGCAGGCGCGCACGCAGCAGCTCACTGCCTCGGAGGGGCAGAGCGGACTGTTGCTGTATCGTGCGCATGGCCGGAATCTAGCAGCAGGCCGCCGCCCGAGGCAAGACAGGCACCTCGCGGCGCCCGGAGTGCACAAAAATGAAGCACAAAGTTCGCAGGCTCGCCGCTGTCCTGGCGTGTGCCTGGGTTGCGGGAGCGGCGGCTCAGGCTTCCGACTTCAAGATCGCGTGGACCACGATCGGCGAGGTGGTCTCCTCAGCCGCTACCGAGGCTGCGCAGGTCCAGCACGATACGAAGATCGCGCGGGTCGATGTGCTGCCGACGATCGTCGAAGTCCCGGTCGGCCAGCAAGTCTGCCTCAGCTCGCTGCAGGTGCGAGCCGTCGGCACCGATGGAAAGGCGGTCGCGGGTGTGCCGCTATCGATCTCGATACGCGCAGATCAAAAGCAGCCGTTGCAGCTCACACCCCTGAAGGACATCTGCATGCGCCCGGCCCGCAGCGGCGAGTACCCAATTCGCTTCACCAGCAAGGTGCCGGCGGCTGACGACACGCTGCGCGGCGCGCAGATCTTCCTGCGCGCGAAGTAGGTCCCTAGCGCTCGGCGATGTCCATGACATGCGCGGGACGAACCGGTGCATAGAGCTCAGTGACGAGCTGCACGCGATTCCGCAGCACCGCACGCTGATTGATCGAACCTTTGTCGGTGATCTCTCCACGATCGAGCGAAGGCGCAGAGGGCAGTACGGCCGCACGCCGGATGCGGCGCGTGCTCGCCCGATTTTGCAGTGCATGCGCGCGCAGGCGACCTTGCAGTTCTCTCAGCAGATCGGCGTTGTGCGCGAGCTCTTCGTAGGAGGATGCGCTAGCCAGCTGCAGGGCGCGCGTGCACGCCGCGACATCTGGAATGATCAAGGCGCTGATGTAATCCGCGTCGAGTCCCGCTATGACCACGTCCTGCGCGAATGGTGCAAGCGCGGAGATCAGGTCGAGGCGCAGCGGTCCGACACTCACCTTGCTGCCGTTCGACAGCTTGAAGTCCTCGCTGAGGCGACCGTCGAAGATCAGGCCGCGCGTCGGATCGTCGGGATCGATCAGGCGCACCGCATCGCCGAGGCGATAGAAGCCTTCCTCGTCGAAAGCCGCCGCGGTGAGCTCGGGCTGCCGCCAGTAGCCGGGTGTGATGCTGGGGCTGCGCGCGCGAATCTCTAGCTTGTCCTCCACGGGCGTCAGCTTGATGAGCGTGCCGTTGGCGGGCAATCCGACGACGCCGCTGCGGCCCATGGCCGGCGTCGTGAGAATCATCGCCGGACCGGTCTCGGTCGCGCCGAGCCCCGACAACATGGGGATCTTGACGCCGCGCTCGCGCAGCGACATTGCGTCGAGCACATCCCATGTGTGTTGCGCGAGCGAAGCGCCGGCGAAGAAATAGGCGCGCAGACGCCGGAAGAAGCTGCGGCGCAGCTCGTCGTCCCCGGGCAGGCGCTGCGCCAGCATTTCGAAGCCCTTCGGCACGTTGAAGTACACGGTCGGCGACAGCTCGCGCAGGTTGCGCAGCGTTTCCTCGATACCGGCGGGCGAAGGCTTGCCGTCGTCGATGTACAGCGTGCCGCCATTGCTGAGCACGAGCCCCACGATGTGGCTGCCGCCAAACGTGTGATTCCAGGGCAGCCAGTCGACGACCACGGGCGGCTCCTCGGCCAGGAACGGCATGCCCTGCCGCTGCATCATCGCGTTGCTGCATACGACCCGATTAGTGGTGACGACGACCTTCGGCTGACCGGTCGAGCCGGACGTCAGCAGGAAGCGCACACAGGTGTCGCGACCGGTCTGCCAATGGCGGACGTCGTGCCTGCTGGTCACGGGTGTTTCGAGGGCTTGCAGGGTCGTGATCGCGCGACCGTCGGTGGCAGAGTCGCCGACGATCTCGGCGTCGCCCAGGTCGAGTTGCGTGAGCGCGCGCGCGAAAGACGGCGTATCGAACGCAGCGACCATTCCCGGCGTGAGCAGCTCGACCACGGACCGCGCCTTGCCGAGGTCCGACGATGCGAGCGAATACGCCGGGGACATCGGACAGTAGGGAATACCGGCCCACATTGCTGCAAAGGCGAGCACGAGATGCTCGATGCTGTTGCCGGACAGAATGAGGATTGGCCGCTGCTCCGAGAGATTGCGGTCCATCAGGCCGGCTGCGACCCGGCGCACGCGCTGGAGCATCTCGACGTAGCTGAGGTGCTGCCATTGACCGCTCGCGTCGCGCCGGGCGATCAGCGTGCGCAGCGGCGTGAAGCCGGTCCAGTGCTCGAGGAAATCCATCAGCCGCGGCGGGTATGCGGCGAGCGTGCCCTGCGGCTGCAGCAGCAGCGAGCCGTCGCTGCGCCGCTCGAAGCGGGTGGCGAACGGATCGGCGATCCACTGCGATTCGTCCCTGGGCATGGCGGCTCCCGGCGGCGCTGGCAATTAGTATGTGTCACATACTATTCGTGTTGCCAACGAATTCGCAAGCCGCTACATTGCAGGCCGTGGCGCGCAATTCACCTTCCAGGGCGGATGCTCCGGCGGACGAGCTGGACGATCCGGCACTGCTCGCCGTCGAGCTCGACGGCTTCCTCGGCTACCGCCTGCGCCGCGCGGAAAGCGTCATGCACCGGGACTTCATCGCCGCGCTGGCGGACCTGGATCTGACGCAGAAACAGGCCGCGACGTTGTGGTTGATCAACGGCAACCCGGCCGTGGCGCAGGTGTCCGTCGCTGCGGCGCTCGGCATGGACCGTGCGACGATGATGGCAATTGTCGACCGCCTCGAAGACCGCGGACTGGTGATTCGCAAGCGCTCGAGCGTCGACCGGCGTCGCCAGGAGCTCTACCTGACGCCGGCCGGGCAGAGCACGCTGCGCAAGGCCAAGGCGCGGATCAGCAAGCACGAGGAACGCTTCACCTCGCTGCTCACTGCCGCAGAGCTCGCCTCGCTGCTGGCCGCATTGAGGAAGCTGCAGGACGCGCGCTGACGGCGTCTACAGCCGGGCCGGTCGGCTTTTTTCACGCAGTTTTCACAGCTCCACTCACTCGGCTGTCACGCGCGCCCGGCAAAGTGCGCACCATGACAAGCAGACAGCAACAGGAGCTCAAATCCATCGGCGTGATGTTCGAGGGTGTGGCGGCTATCTGGTGTTTGCGGTCTGCACGATTTCCGCAACTCTGGAGCAGCACACATGAAACTTCTCAGCCGTCTGATTGGCGCATTCGATGGCGCCTTGCTGGTCGCGACCACGCTCGTCATGGTCGTTCCCTTGTTCATCATGCTCGAGCCCGCCGCTAGGGTCGTTCACTAAAGTCGGGCTGAAGCCCGACCTACAGCGATCCGTAGGTCGGACTTCAGTCCGACAGCGACAGGTCCGCGATCCAGTCTCGCTTCGGATCTCCGGACACCAGGAAGTGCGGGTTGAGGATCTCGGCTTTGGCGTTGTAGCGCAGCGGCTGGCCGTCGGTCTGGAGCACGCGTCCGCCGGCCGCTTCGACCACTGCCTGGGCGGCGGCCGTATCCCATTCGCTGGTCGGTCCGAAGCGCGGATAAAAGTCCGCGCTGCCTTCCGCGACCAGGCAGAACTTGATCGAGCTGCCGACAGCCACGAGCTGGTAAGGCTCGAGGCGCGGCAGGTAGCGATCGAGCACTGCATCGCGATGCGAGCGGCTGCCGACGATGCGCAGCGGCACCGGCGCCGGAACGGTCGTGCGAATCGACGAGGGGGCTTCCCGCGCAATCTGCCGGGTGGCACCGGCGCCGCGCACACCCGTGTACGTCGTATCCCTGACCGGCACGTGCACGACACCGAGCACCGGATCGTGAGCATCGATGAGCGCGATGTTGACCGTGAACTCGCCGTTGCGCGAAACGAATTCCTTGGTGCCGTCGAGCGGATCCACCAGCCAGTAGCGTCGCCATTGGCGCCGCTCGCTGTAGGGAATGTCGCTGGCCTCCTCCGAAAGCACCGGCAGGTCCGGCGTGAGCGCGCGCAACCCTTGCACGATGATGTCGTGCGACTTCGTGTCGGCGAGCGTCAACGGCGACTGGTCCGCCTTGCTCGTCACTTCGAACTGCTGGCCGTACACGCCGAGGATTGCCTCGCCCGCGCGCCGCGCGAGCGCCACGACGTCGGCTAACAAGCGAGAGTCATCGCCCATGCGAGGCTCCGTCATCTGCGGCATGCAGCATCCCGTGGTCGCGCAGCGTCTTCAGGATTTGCTCAGCGGCTTCCTCGGGCGATTGCAGCACCGTGCGCAGATGGATCTCCGGGTGCTCGGGCGGCTCGTAGGGCGAATCGATGCCGGTGAAATTCTTCAGCTCGCCGCGGCGCGCCTTGCGATAAAGGCCCTTCACGTCGCGCTTCTCGGCCTCGGCGAGCGGCGTATCGACGAACACTTCCAGGAACTCGCCCGCCTGCATCAGTTCGCGCGCCAGTCGCCGCTCGGAGCGGAACGGCGAGATGAACGACACCAGCACGATCAGGCCGGCGTCGACCATGAGCCTCGACACTTCGGCGACGCGACGGATGTTCTCGACGCGGTCCGCATCGGTGAAGCCGAGGTCCTTGTTGAGTCCGTGACGGACGTTGTCGCCGTCCAGGATGTAGGTATGGCGGCCAAGCGCGTGCAGACGCTTGTCCACCAGGTTCGCAACCGTCGACTTACCCGCGCCTGACAGACCGGTGAACCACAGCACGCAGGCGCGCTGTCCTTTGAGCGAAGAGCGCGCCGTCTTGTTGACGTCGAGCGCCTGCCAGTGAATGTTCTCGGCGCGGCGCAGCGCAAAGTTGAGCAGGCCCGCGCCGACCGTGTCGTTCGACAGCTTGTCGATGATCACGAAGCCGCCGGTCTCGCGATTGTCGGTATACGCATCGAACGGGACCGCGCGGTCGAAGCTCAGATTGCACACGCCGATCTCGTTGAGCTCGAGCTGCTTCGCCGCGAGCCGCTCCAGCGTGTTGACGTTCACCTTGTACTTCGGCGTCGTGATGCTGCCGGTGAGCGTGCGCGTGCCGAGCTTGATGATGTACGGACGTCCGCGGAGCATCGGCTCCTCGTGCATCCAGATGATCGTCGCCTGGAACTGATCGGCGACCGCCGGCGGCGCATCGGCTGCGGCCAGCACGTCGCCGCGACTGACATCAATCTCGTCCGCGAGCGTCAGCGTTACGGACTGGCCGGCGACCGCAGTCTCCAGGTCGCCGTCGTAGCCGACGATTCGCGTGACGCGGCTCTGCCTGCCAGACGGCAGCGCGCGCACGCTGTCGCCGCGGCGGATCGTGCCGCTCGCGACCGTGCCTGCGAAGCCGCGGAAATCCTGGTTCGGCCGGTTGACCCATTGCACCGCGAGGCGAAACGGCCGGGTCTGCAGGTCATCCTCGATCTGGACGGACTCGAGGTAACCCATGAGCGTCGGCCCCTCGTACCAGCGCATGCGCTCGCTGCGCTCGAGGATGTTGTCACCGCGCAGCGCCGACAACGGCACGGCCGTGATGTCCGTGAGCCCGATCTGCTGCGCGAACTCGCGGTAAGCAGCGACGATCGCGTCGAACGTCTGCTGCGAGTAGTTCATCAGGTCCATCTTGTTGATCGCGAGCACGACATGGCGAATGCCGAGCAGCGAGACGATGTAGCTGTGGCGCCGCGTCTGCGTCAGCACGCCTTTGCGTGCATCGATGAGGATGACTGCGACATCCGCCGTCGACGCGCCAGTCACCATGTTGCGCGTGTACTGCTCGTGGCCCGGCGTGTCCGCAACGATGAATTTGCGGCGGTCGGTCGAGAAGAACCGGTACGCGACGTCGATCGTGATGCCTTGCTCGCGCTCCGCGGCCAGGCCGTCAACCAGCAGCGCGAAGTCGAGATCGCCGCCTTGCGTGCCCACCTTCTTCGAGTCCGCCTCCAGTGCCGCGAGCTGATCCTCGAAGATCAGCTTCGACTCGTACAGCAGCCGGCCGATCAGCGTCGACTTGCCGTCGTCGACGCTGCCGCAGGTGATGAACCGCAGCAGGCCCTTGTGCTCGTGCGCCTCGAGGTAGGCGAGGATGTCCGAAGCGATCAGGTCCGACTTGTGCGCCATCAGAAATAGCCTTCCTGCTTTTTCTTCTCCATCGACGCGGCGCTGTCGTGGTCGATCACGCGCCCTTGCCGCTCCGAGCTGGTCGTCAGCAGCATTTCCTGGATGATTTCCGGGAGCGTCGCGGCGCGGCTCTCGACTGCGCCGGTCAACGGATAGCAGCCCAGCGTGCGGAAGCGCACCCAGCGCAGCTGCGGCCGCTCGCCGTCGTGCAGCGGCATGCGCTCGTCGTCCACCATGATCAGTGCGCCGTCGCGCTCGACCACCGGACGCTCCTTGGCGAAGTACAGCGGCACGATCGGGATGTTCTCCATATAGATGTATTGCCAGATATCCAGCTCTGTCCAGTTCGACAGCGGAAACACGCGCAGGCTCTCGCCCTTGCTCTTGCGCGTGTTGTACAGATGCCAGAGCTCGGGGCGCTGGCGCTTCGGGTCCCAGCGATGCTGTGCGGAGCGGAACGACACGACCCGCTCTTTCGCGCGCGACTTCTCTTCGTCGCGCCGCGCGCCGCCGAACGCGGCGTCGAAGCCATACTGGTCGAGCGCCTGCTTGAGCGCCTGCGTCTTCATCACTTCGGTATGCACGGCGGAGCCGTGCGTGAACGGTCCGATGCCCTGCGCCACGCCTTCCTTGTTGATGTGCACCCGCAGATCCAACCCGAGCTGCGCGGCGGTGGCGTCACGGAACGCGATCATTTCGCGGAACTTCCAGGTGGTGTCCACGTGCAGCAGCGGGAACGGCGGCCTGGCCGGGTGAAAGGCCTTCATCGCCAGGTGCAGCAGCACCGAGCTGTCCTTACCTATGGAGTAGAGCATCACCGGTCGCTCGCACTCGGCGACGACCTCCCGCAGGATGTGGATGCTTTCGGCTTCGAGCCGTTGCAGATGGGTCAGTCGAATCATTGTTGTCCGTCAAAAGCCGGCGGGTGGCAAAAGGGTTCCACCGGGGTTTCGTTGCAGCGATTGTGCGGCAAGGGCTCGCCGCACGCATATGACGCGATGGTTGTTCGAGGCGCACGGCCGAGCATGAGCGCCCGGACGGCAGTTAGCCCGGAAATTACCGCATTTTCAGATACATAAAGTTACATTGAATTACACTTCTTTGCCGCGTGCGGCCAGGAACTTCAGTCTAATGGCTGGTGCCTGAACCCTTCGGGCACGGGCACCACGGAGCAGACCTCTTGAGGACCACAGCCGCTTTCACTTTGGCGTTCGTCGCGCTGGCTGGCGCGGGCTGTGCTGTGGGTCCCGATTACCGGCCGCCGCAGCCCGTAACGCCCGACGAGTGGCATTCGCTCCCTGAGACCGCCGGCTCGCAGCCTGCGCCGCCGGGGGCCGATCAGTCAGCACTCGCGGACTGGTGGAAGACGCTCAACGATCCGGTCCTGAACCAGCTCGTCGATCAGGCGCTCGCGCGCAACCAGACGGCGAAGCAGGCCTATGCGCGCGTCGTTGAAGCGCGCGCCCGGCGCGGCATCGCCGGTGCGGATTTCTGGCCGACGCTCGGTGCCTCGGCCGGCGCGAACCGCACGAACTCCGAATCCCGCGTCAGCGATCCCGACGTTGGCCTGTCGGGCGGGAGCGATGAAATCTACGACGCGGGGCTCGACTCCGGTTGGGAGCTCGATCTGTTCGGCGGCAAGCGCCGCGCGTTCGAAGCGGCCAGCGCGCAGCTCGGCGCGAGCGAAGCGGATCTCCGCGATGTCCTGGTGACGCTGCTGGGCGACGTCGCACTGAGCTACGTCGACGTGCGCACCGCGCAAGCGCGGCTGACGTTCGCCGAGAAGAATCTGGAGACTCAGCGCAGCACGCTCGATATCACGCAATGGCGCGCAGCCGCGGGACTTGCGACCGTGCTCGACGTCGAACAGGCGCAGAGCAGCTACCAGCAAACGCGTGCAGCCATTCCGTCGCTGCAATCGGCGCTCGTGCAATCGATGAACCGCCTCTCGGTGCTGACTGGCGATCCGCCCGGCTCGCTCGAAGCCGTGCTCGCCGAGCGCAAGCCGATCCCGGTCGCGTCGCTGGAGATCGCTGCCGGCGTGCCGGTCGATGTGCTGCGGCGACGTCCGGACATCCGCAGCGCCGAACGCCGCCTCGCCGCACAGACGGCGGAAGTGGGCGTCGCGACCGCGGCGCTGTATCCGAGTCTCTCGTTGAGCGGATCGATCACCCTGCAGGCGCTGTCCGCGAGCGACGTGCTCGACGGCTTCCGCACCGATCGTGTCGGCCTGTCGCTGGCGATGCCGCTGTTCCGCGGCGGCGCGCTGCGCCAGAACGTGAAGGCGCAGAACGCACTCGTCGACCAGGCGCTCGCCTCGTACGAGACGACGGTGCTCAATGCCTACGAGGAAGTGGAGAACGCGATCACCGCATCCAGCAACGAGAACGCCCGACACGAAGCGCTGCAGCTGGGCGTCGAGAGCGCGCGCCGCGCCTCGGACCTCGCGCTCACGCAATACAACTCCGGGCTCGTCGACTTCCAGACCGTGCTCAATGCCGACCGGCAGCTGCTGGCGCTCGAGGATTCGCTGGCCGTCAGCGACGGCGAGATGACGGCGAATCTCGTCCGTCTCTACAAGGCGCTCGGCGGCGGCTGGAGCACCTTTCCGAAAGAATGAGGCCCAGGAATGAGCCGAGGAATCAGCTGACCGTGGATACCGAAACCAACCCCTCGACGTCCCCCGACGTCACGCCCTCGCTCGACTACACCACGCCCGGGCCGGCGCCGTGGAAGCGCTGGGTGCGCTGGGGCGTGATCGCGCTGATCGTGATCATCGTGGGCTGGCTGATCTTCGGTCGCAGCGGCGACGGCGGTCCGAAATATGTGATGCAGGAGGTAACGCGTGGCGGCCTCACCGTAACCGTGACCGCGACCGGCAACCTCGAGCCGCGCAACCAAGTCGACATCGGCAGCGAGCTGTCGGGCACGATCCGCAGCGTCACAGTAGATGTGAACGATCCGGTGAAGGCCGGGCAAGTGCTGACCAGGCTGGACACTACGCGGCTCGAAGCGCAGGTGCTCCAGGCACAAAGCTCGCTTGCTTCGGCGCAGGCGCGCGTGCTGCAAGGTGTCGCCGGACTGAAGGAAGCGCAGGCGAACTACGCGCGACTGCAGAAGGTCCGCGAGCTCAGCGGCAACAAGCTGCCGTCGCAACAGGACATGGACGTTGCCGAATCTGCGGTGGCGCAGGGCGAAGGCGAGGTGGCGGCAGCGCGTGCGGCCGTGTCGCAGGCGCAGGCCAACCTGGATGCGGTCAAGACCGACCTCAGCAAGACCGACATCAAATCGCCGATCAACGGTGTCGTGCTGGTGCGCTCGGTCGAGCCAGGTCAGACAGTAGCGTCCTCGTTGCAGGCGCCGGTGCTGTTCACGCTCGCGGAAGATCTGAAGAAGATGGAGCTGCACGTCGACGTCGACGAGGCGGACATCGGCTCCGTCGAAGTCGGGCAGCAGGCGAGCTTCACCGTCGATGCGTTTCCGAATCGCCAGTTCCGCGCGAAGATCACGCGGGTCGACTACGCTTCCAACAATACGCAGAAGAGCACGAGCAGCAGCGGGCAAGGCTCGCAGGCCAGCGCGACCTCGACCGGTGTCGTGACTTACGAAACGGTACTCGAAGTCGACAATTCCGATCTGTCGCTGCGTCCCGGCATGACGGCGACAGCCGAGATCGTGACGACGAGCATCAAGGACGCGATCCTCGTGCCGAACGCTGCGCTGCGGTTCACTCCGTCAGGTGTCGAAGTCCCCGGCGCTCCGGCGAATGCGCAGCAATCCCGCGGCGCATTGTCGGCGCTGATGCCATCGTTCCCACGGCGAATGTTCGGCGGCCAGCAAAGAGGCGGCGGGCGCATGGGCCGCGTCTGGGTGCTCGAAGACGGCAAGCCGGCCCTCGCAATGTTCAAGCCCGGCGCGACCGACGGGCGCATGACCCAGGTGCTGCCGCTGGGCCCGATGCCAACCAGCGGCCGCATGGCGGCGATGGCCAACGACGAGAAGTTCAAAGCGGTGCTCGAGCGTAAGATCGAGCCCGGCGTGAAGGTCGTCGTCGACGAGGAGACGCCGAAGAAATGACCGGCATGCCGACACCTCCGAGCCACGTGATCGAGCTGTCTCAGGTCACGAAGGTGTACGGCGAGGGCGAGGGCCTGGTGCGCGCGCTGCGTGGCATCGACCTCGCGATCGCGCCCGGCGAATTCGTCGCCGTCATGGGACCGAGCGGCTCCGGCAAATCGACCTGCATGAACGTCCTCGGCTGTCTCGACACGCCGACCTCGGGCACGTACCGCTTTCTCGGCGTGCCGGTCGGCTCGATGACCGCGGATCAGCGCGCACTGCTGCGCCGGAATCATCTCGGCTTCGTCTTTCAGGGTTTCAATCTGCTCAGCCGCACCTCTGCGCTCGAGAATGTCGAGCTGCCGCTGATCTATCGCCATCTGCCCGCCGAGGAGCGGCACACGCGAGCGCGCAAGGCGTTGCACGAAGTCGGCCTCAATGGTCGTGAGCTCCACGTCCCGAGCCAGCTGTCCGGCGGCCAGCAGCAGCGCGTCGCCATCGCCCGCGCGATCGTTGCGCAGCCGCAGGTGCTGTTCGCCGACGAGCCGACCGGCAATCTCGACACGGCGACCAGCAACGAGATCATGAAGGTGCTCACCGGTCTCAACGAGCAGCGTGGTATCACCATCGTCATGGTGACGCACGAGCCGGATATCGCGGCGTGGACGCGGCGGATAGTCCGGTTCAGGGACGGCGAGATTGAGAGCGACGAGGCCAATACTCCGGTGCGAGGCGCGCTCTGATGTTCTGGAACGCAATGTTGCTGGCGCTGCGTGAGATCCGCCGCAACGTGCTGCGCTCCTCGCTCACCATTCTCGGCATCGTCATCGGCGTCGCGGCCGTCATCACGATGGTCACGATCGGCCAGGGCGCGACGGCCCAGGTGCAGGCGGACATCCAGAAGCTCGGCACCAATCTGCTGCAAGTGTTTCGCGGCCAGGGCTTCGGCGGCGGAGGCGGCTCGCGCTCGGCGTCGCCGCCGTTCACGATGGAAGACGTGCGCGCGATCGAGAACGACATTTCCGGCGTGCGCGCGGTGGCACCGACTTCGAACCAGGGAACGCAGGCGATCTATGGCAACTCGAACTGGTCGACGCAGGTGACCGGCACCAGCGACAAGTATCTCGACGTGCGCGACTGGACGCTGGCTTCGGGTCGCAATTTCTCCGAGAGCGAGCTGCGTGCCGGCGCGGCCGTGTGCCTGCTCGGCGATACCGTCAAGCAGGAGCTGTTCGGCGATCAAGATCCGCTCGGCCTGTCGATCCGCCTCGGCAAGCTGTCGTGCCAGGTGATCGGGCTGCTGTCGGTCAAGGGCCAGTCGGGGTTCGGTCAGAACCAGGACGACATCGTCGTGGTGCCGCTGCGCACGCTGCAGCGGCGCCTGGCGGGCAACTCGGACGTCAATGCGATCATGGTCTCGGCGCGCGACGGCGTTTCGACGGAGAAAGTCCAGGCCGACCTCGAGCGCTTGCTGCGCGAGCGGCGCAAGATTCGCGAAGGCGCCGAAGACGACTTCAACGTGCGCGATCTGAAGGAGATCACCAGCGCATTCACCAGCTCTTCGCGCGTGCTGACGGCGCTGCTCGGCGCGGTCGCGGCGGTGAGCCTGATCGTGGGCGGCGTCGGCATCATGAACATCATGCTGGTGTCTGTGACCGAGCGAACGCGCGAGATCGGCACTCGTCTCGCCGTGGGCGCGATGGCGCGCGATGTCTTGCTGCAGTTTCTCGTCGAAGCGGTCACGCTCGCCGCGTTCGGCGGCATCATCGGTATCGCGCTCGGCTTGAGTGCCGCGTTGCTCGCCACGAGCGCGTTCCGCGTACCATTCGTGTTCAATCCCGGGATCGTGATCCTGTCGTTCGCGTTCTCGGCGGCCGTCGGCATCGTGTTCGGTTTTTTCCCGGCTCGCCGCGCGGCACAGCTCGATCCGATCGAAGCGCTGCGACATGAGTAGGATGGCCAATGAGCCACGCTCGTCTCGTCTTGTTGCTGCTTTCGCTCGTGCTCGCGGGGTGCGGGACGCTGCCCTCCGGCCGCGGCTGGGGTGAAGATGCGACGTGGCGGCCCGGCTGGGAGCGGGTGCGCACTTCTGCCGTAGCTGCGGCGCGCGATCCGTGGGTCTGGGTACCGCTGGCCGGCGCTGCTGTCCTGCAGATCGACGATCTCGATGAGCGCACCGCCGATTGGGCGCGCGAACACACGCCGATCTTCGGCTCGCAACGCAACGCGGAGAACTGGAGCGACGATCTGCGGACGGCTTCCGTCGTCGCGCACTACGCAACGATCCTTGCGACGCCGAGCGGCGACGACTTCGGCGAATGGGTCGCGAACAAAGCACGCGGCACGCTGGTCGACGTTGCAGCAGTCAGCGCGACGGTCGTCAGCACTCGCGCACTCAAAGCCACCGTCGGCCGAACGCGCCCGAACGGCGCGGACGATGAGAGCTTCCCGTCGGGCCACACATCGTCGTCCGCCGTGCACACGCGGCTCGCTTCCCGCAATCTGCGCTCGATCGACATGTCGGCTGGCGTGCGGCGATCGCTCGATGTCGGCTTGTATGCACTGACGATCGGTACTTCATGGTCGCGCATCGAAGCCGGCTGGCATTTTCCGGCCGACACGCTGGTCGGCATGGCGATCGGCAACTTCTTCGCATCGTTCGTCAACGACGCTTTTCTCGGACTCGATCCGGGCAGTGCATCGTTGACCGTGGCGGCAACCCCGGACGGCGCAATCCTGCAGTGGCGCACGCGCTGGCGATGAGCGCAAAATGCGCGCCTCCGGGTCGGGCTTCAGCCTGACTCCTCCTTCCGAGGTCGCCATGCAAACTCGTGCCGCCATCGCCTGGGCTGCAGGAAAACCGCTCGAAGTCGTCACCGTGGATCTCGAGGGTCCGAAAGATGGCGAAGTGCTGGTCGAGATCAAGGCCAGCGGTGTCTGCCACACCGATGAGTTCACGCGCTCGGGCGCGGATCCTGAAGGCCTGTTCCCGGTGATCTTCGGCCACGAAGGCGCCGGCGTCGTGGTCGATGTCGGCCGCGGTGTGACGACGTTGAAGGCCGGCGACCATGTCATCCCGCTGTACACGCCGGAATGCC
>Ga0209382_10000847_pt1 | contig 49692 bp, 43 predicted proteins | sample SoiMetdeltSBSDD5_FD_187599 | JGI IMG/M metagenome (GOLD analysis project Ga0209382, IMG submission 187599) | Bulk soil microbial communities from a Populus tree surrounding site in Tennessee, USA - Soil MetaG P. deltoides SBSDD5 (SPAdes) (version 2) | ecosystem: Environmental > Terrestrial >...
CGCCCGCGTGCCCGCCGCGGCGTCGGCTTCGGGAGGCCACGATGGCGCGTAACGGATGGCGCCGTAGCCCCACCGTCATTCTGAGCGCGCTCACCGCGCTCAACGGGCTCAACTACCTCGACCGCTACGTGGCGGCCGCCACGCTCACCCTCATCCTCGCCGACCTCCGCATCTCGGATTCGCAGGGGGGGCTGCTCCAGTCCATCTTCATCGTGACCTATGCGCTCGCCTGCCCCGTGGCCGGCATGCTGGGCGATCGAGTGAATCGCATGTGGCTGGCCGCGGCCGGCATCTTCGTGTGGAGCCTCGCCACGGTGGGATCGGGGCTCGCCACGACGTACGCCATGCTGGTCCTGGCGCGCGCCCTCACCGGAGTGGGCGAGGCGGGCTACGGCGTGGTGACGCCGCCGCTCTTGTCCGATTGCTATCCGCCCGAGCGGCGTGCGCGGGCGATGGCGATCTTCTACGCGGCCATTCCAGTGGGCTCGGCGCTCGGCTACATCGTGGGCGGCGTGATCGGGGAGCACTACGGCTGGCGGAACGCCTTCTTCGTGGCGGGCGCGCCCGGTGTGATCCTGGCGTTCTTCCTGCTGCTGCTGGCGGAGCCGCGGCGGGGCGCGCAGGACGCGGTCGCCGCCGGGCCGGTGGGCGGGCCGGCAAGATTCGTCCAGGCCCTCGGTCCCCGCAAGAGCTACTGGGTCAACACCGCCTCGCAGATCATCTACACGTTCGCGATGGGCGGGCTCGCCACCTGGGCGCCCGCCTACTTCGTCCGCGAGCGCGGCATCCCCCTCGCCGTCGCCACCACCACCTTCGGCATGTTGCTCGTCGTCGCGGGCTTCCTGGGGACGCTGATCGGGGGACGCCTCGCCCTGATACTCGCCCGGCGGTGGCCCGGCGCGGACTTCGTGCTCTCGGGCTGGTCACTCACGATCTCCATCGTGTTCACGCTCTTCGCCATCCTCTCGCCGACGCCCGCAGTGTTCTGGCCGGCGATGTTCGTCATGCTGCTGCTGCTGTTCATCAATATCGGGCCGCTGAACGCGGCGATGGCCAACGTGCTCCCGCCGGAGGTGCGCGCCCGCGGTTTCGCGCTGACCACGATGCTCATCCACCTACTGGGCGATGCGATCTCCCCCTGGCTGATCGGCGAGGCCTCGGACCGGATCGGCCTGAAGATTCCCGTCCTCGTCACCGGCTGCCTGCTCGCCGCCTCCGGCCTCGTCCTGCTCGCCGGACGAAAGACGCTCGCCGAGGATTTGCGCGCGATGGGCGGCCGGCCCGCCGAGGGCCCCGCGATCGGCACCCACTAGGGGCCGACTAGGAGAGCGTGCGGTCCCAGACCTCGAGAATGCGGTTGTTTCCCGCCGCATCGCCGATGGAGATGCGCAGGTGGCCCGGGAAGCCGACGCCCGCGCCGTCGCGCACGAGCAGGCCCGCCTTCATGAGCGCCTGTCGCAGCGCGCCCGCCCGGTCGCCGACCTTCACGAGGAGGAAGTTCGCCTGCGAGGGCGGCACCGTCGCCCCCCGGCGGCGCAGCGCCTCGGCCAGGCGGGGCCGCTCGGCGAGCACCAGGGCGCGCGTGCGCTCCAGATGGGCGCGGTCCTCCAGCGCCGCCACCGCCGCCACCTGGGCGAGCCGGTTCACGTTGTAGGGCGCCCGCACGCGGTTCAGCAGGTTAATCACCTCCGGCCGGGCGATGGCGTAGCCCACGCGCAGGCCCGCGAGGCCGGCGATCTTGGAAAACGTGCGCAGGGAGATTACGAGGGGGAAGTCGCGCACGAGGCCGACCCCATCCGGCGTCTCCGGGTCGTCGCAGAAGTCGCGATACGCCTCGTCGAGCACCACGAGCGGTGACTCCGCCCCGAGCGACTGGATGAAGCGGCGGAGCGGCCCGCGCGGCACGAGGGTGGAGGCGGGATTGTGCGGCGTGCAGATGAAGACCGCCTTGGTCCGCGCGGTCACCCGCGCGCGCATGTCGTCCAGATCGGTGTCGTAGCCGCGCAGAGGACTCGTGACCGGCACGGCCCCGGCGAGAACGGCTTCGATCGTGTAGGGCTCGAAGGCTGGATGCGGTAGCACCGCCTCGTCGCCGGGATCGAAGACCGCTCGGCCGATGAAGGAGATCAACTCGTCCGCCCCGTTGCCTACGATGAGCCAGGAAGGATCCACCCCGATCCATGCCCCGAGGGCCTGCCGGAGGACAATGGATCCGCCGTCGGGGTAGAGATGCGCCCGCCCAGCCTCCGCCTTGAGCGTTTCGATGACACGGGGGGAGGGCCCCAGGGGATTCTCGTTGGCCGACAGGCGCAGCACCGTGGGCAGGCCGAGTTCCCGCACCACCTGCTCCAGTGTCGGTCCGGCTTCATAGGGGGTGACCCGATCGAGCGTTTCACGCCAGATCTTCTTCATGGGGCGCCATTGTATACGCGCAGGGAAGTCCGCGCCATGTTTGACAGGATCGGCACGGCCCGGTTAACGTTTCGTCATGTCAGCCGAGCTCTTCCGCCAGATCCGCCGGGTGGAGGCGCAGGCCGAGAAGGGCTTCGACGGCCAGCCGGGTGAGCGGGCGGACCGGAAGCGCCGGCTCCGGCTCGAGCTGCTGCGCCAGCACCTGTCCTCCAATGTGAACTTCCTCCGGGCCGCCCACCTGGGCGGGGCCTCGGGTCAGCAGTCCGTGCAGGCGTATGCCGCCTTCATGGACAGCTTCCTCGTCACCCTCTTTCGCCTGGCGGTGGACGATGCCCGCCGCGAGGGCCAGGCCCCCACTCCGATGGTGCTGGTTGCCCTGGGCGGCTACGGGCGCGGGGAGCTGCATCCCCTGTCGGATCTCGATCTGCTCCTGCTCTACGACGGCGAGATGGGCCCCTACGTGCAGCGGGTCACCCAGGGGCTGCTCTACACCCTCTGGGACCTCGGCCTCCAGGTGGGGCACGCCGTGCGGAGCCTGCCCGACTGCGTGGCGATGGCGCGCACCGACTTCACCAGCCGCACCTCTATGCAGCAGGCACGCTATCTCGTGGGCGACCGGCGGCTCTTCAACCGCTTCCGGAAAGTCCTCGCGGAGAACGTCTACCGCAAGGATTTCGCCCAGTTCCTCGAGACCGCCCTCGCCGAGCGGGATCAGCGCTACCGCAAGTTCGGCGCCTCGCCCTACATGGGCGAGCCGAACGTCAAGGAGTCGGCCGGCGGCCTCCGCGACATCCATACCGCGATGTGGCTCGCCTCCACGAAGTTCGGCACGCGGACGCTGCTGGAGCTCAAGGACAAGCGCCTCATCACCGAGGGCGAGCAGCGGATGGCCGACGCCGCCCTGACCTTCCTCTGGCGGGTGCGGAACGAGCTGCACTTCATCTCCGGCCACAAGAACGACGTGCTGGGGCGGGACATCCAGCCCCAGATCGCCAAGAACTTCGGCTATGTCGGCGACGAGGTGTCCCTCGCCGTCGAGAAGTTCATGCGCGACTACTACCTTCACGCGCGCGTGATCCATCGCGTCTCCAAGCGCCTGATCGCGCGCTGCCGCGAGACCTTGTTCCGCCCGCGCCCGGTGCAGCGCCGCCTCCGTCAGGAGGCGCTCGCCGACGGCCTCTACGTGCTCGATGGGCAGCTCCACCTGGTGGATCACGATGGGCGCGCCTTCCGGGAGGACCCCACCCGGCTCATGAAGGTGTTCTGGCACTCACACCGGCTCGGCCTCGAGCTGGGCGTGGAGGTGGAGCGCGCGGTGGAGGGGGCGCTCGACCTCGTGGACGAGGCGTTCCAGCGCTCGCCCGAGGTGCGGGACCTCTTCCTCGCGATCTGCCGGAACTGGGGGCGCACCGCGCCGACCATGCGGGACATGCACGAGCTGGGTCTGCTGGGGCGCTACTTGCCGGAGTGGGAGGCCCTGACCTGCCTCGTGCAGTACGACGCCTATCACCGGTTCACCGCCGACCAGCACTCACTGCTCGCCGTCGAGAACCTGGAGGCGCTTGCCCCGGGCCAGTCCGCCGAGTCCGAGGGCATCGCCGAGGTGCTCAACGAGCTGGCGCGCCCGGATTTATTGATGCTGGGCATGCTGCTCCACGACATCGGTAAGGGCAAGGGCCATGGGCACGTCGCCAAGGGCATTCCCCTCATCCAGGCCTTGACCACGCGGCTCGGCCTGCCGCGCGAGGATGCCGACGCCGTCATCCTGCTGGTGGCGCACCACTTGACGCTGTCCCACATGGCGCAGCGGCGCGATATCGACGACCCCAAGACGGTGGCCTCCCTCGCCGAGGTGGTGGGCACGCCCGAGCGGCTGCGCATGCTCTACCTCCTCACGTTCGCGGACATGCGCGCGGTGGGGCCGGGCGTGATGACGGGCTGGATGGCGCGTATCCTCTGGGAGCTGTTCACGCGCACCCTCTCCCGCCTCACCGGCGGCCGCCTGGAGCGGCCCAGCCGCGAGAAAGTGGCCGAGCGCGTCGTCGAGGAGATGGCGGGGGCGCGCGGCGGCGTCGTCGCGCACCTGGCGATGATGTCGGATCGCTACCTCATCACCACTTCCGCGCAGCGCATCGCCGCCCATCTGCGCCTGGTCGAGCGGCTCGAGGAGGACGTGGTCGCGACCGATCTCTTCCACCATCCGGATCTCGATTCCTCCGAGCTCGTCATCGCGACCAAGGACGTGCCCGGCCTCTTCGCACTCATCGCGGGGACGCTCGCCGCCGAGGGCATCAACATCCTCTCCGCCCAGATCCACACGCGCGCGGACGGGATCGCGCTCGACACCTTCCAGGTCAACGACCCCTTCGGCGAGGCGGTCACCGAGGATGCGCGCTGGCGGCGCACCCTCGCCGCGCTGCACCGGGTGCTGGTAGGCGAGCAGACGGTGGAGGAGGCGCTGGCGGCACGGCGCGGCGGCCGGCCGGCGGCGACCGCGGTGCCGGGGCCGCCCAAGATCACGGTGGACAATCAGCTGTCCGACACCCACACCGTGGTGGAGGTGAAGTGTCCCGACCGCGTGGGCCTGCTCTACCTGATCACCCGCACTTTCCAGGCGCTGGGGCTCGACATCGGCAGCGCGCGCATCGCCACCGAGATCGAGCAGGCCTACGACACCTTCTACGTGACCGACCATCAGGGCCGCCGCCTGGAGGATCCCGTCCAGATGGACCGGCTCCGCGACGCCCTCGAAGATGCTCTCCTCAAGCCGCTTTAAGGCGCCGGTTCAGCGCGCCGCCGATCCGATCGCGCGGATCCTCCTCCGCGCCCGGGTGCGCCCCAACCACCTGACCGTCGCCGGCCTGGGCGTCTCCTGCCTCGCCGCCTGGGCGCTGGCCGACGGCCAGCTGCGGGCGGGAGCGGCGCTCCTCACGGTCGCGGGCCTCTTCGACTTGTTCGACGGCTCCCTCGCCCGGCTTGCCGGGCAGGACACGGACTTCGGCGCCTTTCTCGACTCGGTGGTGGACCGCTACTCGGACCTCGTGGTGCTGCTGGGGCTCGTGGTCTACTGCCAGCGCATCGGGGACTGGACGCTCTGCGTGTTCACGATGGCTGCGGTGGTCGGCACCGTGATGGTGTCGTATACCAAGGCCCGCGCCCAGTCCATCGGCGTGGCCTGCGAGATCGGGATCATGGAGCGCCCGGAGCGGCTCATCGTGCTGATCGCGGGGGCGGCCTTTCACCTCATGACCCCCGCCATGGCCATCCTGGCCGTGCTCACCCACGTCACCGCGCTCCAGCGCATCTTCTACACGCGACGCGTCGTGCGAAGCGTGGATCGGACGGATACCCTCCGGTAAACTCGTAGCATGCGGCGCTGGCTGCTGGTCGTGGTCCTCCTCTCGGCGCTGGGCTCTCCCGGGGACGCCTCCCAGGGGGCCGCCCCGCCCCTGGCCCCTGCCCTCGCGGCCCAACGCGCGGGGGACTATGCCACCGCGGCCCGGCTCTTCGGCGAGGCCGCGTCGGTGCCGAGCCCCATCCCGGAGTACGCGCTGTACCTGCAGGCCGACGCGCTGTCCCGCCTGGGCGATCGGGTGGCCGCCGGGATCGCGGCCCAGGCGGTGGAGCAGGCCGGCGACAGCCCGCTGCTGCCCGCCGCCCTCCTCCTCGCTGCCCGCGAAGCCGCCCGGCTGGGGGACTACCCGAGCGCCACCGCCTTCTACCGGCGCTTCCTCGACCGCTACCCCGAGCACTGGGACAGCCCGGCTGCCCGCTTCGGGCTCGCCGAGGTCCTCGAGGCCACCGGGCAGCATGAAGATGCACTGCGGCTCTTCCGCGTCACCTGGCTCACCGCACCTCTGTCCTTCGCGGCCTCGACAGCGCGCGACCGCGAGCGCGCCCTCATCGACCGCGGCGTGACGGCGCCGCCGGTAACGCCCCGCGAGCGCGTGGATCGCGCGGAGCGCCTCCTGGCCGGCGGCCAGGCCACCCAGGCCCGCCAGGAGATGGAGGCGCTGGTCGCCGAGGGCATCACGGGCGATCCGCTGCTGCGCGCGCTGCGCGTGATCGCCGAGGGCTGGCGCCGCACGGGCCGCCCCGACGAGGCGCTGCGCACCGTCGACCGCGCCATCGCGGTCGCGCCCTTCGAGCGCCGCTCCACCTGGCTCTACGAGCGCGCGCGGCTGCAGCAGCCGAAGGGGGCCCAGGCCGCGCTCACCACGCTCGATCGCCTCGTGCGCGAGCACCCGAAGAGCAGCGAGGCGAGCGACGGCTTACTGCTGCGGGCGCAGCTGCTGGAGTCGCTCAACCAGGGCGTGGAAGCCGAGGGCACCTACAACCGCCTCGCCGTGGAGTACGCGGACGACGACGACGCGGGGCGTGCCATCTGGCGGCTCGGGTGGCTCGCCTGGTTCCGGCGTGACTTCGAGGGCGCCGCCACCCGTTGGGCACGGCTCAACAATCTGCCGGGCGGGCAGGCCTATCGCGAGAACGCCACCTACTGGATCGGGCGCGCCCACGAGGAGCGGGGCGAGCTGGAGCTGGCCACGCGCCAGTGGGCGGAGAGCGTGGGGCATCAGCCGCGCGGCTACTTCGGCATCCTCGCGACCATGCGACTGACACGCCGTGGCTTGCCCGTGCCCGCCGCGCGCGACGCGCGGGCGCCGCTGGCGCTGCCCGAGGACGCCACCGTGCTGCTCCGCGCCGAGCCGCGCTATGCCAAGGCGGAGACGTTGAGGGCCCTCGGCCTCGGCGCTTGGGCCGACGCGGAGCTGGACGAGATGGCGCGCCGCTCGGTGGGGGAGGCGCCGCGGCTCTACGCCGTCTCCGCTGCGTTCTCCCAGGACGCGCGCCACCACCTCTCCCTCCGCATTCTCCGCCGCGACTTTCTCCCGATGGCACGCGCCGGCTACGCGTGGCTCCCGCGCGCGTTCTGGGAGATGTTCTACCCCCTCGGCTGGCGGGTGGAGGTCGCGGGCGCGGCCCAGCGTGCGGGGATCGATCCGCTGCTGGTCTCGGCGGTGGTGCGCGAGGAGTCGTCCTACAACCCGCTCGCGCGCTCCCGCGTGGGCGCGCGCGGGCTGATGCAGCTGATGCCGGACACGGCGCGGCCGATGGCGCGGGTGCGGGGGATGGCCTTCCAGGAGGGCGAGCTGCTCGACGACCCGGTCGCCAACATCGAGCTGGGATCGGCCTATCTGGGGGGTCTCGTCCGTGACTTCGGTGACGCGCGCTTGGCCGTGGCCGCCTACAATGCCGGGCCCACGCGCGTGCGCGAGTGGTGGGGCGCGCGCAAGTCGGACGACATGGAAGTGTGGGTGGAACAGATCCCCTACAACGAGACGCGCAATTTCGTTCGCCGCGTCATGGTGGGCTGGGAGGAATACCGCCGCCTCTATGCGGATGCGGGCGCGGGAACCGCGTCGCGCTGATGCAGACCGCCGGCTACCTGCGCCGGATGGCCGCGGGCCTTCTGGATACCGTGCTCGGCCTCGCCGTCTGGGCGCTCGCCGCGATGTGGCTGATCCTGGGCGTCTGGGCCCTGCGCGGATTGCCTCGGGACCCTCGGGGCGTGCTCCTGGTCTACGCGGGAGTGCTCGGCCTGGCCATCGGCCTCCACCTCATCTACCACGTGGTGCTGCTCGGCGGCTGCGGCCAGACCGTCGGGCGCATGGCGCTCGGCATCGCGGTGGTGCGCCGCGACGGCGGGGGCCCGCCGGGCTACGGGCGCGCGGCGCTCCGCTCGGTGGGGAACGCGGTGGTGGTGCTCACGCTGGGCCTGGCCGCCCTCGTCGCGCTCTTCAATCGCGAGCGCCGGGACGTCGCCGACCTCGTCTCAGGGACGCGTGTGGTTCGCGTTCGCTGATCCCTTCACGCTGTCCCCGTCATTCCACCGCGACCAGCGGCATCTTGACCGTGCGCGCCTCGCCGCGTCGCACGACGCCCAGCTCGACGATGGCGCCGACTCCCTGCTGCTCGAAGACGTAGAGCAGATCATCGAAGGTCTCGACGCGCTTGCCGTTGACCGCCACGATCTGGTCGCCCAGGAAGACCTCTCCGCCGCGACCGCGCCGGAGGCCTTCGAGACCCGACTTGGCGGCGGGACTGCCCGGGAGCACCTCCTGGACCACCACGCCCTCGAGCCGGTTGCGCTGCGCCATCGAGTCGGGGAGGGCGACGATTCCGATGCCGGGCACGATCGGGCGACGGCGCGCGATCAGCTGCGGGACGAGGCGCTTCACGACGTCGACCGGGATGGCGAAGCCGATGCCGGCCGACGCGCCGCTCGGGCTGTAGATCGCGCTGTTGACGCCGATGAGGCGGCCGCTCGAGTCGAGGAGCGGCCCTCCCGAGTTGCCGGGGTTGATGGCCGCGTCCGTCTGGATCACGTCGTAGATCTTCCGCCCGCCGGGTGATCTCAGCTCGCGGCCGACCGCGCTGACCACGCCCACCGTCAGCGAGTGGTCGAGCCCGAAGGGATTGCCGACCGCCAGGACGGTTTGTCCCACGAGGAGGCGGTGCGAGGCGCCGAGGGGAAACGGGACGAGCTTGCCGGCCGGGGCCGCGACCTTCAGGACGGCGAGGTCCTTGTTCGCCGCATAGCCCACGACGGTGGCGGGGTACTCGGATTGGTCGGCGAGGCGCACCTTGAAGCTGTCCCCGCCGTCGATGACGTGGAAATTGGTCACGACGTGGCCGTGCGTGTCCCAGACGAACCCGCTTCCCGTCCCCTGCTGGATCTTCAGCACGTCGAACGAAAAGAAGTCCTGGCGCAGGGCGAGGTTGGCGACGTGCACGACCGAAGCGGAGGCTCGCCGAAAGATCTGGACGGTACGTCGCTCGTCGGCGGTCAGCGCCGCCGTGGCCTCCTCCAGCGCCGCCGCCGGCCGCGGATCGAGCTCGGTCCGGGCCGCCGCGGCGGGGGCGATGGAGAGCAGCGTTCCGTGCCCTAACAGGTACCCCAGCAGGCACCCTAGCAGGCACCCGAAGGTGACGGCCAACCCGACGGGCGCGAGCCCTCCCCAGCGCATACGGAGGCTTACTCGATCCGAACGAGGAGACGCAGGTAGAGGTTGCGGACGCCGAGCCCGTCCAGCGGCACCTCGAAGATCGAGTTCGGACGCACCAGGGGCGGAATCTGGATGCGGACGACCCGCTCGGCGGCGATCGTCCCCGTCCCGGCGCAGGCCGCGCACGCGAAGAGCCACTGCCGACCCATCCCGTCACAGTCGGGGCACTCGGCAGATCGCGGCACGCCGACGGGCACCTCGACGCCCCGGATGGCCTCGTCCGGTGTCAGGATCACCTCCAGGGTCAGCCCCTCCGGATTCTCCGCCTTCGTTATCCCGATACCGGAGAAGTTCCGGAAGAAACGCTCGGCGAGCGCGTCGAAGGAGGGCCGCACCGCGGAAGGCTCGCCCAACAGTGACATCGGCGGCCCTCCCCACGGCGCCATCGTCGCGGCCGGCCGCGCGCGCGGAATTTCCCACGCCGCCAGCTCGGCGTTGTGGCGCCGGCGCGCGACCGGATCGGCGAGGACCTCGTATGCCTCACTGACCTCTTGGAAGGCGCCCGTGCTCTGCGCTCCCGCCACGTCGGGATGGAGCGCCCGCGCGAGGTCGCGAAACCGTGCGCGAATCCCGGCGGTACTCTCGGACCGGGACACGCCAAGGATCAGGTAGTAGTCCTTGCCGGCCATCGGCGGAGTCCGGATTCACGCCGTATTGATCGTGATCTGCCTCGGCTTGGCGCGGTCGACCTTCGGCAGCCGCAGCCGGAGCACGCCGTGCTTCAGCGTAGCCTGGATCCGCTCCTGGTCGATCGCTTCGGAGAGCGTGAAGCTGCGCTGGAACACGCCCGTCTGATACTCCTGGAAGACCGGCCGCTCCGGTGCGCCATTGGGGTGCTCCGCGCGGCCGGTGATGGTCAGCACCCCTTCGTGCAGGTCAATCGTCAACTGCCCAGGCGTGACGCCCGGCATGTCGGCCAGCACGGTGATGGCCTGGGGATCCTCGAAGATGTCCACCGGCGGGGTGAGCAGGACGCCCGGCCTGGTGGCCTCGGTAGCGGTCGCGAGATCGCGACCGTCTTGGGTCTGCAGTCCGTGGGTCCGGTTGCTCGGCATGGCTGGATCTCCTTCCGCGCGCTACGCGGTGGTCACGTTGACACGCCTCGGCTTGGCGGCCTCGGGCTTGGGCAGCGTAAGGGTGAGGATCCCATCGACGTACTTCGCCGCGACACGCGCCCCGTCGAATGCGGCCGGCAGCGTCATGCTGCGGCTGAAAGCGCCCTCGGCCCGCTCCTTCCGGTGGTAGCTGGCGTCCTTCTCGTTCGGGGACTGCCGCGTGCCCGACACCGAGATGGTCTGGTTCACCATTGAGACATTGAGCTGGTCCGCTTCGACCCCGGGAATGAGGGCGCGCACGTAGTAGTGTTCGGCATCTTCCCATACGTTCATGGGGGGAAACACCCCGGCGGCAGATCCGTCCCCCGCCACGCCGGTAAGACGCTCCATGAGGCTCGCCATGTCTCGCCGCATCTCGGCCAAGGTGTCCGGCGCCGCGGTCCACCCCAGACCCCACGGATTGAGCTGTCGCACGATCATCGCAGGCCCTCCTCTATCCGGTCGGCTCCGAGTTCGGCGCCCATGCTGGAGCGACAGCGACGACACACCCACCCTCGGGGGGCGTCTTGAAGCAACTCCAAGCAGTAGGGGCAGTCCATCGGCAGGGGCCCCACGGCCGCTCCGCTCCTGACTCTCCGCATATCGTCCGCAAACATCATGATGTCTCTCCTCCTCTCGTCGGCCTCTCTCAAGCCCGTGGGACGAGCGCGAGGAGGACGCCGGCGGTCAGCGCCGCCGCCATGTACCAACGCCAGTCCTGCCATCGCATGGCTGCCACCTTCCTCCCCCGCCGGGAGACGGCCCGCCCGCCGAGTCAGGCAGCGTTCGGGCCGTCTCCGGCCTTCCGCTACAGGACCTCGATCTTGATTTCCTTCGGACGGCTCGACTCGGCCTTCGGGAGGCGCACCTCCAGGACTCCGTCACGGTAGGTCGCCTGCACTCCCTCGGCCTGCACAGGAACGGGCAGGCGGATCGAGCGCTCGAACCTGCCGAAGGTGCGCTCGCCGTGGAAAAAGCTATCGCCGTTCACGCGCTCGTGGCCCCGGCGCTCCCCTTTGAGCGTGAGCACCTCGCCCGTGATCGAAAGCGAGATCTCCTTTTCCGGCACGCCCGGGACGTCGAAGCTCAGGATCAGGTCCTCGTTCGTCTCCCACACGTCCACCGTCGGCATCCAGAACCGGCCCCCCATCTCCGGCGCGGCCGGACGGCCCCGGAAGGTGTCGAACAGACGGTTCATCTCGCTCTGGATCTCCTGGAAGGGATTCCGGTCCATCAGCGTTCCGAATGGGCGCCAACGCTCGATTGCCATGAATGAATCCTCCTTTCGCCAGCCTCCTTGCTGGCCTCTGGCTCTTCTATAGCGGCCCCATGGCCGGCCGCCAATCGGGTGGATTCCCGAACGCCCGGGGGGAGTCTTCCCGACCCCGCGCCCGGCCGCTCGCCGCCCGCGCCTGGGCGCCGGAGCCGTGGACGCCGGATCCCCTTCGCTCGGAGGTGGCGGGCACAAGGCGGGTGATCGTCGGCCACAGCGCCGTCCCGGCAGTCTTTTTCAGAAGGAAGTCGTCCGCCCCCGCCGCCCGCGCCGTCCGCTCGTAGGTCGGGTCGTCGTGGACGGTAAGAATGATGACAGGCAGGTCGGGCCAGCGGGACTTGATCAGCCGGGTCGCCTCCAGCCCGTTCACCCGGGGCATGGTGAGGTCCATGAGCACGACATCGGGGGGGCGGCTCGAGGCCATGCGCACGGCGGCCTGGCCGTCGGCCGCTTCCTCGACTTCGATCGGGCGTTCGCCCTGGATCAGGAGGCCGAGGATCGCCGCGCGGAATCCATCATCGTCGTCGACCAGCAGGACCCGCATCGCCACGCCTCCCTGGCTGGATCTCGTGACCTGCCTGTCGTGTACTTCGGGCGATGGCGCCCGGCAATCGGGCGATCTCCCGAGGTGGCGACCGCGAGATTCCCGAGAGAAGGGGGGCTCAGCCCTGGACGAGACCGAGACGGATGGCGCAGCGCGTGAGCCCGGCGATGTCGTGGATGTCGAGCTTTTGCATCAGCCGTGTGCGGTGGGCGTCCGCCGTCTTGACGCTCACGTTCAGGATGGCGGCGATCTCCTTGGTCGTCTTGCCCTCCGCCACGAGTTGGAGAACCTCGCGCTCCCGCGGTGTCAGGCCGTCCTCGGGCAACGGGCCCCCGGCCCGAATGGCGGCGGCCACCGCGGCGCCCACCCCGGGGCTCAGGTAGACGCGGCCGGCGGCGACCTCCCTGATGGCCCGCACCAGGTCGGCGACCGCCTGCTTCTTGAGCACGTAGCCGTGTGCTCCCGCCCGGAGCGCCTCGAGGACGTAGCGATCTTCGGCGTGCATGGTGATGAGGATCGTGCGCGGTCCGCGGTCGCGGGCGGCGAGCTGGCGGGCGGCATCGAGCCCGTTGAGGAGCGGCATGGACAGATCGAGCACCGCCACGTCGGGCTTGGCCGTCTCGGCCACGGCCAGGGCTTCACGCCCGTCGGCGGCCTCCCCGACCACCTGGATGTCGGCCTCCCGCGCCAGCACGGCCCGCAAACCGTCCCGCACGAGAGCATGGTCGTCGGCCAGCAAGACGCGGATCACGTGGCGGGCTCCCGAGGCAGGAGCACGCAGAGCTCCGTGCCGTGGCCTGCGCTCGACCGGATCTCGACCGTCCCGCCCAGCGCCGCAGCGCGCTCGCGCATGCCGATCAGTCCCAGGCCTCGATCCCCCCGCCGGGCCCAGGCGGCCGCGACGTCGAAGCCCTTGCCGTCGTCGCGGACACTGGCTCGAACGTGGCGTCCGTCGGGGCGGATCTCCACGGCGATCCGGCTTGGCGCGCCGTGGCGCGTGGCATTGCTGAGCGCTTCCTGGACGATCCGGTAGAGTGCGGTCTCGACGGCGGGAGCGAGGCGGTGCTCGGGCGCGTCGATCGTCACCGGAATTCCCATGCGCTCCGTCACGCCCCGCGCGAGCCACTCGATGGCGGGAACCAGCCCGAGGTCGTCGAGCAGCGTGGGACGAAGCTCCCGCGACAGCCGTCGAAGCTGGGCCTCCACCCGGTCCAGCTCCTCGTGGAGCCTCCGGAAGACTTCCGGATGGCCGGGGACTTGCCGGACCAGTTCGTCGAGCGTGATGTGAAGCCCCGCGAGGATCTGGCCCGTGTCGTCGTGCAGCTCGTGCGCGATGCGGCGGGCTTCCTCTTCCCGCGCCTGGAGGACCCCGCCGGCCAGGGCGCGGAGGCGCTCCTGCTGAGCCAGCAGGCGCTCCGACAGGCTCGCATTCTCGAGCGCGACGCCCACCAGGCCGCCGATCGCCAGCACCAGGGCCGATTCCTCGGGCGACAGCGCGTGGCCGTCGCGACCGGCCAGGTAGAGCACCCCGAGCGTCTGGTGTTGCCCCGCCACGGGAACGACCGTGACGGAGGAGAATCCGTGCTCGGCGAACGCGGTCCGGAGCTCGCCGGTAGGATGCTCCGCCACCGGAAGCGCGACGACCTCTTGGTCGCGGATGGCGCGGGCGACCGGGCCGGCATCGCGGAGGGGAAGCACCCGGGCGCGCTCCGTGAGGCTGAGCGTCGGTCCCGCCGAGCTCTTGAGCACCAGCCCGTCGCGCTCGGCGTCCAGGACGTACAGCGCGATCGCCTCCACTCCGGCCGCGCGCTGGATCTCGGTGATGGCGACCCGGACGACTTCGTCGGCGTTCCGGGTCCGTCCCAGCGCCACGGCGGCCTGATAGAGCGCCGGCGCCAGGTCACCCCTAACCGGGGCGTCACGAAGCGGAGACGCCGGATCCCTCACTCGATCTCCTCCACGGCCGGGGCACACACCGGGACCGCACAGGATATCAGTCTAATCTGTAGCCGATGCTTCCGCGACGGGGCTGGGGACCGCGCGGCTGTCCCCCAGCGCGGCCAGCCGCTCGTCCAGCGTAGGATGCGTGCTGAGCAGCCCGGTGAGGCCTTCCTTCGGCCGCGGGCTCGTGCGGTTGAGCGCACGCAGCGCGTTCACCATCGAGGCGGTCGGGTCGCGATGGCCCATCGCGCGCAGGATCTCCACGGCGCGCCGATCGGCGGCCAGCTCCTGATGGCGCGAGAACGCGCGCACCGCGATGGGATTCACGATGAAATCGAGCAGCCCGACGCCGGGGGCCACCATGCCCAGGAGCGTGAAGCCGGCGAAAATGCTCAGCGAGAGCCGGCGGCGATCGCCGATGTGGCCGAGCACCTCGTGGGCAACCTCGTGCGCGACCACCGCCTCGATCACGTCGCGCGGCATGCGCATGAGCCCGTCGGTGAAGTAGAAGACGACCTCCTCGTCGCTGTAGGCGGTGGCCACGCGGCTCTCGACGAAGGCGAAGCTGTACCGCTCGGGGTCGTCGCCCGCCGCCACCGCCGCGCGATAGAGGATGTCCGCCACCCGGACCGTGGCGGGGTTCGCCGGAGGCGGGAAGTAGGCGCCGTGGGGCGCGCTGGCGCACCCGGCCAAAAGCGCGACCGCCAGCACGAGGGCGAGCGCGCGAGCCGGAACAGGCGTCGGCATGCACCGATGGTAGGGGGCGCGGCCTTCGCCCGGAAGGATTTCGGGAGCCTTTCCCGCGCCCAAGGGGTTGATATGGTGGAGGTCATCGACTACCGCCCTCGGGGCTCGGGCCGATTCTCGATTTCACAAACCGGTGACAATGTCGCCCGAACGGGCGGTAGACTGGGAGCCACCATGGTGATCAAGCGGGGAGAGATGTTCAGGCAGTCGGACGTGACGCCACAGGCGCTCTACCTCGACCGGCGGCGGTTCATCACGGCGGGCCTCGTCGCCGGCGCCGCCGCGCTGGCGCTGATGCCGCGCGCGGCGGGAGCCGCCGCGCCCGCCAAGGGCCAGCCCCTGGCCGCTCAGAAGAACGCGGCGATGAGCCTCACCGAGACGCAAACGACCTTCGAGAGCGCCACCACCTACAACAACTTCTACGAGTTCGGCACCGACAAGGAAGACCCGTCGAGGAACGCGCACACCCTGCGGCCGCGCCCCTGGTCGGTGAAGGTGGAGGGCCTCTGCGCCAAGCCCCGCAGCTTCGACATCGAGGAGCTGCTGAAGCTGGCGCCGCTGGAGGAGCGCATCTACTCGCTCCGCTGCGTGGAAGCCTGGTCCATGGTGATCCCGTGGATCGGCTACTCGCTCTCGGCCCTGCTCAAGAAGGTGGAGCCCACGAGCCAGGCGAAGTTCGTCGAGTTCGTCACCCTGCACGACCCCGAGCAGATGCCCGCGCAGAAGAAAGGGCTCTTCAACTTCGGCGGCATCGACTGGCCCTATGTCGAGGGGCTGCGGATGGACGAGGCCATGCACCCGCTGACGCTCCTCACCCTGGGCATGTACGGCCAGGTGCTGCCCAATCAGAACGGCGCGCCCGTACGGGTGATCATCCCGTGGAAGTACGGCTTCAAGAGCGGGAAGAGCATCGTGCGGATGCGCCTCACGAGCGAGCAGCCCAAGACGGCGTGGGAGAAGGCGGCCCCGCAGGAGTACGGCTTCTACTCCAACGTGAACCCCACGAAAGACCATCCCCGCTGGAGCCAGGCCACCGAGCGCCGCATCGGCGAGTTCCGCCGGCGCAAGACCCTGCCGTTCAACGGCTACGGCGATCAGGTCGCGTCCCTCTACGCGGGGATGGATCTGAACAAGTTCTACTAGGCCGCCTGCGGCGATGACGCGCCGGGGCCGGACGGCGCTCAAGGTCCTCGTGTGGGCGGCATGTCTGGCGCCGCTGGGCTGGCTCGGTTACCGCGCCGCCACCGGCGACCTCACTGCCAATCCCATCAGCTTCGTCACCAACCATCTGGGCGACTCGACCTTCTGCATCCTCCTCGCGAGCCTCACGGCGACGCCCTTACGCATAATCAGCGGCTGGTCCTGGCCCATCACGCTGCGCCGGCTCCTGGGCCTCTTCGCCTTCTTCTACGCGTGCCTGCACTTCTCAGTGTGGGTGGTGCTGGACCACTTCTTCGACTGGGGCGCGCTGGGCGAGGACATCGTCAAGCGCCCCTACATCACGGTGGGGATGGCGGCGCTGCTGCTCCTGATTCCGCTCGCCGCCACCTCGACGACTGCGGCGATCAAGTGGCTGGGAGGCGTGACGTGGCGGCGGCTCCACAGCGTCGTCTACCTGGTCGGCATCCTGGCCGCGCTGCACTATCTCTGGCTGGCCAAGAAGGTCAATCCCCAGCCGTACTACTACCTTGGCGTTCTTCTCCTCCTGCTGGGCATACGTCTGGCGGACTGGGCCCGGCGGCGCGTGGCCAGACGCGAGGCGAGCGCGGGCGCGCTCTAGGCCGGCTGCGCCGCCGGCGTGGCCTCCACTTCCTTCACCCGGAGCTTCCAGATCAGGTCCTGATAGCTCGTGCCCGCCAGGGTCTTGTCGAAGTACTCGCGGTAGCTCTGCACGAGGCTGCGCTTGTCCACCAGCACGTCGTGGACCTGCCACTTGCTATTGCCCGCCGGCACCAGCTGGTACTCGAGGAGGACCTGGCCGTTACGTTCCAGCGCCACGGTGGACCGCACGGTGGCGCGGGTGGCGGTGACGGTGGCGCCGGTGTAGGTGATGCGCTTCCCCGTCCGGAGGGTCCGCAGCCAGGCGCGCCCCACCAGGCCCACGAAGAGGCGGGCGAACTCGTCCCGCTCCTGCGGCGTCCGGACCACCCAGTGACGGCCCAGGCTCTTTTTTGCCATCTCGCGCACGTCGAAGAGCCTCTCGGCCACGCGGGAGATGTCGGCGGCGGCCGGCGCGGCGTCGCCGCGCGCCTTCACGGCACGGTCGCCCAGCAGGTCCTCGACAGCCTTCTGCACCAGCTCCGCGGGCGCCGTGCGGCGGACCTCGAGCACCACCTTCGCGGGCCGGCTCACGGTGAACAGAGGAGTGAAGAGAACCGCGCGGGTCAGAGCGCCGATGCCTCGACTCATGTCCAGAGACCTCCCCGGTCAGGATGACTGCTGTTGCCCGCCATCGGCGCCACGCGGCGCCTTGCGTCAATGGGCCGGGAAACGGGTAGCCCGTCACCCCGGCCCGTCAGTTCCCTGTCGGGAGTCCTACCTGTCAGGCGCTGCGTCCGTCGCCCATGAGGGGAGCAACCCCGGTGCCAGAAATGGTCCCCGCCGGCAACGAAAGAGACGTCCGCTAAATCCGGCGGTTTGGAGGCTTTTCGGAAGGGGCGGGAGAGGGCGCCCCTGGCGGCTCCACGGACACGTCAGAGCCCCGACGTCAGCCACCCCGATCTCAACGTGTGCTGGGGCTGACGGTGTGTCCCATGGGCTGACACACCGGAATGCCCCCGCGCCGCGCGCTCGCGGGAGGGCCGTATACACCTTAAGGTGCCCGTGTCGTGGGGCTTCCTGCCGGATGGGCCCTTCGCATATACTCTCCCAACCCTGGGCCCCGTGGGCGCCGAGGGAACAGTGAGCCATCGCGAACCGTGATCCGAGACGAGAGGCGGCAGGGTTGCCGATCCTGAAGGTACGTCAGCTGGGCGTCCGCTTCGGGGGCATCGTCGCGCTGGACGACGTGTCCTTCGACATCGAGCCTCGCCAGATCGTGGGCCTCATCGGCCCCAACGGCGCCGGCAAGACCACCCTCTTCAACTGCCTGAGCCGGCTCTATGAGCCCTCGGCGGGCTCCATCACCTTTGAGGAGCACGATCTCCTGAAGTCCGAGCCCCACGACATCGCGGGGCTGGGCATCGGCCGCACCTTCCAGAACCTCGCGCTCTTCGGCACCATGTCCGTGCTCGACAACGTGATGGTCGGGGCCCATTGCCGGACGCGTAGCGGCTTCCTCGCCTGTGCCCTGCGGGGGCGCGGTGTGATTCGGGAGGAAGAGACCCAGCGCCAGGCGGCGCTGGAGGCGATCCGCTTCATGAGCCTGGAGCCGGTGGCGCATGTCCCGGCGGCGGGGCTGCCCTTCGCGACGCTCAAGCGAGTGGAGGCCGCCCGCGCGCTCGCCGCCAAGCCCAAGCTCCTCCTCATGGATGAGCCCGCGGGCGGCCTGAACCACGAGGAGGTCGCGAGCCTCGGCGGTCTCATCCGCACCATCCGCGACCGGCTCGACATCACCATCCTCCTCGTCGAGCACCACATGAGCCTGGTGATGGAGGTCTCGGACAAGGTCGTCGTGCTCGACTTCGGCAAGCGCATCGCCGAGGGCAGTCCCGCCGAGGTGCAGCGCGATCCCGAAGTCATCAAGGCCTATCTCGGAGAGTAGAGTGGGCGCCATCCTCGAGGTCGAGAAGCTGGAAGCCTTCTACGGGCGCACCAAGGCCCTGCACGGCGTGAGCTTCGCCATGGAGGAAGGCGGCATCACCACCGTGCTGGGCGCCAACGGCGCCGGCAAGACCACCACGCTGCGCGCGATCTCGGCCATGGTAAAGACCGGCGGCTCGATCCGCTTCGCAGGGCAGCCCATCGAGGGCAAGGCCACCGAGCAGATCGTGGCGATGGGCATCGCCCACGTTCCGGAAGGGCGCGGCACCTTCGTGGACCTCACGGTGGAGGAGAACCTCCGCATCGGCATGTACGCGCGGCGGGACAAGCGGAGCGCCGGGCGCGACATGGAGCGCGTGCTCGAGCTGTTCCCCATCCTGGGCCAGCGGCGGAAGCAGAACGCGGGCACCCTGTCGGGCGGCGAGCAGCAGATGCTCGCGGTGGCGCGCGCCCTCATGCTGGGGCCGCGGCTGCTCCTCCTCGATGAGCCCTCCCTGGGCCTCGCGCCCCTGGTGGTCCGCGAGATCTTCCGCATCCTCCGCGCCATCAATCAGGAATCGCGCGTGAGCATCCTCCTCGTGGAGCAGAACGCCTCGATTGCCCTCGACCTCGCCGACCACGTCTTCCTGATGGAGACCGGGCGCGTGGTGCTCGCGGGCACCTCCGACGTGCTCCGGCGCGACGACGCCATCCGCCGCTCGTACCTGGGCTATTGAGGAGCTAATGGACATTTTCGTGCAGCAGGTGATGTCGGGGCTCGCCACCGGCGGCATCTACGCGAGCCTGGCCTTGGCACTCGTGATGATCTACCAGGCCACCGACGTGGTGAACTTCGCCCAGGGCGAGATGGCCATGTTCGCGACCTATCTCTCGTGGTCCATGCTGAACGCCGGCATGCCGTACTGGGGGGCCTTCATCGCCACCCTCGTGGCCGCGTTCCTCGGCGGCATCGTCATCCAGCGCGTGATCATCCGCCCGGTCGAGAACAAGCCCATCCTCACCATCGTGATCGTGACCCTCGGTCTGCTCGTGATCTGCAACTCCCTGGCGGGCTGGATCTGGACCTACCTCCAGAAGCCCTTCCCGAGCCCGTTCCCGCGCGAGCCCATCCGCGTCGGCAGCGTCGTGTTCGGCGCTCACGACCTCGGCGAGATCGCGGTCACCCTGGTGATGCTCGCCCTCCTCTTCGTCTTCTTCCGGTTCACCCCGCTCGGCCTGGCCATGCGCGCGGCCGCGCAGAACCCCGCGTCTAGCCGGCTCGCCGGAATCCGCGTGAGCTGGATGCTCGCGCTGGGCTGGGGGCTCGCCGCCGCCTTCGGCGCGGTGGCCGGGCTCATGGTCGCGCCGATCCTGACGCTGGACCCCAACATGATGGGCGGCATCCAGATCTACGCGTTCGCGGCGGCCACCCTGGGCGGCTTCACGAGCCCGTTGGGCGCCGTGGTGGGTGGCTTCCTGGTGGGCATTGTCGAGAACCTCGTGGGGACCTACGTGTCCTTCATCGGTACCGAGCTCAAGCTCACGGTGGCGCTAGCCATGATCATCGTCGTCCTGCTGGTCAAGCCGAGCGGCCTCTTCGGCCGCGCGCATCAGCGCCGGGTCTAGCGATGAGCCGCCGCGCGAGCCTCGTCCTGGCGATCGTGGTGATCGCGATCGCCGCCTGCCTGCCGTTGTTCGTGAGCGGCTTCCGCCTCTTCCAGTTCACCCAGGTCTGCATCTATGCGATCGCGTGCATGGGTCTGAACCTCCTCACCGGCTACAACGGGCAGTTTTCGCTCGGCCACGGCGCCTTCTACGCCGTCGGCGCGTACGCGTCCGCCATCATGATGGATCGTTGGGCGATCGCCTATGGCTGGACCATCCCGGTGGCCGGAGTGCTCTGCCTGGTCGTGGGCTTCCTCTTCGGCCGCCCGGCTCTCCGCCTGGAAGGCCTCTATCTCGCGCTCGCCACCTTCTCCCTCGCCCTCGCGGTGCCCCAGATCCTCAAGTACTTCGAGCACTGGACGGGCGGCTCGCAGGGCCTCGTGCTCAGCAAGCCGAAGGCGCCCTGGGGGCTGCCCATGAGCGAGGACACGTGGCTGTACTACGTGACCCTCTTCGTGACGGTGATCATGTTCGTGCTTGCCGCCAACCTCGTGAAGGGGCGGGTGGGGCGCGCCCTCGTGGCCATCCGCGACAACCACATCGCCGCCGAGACGATGGGCGTGAACAGCGCCCTGTTCAAGTCGGTCACCTTCGGGGTGAGCGCGGCTTATACCGGCGTCGCGGGGGCTCTCTCCGCGGTGGCGATCGCCTACGTGGCGCCCGACTCCTTCAACGTGTTCCTGTCCATCACCCTCCTCATCGGCATCGTCATCGGCGGCCTGGGCTCCATCTGGGGCAATGTGCTGGGGGCGCTCTTCATCCAGTTCGTCCCCAACTGGGCCCAGGACATCTCCAAGGCCGCCCCCTGGGCGATTTTCGGCATCTTCCTCATCGTCTTCATGTACGTCATGCCGTACGGGATCGCGGGGGCCCTCAAGCTCCTGTGGATCCGGACCGTCTCGTCGCGAGTTCCAAGACAAGGAGGTGAGACCGTCTCCCCCCGGGTTCCGACACCATCGGCCTGAGATCAGGCCTGATCACAAAGGAGGACATACTGTGAAGAGAGCACTGGCCATCACGTTGATCGGCGGGCTCCTCGGCTTCGGGCTGGTGGCGGCGGTGAGCGCCCAGACCGTGGTCGGGGTCACCCCCACCGAGATCAAGATCGGCAACACCAACCCGTACAGCGGGCCCGCTTCCGCGTACGGCACCATCGGCAAGGCCATCGGCGCCTACTTCAAGAAGGTCAACGACGAGGGTGGCATCAACGGGCGCAAGATCAACTACATCACCTACGACGACGGCTACGCGCCGCCGAAGACGGTGGAGATGGTGCGCCGCCTCGTCGAGCAGGACCAGGTCGCGGCGCTGTTCCAGACGCTCGGCACACCGCCCAACAGCGCAATCCACAAGTACATGAACGAGAAGAAGGTCCCGCACCTCTTCGTGGCCACCGGCGCCACCAAGTGGAACGACCCCAAGAACTTCCCCTGGACGATGGGCTTCCAGCCCAACTACCAGACCGAGGGGCGCGTCTACGCCTCCCACGTGCTCAAGAACCATCCCGACGCGAAGGTCGGCATCCTTTACCAGAACGACGACTACGGGAAGGACTACCTCAAGGGCTTCGAGGACGGGCTTGGCGACGCCGCCAAGAAGCTGATCGTGCTCAAGCAGAGCCACGAGGTGACGGACCCGACCATCGACTCGCAGATCATCAACCTGAAGAACGCCGGCGCCAACGTGTTCTTCAACATCACCATCCCGAAGTTCGCCGTCCAGGCCATCAAGAAGGCGCATGACATCGGCTGGAAGCCCACGCACTACCTGAACAACGTGTCCAGCTCGCTGGCCACCGTGCTGAAGCCGGCAGGGCTCGACGCCTCCAAGGGTCTCATCACCGCGCTGTACATGAAGGAAGTCACCGATCCGCAGTGGAAGAACGACAAGGGCTTCCTCGACTGGGTGGCGTTCATGAAGAAGTACTACCCCGAGGGTAACCTCGAGGACCAGGCCAACGGCTACGCCTACAACGTGGCCATTCTGATGACGCAGACGCTCAAGCAGTGCGGGAACGACCTGTCGCGCGAGAACATCATCCGGCAGGCCGCCAACCTGAAGAACGTGGACCTGCCGCTGCTGCTGCCCGGCATCAAAGTCAACACGAGCGCGACCGACCACGCGCCCATCGAGCAGGAGCAACTCGCCAAGTTCGATGGCGAGCGCTGGGTGACCTTCGGCGAGATCTTCGACGCCTTCCGGAAGCAGTAGGCGTCTCCGGGGAGAGGGAGTTTCCTCCCTCTCCCCGGGAAGTTACTTGCTGGGGGCGTAGTAGGGGTTGGCCCCCGAGGCGTGATCGGTGGTATCCAGCACTTCCTCGACCTCGGGAAGCTCTTCCTTGATCAGCCGCTCGATCCCCGACTTCAGCGTGATGTCGGCGGCCCCGCAGCCCTGGCAGCCCCCGCCCATCTGCAAATAGACCTTGTTGTCCTTGACGTCGATCAAGTCCACGAACCCGCCGTGGCCGGCCACCGCGGGGTTGATCATGGAGTCGATCAGCTGCTGCACCCGGGTCTTCAGATCCTCGCTCATCGCCGTGCCTCCTTGGGCCCTGCTAGATCACTACTGTACTTGAATACCCGGTCAGGGCCAACTGGCCCTTGGTGGGCTCCGCTCAGCAGAACCAGGGCTCGGTGAGCCGGGGCGGCCGCGCGCGATCGGGACTCAGGCGCGGGGCCAGGGGGGTGGGGGCCGCCTCGCCGGCCGCCTGGGCGGCCAGGGCACGCACGCGATCGAAGGTGACTGCCGCGTCCTGGGCGCGGGGGGCCGCCTCCGCGATGAGCCCGGCCACCTCCGCCTGCAGCGCGTCCATGCGCGGGTCCGGGTGCCGCCACTGATAGGAGAAGTCCGCCTCGATCAACGCCCCCAGATGCGGCAGCATGCCCGGGTGCGCGGCCAAGAGCGAGCCCGGGGGCACCAGCAGCCGCAGCGAGTACTGCACGGGATCGACGTGGTCGACCAGCGCGTTCGCGTCCACCCAGTCCAGCATCGCCGCGTAATCCGCGCGCGTGGTCCACGGGGTGAAGGCCACCCAGGTGGGGCGGAGCGCGAGGCCGGCGGCACGCGTGGCGGCGAGGGCGGCGTCCACGTCCGCGCGCGTGTGGCCCTTGTCGAGATGCTCGAGCACCACGTTCGACAGCGACTCCACTGCGGAAACCACGAAGAGGGCGCCCAGCCCCGCCAGCTCGGGCAGGAGGTCGCGGCGCCGCAGGAGATGCTCCACCTTGGCGGTGAAGTCCCACGTCACGGCGGGGAACTCCTCGTGGAGGCGCCGCGCCACCGCGATGGCATGGCCCGGCCCGTTGAGGAAGTCGGGATCACCGAACGTGATGTGCGCGGCGCCGGCCTCCACCTGCTGGCGCACGTCGGCCAGCACGGTGTCGGCGGGCACCACGAAGAAGCGGCCGCCGTACACGGGCGGAATGGGACAGTGCCGGCAGAGATGCCGGCAGCCCCGGCTGGCCTCCACGTAGCCGACGAGCGACTGGAGGCCATCGCGCTCGAGCCGCGCGTAGGTCTTGAGCGAGGGCAGGGCGGCGCGGCTCGGCGTCGGCAGCGTGAGCCGCGCGATGTGCGGGCCGACGGTTTCGCCCGCGCGCCGCACCCCCGGCAGCGGGCCCAGGCGATCCGCTGCCAGCGCCTCGGCGAGATCGACCAGGGGCGCTTCCACCTCGCCGCCGATGACGCTGTCGGCGCCGTGGGCGAAGAGATAGTCGGCGTTCAACGTGGCGTAGAGGCCGTAGAACGCCAGATGGCAGGTGGGATTGAGCCGGCGCACGCGCTCGGCCACGCCCACGCCCACGCGGAGGGCGGTGTGCATGGGCACGGAGATGGCGACGAGCCTCGCGCACTTGACCTTCTCGGCATCCAGGGGCTCGACAGACACGTCCAGCACGGCGGGCGCGAATCCGCGCGCCTCCAGCGCGGCGGCCGGCCACGCCACCGCCAGGGGCTGATGCCCCAGCTCGTAGCACGCGATCAGCAAGGCCCCGCCCGGCTCTCTCACGAAGCCGAGTCTACACCCACGTGGCTTGACCTCCTCGCGCAGGCTTCGTAGATTCGCGCCTGCGGTGAACAGGTCATTTGCGTCGACCAGACGACGGCTATGGCTCGCCTCGCTCCTGGCGTGCCTCGCGGGGACGACGGCGGTGGCCGAGTACGGGTCCGCCGGCGCGTCAGGAGGCGATAGCCCGGTGCGGGCGCTCCAGGCGACCACCAGCAGCGGTCGTCAAGGTGCGTACTACCTCCCTCGGGACCACGCCGCTCGGCCGCTGCCGCTGCTCGTGTTCCTCCATGGAACCGGGGGCAAGGGCTCCACCGCGCTTCTCCGTTTCCGCGCCCTTGCGGAGCGCGAGCGCTTCATCGCGGTCGCCCCGGATTCCGTGAGCACGGCGGGCGTCTGGCTGGTGCAGCATGGGACGACCGGGAAGACGGAGGACCATCTTCACGTCGTGAATTGTGTGCGCGAGGTGTTGGCTCTTCCCGGCGTTCGTCTCGACCGCGCGCAGGTTCTCATCGCGGGATTCTCGATGGGTGGCGGGGCGGCATTCTACCTTGCGACCCACGAGGGTATCTTCTCCGCATTCGCGGTCCTCCATGGGCACATCGTCTCGGAGGGCATGGGCCCCCGGCGGGTACCGGGTTGGCTCTCGACCGGGGACCGAGATCGTGTCCGGACCACTGAGCACATGAGGAGCGCGGCTGAACATCTCACGCGACGCTGGGGGTTTCCCGACCTAGTGACGCGTGTGTTTCGCGGGGACCACACCCTTGGAGACGAGGAGCTCGGGGCCCTCATCGCCTGGTGGCGCGCGCGCTAGTCGGGGGGCGCCCCTCCCGGGGGCGGGCTACGAGAAGCTGGGCTCGCGGTCGACGTCGGGACGAGCCGCGGACGCGCGCAGGCGCAGGATGGCGTCCTGAAGCACGCGATTGAGCCCGTCGGTGAGGAGCTCGGCGGTCTCCACGCGGTCGCGGCGGAGGCGCTCGTTCTCGCTCTGGAGGGCGTCGAGCTCGCGGCGGAGATCGTTCACTTCCTGCAGCAGACGCGCGGCCGCGCGCTCGGTGGCGTCGAGGCGCTCGCGCAGGCGGTCGTGCTCGTGGAGGATGACGGGAATGGCGGCGAAGACGCCCGCGCTGTCGTCGATCCAGCGGCAGATGCGCTGGCGGGCCTCGCGGAATTGAAGGTCGTCCATGCGAGCAAGTCTAGCACATGATGTGGAGTCGCGGAGGCCCGTCACCCCAATATGTGGTGGACATGAGAACGGTGGCGTCGTGCTAGCCTCGACCTCCATGACCGCGCCCCCGCCGCGCTCCGCGGCTATCGTCTTCATTTTCATCACCGTGATGCTGGACATGCTAGCGCTCGGCCTGATCGTGCCGGTGCTGGCCCCGCTGGTGGCGACTCTCCTGAGCGGCGATACCGCGCGGGCCGCCGCCGTCTACGGCCTGTTCGGCACCGTCTGGGCGCTCATGCAGTTTCTCGCCTCGCCGGTGCTGGGCGCGCTCTCGGACCGCTTCGGCCGCCGGCCGGTCATCCTCCTCTCCAACCTGGGGCTCGGCCTCGACTATGTCCTCATGGCCCTGGCGCCGGATCTCGTCTGGCTCTTCGTGGGCCGCGTGCTGTCGGGGATCACGGCGGCGAGCATCGCCACCGCCGGGGCCTACATCGCGGATGTGACGCCGCCGGAGAAGCGAGCGGGCGCCTTCGGTCTCATCGGCGCCGCCTTCGGCATCGGCTTCGTGCTGGGGCCGGCCACGGGGGGCCTGCTCGGCGCGGTGGACCCCCGGCTGCCCTTCTGGGTCGCGGCCGGACTCAGCCTCCTCAACTTCCTCTACGGCGCCCTCGTGCTGCCGGAATCGCTGCCGCGCGAGCGCCGCGCGCCATTCGTGTGGAAGACGGCGAGCCCGCTGGGCGCCCTCGCGTTCCTGCGCGCGGACGTCGTTCTCATCGGCCTCGCCGTCGTCGTGTTCCTGGGTCGCGTCGCCCACGACGTGCTGCCGAGCACGTTCGTGCTCTATGCGGGCTACCGCTATGGCTGGGACGAGCGCGCCCTCGGGCTCTTCCTGGCGGGCGTGGGGGTGGCGACCATGATCGTCTCCGGCACTCTCGTCCAGCCCATCGTCCGGCGCGTCGGCGAGCGCCGGGCGCTCCTCTTCGGGCTCACCTGCGGGGCGGCCGGCTTCCTGATCTATGCCTTCGCGCCCACGGGCGCTGTCGCCGCGCTCGCGGTGCCGGTGCAGGCCTTCTGGGGGGTCGCCGGCCCCGCCGGTCAGGCCCTGATGACCCGGCGCGTGGCGCCGTCCGAGCAGGGCCGGCTCCAGGGCGCGCTCTCGAGCCTGACCGGCATCGCCGGCCTCGTCGGCCCGGGGCTCTTCACGCTGACCTTCGCCTACTTCATCTCCGGCGCGGGGTTCTTGCCCGGCGCGCCCTTCCTCGTCGCCGCGCTGCTGATGGCCGTGTCCATCATGCTGGCGTGGCGTGTGACGACGGCCCCTCACCCTGCCCTCTCCACGGAGGAGAGAGGGTAGTCTCACGGTCCCGCTTGCCAGAGGGGAGGGGGTGACCCTAGGCTTCCTCTCCCCCCTTGGGGGAGAGGGTGGGGTGAGGAGGAGCCGGCGGTTGAGGGGGCACCGGCCTCCACCACCGGACGAGCGGCGGCGCCGCGAGAGCCACGACTCCGATCAGGAGCAAGGTCAGCGTGATCGGGCGTCCCGCGAGCGCCAGGATATTTCCCTGCTCCATGAAGAGCGCTTGGCGCAGCGTCTTCTCCATCATGGGACCCAACACGAGCGCGACGACCAGCGGCGAGGGATCGATGGCGAGCTTGCGCAGGCCGTAGCCGAAGATGCCGAAGATCACCAGGACCCAAAGATCGAGCTGGCTGTTGTTGAGGCTGTAGGCCCCGACCAGGCAGAGCAGGAGCACGAGGGTAGCCAGCACGTGCTGGGGCAGCCGCAGCACGCTCACGAAGAGCCCGACCAGAGGCAGGTTCAGCACGAGCAGGATGGCGTTGCCCACGTACATGCTGGCGACGACGCCCCAGAACACCTCGGGCCGCTGGCTGATCAGCAGCGGGCCGGGCTGTATGCCGGTGATGACGAGGGCGCCGAGCAGGATGGCGGTGGCCGGCGAGAACGGGATGCCCAGCGAGAGCAGGGGCACCATGGCGCCTGCGGTGGCGCCGTTGTTGGCGGCCTCGGGCCCGGCGACACCCTCGATGGCGCCCTGGCCGAAGCGCTCGGGGGTCTTGGAGACCTTCCGCTCGAGCGCGTACGCGATGAAGGTCGCGAGCACGGAGGCGGGGCCGGGCACGAGCCCGGTGAGAAAGCCCACCACCGAGCCGCGTGCGATCGGCCACGAGGATAGCCGCCACTCCGCGCGCGTGGGTAGCAGCTCGCGCAGGCGCACGGTCACGATGCGCGCCTTGCGCAGGCCCGATTCGGCGATCAGCATCACCTCGGCCACGCCGTAGAGGCCCATGATCACCGGCACCAGCTCAACGCCCTGCGAGAGCTGGGTCGAGCCGAAGGTGAAGCGGCGCATCGCGGAGATCGAATCCATGCCCACCGTGCCCAGCGCGAGCCCGATCGCCACCATGACGAAGGCGTGGATGACCGAGCCTCCCGACAGGCGCGAGAGCAGGAGGAGCCCCGTCAGTGCCAGCGCGAAATATTCGGGCGGCCCGAAGCGCAGGGCCTGATCGGCGAGCCAGGACGCGGCCAGGACAATGCCCACCACGCCGACGGAGCCGGCGACGAACGACCCGACCGCCGACACCGCGAGGGCGGCGCCGGCCCGGCCCTTGCGTGTCATCTGATAGCCGTCCAGCGCGGTGACCACCGAGGACGCCTCGCCCGGAACATTGACGAGAATAGACGTGGTCGAGCCCCCGTACATGGAGCCGTAGTAGATGCCGGCTAGCATGATGAGAGCGGTTGCGGGCTGGAGGGTGAACGTGGAGGGCAGGAGAAGCGCCATCGCCCCCACCGGGCCGATGCCAGGCAGGATGCCGACGATGGTGCCGATCAGGACGCCCAGGAAGCAGGCGAAGAGATTGGTGGGCTCGAGCGCGACCGAGAAGCCGTAGACGAGCCCGTCGAGGGGCCCCATGGTGGCGCGTCAGTCGAGGAAGACGCCACGGGGCAGCGGCACGCCCAGGAGCACGCCGAACCCGTAGTTGGAGGCCAAGGCGCTGGCCGCGCCGATGACGAGAGCGGTCGCCCAGCCCGAGCCGAGCCCACGGAGCAGCAGCCCCGCGAAGAGGAAGGCGGCGACGAAGTAACCGGTCCAGGGCAGGGCCAGGCAGAACCCCGCGAGGAGGCCGGCGGTGATGAGCACGCGCCCGCGCGCGTCGGCCGGAACGGCGACGGCGTGGGCGGTCGCCGTCCCGCGGAGCGCCGTCGCCAGCCAGGCGAGGATCACCGACGCTCCGAAGACACCCACGGCGACCGGATAGAAGCCAGCTCCCGGCCGGGCCGCCGAGCCCAGGGGCAGGGCCCAAGCGCTGCCGAGGTACACCAGGCCAGCCGCGAGCAGGGCGACGGCCAGGAGCCGCTCGATCATGTTCCTACTTCTTCTTGATCAGGCCCAGGGCGCTGAGGATCTCGGTGTGGCTCTTGTATTCCTTCCATAGGTCCGCGCGAAGCGAGTCGCCCGCGCGGTAGTCGATATCGATGACCCGCTGCTTGATCGTGTTGACGAACGCGGGCTCTTCCATCGCCGCCTTGACGGCATCGTGGATGTAAGCGCGCACGGGCGCGGGCGTACCCTTGGGCACGACGTACATGAACCACGCGCCGCTGGGCGTGTCGCTGCCCACGCCCAGCTCCTTCGCGGTGGGCGCGTCCGGGAACGCCGGATGCCGCTTCGTCTGGGACACCATGAGCACGCGGATCTTCCCGCCGTCGACCAGTGGCTTCACCTCGCCTGGCTGCGCCATGAGGGCCTCGACGTGACCACCGAGGAGCGCCGGGCTCGACTCGCCCCAGCCCGAGAAGGGCACGTGCGTGAAGTTGACGGCCCCCATGCGCTTCATGGTCTCGAAGTTGAGGTGGCTCGAGGTGCCCTCGCCGGGTGACCCCACGCGCAGCTTGCCTGGGCTGGCCTTCCCGGCGCCCAGAAGCTCCTGCGCGCTCTTCCAGGGCGCGTCGCCCTTCACCGCGAGGAGCGAGTAGAACGAGACGACGTTGATGATGGGCTCGTAGTCGTCCGGCGTCTTGTACGGAAGATCGTTCAGCTGTGGATGGATGACCAAGGTGGACAGCGGCGCCAGGATCATGGTGTAGCCGTCCGGCTTGGCCCCGACCAGCTCGGCCACCGCCACGGAGCCGCCGCCGCCCGGGCGGCTCACGATGCCGATGCCCTTGGGGAACTTCTTCTTCATGCCCTCGGCGAGCGCGCGGGCCACGATGTCCACCATCCCGCCCGCCGGATAGCCGGTGAGCACGGTGATCGGGCGCTCGGGGTACTGCGCGGCTGCTGGCACGACGGTCGCGGTCAGGACGAGCAGGACGATCACGAGGATCCGGATCATGTTCCCTCCTAGTCGAAGAGGTGGCAGGCCACCAGTCGCCCCTCCTGGGGCTTCAGCGCGGGCACGTGCGTGGAACAGCGGGCCATCGCGTGCGGGCAGCGGGGATGGAAGCGGCAGCCGGCGGGGGGCCGAAGCGGGCTCGGTACCTCGCCGGGCAGGATGATCTCCTCGCGCCGCTCGTCGGGATGGGAGGGGAGCGCCGCCGAGAACAGGGCCTGCGTGTACGGATGCTTGGGCCGCTGGCTGAGAGCGGCGGCGTCGCCTGCCTCGGCGATCTTGCCCAGGTACATCACCGCGATGGTATGGCTCATATGCGCAACCGCGGCGAGATCGTGGGCAATGAACAGGTAGGCCAGCCCCAGCTGCGCCTGGAGGTCGCGCAGGAGGTTCAGGATCTGCGCGCGGATGGACACGTCGAGGGCGGACACGGGCTCGTCCAGCACCACGAGCCGGGGCGACAGCGCGAGCGAGCGCGCGATGGCGATGCGCTGGCGCTGGCCGCCGGAGAACTCGTGGGGGAAGAGCTCGGCGGAGCGCTCGGGCAACCCCACCAGCTCCAGCAGGTGGAGGATACGCTTGCGGACTTCGCCCGCCGAGAGCGACTCGTTGGTGACGAGGGGCTCGGCGATGATCGCGCCCACCCGCATGCGCGGGTTGAGCGAGGCGAACGGATCCTGGAACACCGCCTGCACCGACTTGCGGTAGTGCCGACGCCCCGCACTGTCCAGGGAGGAGAGATCCTGGCCGTCGAAGCGGATGCTGCCGCCGGTGGGCTCCTCGAGGCCGAGGACGATCTTGGCGGTGGTGGTCTTGCCGCAGCCGGACTCGCCGACGAGGCCGAGCGTCTGCCCCGGCGCGATCGTGAATGAGACGTCGTCCACCGCCCGGACAACGCCCCGGGCGCGGCCGAGGAAGCCGCCCTTCACGGGGAAGAGCTTGCTAAGGTTCTTGGCCTCGACGACGGGCGTGGCCACGGGGGGCAGGCTCAGCGGCCGACGGCGTCGGCGCGCGCGCCGGGCCGCGAGGTCTGGTGGGACGCCGCGACCCAGCAGCGGGTCGTGTGCCCGTGAGAGGCGAGGCTCTCCGTCGGTACCTCCGCGCGGCAGCGGTCGATCGCGTCGTGGCAGCGCGGGTGAAAGGCGCAGCCGCCGGGCAGCCGGGCGAGGTCGGGCGGCTGGCCCTCGATGGCGGTGAGGCGCTGGCGCGCATCGCCCATGCGCGGGATGGACTCGAGGAGCGCGCGCGTGTAGGGATGCGCGGGCCGGTCGAAGATGCTCTTGACCGGCCCGGACTCGACCATGCGCCCCGCGTACATCACCGCGACCCGGTCGCACATCTTGGCGACGATCCCGAGGTTGTGGGTGATGAAGATCAGGGCCAGCCCATGCGCGCGCTGAAGCTCGCGCAGGAGGTTCAGGTACTGGGCTTGAATGGTGAGGTCCAGGCTGGTGGTCGGCTCGTCGGCGATGAGCAGACGGGGCTCGCAGGAGATGCCGATCGCGCCCACGATGCGCTGGCGCATCCCGCCCGACATCTGGTGCGGGTACTCGCGCACGCGCGCCTCCGGGGCGGGAATGCGCACCGAGCGCAGCAGCTCGCGCGCGCGCGCCCACGCGCTCTTGCGGGAGGCGGCCTCGTGGACGCGGAGGGGCTCCGCCACCTGGTCGCCCACCGTGAACAGGGGGTTCAGCGAGGCCATGGGATCCTGCAAGATCATGGCGATGCGCTTGCCCCGGATCGCCCGCATCTCGCGGTCCGTCTTCCTGATGAGATCGGCCCCCTCGAAGCGCACCTCGCCCTCGACGATCCGGGCGGCGGTGGGGAGCAGCCGCAGGAGGGACAGCGCGAGCGTGGTCTTGCCGGAACCCGACTCGCCCACGATGCCCAGAGTCTCGCCGGCCTCCAGCGCGAAGGACACCTCGTCCACCGCCCGCGTCACGCGGGTGCCCCGCGCGGTGACGTAGTGGACGCCGAGCTTCCGGACGTCGAGCAGGGGGCTCAACTGGTGAGCACGAACGCGAGCAGGAGGATCACCAGCCCGAGGAAGAGGTCCACTAGGTTTTTGAGTCTGGTTCCGCGGCTCACAACTGCCGGAGCTGCGGGTCGAGCTTGACGCGCAGCCAATCGCCGAGGAGGTTCGCGGACAGCACCATCAGCATGATGCAGCACCCGGGCAGCACGGTGAGCCACCAATACCCGGCCATCATCCCCTTCTTGCCGTCGGAGAGCATGAGCCCCCACGCCGGCTTGGGGGGCGGCACGCCCACCCCCAGGAAGGACAGAGCGGCCTCGGTGACGATGACGACGCCGAGCATGAGGGTGCCGAGCACGATGGCCGAGTTGAGCACGTTGGGCAGGATGTGCTTACGCATGATCGTGCGCTTGGAGCAGCCCGCCACGATGGCCAGTCGCACGAAGTCGCGCTCCTTCAACGAGAGCACCTCGCCGCGGATGACGCGCGCATAGCGGGTCCAGTAGATGGCGCCGAGGATGATGACGATGTTCATCTCGCTGGGGCCGACGATGGCGGCGAGGAAGATGGCGAAGGTCAGGGCGGGGAGGGCGAGCCACGTGTCGGTCAGGCGCATGATCACCTGGTCCACCCAGCCTCCGAGGTAGCCGGAGAGGATGCCGAGGGTGGTGCCGAGCGCGCCCGCGAACAGCACCGCGGTGAAGCCGACCACGATGGAGACACGCGCCCCGAAGATGAGCCGGGCGAGCACGTCGCGGCCGAGATGGTCGGTACCGAGAAGATGGGTCGAGGTGCCGCCCGCCTGGAAGAACGGCGGCTTGAATCGGTCGCCCAGGCTGCCCACCTCGGGATCGTGCGGCGTGAGCACGTTCGCGAAGACGGCGACGAAGGCCAGCACGACGAGGATGCCGACGGCAATGTAGGGGAAGCCGCTCGCGCGGAAGGTGGATCGCGGGTCGACCAGTGCGACGTCGGCTGCGTCGGCGCCGGGCAGCGCGGTGGCGGGGACGCTCATCGGTCGTACCGGATGCGGGGGTCGATCGTCGCGTAGAGGATGTCGATGAGGAGGTTCACGATCACGATCATTCCTCCGGCGAGGAGCACGGTGGCCTGGACGACGGGAAAGTCGCGGAACGTGATGCCCTCGTAGAGGAGGCGCCCGATCCCCGGCCAGGCGAACACCGTCTCCACCACCACCGCCACGTTGATCATGATGACGAGGTTGATGCCGGCGAGGGTGAGGACGGGGATGAGGGCGTTCTTGAACGCATGCTTGCCGATGACGAGGGCCTCGGGCAGGCCCTTGATGCGGGCGAGCTTGACGTACTCCGAGCCCAGCACCTCCAGCATGGACGAGCGGGTAAGGCGCATGTGCGCGGCGGCGAAGTACCACCCGAGCGCGAAGGCCGGCATGATCAAGTGCAGCACGGTGCCCGATCCGGACGAGGGCAGCCAACCCAGGTACACGGAGAAGAACAGGATCATCACGAGACCGACCCAGAACGAGGGGAGCGAGAGGCCGAGGAGCGCGAACACCTTCCCGGCGCTGTCCCACCATCGGTTGACGCGCACCGCCGCGATAATGCCGGTGGGGATGCCGATCACGAGGGAGATGGCCATGGCCGACGCGGCCAGGAGCAGCGAGTTCGGCAGTCGTGAGAGGTAGAGCTCGAAGACCGGGGTCCGATAGTAAAAGGACTGTCCCAGGTCGCCCCGGAAGAGATTCCCCATGAACTGGAGATACTGGGCCACCAGCGGACGGTCGAGCCCCAGGTCCTTCCGCACCGCCTCAAGATCGCCCTTGCTCGCCCCGGGCTCGACCAGGAGCACCGCGGGGTCCCCGGTGAGGCGGACGAACAGGAAAATCGTGATGGAGAGAAGCGCAAGGGACAAGAGCGCATACCCCACCCGCTTGACGATGAACCGTTTCACCGGGCGGTCATCCTAATCATCCGAGGATGTCTCCAGCCTGCCCCCCGCGTCGTCGCGATCCCGAAACGGATGGAAAGTGGACGAATTATCCTCGTTTCGCGGGTCCTGTCAAGGCACCGTTGCGCAGCACGGTGCCCGGCCAGGCCCCAGTGTGGACGCCGTCCCGATAGAGCACCCGGCCGGCGACCAGGGTGGCGTGGACGCCGCGGGCCCGCGCGACCAGGCGTTTGCCGCCGCCGGGCAGGTCGTGCACGTACTCCGGCGCCTCGTCGTCCACGGTGTCGGGATCGAAGAGGACGAAATCAGCGGCCTTGCCCGGCGCGATGATCCCGCGATCGGTGATGCCGAAGAAGCCCGCGACCTCCGAGGTGAGGCGCCGGACGCCCTCCTCGAGGGTGAGGGCCTGCCGCTCGCGCACCCACTTGCCGAGGAGGTAGGTCGCGTACCCGGCATCGCAGAGCTGATCCACGTGGGCGCCGCCGTCGGATAGCCCGATGAGAAAGCGCGGGTCGGTGACGAGCGGCCTCACGCCCTCCGGATCCTGATTCATCACCGGAAAGTCGAAGAGGGTCTCCAGCCCGTCGGCGAGCGCGACGTCCAGGATGGTGTCGGCCGGGTCCTTGCCGCGCGCCTCGGCGATCTCCGCGATGGACTGTCCTGATAGCGCGCGTGTTGCTTCGCCCGCCGCGTCACGCACCGTGATGCGCCGCCACTGGCCGCGGAAGATGCGGCGCCGCTCCATCTCGTCCTTCCACTGGGTGCGGAAGGCCTCGCTCGCGTAGAGGGCCCGCTGCTCCTCCTCCGTGCGGTTGAAGGCCTGGCCCCACGCGGCCATGGTGGCGAAGATGAACGGATTCTTCAGCGTGAACTGGACGCGCAGCGGCCGGCAGGACACCTGCGGTACCGCGCGGTCGCGGCCGAGCAAGGGGGCCACGCGCGTGAGGACCTCCTCGTGGGAGCCGGGCGGTCGGCCCGGCCGCGCGAACACGGCGAGATAGGTCACGGGCCGCCGGCTCTCCTCGACGAGGAGCTCCAGTGTCGCGTACTCCTCGTCGGTGACGCGGTCGGGCAGCGAGGTGATCGCCGCCTCGATGACGCCCCGCCCCCGCGCGCGCATGGCCCCGCAGAGCGCGCGCAGCTCGTCCAGGCTCGCGCGCCGGCAGGCGAGGGGCCGCCCCTGGTCCCCCACGTGATTGGCGAGAATGGTCGTGGAGAGGCCGAAAGCGCCCGCGTCCATCGCCTCACCGAAGAGCCGCCCGAGCGTGGCCGTCTCCTCCGCGGTGGCCGCGCGGTCGAAGGAGGCCTCGCCGAGCACGTAGTGGCGCAGGGGCGTGAGGGGCACCAGCGGCGCCACGTTGATGCCGAGCGGCCGGCGGGCGAGCGCGTCCATGTACTCCCCGAAGGACTCCCACTCCCAGCCGATGCCGCGCCGCATCACATCGAGTGGGATGGCTTCGACATTGACCAGGTCTCCCATGAGCACTTCCCGCGCGTCGGGGCGGCATGGCGCCACGCCGACGCCGCAGTTGCCCATCACCACGGTAGTGATGCCGTGCCACGAGGAGCAGGTCAGGAGCGGATCCCACGCCACCTGCGCGTCGTAGTGGGTGTGGGGGTCGATGAAGCCCGGCGCGAGGACGAGGCCCCGCGCGTCGAGCCGCTCCCGCGCGACCTCGCCGGCGGCGAGGCCGACCGCGGTGATGCGGCCGCCCGAGACGGCGACGCCGCCCGGCCGGGCGGGCGCGCCGGTGCCGTCCACGATGCGGGCGTTATCGATGACGAGATCGTGCATCAGCGGCCTCCCGGGTATCGGGTCATGGCGAGGCCGGCCGATCTCCGCGCCGCCGCGCTCGCCCCCGAGCATAGCCGATCCGGGAACGCCGCGCGGCTCGTCCCTCTCCCCCTCGGGGGGAGAGGGTAGGGTGAGGGGGCCGCTACGTCTTCGCCTTCGGCGCCACCATCACCACGGGACAGGGGGCGTGCTCGCTCACGTGCTTCGCGGTGCCGCCGAGCGCGATGTCGAGGAAGCGCCGCTTGCTGTGGCTGCCGATCACGAGGAGGTCCGCCTCCACCTCCTGCGCGACGTCTATGATCAAGTGGCGCGCGCTGCCGAGCCGGAGGAGCGTGGTGACCGGCAGCCCCTGGCTCTTCAGTGGCTCGACGTAGGCGGTCATCTTCTCGGCCACGAATCGGTCGGCCTCGTCGATCTGCTGCTCACGGAACTTCGTCACCACGTCAGGGGGGACGCTGGCCGGGATGCGGATCGGCTCGTTTTCGTAGACGGTCAGCACGTGGAGCCGCTCGGCATGGCGGGCCAGGGTGGCGGCCAGGTCTCGAGCGGCGAGGGCATGGGCACTATAGTGCTCCCAGTTCTGAAGCGCGGCAGCCAGCAGGATGTTCTTGTACATGGCGTCCTCCCTTCTAGGCTCGATGAGGGGGCCAAGCGGCGCACGGCTGCGCCTCGGGTTCGCGATCGCAAGGGATGTACCAATCCGCGTACGGTGGCGGGCGCGCGCAACCGCGTGCCGATTCAGCCGAAAGACGGCGTGCCGGGCGCGACGGCCGGGGTAGCGGGCAGGGCCGTATGTAAGAGTTTCGGGTAAGGCTTACCCGCTCTCCCGCGGCGGGAGTCCCTTACTTGGCGCCCAGCCGGAGGTCCTCGTAGGGCGCCGAGTAGGCGTGGTTCTTGATCGTGCCGAGTCCGTGGACTTCCAGGCGCGGGCCGACGCCGTTGAGGAAGGCGGGCTCGATGACGGGACCGAACATGACCTGCTCGTGGATCAGCTGCTGCATCTTGTGAAGGATCTGCTGCCGCACCCGCGGATTCATCTCGTTGGCCTGGGCGTTGTAAAGGCCGTCCACCTCCGGATACGTGCCGTAGACGTAGCGCCCGCCGGTGACCGCGTACTGCTCGAGGCGGATGGCCGCGTTGCCGGGCGCGCCGCTGCCGCTGAGGATGACGCCGCGGAGCTTCTTCTCGCCGTACTCCTTGAAGAAGGCGGCCCGCTCGAGCGGGCGGAGGCGCAGGCGCACCCCCGCCGCCTGGAGATAGTTCACCACGGGCTCGCCGATGGCTACGCCGTAGATCGTGTCGCCGAAGAGCTCACCGCCGTCGAAGCCGTTGGGGAAGCCGGCCTCGGTGAGGAGCGCCTTGGCGCGCCCGGCGTCGTGGGGATAGGGTGGGGGCGTCCAGAAAAAGTCCATGCCCTGCGGCACGAGCGAGAAGGCGAGCTTGGAGAGCCCGAGGTACGCGGCCTGATTGATGCCCGCCCGATCGATGGCGAGGTTCGCGGCCAGGCGCACCCGCTTGTCGTGCCAGGGCGACTTCGGATCCCACTGCTCGGTGAAGAGGAGCCAGGTCGTGAAGGTGAAGTACGTGGGCGCCAGGCGCAGCCCCGGCGTGCGCTTGAGCTCCTCGGCGAGGGCGCCCGTGATCGAGTACGCCACGTCCACTTCGCCACGCTTGAGCGCGGCCAGCCGCGTCGATTCGTCGGGAATCACGCGAAAGATCAGCGTCTTGATCGCCGGCGCCTTGCGCCAGTAGCCGTCGAAGGCTTCCAGGGCGAGCTCGATGCCGGGCTTGAAGGACGCGAAGCGGTACGGGCCCGCGCCGATGGGCGCCTTCTTGAACCCCTCCACGCCCACCTGCTCCACGTACTTCTTCGGCACGATCCAGGCCGCGCCGGTCGCGGGAGTGGCGTAGAACGTCATGAAGTCGGGCCAGGGCTGCTTGAGCACGAAGCGCACGCGCAGGGGATCGACCACCTCCACGCGGGCGACCTTGCCCTTCAGAAGCCCCGCGGAGGCCCCGGTGTACCGCTCGAACGAGAACTTCACGTCCTCGGCCGTCACCGTCTCGCCGTTGTGGAACTTCACGCCCTTGCGGAGAACGAACTCATAGGTGAGCCCGTCCTTGGACGCGGTCCAGGACTCGGCGAGGCTCGGGGCCATGGCGTTGCCCGGCATCGGCTTCACGAGCGCGTCGTGCAGGGCGTAGAGGATCATGAAGGGGGTGATGATGCCGGGCGTCTCGGCGGGATCGAACCACGTGGGGGCGATGGTGACGTGGATCCCCCAGGTGGCCTGGCCCTGCGCGGCCCGCGCGGACGTGGGAAGGCCGGCGACGAGGAGACCGGCGGCGACTAGCGGAATGGCGACGAGGGATCGGAGCGAACGCATGCGCGACGAACCTCCTTACAGTGGCGTTTCAGGCCCGCGAGTGCTCGCAATTATCGCCGAAGCCCGGGGCCTGCGCACGCTTGTCTCTTGCGCCGCTCGTCGTGTAGGCTTTCTGCGGCCGGACATGCCCAACCTCTTCGAGGAGTTTCGGGCCATCGTGGCCGCCCTTGGCGAGTCCTCGGTGCCGTTCGCCGTGTGCGGCGGGCTCGCGATGTCCATCCACGCGCGGCCCCGCGCCACGATCGATGTCGATCTCTTGGCTCCGACGGAGGCCATTGCTTCGCTCGTCGACACGCTGGCCCCACTTGGATACCGCCGGCGTGAGTCCGCCCCGACGCGCCTGGCAGGGGGGCAGGTCGTCATGCACCGGTTGACGAAGATCGTGACCGGGGATCCCGACGTGATGATGGTGGACGTCATCGAGGTTCAGCCCGGCGTCACTTCCGAGGCCTGGGACAGTCGCGTGGCGGCCCACTGGGAGAAAGGGCTCGTGACCGTGGTTTCGCGGCAGGGGCTTATCGCGCTGAAGCGTCTTCGTGGGTCGCCCCAGGACGCAGCCGACATCCGGGCGCTCGAGGAGGAGCGATGACGGCGGCCGAGCGGGCCGTCCTCGCCGCGTCCCAGGCCCGGGACCTGTGCCTTTCCCTCCGCCGCGCGTTCCGAGGGCCACCGGCCGTGTCCCGACTGCGCGCGGGCGCGGTGGCGGATCTCGATCACGACGACCTCGTGCTTGCGCTCGGCCTGGTGTGGGCGAGCGGCGACCTCGCGCTCGTTCGGCGGGCCATCGACGGGCTCGATCCGATGCGAGTGGCCGCCGATCCCACCCTCGCGGCCTTCCGGGACGCGATTTCGATCCCCTCGCCCCCGGAGGGGGAGAGGGTCAGGGTGAGGGGGTGAGGCTGCGCACGCTCCAGATCGGCACCGGCCGGGACAGGCCCTTGAGGGTGAGCGCCCCCACGTCCTCGGTGTCGACGAGGCCCTCCACCGCCGCCGCGACCTTCGCCGAGATGAGGATCTGCCCGGCGGCGGCCTCGCCGCAGAGCCGGGCGGCGAGGTTGGTCACCGTCCCGATCGCGCCGTAATCCCAGCGTCCCTCGAAGCCGATGGCGCCGATGGTGGCGTAGCCCTGGGCGATGCCGATGCTGGCCCCGAGATCCCAACCGCGCTTGCGCCAGCGCGCGCTGAGGTCCACTAGCGCGTCCCGCATTGCCACCGCCATCCGGACCGCGCGAGCCGCCGGATCGGGGACCTCGACGGGATCGTTGAAGAAGACCATCAGGCCGTCGCCGGTGAAGCGCTCGAGCGTCCCCTCGTGCGCCATGATGAGCCGGCCCATCTCGGCGTGGTACTCGCGGAGCACCTCCATCACCTCCTCGGGCTCCGCCGTTTCGGCGAAGGCGGTGAAGCCGCGGAGGTCGACGAACACCACTGTGACCTCCCGCCGGTGCGTCTTGAGCGGGTCGGCGGCGCCGCCGGCGACGATTGCCTCGACGAGCTGGGGCGAAAAGAAGCGCTTGAGCCGGCCCAGTCGCTCGAGCTGTGCTACCTGCTCGGCCACGCGCTGCTCCAGTGTCCGGTTCATCTCCGCGAGGGCGCGCCGGTGACGCGCCTCCTCGTCGTGGAGGCGCTTCTTCTCGAGACAGGCGCCCACCCGGGCTTGAAGCAGCACGGGCTCGAACGGCTTGCCGAGGTAATCGTCCGCGCCGAGCTGTATGCACCGAGCGACGCTGTCGAGCTCGTCGAGCGCGGAGATCATGAGCACCGGGATGTCGCGCAGCGCCGGGTCGCCCTTGATCCGCTGGAGCACGGCATAGCCGTCCAGGTCCGGCATCATGACGTCGAGGAGGACGAGGTCGACGGCGCGCCCCGCGAGCACGTCGAGGCCCGCTCGGCCGCCGGTGGCAATCACCACCTCGTAGTCCTGACGCCGAAGGCGCCGGGCGAGCATGTCGCGGTTCTCCTCGTTGTCGTCCACGACGAGAATGACGCTGCGAGCTGGAGCCGGCGCCGGGGCGCTCGCCGGCCTCTCGGCCTGGCCCGACCGTATCGTCGCGGGCGGCGCGTCGCCCGGGCCGAGCAGCGCGTCGAGGCGCTCGGTGGCCGTGCCGATGCGGTCGAGGTCGGGCACGAGGGCTTCGGCGCCGGCTTCCGCGGCCTTGCGCAGCGTGGCCGTTGTGGATCGAACGCGCTCCAGCAGCGGGAGCAGGCTGCCACGCGCGGCCGCGAGGTCCGGGGGACCCGCTTGTCCCTTCGCCAGCACCGCGTTCAGTCGGCCCAGAAGCTCCCGCGCGTCCGCGCGAAGCGTCCCCAGCGCGGCCGCCAGGTCGGGCTTGTCGCCGGCCTCCAGCTCCTCGAGCAGCATCTCGGCATAGCCGATGATGTGGTTCAGCGGCGTGCGCAGCTCGTGGCGGAGCTGGGCGGCGGGCTCGATGCTCACGCGCCGCCCGCCCGCCCGAGCAGGACCTCGATCTTGGCGAGCAGGCGCGCGAGGTCCACGGGCTTGGTGTCGAAGTCGTCGCAGCCCGCGGCGATGGCCTTCTCGCGGTCGCCCGACATGGCGTGCGCGGTGAGGGCGATCACCGGGATCGCGCGCGTCTCCCCCGCCGCCTTGATCTGGCGGGTGGCCTCCCAGCCGTCCAGCCCGGGCAGGCTCATGTCCATCAGGATGAGGGCGGGCGCTTCCGACCGCGCCATGGCCACGCCCTGCTCCCCGTCCACCGCGATGGCCACGTCGTAGCCGCGCTTGACGAGGCGGCGCGAAAGCATGTCGCGGTTCATCTCGTTGTCCTCGACGAGCAGGATCTTGGCCATCAGGTCTTCGCTCTCCGGCGGGCCACGCTCGCCGCCACCAGCTCGCGCACCTCGGCGAGGAGCTCGTCGCGCCCGTACGCGCCCTTCTGGAGGATCTTCTGCACGTAGCCGTTGAGGCGCTCCCGGTCCTCCCGGGTGAGGTCCTTCGCGGTGATGACCACGATGGGAATGGCGCGCCAGGGCTCGTGGCGGCGGAACTCGGCGACGAACTCGAAGCCGTCCATTTCCGGCATCATGAGATCGAGGAGCACGACGCTCGGCGCGGCCTCGCGCAGGCGCGCAAGCGCCGTCCGGCCGTTCTCCGCCTCGATCACCGTGTAGCCCTCCGGCTCGAGCATGCGCCGGAGGAGCGCGCGGATGTCCGGGTCGTCGTCCACCACCAGCACGGGGCGGTCGCTCCGATGCTGCCGGAGCGCCGCCACTAGGCGCTCGCGGTCGATGGGCTTGGTGAGGTAGTCCGCGGCGCCCAGCGCGTAGCCCAGGTTCTTGTCGTCCACGATGGTCAGCATCACCACCGGGATGTCGGACACGATCGGGTCGGCCTTGAGCGCAGAGAGCACCGCCCAGCCGTCCATCCCCGGCATCATGACGTCGAGCGTGATCGCGTCAGGGCGCAGCTCGCGGGCCCGGCGCAGGCCCTCCTCGCCGCCGGACGCCGTGACCACGCGAAACCCTTCCTTGGCCAGGAAGCGCTGCATGAGGTCCCGCACCGCCGCCTCGTCGTCGATCACCAGCACGGTGCCGACGCCCGGTGTCCGTGATTCGGCCGCCTCCGGGGGGACGACTGTCTCTTCGGCCGGCTCGGCGACACGCGCGGGCAGCCGGATGGTGAACGTGCTGCCCCGGCCCGACTCGCTGTCGACCGTGATGTCGCCGCCCATCATCCGGCAGAGCCGCCGGCTGAGGGCGAGACCGAGCCCGGTGCCGCCGAAGCGACGCGTGGTGGCGGCATCAGCCTGGGTGAAGGCTTCGAAGAGCTTGGCCACTTGCTCCGGCGTCATGCCGATGCCGGTATCGCTCACGCTGAACGCCATCCACTCGTGGCCGTCGGCCGTCTCCCGCGCCACTGCCAGCGAGACGGTTCCTCGCTCCGTGAACTTGCAGGCATTGCTCAGCAGATTGAAGAGGGCCTGGCGCACCTTGGTCAGGTCGGCGTGCATCGTGCCGATCGCCGCCGGGCAGCGCGCGTCGAGCTGGTTACCGTTCTTGGCGGCCAGCGGCTGAACAACGGCGGTAATGTCGTGCACCAGCCCGGCCACGTCGAAGGACTCGAGGTAGAGCTCCATCTTGCCCGCCTCGATCTTGGAGAGGTCGAGAACGGCGTTGATCAGCTCGAGGAGATGCTTGCCCGCGGCGTTGATCTTCCTGAGGTCGCTGGTGAACTGCTCCGCCCCGAGGTCCTCGGCGTCTTCCTGGAGCATCTCGCTGTAGCCGATGATGGCGTTGAGCGGCGTGCGCAGCTCGTGCGACATGTTGGCGAGGAACTCGGACTTGTGGCGGTCGGCCACCTCGAGCTGGCGCCCCTTGTCCTCGATCTCGCGGAAGAAGCGCGCGTTCTGGATGGCCAGGGCGGATTGGGCGGCGAACGTCTTGAGAAGGTCGATCACCGGAGGCGGAAACGCCCCCGGCGTTTTCTTGTTCACGGTGAGGGCGCCGATGAGCTGGTCCTCGCGCAGCAGCGGCACCGCGAGAAGAGCGCGGTTGCCCGTGCGGAGCAGGACGTCGCGCAGCGGTCCGCGGTAGGCGCCCTCCTCGGCGATGTCGGGCACCTGCACCGGCTCCCGGGTTTCGGCCATGCGCCCCATATTGCCCTGGCCGCGGCGAATCGGCGTGCGCCGCGACACCTCGATCACTTCCTGGTCGAGATTGTTGGTGGCACGGAAGTTGAACTCCTCCGACTCCGCGTCGTACTCCCAGACCGAGCACCCGTCGGTGCCCGCGAGTTGATTGGCCCGGGAGACGATGGTGTTGAGCACGGTCTCGAGGTCGAGCGTGGAGCTGAGCGCTTGCCCCACCTCACCCAGCGCCTGCAGCTCCTGCACCGAGCGGGTCAGCTCGCCCGTCCGCTCCTGAAGCTCGGTGAGTAGCCGCGCGTTCTCGATGGCGATGGCGGCCTGGTCGGCGAAGGTTTCCATCAGGGCGATCTGACTGTCGGTGAACGGCTGCGGCTCGTGCTGCCGGTAGATCGTGATCACGCCGAGAAGCTCGCCCGCCCTGAGCATGGGGATCGCCAGCAGGGTGCGGAAAGGATCGACCCCGAGCGCATAGCTGAACTCGGGATCAGCCAGGACGTCGGGAATGTGAATGGTGCGACGTTCGACGGCTGCGCGCCCCGTGGCGCTGTGCCGCCCGGGCGCGATGGGATGTTGCTCCACGAACGCCTGCATCTCGGGGGCCGCGTTGTGGGAGCCCACGACCCGCAGAAGACCATCGTCTAATCGGAAGATGAACGCGCGTTCCGCCTCGCACAGCCGGACGGCGTTCTCGGCGAGAGTGCCGAACACCGGCTGGAGGTCAAAGGTGGAGCGCCCGATCACCTTGAGTAGCTCGGCGGTCGCGGTCTGCTGCTCGAGCGCGATCCTGAGCTCGCCGTTGCGCGCCTCCAGCTCGGTGAAGAGGCGCACGTTCTCGACGGCAATGACGGCCTGGTCGGCGAAGGTCTTCAGCATTTCGATGTGAGCGGTAGCGAACCGTCCGGGTGCGCTGCGCTGGACAACGATGGTGCCGATCGGGCTGCCGTCCGCCCGGAGCATCGGCACGGCAAGCAGGCTTCGCCCGGCGGCCAGGGTGACCGTATACTCCGAGTCCTCCAGCACGTCCGGGATTTCGGCGATCGCTCGCGTGAGAATTGCCCGCCCCGAGGCTTGTGAATGGCTCGGGCGCATCGGGTACGCTCGCCGCAGACCTTCCAGCACTTCTGGCGTCACGTCGTGTGCCACCACGTGAAGCCGCTCACCGTCGAACCGATGCAAGACGCCGAAGCTCGCCCCGCACAGCTGCACCGCGTTCCGGACGATGGCGTCGAACACCGGCTGGACGTCGGTCGGGGAGCTGCTGATGACGCGCAGAATCGCGCTGGTCGCGGTCTGCTGCTCGAGGGCCTCCGTGAGGTCGGCGTTCTTCGTTTGCAGCTCGGTGAGCAGCCGCGCGTTCTCGATGGCGATGGCCGCCTGATCGGCGAAGGTCTCCATCAGGGCGATCTGACCGTCGGTGAACGGCCGAACCTCATATCGGTGGATGAGGATGACCCCCAGGAGCTCGCTGGCGCGGAGCATCGGAATCGCGATGGCGGTCCGGTAGGGCGCGTGCTCGCGCGCGGCGTAAGTGTACTCGGGGTCGGCGCGGACATCGTGGATGTGAATGACACGCCGCTCGAGGACAGCCCGCCCGGCGCCGCTGCCGCGCCCGGGCCCGATGGGATTCGCTTCGGCGAACGCCCGCTCCTCGGGCGAGACATTGTGGGTAGCCACCACGCGGAGTACTTCGCCATCAAACCTGAAGATTAACGCCCGCTCGGCCTCGCACAGCCGGATTGCGTTCTCGGCCAGCGTCTCGAACACCGGCTGGAGGTCGAATGTCGATCGGCCGATCACCTTGAGTAGCTCGCTGGTCGCGGTCTGCTGCTCGAGGGCGACGCGCAGCTCGCTGTTGCGCGCGTCCAGCTCGGTGAACAGGCGGACGTTCTCGATGGCGATGACGGCCTGGTCGGCGAAGGTCTTCAGGAGCGCGATGTGCCGTTCCGAGAACGGCCGCACCTCGGTGCGGCGGATCATGATCCCGCCGAGGGGCACGCCCTCACGCAGCAGCGGCGTGCCGAGCATCGTGCGAAGTCCGCGCTGTCGCGCCGGTCCGGCGGGCAGCTCGGACGGAGGCACGGCGGCCAGGTCGTGGAGGTGGACCGTCTCCCGATCCAGGATGGCTCGGCCGATGACCGTGTCCCGCGTGGCCGGCAGCACCTCCTGCGACATCCCCAGGGGACCGTGGGTCGCCACGGTCCGGATGCCATCCGTCTCCAGGCGGAAGATCGCCGCGTCGGCAGCCTCGCAGAGGCGAGCCGCGCTCGCAGCCACGACGTCCAGCACTGGCTGGATGTCGGTGGGGGAACTGGAGATGACCCGCAGGATCTCGGCGGTGGCCGTCTGCTGTTCCAGCGACTCGGTCAGGTCGGCGTTCTTCGCCTGCAGCTCGGTGAGCAGGCGCGCGTTCTCGATGGCGATGGCGGCCTGGTCCGCGAAGGTCTCCATCAGCGCGATTTGACTGTCCGTGAACCGGCGCACCTCGAGACGGAACATGATGATGACTCCCAGCAGCTCACCCGCCCGGAGCATGGGGATGCCCAGCACGGTCCGGGTGGGGATCGGGTCGGCCTGCCCAATCTGGTACGTGTACTCGGGATCCGCCTGGATGTCGTGGATGTGAACCGTGCGCCGCTCGAGCGCGGCCCGCGCGGCCGCGGAGTGGCGTCCCGGGGAAATCGGGTGTTGCTCGGCGAAGGCTCGGCGCGCGGGCGACACGTTGTGAGTGGCGGCGACACGCAGGACCTCTCCGTCGAAGCGGTAGATAAAGGCGCGCTCGGCCTCACAAAGTCGAACGGCATTCTCGGCCAGCGTGTCGAAGACCGGCTGGAGGTCGAAGGTGGACCGGCCGATGACCTTGAGCAGCTCGCTGGTGGCCGTCTGCTGCTCGAGGGCCACCCTCAGCTCGCCGTTGCGCGCCTCCAGCGCGGTGAACAGGCGCACGTTCTCGATGGCGATGACTGCCTGCTCGGTGAACGTCTCGAGGAGCGCGATCTGCTTGTCGGTGAACGCGCGTGGCTCACCGCGCCACACGCTGAGGGCACCGACGGGGGCGCCGTCGCGGAAGATGGGCACGGAGAGAATCGATCGAAGGAAGATCGTATCGCGCAGGGGATGGGTGTACTCGGGATCGAGCGTCGAGTCGGGGAGGTGGATCACCCGGCGCTCGAGGACCGTGCGGCCCGAGGTCGTGTCGCGCCCGACCGGCCGCGGGTACGCCCGCTGGAGGGCGGCGATCCCTTCCTCGTCCACGCCGCGCACCGCCCTGAGCGTGAGCTGGCCGCTCTCGACCAGGAACACCACGCTGTACGTGGCGTCACAGAGCCGGCGCGCGGCCTCCACGATTGCCTCAAACACGGGCTGCTCGTCGGTCGGAGAGCGCGAGATGACCCGCAGGATCTCGCTAGTGGCCGTCTGCTGCTCCAGAGACTCCGTGAGGCTGGCGTTCTTGGCTTCCAGCTCCCGGAAGAGTCGGACATTCTCGATGGCGATGACGGCCTGGTCGGCGAAGGTCTGCATCAGGGACACCTGCTGATCATCGAACGGCCGCACTTCCAGCCGGAACGCGCTGATGACCCCGATGGGTACCCCTTCGCGGAGGAGCGGCACGGCAAGCATGGTCCGATGTCCCCAGTGGCGCTGAAGGTCGCGGGCGACCGGGTATTCCTCGTCGGACTCGGCGGCGAGGTCCGCGATGTGGAGCACCATGCGGTCCACCACCGCGCGCCCCGCGACGGACCCCCGGGTGAGACCGATTCGGAGATCGGCGGGAATGTTGCCCGCCATCGGCCCGACTCCGGCGGCATGACGGAGTTCGCCCTCCTGGACGAGGAGCATGCCGACGTCGTTCGCGCCGCAGAGGCTCACGGTGCTGCGCACCACCGCGTCGAAAACCGGCTGGGTGTCGGTCGGCGAGCTCGAGATCGCCCGAAGGATCTCGCCGGTCGCGGTCTGCTGCTCGAGCGCCACGCGAAGGTCGCGATTGCGCACCTCCAGCTCGGTGAAGAGCCGCACGTTCTCGATGGCGATGACGGCCTGGTCCGCGAATGCTCGCAGCAAGTTGAGCTGGCGCTCGGGAAACCGTCCGGGCTCGCGGCGGGCCAGGGTGATTGCGCCGACGGCAGCACCGTCCTTCATCAGCGGGACCGAAATCTGGGCCCGATACCCCATCGTGTGCGAGAGCTCGCGCGAGACGGTCGCGTCGGCGTCGAGGTGAATGTCCTCGATTTCGATGACCGAGGCGGCCAGAATCGTCCGCCCGGAGATGGTCTCGCGCGAGACCGGCATGGGGAACGCACGCCGAAGGATCTCACGCCCCTCCGGGCTGAAGCCGTACTCCGCCATGTTGTAGATGAGCGTGCCGTCGTAGCGGCTGGCATTGGCGAAGACCGCGTCGCACAAGCGGCACGCGTGCTCGACGATGACTTGGAACACGGGCGTCACGTCGGTGGGCGAGCTCGAGATGACGCGAAGGATCTCGGCGGTCGCGGTCTGCTGCTCGAGAGACTCGGCGAGCGAGGCGTTCTTCGCCTGAAGCTCGGTGAGTAGGCGCGCGTTCTCGATGGCGATGGCGGCCTGGTCGGCGAAGGTCTCCAGCAGGGCGATCTGACTGTCGGTGAAGGGGCGGACCTCCTGTCGGTAAATGATGATCACTCCGAGAAGCTCGTCCGCCCTGAGCATGGGGATTCCAAGGATGGTCCGATAGGGATCCGTCTGCCATGACCCGTAGGTGTACTCGGGATCCGCCCGCACGTCGTGAATGTGGATGGTGCGCCGCTCGAGCGCGGCACGCGCGGCGCAGTTCTGGCGGCCGGGCCCGAAGGGATTCCGCTCGATGAATGACTTGAACTCGGCGGAGGCATTGTGGGAGACCACCAGTCGCAGGAACTGGCCGTCGAAGCGGTAGATGTACCCCCGTTCGGCCCCGCTCAATCTGACTGCGTTCTCGGCGAGCGTCTCGAACACCGGCTGGAGGTCGAAGGTCGAGCGCCCGATCACCTTGAGTAGCTCGCTGGTCGCGGTCTGCTGCTCGAGGGCCACCCGCAGCTCGCTGTTCCGCGTCTCCAGCTCAGTGAAGAGGCGCACGTTCTCGATGGCAATGACGGCCTGGTCGGCGAAGGTCTTCAGCAGCTCGATCTGGGCCTCGGTGAACGAGGCGGCCTCCACGCGGAGGACGTTGATGGCGCCGATCGCGGTGTCGCCACGCAACATCGGAACAGACACGAGGCTGCGGTAGCCGATCGCCCGGGCACGCGCGGCCCTCTCGCCGGTCAGCTCGCTCTGGGCATCCCGGATGGCGATGACGCGACGCTCGAGAAGTGCCTGAGCGGCAGTCGACTGTCGTCCCGGAGGCGACGGATACGCGCTCCTGATGACCTCGAGCTCCTCCGTCGAAATGCCGTCAGAGGAGGCCACTAGTGTGATGAGCTCACCGTCGAATCGGAAGACGTTGGTGAAGAGGGCGAGACAGAGTCGCTTGGCGCTGCGGGCGATCGTGTCGAAGACCGGCTGCACATCGGTCGGCGAGCTGGAGATCGCGCGCAGGATCTCGCTGGTCGCGGTCTGCTGCTCGAGCGACTCGGTCAGCGACGCGTTCTTGGCCTGCAGCTCGGTAAGCAAGCGCGCGTTCTCGATGGCGATGACCGCCTGGTCGGCGAAGGTCTGGAGCAGCGCGATCTCGGCGGACGTGAAGCCCCCGACCGGCTGTCGAGTGACGGCGATGGAGCCGACGACGTCCTCGCCCCGGAGCAGTGGCACCGCGAGGCAGGAGCGGAACCCGCGCAGCTTGGCCTGCTCGCGGAACGCGGACCCACAGTGGGGATCGTGCTCCACGTCGGCGACGTGCTGGACGGCGCGGGTGAGCACGGACCGATCGCGGGGCGCGTCGGTGGTGGGACGCCACGGTGTGCGAAGCTCCTCCAGGAAGATGCCGCCGCTCCCCGGCAACCCTCCGCGTACCGTCGCCACGCTGAGGAGCTCATCGTCGTATCGGAATACCGCGGCCGACCAGGTGTCGAACAGCCGCATGACGCTGTCGGCGATGGCCTCGAAAACCGGCTGGACGTCGTCCTTGGCCTGGCTGATCACGCGGAGGATGTCGGCGGTGGCGGTCTGCCGGTCCAGCGCGGCGGTGAGGTCGCGATTGCGCGTCCCCAGCTCGGTGAAGAGGCGCACGTTCTCAATGGCGATGACGGCCTGGTCGGCGAACGTTTTGAGGAGTGTGATCTGGCTTTCCGAAAACGCGCCCGGATTGGGCCGGCCGACCGTCACCGTGCCGATCGCCGCGCCCTCGCGCAGCATCGGCACCGACACGACGCTTCGAAAACCCGCGGTAGCGACGGCCGTCGCGACCTGATGGTCGGGGTCGTCGAACACGTCGGGGATTTGAACTGTGTCGCCCGTCAGGATCGCTCGTGCGCTGGCGCTGGCGCGGCTCGGCGGCATGGGGAACGCGGCACGGACCGCGGCGGCTCCCTCCGAGTCCACGTTCACCATGGCGGCGATATGGACGAGGTTGCCGTCGAACCTCAGAACGGCCCCGGAGCTCGCATTGCAGAGCTGCAGCGCACTCTCGGCGATCGCGTCGAAGACGGGTTGAACGTCCGTCGGGGACCTGCTGATGACCCTGAGAATCGCCGCCGTGGCCGTCTGCTGCTCCAGCGACTCGGTCAGCGAGGCGTTCTTGGCCTGCAGCTCGGTGAGAAGGCGCGCGTTCTCGACGGCGATGACGGCCTGGTCGGCGAAGGTCTGGAGCAGCGTGATCTCGGCCGGAGCGAAGCCGCCGGCCGGCTTCTTGGTGACGACGATTGCCCCGACCACGTCTGCTCCCCGCAGCAGCGGCACCGCGAGGGCGGAATGAAACCCGCGCAGCCTGGCATCCGCGCGGACTTCCTGCCCCCACACGGGGTCGGCGTCGATATCGACGACGTGCTGCACGGTGCGAGTCAGGATCGGTCGGCCGGCAAGGTCGTCCGCCCTCGCTACGCGCGGGATCTTGCGCTGCTCCGTGAAGACCTCGATGCTTCCCGGCAGCCCGCCGCGCACC
>Ga0209382_10000848_pt1 | contig 49655 bp, 41 predicted proteins | sample SoiMetdeltSBSDD5_FD_187599 | JGI IMG/M metagenome (GOLD analysis project Ga0209382, IMG submission 187599) | Bulk soil microbial communities from a Populus tree surrounding site in Tennessee, USA - Soil MetaG P. deltoides SBSDD5 (SPAdes) (version 2) | ecosystem: Environmental > Terrestrial >...
CTCACCGCTGGCGACGATGCGCCGCGCGTCGTGAATGTCTTCGTCGAGATCACGCCGTTCGATCTCATCAAGTACGAGGTCGACAAGCCGAGCGGCTATCTCAAAGTCGATCGCCCGCAACGCACTTCGTCGCAGCCGCCCGCGTTGTACGGGTTCGTTCCGCAGACGTATTGCGCGGAGCGCGTGACCGCGCTCTCCTCCGGCGCCGCGAAAGGCGACGGCGATCCGCTCGACATCTGCGTGCTGAGCGAGCGTCCGATCTCGAAGTCGGAGATCCTCGTCGCCGCGCGAGTGATCGGCGGACTGCAGTTGATCGACCGCGGCGAAGCGGACGACAAGATCATCGCCGTGCTGCAGGGCGATTACGTCTGGGGCGAAGCGCAGGACATCACCGACGTCCCGCCCGTGCTCATCGAGCGTCTCGAGCATTACTTCTCGACGTACAAGCTCGTGCCCGGCGAAGCGCAGCGCATCCGCGTGGCCAGTACGTACGGCTACGACCACGCCGCGGCGGTCGTGCAGGCGGCGATGGAGGACTATCGGGCGCACTTCGGATGATGTGGAGTGCGGCGACGGCTAGTCGCCGCTTTCGATGTTTGCACGCTGAGCGCTCGAAGATAGAAGAGCGGCGACTAGCCGTCGCCGCACTCCACATATGACGGACTACCTGCTCGAAATCACGTTCGACGATCCCTCCGATGAGGACGTGATTCAGTCAAAACTCTTCCTCACCGCTTCGACTGGGAGCACATCGACCGAGGACTCGGTCCTTGCGTATTTCGACTCCGCGGCGGATCGCGATGCGGCGGCGGACGTGCTTCGCGATTTCGAGACGCGCGCGTTCGAGCGCGAGCGGCTCGATTGGCTGGAGAAGTATCAGCAGTCGCTCGAGCCGTTGTTCATCGGCAAGCGCTTCGTCGTCGTTCCCGATCCTTCGCTGATCCCCGAGGGCGCGGATCTCACCATCATCGTCCCGCAGGAGCAGGCCTTCGGCACGGGCTCGCATGAGACGACGTCGCTCTGCATCGAGCTGCTAGAGACGCTGGAGCTCCGCGGCAAGCGCGGTCTCGACATCGGCGCCGGCAGCGGAATCCTCGCCCTCGCGATGCACCGCCTCGGCGCAACGAAAGTCATCGCGTTCGACAACGACACCGATGCCTACGGCGCACTGCGCGAAAACCGCATCCGCAACAGCGTCCCCGATTCCGCGATGCCGCTCTTCATCGGCAGCGTCGAAGCGATGCGCGGTGGAACCTTCGACGTCGTGACGATGAACATCATCCCCGAGGTCATCGTGCCGTTGCTCGGCGGCGTCGTGCCGCGGCTCGATGCGAGCTCGCGCCTCGTCCTCAGCGGCATTCTGATCGTGAAGCGCGACGAAGTCGTTGCCGCCGCGGGCACGCACGGGCTCACTCTGGTGGATGAGCGGGAGCGGGGAGAGTGGTGGGCAGGGGTGTTCCAGCCAGTTCGATCGTGACGCACAACCCGCCTTCGGAAGAGCGTCCGAGGGCGAGAGTCGCGCGCTCGCCGTACATGCGGTCGAGACGCTGACGCACGAGATCGAGTCCGCGTCCGTTCGACTCCCGCAACGCATCCGGCGCGATTCCGGGACCGTCATCGGAGACGGTGATGCGCACGCGATCGTTCTCGCGCTTCGCGTGCACGTCCACGCGTCCGCCCGCGCCGCGCGGCGCAATCGCGTGACGCACCGCGTTCTCCACGAGCGGCTGGAGCGTGAGCACAGGCAGCGGCACCGTGGCGACGTCTGCGTCGAGGGATGCGGTGACGCGCAGACGACCGCCGAGGCGGAGGCGCTCGAGGGCGAGGTAGTTGTCGACGAGCTGCCACTCCTGCTGCAGCGTGCGCTCCTCGCTGCCGTCACTCGCGGAGAACGTGTAGCGGAGGATGTCGCCGAACTGCTCGATGGCCTCTTCCGCGCGTCCGGGATCCTGGCGCACGAGCGCTAACAGCGAATGCAGCGTGTTGAAGAGGAAGTGCGGATCGATGCGCGCACGCAACGCCGCGAGCTCCGCGCGCGCCCGCGAGGCCTCGGCCGCGGCGGAGCGTTCGCGCTCGTGCGCGAGGTCCGTCTGCACGCGTTGCAGATGCGCCGTCGACGCGATGATGACGAACAGCAGCGCGGCGATGAGCCATCCCCACACGAGTCCTTCGAGGGTGAACATCCACGGCTTCCGTCCGAGGATCGCGAGACTGATGAGGTGCGTGCCGAAAACGGCGGCGGACGCGAACAGCGCGGCGATCGCGATGTGCATCGGCCAAGCCCAGCGACGCCGCGCGATGTAGAAACGCACGACGCCGATTCCGAGGAGAGCGGCCGGCAACGTGTTCGCGATCGCCCACGCACCCACCTCGGGGCTCGGCAGGTTGATGACCTTCATCACGACCGCGTTGATGCCGAAGTAGAGCAGGCACCCGAGCGCGTACTGTCGCCACCAGACCATCGACGTTCACCATAGCGCCAAATCGCGCGGGGTTTGCCTCGTTCGCCGACTCATTCGTCCGGTTCGGCGAGTTTGGAGTGCGGAGGCAACGCCTCCGCTTTCGAATGCGTTGTTGGAAAGCGGAGGCGCTGCCTCCGCACTCCAAAAAGGAGGTCACAATGAACATTCTCGCGCTCGTTCTCACTCTCACCCTCGAACAACAGCACGCCGTGCGAATGCTCACCGACGCCGCGTTTCGCGGGGACACCGTCGGAACGGAGCTGGCACGCAAGCGCGTCGGAGATGTTTCCGAGGCGCGGATGCAGTACTACGTCGCGTTCTCGGAGTGGATGGATGCGCAGACCGTCGGCGGCGACTCTGCTCTGGCGACGGCGGCGGCGAAACAGGCGATGACGAGCGTCGACCGGGCCATCGCGCTCGATCCGAAATTCGTCGAGGCGCATGTGCTGCGAAGCCGCATCGTCTTCATTCTCATGGCCAACGGCGCGATGTCTCCCGACGCGGCACGCGCGTCGATGACGGAGTCGTTCACGAATGCAAAGAAGCTCGCGCCGGAGCATCCGCTCGTGATCGCCCTCGAAGCGGCATTTTCCTACTACGCCAGCAACGACCGTGAGAAAGGACGCGCGCTGTTGCGCAAGTCGATCGATGCGTTGACCGCGAGTCGCGATGACGACGCATTTCTCTGGCTCCCCGTCGTCTGGTCGTGGTACGGCGTGATGCTCGTCGGCGAAGCGGAGATGGAACAGGCGCGCGCGGCCTTCGAGTCGTCGCTCGCAGCGCGGCCGGACTTCGAGTACGTGAAGAGTGCGATGCTGCCGATGACCAACCTCGTCGACGTCGGAGCGCTTCCATCGTTTCCGCGGACCGGTTGGAAGCCGATCGTCTCCGACGAAGAAGGCGACGGAAGATCGAAGGGAATGCCGGATCTGCGCGGTGTTGCGTGGCGCACGGACGGCGATCGCGTGTGGTTCCTCTTCAGCCTCGCCGCCGCGCCGGATCCTTCGCGGATCGGGATGAATCTCGCGCTGGACCTCGACGGAGATCCGGACAACGGTCCGAGCTGGTGGGCGGGAAACCGTGGATTTCGCTACGATCGTCTGGTGACGGTTTGGGTCGCGCGCGGTACGGACGGGAAATATCGCGGCAGCGTCGGAGTCGCGGACGCTGCGGACATCGTCGCGGGCCGCTTCGCGACCTCGCCCGCGGGGACGGTGTCGTTTGCGGTCGACGGCGCGAACGAAGCGCTGCTCGTCGGCGTGAAGCGGAGCGCGTTGGCCGATCACATGCGCGTGGTGGCGACGGTGGGCTCGAACACGAGCTGGAATGACGTGGCGCCGGGCGAGGGCTCGGCGCTGCTCGATCTCGACTGATGCCGGAGACTCGGGTGCGCGCGGTCATCGCCGAAGACGAAGAGCTGTCGCGCGCCTCTCTGCGCCAGCTCGTGTCGGAGGTGGATTGGATGGAGCTGGTCGGTGAGGCCGCGGACGGTCACGCGGCCGTCGAGACCATCGATCGGCTCCGGCCCGACCTCGTGTTCCTCGACGTGATGCTGCCGGAGCTGACGGGCCTCGAGGTGCTGCAGCGCGTGAAGCATCATCCGCTGATCGTCTTCACGACCGCGTACGAGCGCTTCGCCGTGACCGCGTTCGAGCTCGAGGCGCTCGATTATCTCGTCAAGCCGTTCGGCTCGCGGCGTTTCCACGAGACGATGACTCGCGTGCGCCGACGGTTCGCACAGGGCGCAGAGGGCAAGGCGCAGAGCGCAGGGGAGTTGCCGGCCGGGCCGCTGGAGCGTTTGTTTGCGCGCGTCGGGACGCGCATCGTTCCCGTGCCGGTGCGCGAGGTCTCGCATTTTCAAGCCGAAGGCGATTACGTTCGCGCGTTCTCCGGCACTGCTTCGCATCTGCTGTACGTGTCGCTCACGCAGCTCGAGGAGCGACTCCAGCTCCCGTTCCTCCGCATCCATCGCTCACACATGATCAACGTCGACTGCGTGCAACGCGTGGAGCGACACGACGAGCGGCGTTACGTGGTGTTCCTCAAAGACGGCAGCCGCATCGTGGCCAGCCGCTCGGGGACAGGGGCGTTGAAGAAGATGATGAGGTGACGTAGGGCGTGGCTTCAGCCCGCCTCTCTCGGTTGCACGTGCGCACGGGAGGGGCGGGCTGAAGCCACGCCCTACGTCTCATCGCGTCCCGATGTCCGCGTAATCCCTGCGCGTCGCTCCCGTGTAAATCTGCCGTGGCCTGGCGATCTTCTGATCGGAGTCGTTCAGCATCTCCTGCCATTGCGCGAGCCAGCCGGACACGCGCGGGATGGCGAAGAGCACGGTGAACATCGCCGGCGGGAAGCGCATGGCCTGATAGATCAGGCCGGAGTAGAAGTCGACGTTCGGGTAGAGCTTGCGCTTGACGAAGTAGTCGTCCTCGAGGGCGATGCGCTCGAGCTCGAGGGCGATGTCGAGCAGGGGATTGCGGCCCGTGACCTCGAACACCTCGTCCGCGACCTGCTTGATGATCCGCGCGCGCGGGTCGTAGTTCTTGTAGACGCGGTGGCCGAAGCCCATGAGCCGGCCGCCTTCACCGCTCTTCACGCTCTTGATGAAATCGGGGACGTGCTGCACGTCGCCGATCTCGGCGAGCATCTGCAGTACGGCTTCGTTCGCGCCGCCGTGCAGCGGGCCATAGAGCGCGGCCGCGGCGGCGGCGACGGCGGAGTACGGATCGACGTGCGAGCTGCCGACGGCGCGCATGGCGTTGGTCGAACAGTTCTGCTCGTGGTCCGCGTGGAGGATGAACAGGACGTCCAGCGCATGCTCGAGGACGGGGCTCGGCGTGTACTTCACCTCCGTCATCCGATACATCATGTTGAGGAAGTTGCCGGTGTACGACAGGTCGTTGTCGGGGTATGCGTACGGCATCCCGACCGTGCTGCGATAGTTGAACGCAGCGATGGTGATGATCTTGGCGATGATGCGCTCGATCTGCTTCATGCGCACGGCTGGATCGAAGATCTCCTTCGACTCCGGATAGAACGTGCCCAGCGCCGCCATCGACGCGATCAGGCGTCCCATCGGATGCGCGTTGTAGCGGAACGCGTCGATGAGATGGCGGAAGTTCTCGTTGAGGATCGTGTGGTGGGTGATGGTGTGCTGCCACTGCGCGAGCTGGTCGGCGTTCGGGAGCTCGCCGTTGAGCAGGAGGTACGCGACCTCGAGGTAAGTGCTCTTCTCCGCGAGCTGTTCGATGGGATAGCCGCGGTATTCGAGGATGCCTTTGTCGCCGTCGATGAAGGTGATGGAGCTGCGACACGACGCGGTGTTCATGAACGCCGGGTCGTAGGTCATCATCCCGAAGTCTTCGGCGTCGACTTTGATTTTGCGGAGATCGATAGCCTTGATCGTGCCGTCGGTGATGGGGACTTCGTACGTCTGTCCTGTGCGATTGTCGTTGATGGTGAGGGTGTCGGCCACGAAGAGGAACCTCCCAAATTCGGAGGCGTAATCTACTACAGATCCCCAAAGCGCGAAGCGACGACCGACACTGCAACGATGGCCGCGGTTTCAGCACGCAGACGGCGCGGTCCGAGGCGTTGGAACAGGACGCCGTGCTCGCGCGCGGCGCGCAACTCGTCTTCGCTCCACCCGCCCTCGGGGCCGATGAGGATGGTGATTTCGTCGGTTGGCGGTTGGCGGTTGGCGGTTGGCGGGGAAGCGTCGGCGTCGAACAGGATCATTGTTCCGTTGCGCGAGATGACGTCGTCGAAGCTCGCGGGGGCTTCGATTTTCGGGACCATTGTGCGGCCGCATTGCTTCACGGCTTCGAACACGATCTTGTTCCAGCGCTCGATTTTTCCCGTGTAGCGTTCCGGGCGCAGCTCCACGCGCTCGGTGACGAGAGGAATGATCGTCTTCACGCCGAGCTCGGTCGCCTTCTGCAGCACGAGCTCGAATTTCTCGAGCTGGATGACGGCCATGGCGAGGTGGATCGCCAGCGGCGACTCGCGCGATGGCAGCGCCTCACCGGTCTGGATGATGGCGCGATCGCGCTCGATGGATTCGATGATGCCGCGCGCGGCGTTCCCCGCGCGGTCGAACAGCTCGACTTCTTCGCCGACCCGCGCGCGCACGACGCGAATCGAGTGATGGAATTCGTCACCGGTCACGGTGACGCGAGGGGTCATCGCTTCGATGAAGATTCTGTGGCGCATACGAGCGATGAACGATGAACGATGAACGATGAACAATCAAGGAGCGGAGCTGTTCATCGTTCATCGCTCATCGTTCGCTTAGAATATGCAAAGTGACTCTCGAGCGTTTGCGCTCGGCGCAAAGGATTGCCTATGTCTTCTCCGGCGGTTCCGTGCGCTGCGCGTTCCAGGTCGGCGTCATCGAACGCCTCGGCGCGCTCGGCATCAGGCCGGCGATGACCATCGGCGTCTCCGCGGGCTCCTGGAACGCGGCCATCATCGCGGCGCGCAATGAACACCGCATCCGCTACTACTGGAAGTCGTTCATGCGCATGCCGGAGATCGATCTGCGCAACCTGTTCATCGAGTACTCGCCTTGGCGCTATGCGCACCTGCATCGTCGCAACTTCGCGCGCTTCGTCGGCGATCGCCTGACCGCGCCGGACGCGCTGCCGTGCTTCATCTCCGTCACGCGACTCCGCGACCGCAAGAGCGTCCTCCTCAACGTCCGCGAGGTCGAAAGGCCGATCGACCTGATGCTCGCGGCGAATTTCCTCCCGCCGTTCTATACGCTCACGCCGCTGATCGACGGCGAGCGCTACGGCGACGGCGGCGTGACCGACAACGCTCCGTACGAGCACGCGTTCAAGCTTGGCTGCGACGCGGTGGTGCTCGTGACGATCAAAGGCGAATCCGAGGGCGGGATCTACAAGAACGTGCACGATGTCGATCACGTGATTCCCGCCGAGTATCGCGATCGCGTCGTCGTGATTCGACCGCGTCATCGCGTGCCGGTCAGTTTCACGGAGCGGCGCTGGCACAAGCTCAAGGAGCTGATCACGCTCGGCGACCTCCGCACGCGCGAGGTCCTGCTCGGCGAGCGCCATCCGGAGACCGACGTCCGCGCGCCGGGCGAGTCGCCTACGGCGCGGGTGCTGCGTCTGTGGCGTTGGCTGACGCGAGGCGCGCGCGGATCAGCGGAAGCAGGGCCAGTCCAGGCAGAGCCAGGGCCGCGGTGAGCCAGTAGTAGTTCGCGAAGCCGAGGTCCTGGGCGAGATAGCCGCTGATCGCGATGGCGAACGTGCGTCCGATCGCGAAGAGCGCGCTGAGCATCGCGTACTCCGTCGCGGCATTCTCTTTGTCGCAAATGAACATGAGGAACGCGAGGAACGCGGCCGTACCGAGGCCGCCGCAGAAGGTCTCGATGATCGCGGCTCCGTACATCGGGAGTCGTCCGGCGCCCGTCATCGCGACGCCGGCGTACGCGATGTTCGACAACATCTGCACGATGCCGAGGACCAGCAGGGCGCGATAGATGCCGTGACGCGCGACGAACCATCCACCCGCGATCGCGCCGAGGATCGTGCAGATCATGCCCAGCGTCGTCGTCACGTTCGCTACTTCACTCGCGGTGAATCCGCGCGAGACCCAGTACGGGCGGATCATCGCCATCATCGTGTTGTCGCCCATGCGATAGAGCAGGATCACCGCGGCGAGGTAGATCGCGCCGGGACGTGCGATCCAGTGCAGCAGTCCGCGCAGCGGATTCTCGTGGCGCTCGCGGGTGTCGCTCTCGCGCGTCGAACTGAGGCTGATCGCGGCGAAAACGACGAGCGGCAGGACCGCGACGGCCATGAACGCGCCGGGCCAGCCGAGGCGATCGGCCAGCATCCCGAGAGCCGCGCCGGCGACGAGCATTGCCACGCGATACGCGGCCACGCGCGCGGAGTTGACGACGCCGAGGAGATCGGAAGGCGTGGTGCGGATGACGAGCGCGTCGATCGCGATGTCCTGCGTCGCGGATGCGAAGACGAGCGCGATGAGGATCGCCCAGAACGCGTTGCTCCCCGGCGGCACCGCGCCGAGCCCCGCGATCGTCAGCGCGAGCGCGATCAGCGCGCCGTAGATCCACATGCGATACGTGCCGATCGCGTCGACCGCCGGCGCCCAGAGGAACTTCAGCGTCCAGATGATCCCGACGCTGCCAATGAGACCTATCGTCGAAAGGTCGACCTTCGCGAACGAGAGGTAGAGGTTCACTCCTTCGTTGACGATGCCGAAGGGAAAGCCCTGCGAGAAATAGAGGACGGCCGCGAAGGCGGGGATGGCGTAGCGAGGGCGCAAGGCGACGAAGTTTAGCCGACTGTCTGTCCGGCTGGCGTGAGGCATAATCCACGACAGTGATCACCCCTGATACTCCTCTCGTTCGCAATGACGCGCTCGTCAGCGCCCCGATGGGCTCCGACGTGGCCATGATGGACATGGAAAGCGGGAAGTACTTCGTGCTGCAGGAAGTGGCCGCGTTCATCTGGGAGCGATTGGCCCAACCGGCGACGGCCGCGGAGCTCTGCGCGGCGCTGGTGCAGCGCTATGACGTGACGGCGGAGCGTTGCCGCGCCGAGGTGCTGCCGTTTCTGCAGAATGCGCATGACAAAGGCCTCCTCCGACGCGCCGGCTGAGCAGGGAGCGCTGCTCCTCCTCGAGTCGGCTCTCGCGCTGGCCGCGGCCCGCCTTCTGGTGCTCGTCGTGCCCTTCCGCCTCTACTCGCGTGTCATGGGAAGTGATGCCGAGTCGTCGCAGGACGCGACTGCGCCGGACGTCGTCCATCGCGTGAGCCGCGCGCTCGAATCGGTGAGCCGCCATGTTCCGTGGCGCAGCAAGTGTCTCGAACAGGCCCTTGCCGCGAAGGCCATGCTTCGCCATCGCGGGATCTCGAACACGCTCTACGTCGCTGTCGCGCGCGAGGTCGCGCTGGAGGCGCACGCGTGGCTGCGCAGCGGAGATGTCTGCGTGACCGGACAGGCGGAATTCGATCGCTACACCGTCGTCGCCCGCTTCGCCGACGAGGGGAGGCGTTGAGCGCGATCTTCGGCCTGGTGCGCTTCGACGGCCGGCCCGTTGCGCAGGAGGACCTCGAACGAATGGCGGAGCCGATCCGCCACTGGGGTGGACCCGGCGGCGTCTGGCACGATGCGCATGCGGGGCTGGGCATGCTCGTCGACGACCGGACGCCGCAATCCGCCGTCGCTCCGATCCCAATGCGCGACGGCTCCGTCGTCATTGCCATCGGACGTCTCGATGATCGCGACGAGCTTGCACGCGAGCTCTCCTGCGACGCGGACAGTCCCGACGCCGCGATCCTTGCCGCAGCGTGGGAACGGTGGGGAGACGAGGCTCCTCGACATCTTCACGGCGACTGGAGCCTCGCCGCCTGGTCGCCCCGCGCGCGGCGACTTTTCCTCGCCCGCGATCCCTTCGGCAACACCGCGCTGTCGTATCACCACAACGCCGGCTTCTTCGCGTTCGCGAGCTCGGCGCGGGCGCTCTTCGCCGCGGGCGTTCCGCGACGCCTCAACGAGTTTCGTCTGGCGCAGCATCTGGTGTCGTGGATTGCCGATGGCGCGGCCACGCTGCACGAAGACGTTCTCCGTCTCCCTCCCGGACATCATCTCGTCGTGAACGATGGGCGGGTGGTCGTGCATCCCTACTGGTTTCCGGAAGAACTTCCGAACGTACGTCTGTCTTCACCGGACGCCTACGTCGAGCGGTTCCTCGAGCTCTACGACGATGCCGTCCGCGCGCGCTTGCGCACGAGCGGCGGCGTGGCTGTGGCCCTCAGCTCCGGCCTGGACTCCGGTTCCGTCACCGCGCTGGCCGCGCGGCAGCTCCGCGCACGCGGACGTTCGCTGATCGCGTTCACCTCCGTTCCGCTCCATCCGCAGATTGCGCGCTTCACGCGCAGCACCGTCGACGAGTGGGAGCTTGCGCGTGCGACAGCGGAGTGGGCCGGCAACGTCGACCATCGTCCCGTCACCGCGGAGCGCACGACGCCGCTCGCCGCCATCGAGCGCTCCCTGCGTCTGCACGACGAGCCGGAGTTTGCCTCCGGAAACCTGCACTGGATGACGGCGATGTTCGACGAGGCTCGCGAGAGCGGCGCGACGGTGCTGCTCACCGGACAGCTGGGCAACGGTGGGATCTCCTGGACCGGCGATCAGCAGCGCGTGATCCGCGGCCTGATGCGCGGCTCGTGGCTCGACGCGTGGCGTGGTTTGCGTCACGCGCAGCGGCAGCAAGGCCAGTCGATGACCCGCGCGGTCTGGACGCAGATCATTCTGCCGCTCCGCGCGAAGAGGTCCAGCTTCCGTTTCCGGCGCGGACGCATCGCTCCTCCGTTTGTCCGCGGCATCGCTCCCGAGCTCGCGGCGCGCCTGCGCGTCTACGACCGGATGCGCGAGAGTGGATACGACCCGTACTTCGGGAAGTGGATCGACGCGCGCGCGCAGCGGCTGCGGTATCTCATGCCGCGCGTCACACCTTTCGGCGCGGTGTGGGCCGAGACCAGTGCCGGTTTCGGCGTCGATGTCCGCGATCCATCCGCCGACGTGCGCCTGCTCGAGTTCTGCCTCTCCATCCCCGACTCCGTCTATCGCGACGCGGAGCACGATCGTCTGCTCGTTCGCCGCGCGATGGAGGGATTGCTGCCGCCGTCCGTGCAGTGGAACCGCCGACGCGGACGCCAGGCCGCGGATCTCGTTTTCCGTCTGCGCGATGACGCGGCCAACGTCGGCGAGGCGGTGCGCTCTGTCGTGGGCTCGCCACTCGCGCGCACAACCTTGAATGTGGGTGCTCTTCTCGACGCCTGGGCGCGCATTCGCGCCGGTGTGACCGCGGGCACGCTCGACGAGGCCTTCCAGTTCGCACGCCTCCTCCACCTCGGCCTATTCGTGCGGAGTTTCGAAAGGGATTGACGCCGCAGGGCTGGCGATGTTTCACTGACCAGAAGGATTGAATGAACGTGAGGGAAGGAGCGGCTCAACCTTGAACCAGTCACAGACGTCGAACCCGCACACCGAAAACCAGGAGAAGCGAGCCTGGCAGACGCCGACGATCGAGGAGCTCGATTTCAGCGCGACCGAAGCGGCATACATCCCCGGCGCCCCGGTCGACCTCGGCCTCTATACTCTCTAGCCAATTCCGGCGATCGCCCGGACCACACCGCGCGGTCGCCGTTTCCCCCATGGATCCAGACTTCACGGTCGTTCGGCCGCGCTATCCCGTCCCCGCATTCCTCCGCGATCACGACCGTCTCTCGATCGTCCATCCCGCGACGGGTCTCGCGTATGCGCTGAATGACACCGGGCGGACCATTCTCGAATCGCTCGACGGCGATCAAAGCGTCGGCGCGATCGGCAAACGAATCGCCGCGGAGTTCGACGTCTCCGAGGAGGAGGCGTGTGCCGGGGTCGCGTCGTTTCTGGGGGAGATGGCGGAGCTGGGCCTGGTCGAGCTGCAGACGGCGAACGACGCCACGACGGCGCTCCGCGCGCGTTACCTCGACCTCCTTCGCCGCGCGCTCGTGAACCTCATCTATCCCGAGCACGAGCTGCGCATCGAGTTTCTCGAAGCGGGAAAAGGACCGGAGGACAAGCGAGAGCGCGACCGAATGCTGCGCGACATCCGCTATCGCGATGCGGACGACTTCGCGGGTCTCATGGCCGCGAAACGGGACGGCTCCGTGTGGCGCGGCAAGCCGTGGCGTTTCTCGCACACGATGGTCGGCATGCGCCGCCTCGAGCATCTGCAGTGGTGCGCGGAGCGCGTCTTCGAGGACGACGTTCCAGGTGATTTTCTGGAGGCCGGCGTCTGCCAGGGCGGCGCGTCGATCCTCCTGCGCGCGCTGCAGGTCGCGTACGAGCAGCCGCATCGCCGCACGTGGCTGGCCGACTCATTCGAGGGTCTTCCTGTTCCGTCGCACGAGGCCGACGTCAACTACGACTTCAGCGAGACGAAGCAGCCGTGGCTCGCGTTTTCGCGTGCGGCGGTCGAGGACAACTTCCGCACCTACGACCTTCTCTCCCCGCAGGTCGTGTTTCTCCCCGGTTGGTTTCGCGACACGCTGGCGGACGCGCCGGTCTCCGCGCTGGCCATCCTGCGCATCGACGCGGATCTCTACGATTCCACGCGCGAGGCGCTCGTGGCGCTCTACGATCGCGTCTCGCCGGGCGGTTTCATCGTCATCGACGACTACGACGCGTTCGCGCCGTGTCGCAGAGCGGTGCAGGAGTTTCGTGCTGAGCGCGGGATCACCGAGGCCATCCGGCACATCGACCGCATGGCCGTGTACTGGCGAAAGGCCTTCTGACGACGCCATGCTCCGCCGGCTGCTCCTGCTTCATCCGTCGCACCTCGAAGGAGAGAACCGCGGCGTTTACGAGCAGCACGTCTCCTCCATGCGCGCCCTCCTCGGGCCTTCTCGAGAGTGGCAGGTGTATGCGCTCGATCTCAACCACCCATCCTTCCCGCACGCCGCGTTGGCAGCGGAGCTGGTGATCGTGCACATGCTTGCCGCGCCGGAGATCGAAGCGGTGATCCGCCTCCGCCGCGCGCAAGGGCTGGCCACCATTTTCGAGATCAGCGACAACTTTCTCGACCTCGGCAACTGGCTTCCTGCGCGGCACGCGCTGCGGAATCCGCTCGTGCGCCAGCGCATCGTCTATCACGCCTCCATCGCGGACGCCGTGCAGGTCTATGCGCCAGGGCTGGCCGAGTTGTGCGGACACGTGCACGAGCGCGTCTTGCAGATCGATCCCTACGTGCCGCTGCAGACACGAGGGGAGCGCGGCGACGGATTCGTCATCGGCTGGGGCGGGACGACGTCGCACGAACACGACCTCGCGCCGATCGCACCCGTGATCGCAGAGCTCTGCCGCCGCCACGAGGACGTCACCTTCGCCTTCATCGGCAACCGGGCCATGGGCGAGCGCCTGTTCCGCGAGATCCCTCCGCGGCAGTTGCGCATGCGCGAGTTCGGCGACACCGCGTCGTACCTCGACTTCGTCCGCACATGGCACGTCGGACTCGCGCCCATGCGCGGGTCGGCCTTCAACGCCGGCCGCACCGACACGAAGCTTGCGACTTACGCCGCATGCGCGGTGGCTCCCGTGCTCGAGGAGTGCGACGTCTATCGTCCGCATGCCGCTCACGCCCTCCTCTATCAAGGAGCCGGAGGATTGCGCGACGTTCTGGAATGGCTCCACGAAGATCGCGCGCGCGTCGACGACGTTGCTGCCCGTGCGCGGGCATGGGCGGAGCGCGAGCGCGGTCCCGAGCGCCTGCGCGCGCAACGCGTCGCGGCATACGAACCGCTCGTCCTGCGAGAGACAGGGGAGGCGTTGACGATCGACGATCCCGCTCCCGAGCTTACCGGCGGCGTCGAAGCGTTGCGCGCGCTCGTGCGCGAGCATCCTCATTACGCTCAGGCGCGCCTGGGCCTCGCGGATGCCTTGCGCGCCGCGGGTGACGAGCACGGCGCGCTGGACGTGCTCGACGCTCATCCCTTTCCGCCTGTGCTCGCGGGACTTGCCGCGGAGCGGCAGCACGCGCTGTCGCAACGCGTTCGTCCGGAAAGTGCGGGCGACTATGCATCCCGCGTCGATTCGCCCGTTACGCGCGTGCGGCTCGCGCATCGCGGGAGCGAGCGTCGCGCATTTCTGCGCGCGTTGCTCGAGCAGCAGCCATTCGACTACATCGCCCTCTCCACCGTGCTGCGCGAACTGCTCGCGCGCGACGGTGATTCGGAGGAGTTGCGAAAGCTTTGCGTACGGGCCTGTCTCATCGCGCCGGAGCTCGTGCCGGCCGAGCTGCGCCCGCTGTCTTTGGCGAGGTTCCTCCCCGCATGAGCGAGCTCGCGCACCACTACGCGCTGTATGGCCTCACGCTGCAGTCGAACCGCAGGTTGCCGGGACTGCCCCCCGCCCGCGGCAGCGAAGACGTGGTGATCATCGACTTCGCCGGACACGTCGAGGAAGACCCCGATGCGACGCCGTTCTGGACCAACGGCTTCGAGACCCTGTGGCACATCGACGACGAGACGTGGCTACTCGCGTATCGCGCGGCGGATGTCGATGGTCATCGCTGGACCTTGCGCTACGACGGCGGCGAGCGCGTCACGGTGCGGTGGGACTCCGACGAGCTCCTCTCCGACATTCCCGCTGTGCTGCAGGGTCCGGGTATCGCCGCGGCGCTCCATCTGCGCGATGTTCCGCTGCTGCACGCGTGCGTGGTCGACGTGGGCGGCGGCGCAATCCTGGTCCTGGGGGCGCCCGGCGCAGGAAAGTCCACCACTGCCGCTGCGCTTGTGCGCTCCGGCTTTCCGCTCGTCAGCGACGATCTCGCCGCGCTCTCGCTGCGCGGTCGAGACGTCTTCGTGCATGCCGGATTTCCGCGCCTCCGACTCTTCGCCGACTCCGCGCTCGCGGCCGGCTGGGATCTCTCGCATCTGTCGCGCGCCTTCGTCACGCCGCTCCTCGGCGACAAGCGTTTCGTCGACGTCGCCGGCGGCAGCTTCACGCCCGATGCACTGCCGGTGAGGGCCATCTACATGCTGCAGCCGCGCCGCTCCGGCGGCGGCAATCCGGTAGTGACGGCCATCGACCGCGGCGCCGCCTGGGCGCTCCTTGCGCAGAACGTCTACTCGTTGCGCTTCCTCGATCCGACCCGCCGCTTCCGGTCCGTTCGCGACTGCGCGACGGTCGCTGCACGCGTGCCGCTGTGGAGCGTCGAGGCCGGCGACGATCTCGCGGCGCTGCCGCGGCTCGTGGAGGTCCTCACCAGCAACGTGGGGGCGGTGAGCTGATGACGGTTCTGGACCGCATCATCGCCTCCCTGCGCGGCGACGCCGACGTGTGGCCGGCAGACACGGACTGGCACGAAGTGCTCACCGTCGCCGAACACCACGGCGTGACAGTGATGCTCGCGAACGCCGTCGCGAACGACATCCTCCGCGCCTCGGCGCGGCGTTCCACAGAGCGCGCGTTCCAACTCGCGCGGCAGCTCCGCATCCTCGTCGAGGAGTTGACCGCCTCCGGCATCGACGTTCTTCCGATCAAGGGGCCCGTCCTCGCGGTCACTGCGTACGGCGACCCGGCGCGTCGCGGCGTGAGCGGTGATCTCGATCTCGTCGTCCGTCCCCGTGATTTCGAACGCGCCCTGGCTTGCCTGCTCGCGATCGGCTACACGCGTCACGAAGGCGCGGCGGACGAAGAGCACGAACACGAGCAGTGGGAGAGTGAGGCCCATCTCTTGCCGCCGGCGGTCCCCGGCACGATGGTCGAGTTGCACACGGATCTCATCGGCAACTTCCACACCGCACCGGTGAATCTCGATGCGGTGTTGTCACGCGCGCGGACACAGATGCTCTTCGGTGTGCCGATACGTGTGCCTGCGGCCGAGGACCTGCTCCTGTACTTGTGTCTCCATGGTGCGCGACACCTGTGGAGTCGGCTCGTGTGGGTGTCCGACATCGATGCGGTGATTCGCAGCGAGTCTTCCCTCGATTGGGAAACGCTCTTCGCCCGCGCCGCCGCGATCGACGCCACTCAGCGTCTCGCCCTCGGCGTTCAACTCGCTCACCAGTTGTTCCACACCCCGCTCCCCCGGCTCCCATCCCTCCTCGCGGCACGCGACCGCGACCAGCGCCGAACGATCGCACTGTTCGCGCGGCGCATGGCGGATACCAGCGCTGGCCGCCACGTCCCGTCGCTACGCGTTCGCTTCGCGTCGGAGCTCGCCGTCCGCGAGACGCTCGCACAACGCTTCACCTACTTGTACAAGCAGCTCACTCCCACTCCCCGAGACCGCGCGTGGCTCCGCCTCCCCCGAGGCATGGGATGGCTGCACGTCGTGCTTCGCCCGCTGCGATTGCTGACTCGGTATGGCGAGGAATACGAAAAGAAGAAGTAGGGGGAGTCAGCGCGTCGAGAACACCGTCACCGGGAACTTCAACCTTCCGACCGGTGTGTCGTAATAGGCATTGCCGCGCAGCTCGTAGCGGGCGCGCTGGCCGCGCACGATGTCGACGAGCTCGTTCCACAGCGTTCGGACATTCTGGTAGCCGATGCGCGTGCGGAGCTGGACGTCGCCGACGCCGTTGGCGGGGATGCGTAGGTCCTGGCGGCTGGTGGACTCGAGGACGCGGGTGTCGTTGATCAGGAGGTCGAAATCGAGCTGATCGAGCCGGAGCCCAACGGAGTTGGGGTTGTCCACTTCCACGTTGAAGTCGATATCGATCGAGGACGCGGAAAGGGGGATGGCGATGTCGAGCCGGGGGCGGATGTCCCGGATGGAGTACCGCGGGTTCTCGATGTTCAGCGCGTGTTGGAGGGCGGAGCAGCCCGAGAGGGAAAAGAGCGCAAGTGCAAGCGGGAGCAACCGTTTCATGGCATTGATCGTATTTGCAAAGGGCATGTCAGCCGCTGAAGTAGAATCCGCCGTGGTCTGCTGGTTGCAGAGGCCTGTCCCCGGAAACGCCGGAGTCTGAGGAGTCATTGAGTGAAGACGACCGCAATAGTCGCGGCTTACAACGAAGAGGGGACGATCGCCGACGTCCTCGAGGCTCTCACGAAGAGTCCCCTCATCGACGAGGTGATCGTCGTCAGCGACGGCTCCGAAGACGCGACGGTGGACATTGCCCGGACCTTTGACGGCGTCCGGACGGTGGCTCTCCGGGAGAACCATGGCAAGGGCTACGCGATGGCCGTCGGCGTCGCCAACGCCACGAACGACACGCTCTTCTTCTGCGACGGCGACATGTACAACGTCACCGAGGAGCACATCCGCTCGCTGATCCTGCCGGTGCTCGACGGCGAATGCGACATGAACATCGGCGTCCGCGATCGCGGCGACGCCGCGAACTTTCTCCATCTGAAGATGAAATGCGGTCCGGTGCTGTCGGGCATCCGGGTCATGCGCCGCGCGGTCTTCGAGACCGTGCCGGTGCAGTATCAGTCGCACTTCAAGATCGAGGCGGCGCTGAACTGCTTCTGCGCGCGTGCGGGCTATCGCCAACAGCAGACGATCATCCACGGCCTCAATCACGTGCTGAAAGAGTCGAAGCGCGGACTGCGCGACGGACTGCATGCGCGGTGGCGCATGTCCCGCGAGGTCGTCCTGGTGCTGTTCGATCTGTACGTGTTCGAGACGTGGCGCTGGACCGAACCGCCGGAGCTTCCCGTCGCGGAGTACGATCTCTTCGAGTAAACGTCCTACGTTCCGCCCAGCCTCCCGGTCTGATCCAGCATCTGGGTGAGCACGTTGCGGAATCCGCCGGCGGGAGACTGGAAGAAGACCACCGCGCGCACGGTCACGGGCGCCCTCGCGTCGGTCGCCATTCCGTCGCCTCCGGCGACGGCTTTGGCCCAGAACGTGACGTCCTCGAACTGCTCGGGTTGGATCACTCGCTCGAAATAGTAGCTTTGCGCCCGCAAAACATACGGGCCGCCGACACCCACGCTGCGGAGTTCGATGCGGCGGAGGGTGATCGGCTCGGACGAGCGGTTGGCGATCCGTATGCCGTACTGCACCTCGATGTCGCCCGGCCTGTAGTTCTGCTCCGCGGGACCGGAGAGCTGCACGAATTGCAGTACGGGGTGGATGATCTTCGCGTTGCTTCCGCTCGAGCAGGCAAGAAGCGCGCAACAGACCGCGGCGACGAGCAGATTTTTCATGTCAGGATGGTAACGCCAATGCATCGACACGACACGATCGACCGCATCAGTCCCACGCTCGAGCCCGATCAGCAGGTCCTGCTGCATCAGAACTGGCACCACCTGTTGTTCCTGCATTGGGAGATTCCGCCGCAGGAGCTGCAGGCGCTGATCCCGCCGCGCCTGACGCTCGATACGTTCGAGGGGAAAGCGTACATCGGCCTCGTGCCCTTCACGATGACGGGCGTACGTCCGATTCTCACGCCGCCGCTGCCGTGGATCTCGTCGTTCCATGAAGTGAACGTGCGGACCTACGTGCATCTCGAGGGACGCGATCCCGGCGTCTGGTTCTTCAGCCTCGACGCGTCGAGCAAGCTCGCGGTCGCGGCGGCGCGCGCGGCGTATCACCTCGCGTATTTCGCAGCGGAGATGGATTTTCGTGTGGGCGAGGGAGCGCTGCCGGAGATCGAATTCGACTCGCGCCGCGACGACGCGCGCGGAACGATGCCCGCAAACGCGCACGTGCGTTATCGCGCGATGGAAGGCGCCACTGGTGCGGCGATTCCCGGAACGATCGAGCACTTCCTGATCGAGCGCTACATCCTCTACGCGCAGGACGACGAGCGCCGGCTCTATCGCGCGCGCGTGCACCATCAGCCCTATCCGGTTCAGCGCGTGGAGTTGCTGGCGCTGGACGAGACGCTGGTGTGGGCGGCGGGTGTGAAGCGCGCGGAGAACGTGGATCTGCGGCACTACGCGCGCGAGGTGAACGTGAAGGTGTACGGGTTGGAGCGACTTTAGGAACGCCGCCGTCTCGGCGGCTGAGCAGGCGCCGTCCTCGGCGCTCCGCTCTCGCGAGAACCGCGGCGAGGACGCCGCCTGTTCAGCCGGCGGGGACGCCGGCGTTCCGCTACCGCGGCAACGTTACCGTGAACGTGGCGCCGCCTCCCAAGTTGTTCTCCGCGGTGATCGTGCCGCCGTGGGCTTCGACGATGCGCTTGCAGATCGAGAGGCCGAGGCCGTAGCCGGCGGGGGTCTTCGAGCGCGAACGGTTCACGCGGAAGAACGGCTCGAACAGACTCGCGAGATCGGAGTCGGGGATGCCGGGTCCGTCGTCGCGGACGCGCATTACGACGCGATCGTCGGTCGTGCTCAGGTCGATCTCCGCGTGGCTCGCGTATTTCTGCGCGTTCTCGATCAGGTTGCGGACGACCGTGCGCATCCGCTCCGCGTCGATGTCGACGAGGATCTCCGGCGCGGAAGACGTCACGCGCACGGGGAGCTCGCGCACGATCGCGACGAGATCCTGGCGCGCGAGACTCACACCGCGGCCTTCGCGCAAGCGCTCGAGCTCGAGCAGCTCCGCGATCATCAGCTCCATCTCCGCGAGGTCGTTCTTCATGAGCGCGCGGTTCTGGTCGTCGGGCACGAGCTCGAGCGCGACGCGCATGCGCGTGATCGGCGAGCGCAGCTCGTGGCTCACGTCGAGCAGGAGCTGGTCGCGCGCGCGGATCATGTCGCGCACGCGGCCGACCATCTGATTGAACGCGTCGGTGAGCGTGCCGAACTCGTCGCGCGTCGGATTCGGCAGAACGACGTCGAGCTGTCCGCTGCTGAGTCGCGCGACACCGTCGCCGAGGGCGAGTAGGGGACGAAGCAGGCGACGCAGGACGAAATGCGTCATGACGATGACGCCCACCATGATCGCGAGTGTCAGCGTCAGCAGAACGTTGTGCACGGTGATCATGTGGCGGCGGAACACCCAGGCGAACACGTACGTCCCACCGTCAGGCGCGGGCACGACGTAGTAGCCGTGACCGAGGAACCGATAGACCTTGTTGGGCGCCTCGGCGGCGGAGGGCATCCAGGCGGCCGTCGCCCACGATCCGGCGGGACCGTCGTAGCGAACATGGATGTTTGCGCGCTCGGCGAGGTGCTGCGCCGCTGCGAGATTGGGACGATTTGCGGCGACTCGAGCGATGTGCTCGCGGAACAACGCCTCCGCCGCGTGGTTCATGGAAGGACTGACGATCAACACGAAAAACGCGACCACGATCCCGAGGAGGCTGATCGCCATGATCAACATGATCGCGACTAGCTTCGCGAAGATCGAGACGCGAACCTTACTCACCACTGCCTCCGATGAAGCTGTAGCCGGTGCCGCGCACCGTGCGGATGAACGCTGGCCGCTTCGCGTCGTCGCCGAGCTTCTGTCGCAATCGGCTCACCAGGACGTCGATGCTGCGGTCGTACGATTCCCAGTCCAGGCCCTTGATCGCGTCCATGATCCGATCGCGCGTCAGCACGCGGCCGCGGTTGCGCACGAGCAGTCCGAGGAGCTCGAATTCCGCCATCGTCAGAACGAGATCCTTCCCGTCGATGCGCGCCGCGCGCGCGGTCCAGTTCAACTCCAGCGCCCCAACGCGCAACACCTCGTCCTCCTCGGACGTCTTGCCGCGGCGCAGCACGGCCTGAATGCGCGCGACGAGCTCGCGCGGCTCGAAGGGCTTCGGCAGATAGTCGTCGGCGCCGAGCTCGAGACCGACGATGCGGTCCATGACGTCGCCGCGCGCGGTGAGCATGACGATCGGAACGCGGCTCGTCTCGCGGATCCTGCGGCAGACCGCGAAGCCGTCCATGTCCGGAAGCATCACGTCGAGGATCACGATGTCCGGCGGCTCGCTCTTCAAAATCCGCAGACCCGCGTCGGGATGCGCGGCCGTGCGCACGGTGAAACCGAAGCGGCCGAGGTACTCGGTCAGCAGCGCACCGAGGCGCTCGTCGTCGTCGATGATCAGCACGAGCGGATTCATGCGAGCAGTGCCTCGATCGGAGGGAGCAGCGACGCCTTGCGCGCGGGGAAGGCGCCGAAGCCGAGGCCCGCGATCAGCACCATCGCGATCGACGCGACGAGCGCGTTCACCGGAACCGCGAGCGTCCACTCCGTCCCGAGCGCCACCGCCGCCGCGCCGATTGCACCGATTGTGAGACCTGCCATCCAGCCGCCGAGTGCGAGCAGTGTAGCCTCGAAGAGGAACTGCGCGAGGATGTCATTCGGCGTCGCTCCGACGGCGATGCGCAGGCCGATCTCGCTGGTGCGCTCGCGCACGGACATCAGCATCAGCGCGAGGATGCCCGCGCCTCCGACGACGAGCGCGATTCCGGCCAGTCCTGTCGCGAGCAGCGTGAGGAAATCGGCGGTCTGCTTCTGCATCGAGAGGAACTTCGTCGTGTTCTGCACCGCGAAGTCCTCGGTTCCGTGACGCTCGCGGAGCAGCGCGGTGATGTCACCGCGTGCGGCGTCGACGTCGCGCGCGGTGACGAAGATCGTCGTGAGCCAGGTCGTGTTGAAGACGCGTCGCATCGCCGTGCGAATCGGCACGAGGATCTGGTTGTCCTCGTCTCCGCCGTCGGCCGTGGCGCCTTTCGCCTCGAGCACGCCGATGACATCGAACGGAACGCCCCGCACGCGAACTTCGGCGCCGACGGCATAGCCATCGGGAAAGAGTGCCTCCGCAGTGCGCGCGCCGAGAACGGCCACGCGCTGCAGCTCGTCGGAGTCGTCGAAGAAACGTCCCGATTGCACGCGGAAGTTGCGGATCGCGAGGAACGCCGGCGTCGTGCCGAGAACCTTCGTCATCGACGCGATCGAGCCAGCTTTCACGCGCACGTTACGCTCGACTCCGGGTGCCGCGTTTGCGACGCGGGGCAGCGTCGCGATCGCGACCGCGTCTTCCGGCATGAGTGTCGTCACGACGCCGCGGATCGTCTGGCGCGAGGCGAGCCGCTCCACCTGCGCGGGCCGAACGATCAGCAGATTCGTTCCTGTCGTCTCGATCTTGCGGATGACTTCCTGTTGCGCGCCGGTGCCGATCGCGCTGGTGAGGATGACCGCCGCTACTCCGACTGCGACGCTCGCGAGCGCGAGGGTCGCGCGCAGTCGATGCGCGAAGAGTGCGCGCAACGACATCCGGAGCGAGCGGCGGAATCTCATCGGAGCGCTTCGGCGGGATCGAGCTGCGCCGCGCGTCGCGCCGGGAAGACGCCGGCGAGCAGACCGGTGATGATCGAAACGACGACGGCGAGGAGCATCGCGCGCCACGAGAGCGTTCCGTCGAGATGCAACCGCGTGGCCGCGTATTGCGCGACACCGAGTCCGGCGGCGATGCCGGCGATGCCGCCGGCGAACATCGTCGCAGCCGTCTCGATCAGGAATTGCAGCTGGACGTCTTCCACGCGTGCACCGACCGCGCGGCGAAGGCCGATCTCCCCGACGCGTGCGTTCACCGAGGCGAGCATCAGCGTCGCGGCGACGATCGCGGCGACGAGGAGGGCGATGCCGGCGACGAGCGGAAGATAGAGTTGGAGCACTCGCTGCGTGCGCGCGACCATCTGCTGTACGAAGACCGTGCTGATGACTGTGAAGTCGTCGGGGCGGCCAGCGGGGATGTTGTGCCGTTCGCGCAATGCACGCTTCAACGCCTTCACCGCGCCATCGACGTGCGCCGGATCGTCGACGAGGAACTTCGCGGCCGCGATCGTGTCGACGTTCATCACGCGGCGCATGAGTGTCGAGAGCGGGACGACGATCTCATCGTCGCGGTCCATGCCGTGCAAGTCAGTGCCGAACGGCTCGAGCACGCCGATTACTTCGAACGGGACATTGCCGATGAGGATCTCGGAGCCAATCGGATCGTTTGCACCGAACAACTCGCGCGCGGCGGTCTCGCCGATGAGCGCGACGCGCGCGGCAGAGCGGACATCGCTCTCGTCGAACGTTTCGCCGCGCGTGACGCCGCGCTCCCACACGCGCCCGAAGCGCTCAGAAGCGCCGATCACGCGTGCTGTCGCGGTGGCGCCTTCGTGGCGCACCGAGGCGTTCGGCACCGCCTGTTGCGGATCCCAGGCGACGATCTGCGGGACTTCGCTCGCCGCGGACTCGACGTCGTCGAGCGTGAGCCGCACCGCGTCCGCACGCGCGCCGCCCATGAGCTGCGAGCCGCCGGTCATGACGAGGATCGACTGCGCGCCGAAGAGCTGCCGCACCGTCGCCATGACCTTGCGCTCCGCGGCCTCGCCGACGGAAACGACGAGCGTGAGCGCGGCCGCGCCGATGAAGCTCCCGAGCATGATGAAGCTCGTGCGGAGTTTGTAGCGGCGCAACGCGCGGATGCTGGTGGTGAAGAGACGCGCGCGTTTCATTGCAACCGTCCGTTCTCGATGCGCACGATGCGTTTTGCATGCGCGGCAATCGCGTGATCGTGCGTGACGACGACGATCGTCTTCCCATCCGCGTTCAGTTTCCCGAGGATCTCCATCACCTCGGACGCCGACTGCTGATCGAGATTGCCGGTCGGCTCGTCCGCGAGCAGGAGGTCGGGCTCGTTCACCAGCGCGCGGGCAATGGCCACGCGCTGCTGCTGGCCGCCGGAGAGCTCGGAGGGTGTGTGCTGAATGCGATCGGCGAGACCGACGGCTTCCAGCGCGCGTTTGCCGAGGCCGTCGATCTGCGCGCGATTCGAGTAGAGCAGCGGCAGCTCGACGTTCTCGAGAGCGCTCGTGCGCGGCAGGAGATGAAAGGCCTGAAAGACGAAGCCGACGCGTTCGTTGCGGAAGCGCGCCTGCTCGGTGACGCCGAGGCTCGCGACGTCTTCGCCGTTGAACGAGTAGCGGCCGGACGAGGGACGGTCGAGCAGGCCGAGGATGTTCATCAGCGTCGACTTTCCGGAGCCGGACGTACCGGTGATGGCGATGAAGTCGCCGCGCTCGATGCGCAGCGTGACGCCGGCCACGGCCTCAACGTAATCAGCACCCGGCTCGCCGCTGGGGCGAAGGTAGCGTTTGCGGATGGCTTCGAGCTCGATCATTTCGTGTCTCCAATGCGAACCGTCGTCGTCATATCGGGACGCAGCACCTTGTCCGGTGGTGTCGCGAAACGGATGACGGTGACGTAGTTGACGACGTTGTCGCGGATCTCGGCCTTCGGATAGATCGCCGCGACTTCGCCGGCGAAGTTGGTCGCGCCGTACGTGTCGACGGTGAACGACGCCGGCTGACCGATACGGATGCGGCCGATGTCGGTCTCGTCGACGTACGCCCACACTTCCAAACGCGTGAGGTCGACCAGGGTCACGAACGTCGGAGCGGCGAAGCTTGCGGCGACGGTTTCGCCTTCCTGCGTCGCCACCGAGGCGACGACGCCGTCGATCGGCGCGACGATGCGGCCGTAGCCGAGCTGCGTGGTGGCGACGTCGAGGCTCGCCCGCGCGCCCGCACGCTGCTGTTCCGCGACCGCGAACGCGCGCTCGGCGACGTCGAGATCGCTCGGCGCGAGAAGCGCGCTCGCGCGGAGCTCGCGTTTTCGCGCGAGGTCTGCACGCGCGTAATCGAGGTTCGCCTCCGCGAGTTGCAAAGCCGCGAGAGCCTCGGCACGCCGCGCGGCGAGATCGCGATCGTCGAGCTCCGCGAGGAGTTGTCCCTTCTCGACGCGATCGCCGATGCGGACGAACAAACGCCGCACGACGCCCGAGATCCGCGACCCGACCCGCACCTCGGCCCCGATCATCGGTTTGATGACGCCGGTGGCTTTCACGCCGGTGTCGACGCGACGCCGAACGGTCGTCGCGACTTTTTCCGGCGGCTTCTCCGGCGCGGCACATGCGCCGATGACGATGGCGATTCCGAGGACGATCTTCCGCATCGGGCGCCAGTGTCGTGGCGTCACGTTGCGGATGGATTTCGCGAATGTAACGAAGTGTAAGTGCGCTTACAGATACCGTTTGAACCAGTCGCGAGCGAGATTTGCGACGATCTTCAGCTTCCCCGGTTCTTCGAACAGATGGCTCGCGCGCGGAACGATCTCCAGCTTTCGCTCGCACTGCATCTGGTCGTACGCCACCTGATTGAGCTCGATCACCTGCACGTCGTCGCCGCCGACGATCAGGAGAGTCGGCGCTTTCACGTGCGGAAGCGCGTCGCCGGCGAGATCGGGACGACCTCCGCGCGACACCACCGCCGCGATGCGTTCCGGTTTCCGCGCCGCCGCGACCAGAGCCGCGCTGCCGCCGGTGCTCGCGCCGAAAAGTCCGATGTGCAGGTTCGCGGTGGCCGGTTCCGCGGCCAACCAGTCGGATGCACCCACCAGACGGTCCGCGAGCATCTCGATGTCGAACCGCAGATGCCGCGTACGGATGTCGACCGCTTCCTCCTCCTCGGTCAGCAGATCGATGAGGAGCGTGCCGAGCGCGCCGGCCTGGAGCTCGTTCGCGACGGCACGATTGCGCGAGCTGTGGCGGCTGCTTCCGCTGCCGTGCGCGAAGAGCACGACGCCGCGCGCGTTCGCGGGCAAGGTCAGATCGCCTTGCAGCGTCACGCCTGCGGCGCGAATCTGCACACTTTGCTGCTCAGGCATGCGGTGCTCCGAGGTTCGCGCGGCCGAGGAGGTTGTGCACTTCGCTGTCCGTCGTCTGAGAGAAGTCTTCGTACCACAGCCCGACGGCCTGGAACGGCTCCGGTGTGTGCAGGCAGACGATGTCGTCCGCTTCCGCGCGAAACTCCTCGCACGTCGATGGCGCCGCGACCGGAACGGCGACGACGATCTCGCGCGGCTCCATCTTGCGCAACGCGCGCACGGCTGCGCGCATGGTCGAACCGGTGGCGAGTCCGTCATCGACGATGACGACCGTCTTCCCGCGCACGTCGAGCGGAGGACGGTCGCCGCGATACGACTTCTCGCGTCGAACGAGCTCGCGTTGTTCGCGCGCGGCGACTTCTTCGATCGCCTGCCGCGGCACTGCCACGTGGCGGAGCACGTCGTCGTTCAGCACCCGCACGCCGCCGCTGGCGATCGCGCCCATCGCCAGCTCTTCGTGTCCCGGCACGCCGAGCTTGCGGACGATGAACACGTCGAGCGGCGCGTTCATCGCCTGCGCGACGTGATAGCCGACCGGCACACCGCCGCGCGGCAGAGCGAGCACGATCACGTCCTCGCGCTTTCCGTAGCGACGCGCCAGCTCCTCGCCGAGGAGCTCTCCTGCTTCGATGCGATCGCGGAATCGCATGGCGCATCCGAGCTGCAAGTCGGATTCCCGAAGGACAAGTTCTTGACGCAGCCTGTCTGACCGCATACCGTCTTTTCCTCTATTAAATCGATTGAACACGGAGGAACGGCTCAATGCTGCGTTCGACCTGGCGGTCTCCTGTCCTGTGGGTTTTCGTTCTCGTCCTCGTCGCTGTCTCTACTCCACTGTTCGCCCAGACCGTGACCGGCACGATGACCGGCAACGTCACCGACGCTTCGCAGGCGGCGCTTCCCGGCGTCACCGTTACGATCCGCAACGCCGCCACGAGTCTCGTGCGCGTGGTGGTCACGGACAACGTCGGCTTCTTCAGCGCGCCGTTTCTTCCCACGGGACGCTACAACGTGCAGGCCGAGCTCTCCGGCTTCGGCACCGTGGAGCGGCAGAACGTTCGCGTGGATCTGAACCAGACCACGGTGCAGGACTTCACGCTCACCCCCGCGGTCTCCGACACGGTCACCGTCACCGCGGACGCGCCGCGCATCAACGTCACCGACGGCGAGATCAAGCAGACGCTCCGCTCGGAAGAGATCATGACTCTTCCGCAGACGAACCAGACCAGCTTCCTCGGATTGACATCGACGCTGGCCGGCTATCAGGAGACGAACCCCGGCGGCGGCATGGACAATCCAACGCTCTCCTCCGGCTCGTCGGCGAACTTCAACGGCGCGGGCACGCGCGGCACGACGTTCCAGATCAACGGCGTGAACAACGACGACTCGTCCGAGAACCAGCACCGTCAGGGCGTGGCGCTGGCGACGATCCAGTCGATGCAGGTCCTCACGAACAGCTACAGCGCGGAATTCGGCCGCGGCTACGGCGCGGTCGTGCTGGTGCAGACGAAGTCGGGCACGAACGCGGTGGCCGGCGAGGTGTACGGCTACGCGCAGGACGGCGAGTGGAACGAGAAGAGTTACTTCGCGCGCACTTCGCCGAAGCCGGACAACTATCGCCGGCAGTACGGCGCGACGGCGGGATTCCCGATCGTCGCGGACAAGCTCTTCGGCTTCGTCAACTACGACGGAACGGAGTTCAAGGGAAACACGATCGTCAGCCGGCCGCTGATCCTTGCGTCCGACATGGCGCTGCCGCGTCTGACGCTCAACAACGACACGGTCGCGAACCGCGCGTGGCAGGACTCGATCCTCGCGCGCTTTCCGACGGGCGTTTCACCGAACGCGCCGCAGCTCTCGCCCCGCGCGTATCAGTATCCGCAGTTCGCCAACTATCCCGACCGCGACTACTCCGCGCGCATCGACTGGAACGCGAGCGCGAGCAACAACATGAACGCGCGCTATCAACGCAGCGCCCAGAAACGCGAGAACGGGGAGCTGATCGTCGGCGAGCAGACGTTGCAGGACAACAAGCAGTCGAACTTCGGCCTCACCTGGACGAACGTTCTCGGCGCGACGACGGTGCAGGAAGGGCGCTACGGCCTCGGCATCCGCAGCACCAACGTCAACATCCTCGCCGGCAACGACACGCCGGTCGTGCGCTGGGCGGCGGTCACACCTGGCCACATCCTCGGCAACGCGGGCGCTTATCCGATCAACCGCGATCAACGCGATCATCAATTCGTCTACAACATCTCGACGGCGCGCTGGGCGCGGCACACGATGAAGGCGGGAACGGACATCCGGCGCTCGGAGCTCAACGACCGCGCGTCGAACTTCAACCGTGGCTTCTGGAACTTCAGCGCGGCCTGCGGCGGCGTCACGTATCCATCCGGACTGCACGCGTTCTTCGCCGGCTGCGTCGCGACATATCAGGAGGCGTTCGGGCCGGACTATCTCGAGAACGAGCTCAATGAGATCAATCTCTATTTCGAGGACGACTGGCGGCCGTTCGACAACCTCACGTTGAATATCGGCGTCCGCCACGAGCGCGTCGACGCACCGCGCGAGGCGGAGGATCGCGTCGACTATCTGTACGACGACACCACCTACACCGATCCGCGCCTTGGATTCGCATACACGCCGAACTGGGGCGGGAATCGCGTGCTGCGCGCGATCACCGGCGGCAACGGACGTTTCTCCATCCGCGGCGGCTACGGCGTCTACCACGGCCGCGTGTTCCAGTCGATCTTCTCGCAGGGCGGTGCGAACGTTCGCTACAACCCGCCGTTCGCGCAGTTCCTGAGCATTACCGGCAGCACGAACATCTCCGATCCGACGAACGGGTTCGTGTTCGTGCCGGGCGTGCCTCCGACGCAACGCGTCGCACTCACACTGATCGATTCCGACCTGCAGATGCCGGAGACGCGGCAATGGAATCTGACGCTCGAGCGCCAGATCCTGCGCAACTCACGATTGCGGCTGAGCTACATCGGCACGCAAGGCAGGAACCTGCTGCAGTACCGCTTCGACAACCTCCCGGTGAAGCCGGACGGCACGACATGGAAGGTCGCAGCGGATTGGCGCTGCGCGGGCACCGGCGGTGCCGGTCTTGCGACGAATGCGACGTGTCCGAACGCGGTGCCGATCGCCGCGAACGAGATCAGTCTGCGCGTGCCTCGTACGAATGAGCGCCGCCCCGACTCGCGCTACACGACGAACCTCATCGTCGACAATATCTCCAAGAGCTCGTATCACGCTGGCCAGCTCGAGTTCGAGACGGGCCTGATCCGCGATTTCCAGGGCCGGATCACGTACACGTTCAGCAAGGCGATCGATTCGGGCTCCGAGGCGACGTCGTCCGGTGCGGGCGACATCAACATCTTCCCGCCCGAATACGAGCAGTACAAAACCGGTCTCTCGCGGTTCGACACGCGCCATCGCTTCACCATGACGGGCAGCTATGCATTGCCGTTCTATCGCGACCGCGAAGGATTCCTGGGCGCGGTCCTCGGCGGATGGCAGATCTCGACGGTTCTTCGCATGGCCTCGGGAACGCCCTTCACGATCATCGATACCGGCGCGGTGGACATCGACTTCGACGGCGTCGCGAATCAGCGTCCGATCGTCGTCGATCCCAAATACGCCGGCGGATGGCACGTGAACAACCCGAACAACTCGCAGCAGGAGATGCCGGCCGGCGCCTTCCGCCGCGCGGTCTTTGGCGACGACGTCAACGACCTGATCGGCCGCAACACGTATTACACGGACGGCCGCGAGCAACTCGACCTCGGATTGTCGAAGAGCATCAAGGCCATCGGGAGCACGCTGATCCTGCGCCTCGACGTCTTCAACGTCACGGACCGCGTGACGTGGGGCGTGCCGGTGAACGATTTCGCGAGCGCGAATTTCGGCCGCATCCTTTCGACGCACCCGGACTACATTCCGCGCACGTTCCAGCTAGGTCTGCGCTTCCTCTATTAATGATTTTTGGGGGCGGGCTTCGAGCCCGCCCCCGAGCGCCGCGAAATTTTTTCCATCCTGGGGGCCATTCACAGCGCAGTTGTCCGCCCCGCTCTCCCGAGATCGTCAAATGACCGTCCGCCGCCAGCACGACGTGCTCGTCGACCTCGCGCGGCGTCCATCGCTGCACGCCGGACGTCTGAGCGCCGCATTGCGCGAGATCACGGAAGCGGCTGCCGAGACACTCGCGGTCGAGCGCGTGGGCGTGTGGTTTTACACGCCCGACCGCCAGGCGATTCGCTGCAGTGAGTTGTACGAGCGCACGCCGGCGTTGCATTCGGAAGGCGGCGAGCTGACGGCGGTGCGCTATCCGGTCTACTTCAAGGCGCTCGAGAGCGAGCGCACGATCGCCGCGTTCGACGCCCGCCTCGATCCACGCACGAGCGCGTTCACAGCCTCGTACCTCGACCTGTACGGCGTCACGTCGATGCTCGACGCGCCGATCCGCCGCCTCGGACACATATCCGGCGTGGTCTGCTTCGAGCACACGGGAACGCCGCGGGCATGGTCAGCCGACGACGAGCACTTCGCGAGCTCGGTCGCGGATCTCGTCGCGATGGCCATCGACGCGAGCGATCGCCGGAATGCGCAGGAGGCGCTGCGTCACCGCGTCGAGTTCGAGAAGCTCGTCTCGGGGATGTCCACACGATTCGCGAACGCGGCCGACGACGAGATCGACGGCGCGATCCGCGACGCGCTCGGCGACATCGGCATGTTCGTCGGCGCCGAGCGCTGTCACGTGCTCATCCTCGACGACGATGGACTCGGCGGACGCATGACGCACGAGTGGAGCGCGGTCCCGGGCGATCTGCGCGCGCAACGCTACGGCGAGCTCTCGATGGCGGTGTTTCCGTGGTGGGCCGAACGGATGCAGCGCGGCGAAACGATCTCGTTCGCCTCGCTCGACGAGCTGCCGCCGCAGGCCGTGAACGAGCGTCGCATGTTCGAGCGCCAGGGCTTTCAGAGCATGGTGTCCGTGCCGATGCTGCTGAAGAAGCGTTTCATCGGCAGCCTGGGCTGCAGCTCACTCACGCACGAGATGCGGTGGACGGAAGAGACGCGGGCGCTGCTGCGCATCACGGGCGAGATGCTCGTCAGCGCGCTGGAGCGGCGGCGGTCGTACTCGGCTCTGCGCGAGAGCGAGCGTCGGCACCGGCTGCTCTTCGAGCGGAATCTCGCCGGTGTCTATCGCAACACGATCGAAGGCCGGATGCTCGAGTGCAACGACGCGATGGCGCGAATCCTCGGCTATGCGTCACGCGAAGAGTTGCTCGCGACGAACGCGTCCGAGCTCTACTTCACCTCCGCGGACCGCGAGCGATTCCTCGACGCGGTTCGTCCCGAGGGTGGAGTGCGCGGCGTGGAGGTGCGGCTCCGGCGGAAGGATGGGGCGCTGGTGTGGGTGCTCGAGAGCGCGCATCTCGTCGACGACGTGCTCGAGGGAACGATCGTCGACATCACCGACCGCAAGCTCGCCGAGACGGCGCTGCGCGACAGCGAGGGGCGCTATCGACTGATGGCCGAGAACTCGACGGACCTCATCGCGCGCACGACGCCGGATGGGATCTTCGTCTATGCGTCCGACGCGCTGCGCAACCTGCTCGGCTACGAACCGGCGGAAGTGATCGGCACGCCGATCCGCGCACTCATTCATCCCGACGATCGCCCGTTCCTTCGAGGCATCGTCCCGGACGCGGTCGGTCGCACGTTCAGCTTTCGCGCGCAGCGCAAGGACGGCTCGTTCGTCTGGTTCGAGTCGACCAGCCGCGCGCTCGTCGACGCCAGGGGAAAGATCTCGGAGATCATCTCCGTCTCGCGCGACATCAGCGAGCGTCGCCGCGCGGAAGAGCAGATCGAGTATCAGGCCTACCACGACGCGCTCACCAGCCTGCCGAACCGGCTGCTGTTCCGCGATCGATTGACGGTCGCGCTGGCGCACGCGAAGCGTCAGGACACCCCGCTCGTGGTGATGTTCCTCGATCTCGATCGCTTCAAGATCGTGAACGACACGCTCGGGCATAGTCTCGGCGACGGCATGCTGCGCGTAATCGCGGACCGTCTGCAGTCGGTGCTCCGCGAGGGCGACACGATCGCGCGCATGGGCGGCGATGAGTTCACGGTGCTGCTGAGCGATCTGAAGCACGACAGCGACGCGGCGAAGATCGCGCAGAAACTGCTCGAATCGATCGCGCAGCCGGTGCGCGTGGACGGGCACGAGCTGTACGTCACGACGAGCATCGGTATCGCGGTGTTTCCGAACGACGGCGACACGGCGGAACTGCTTCTGAAGAACGCGGACAGTGCGATGTACCGCGCGAAGGAGATCGGGCGGAACTCGTATCAGCTCTGCACGCCGGCGATGAACAGCCGCGCGGCGGAGCGGCTCTCGGTGGAGAACGCGCTGCGGCGCGCGATCGACCGGGAGGAGCTGGTGCTGTATTTCCAGCCGCTGCTGCACCTCGACACGCGCGAGATCGCGGGGATGGAAGCGCTGCTGCGCTGGAACCGTCCGGGGCACGGCGTCGTCCCGCCGGCGACGTTCATCGGCATCGCCGAGGAGACTCGCATGATCGTGCCGATCGGCGAGTGGGTGCTCCGCGAGGCTTGCCGGCAAGCGCGCGTGCATGACCTGCCGCGCGTGGCGGTGAATCTTTCGCCGCGGCAGTTCCAGCAGTCGGACCTGCGCGAGGTCGTCTCGCGCGCGCTGGAGGAGAGCGGTCTCGATCCGCGCCGGCTCGAGTTGGAGATCACGGAGAGCACGGCCATGTTCAACACCGAGCGCTCGATCGCGACGCTCGCGGAGCTGCGCGAGCTCGGCGTGCGCATCGCCCTCGACGACTTCGGCACCGGGCATTCGTCGTTGAGCTACCTCCGCCGTTTCCCGATCGACCGCGTGAAGATCGACCGCGAATTCGTCGCCGAGATCGACAAGAGCCGCAGCAACCGCGCGATCGTCTCCGCGATCGTGGCGATGGCTCACGGCCTCGACCTTGCGGTAACCGCGGAAGGCGTGGAGACGGAAGCGCAGGTGGAGTTCCTCCGCGAGCAGAAGTGCGAGGAAGTGCAAGGCTTCCTGTTCGGCCGCCCCGCGCCGATGCCGGGTTGACCGAGGTACACTTTGGGCATGGCGGAATGGCGAAAGGTCCGAAAGCTTCCTCGTAACGCCTCGGTGACTCGTCAGCAGGTGAGAGCTGCGATCCTGAAGGTGGCGCACCGACAGGCCGAGGCTGCTGCCGCTGCAGCAACGCCGAAGCGCATCAGCGCAAAGACGGTCGGAACGCGCAAGTAGTCTGATGCAGGACTCGCGTTACGAGTACTCCGTCTTCGTGAACTGTCCGTTCGACGCGGAGTATCGCCCTCTCTTTCGCGCGATTGTCTTTGCCATTCACGACTGCGGCTTTGCGGCGCGGTCGGCAATGGAAGTCACGGACGCCAGTCAGGTGCGGATCGAGAAGATCAGTGGAATCATCGCCTCATCAAAGTTCGGTCTTCATGACATCTCGCGAACGGAGCTCGATTCATCGACTGGCCTGCCCAGATTCAACATGCCGTTGGAGCTTGGCCTCTTCCTCGGCGCAAAGCGGTTCGGTGTCGCGAAACAGAAGGCGAAAAGCTGCCTCATTCTCGACGTGGAGCGGTACCGATATCAGAAGTTCATTTCCGACATCGCTGGTCAGGACATTTCGGCGCACGATGGAAAGCCGACGGAGGCGATCCGGCACGTGCGCGATTGGTTGAGCGATGCAGCCGGAAAGTCGGCGAGACTGCCTGGCGGCGCAATGCTCGCGGGGCGATATGAAGCGTTCGCGAAGCAGCTCGCGGACACGTGCGTGGAGCTGGGCCTGGTGCCTGGAGATCTGACGTTCAACGACTACGTCATTCAGGTGGAAGAATGGCTGACCTTGAATCCGCCGCGCCCCACCTGAATCCCGCCACAATCCTTCCTTCATAAAGCGCGATCCCCGTCACTGTTTTTGCCGAACCCGGCTTTACACTGCACGGCGTCATGAAAAGAAGCGTCGCTGTGTTGCTGGTTCTTCTTGCGTCGTTCTCCGTCTTTGCCGCGAACGGGTTGCGCGTCATCAGTGCCGGTCCGGTGGGGGAGACGGCGACGCTCGCCGAGGCGAACGAGATCCGGGTCGTCTTCTCCGAGCCGATGGTCGTCCTCGGCAAGATTCCGGATCCGGTCTCGGCGCCGTTCTTCAAGATCGCGCCGGCGATCAAAGGAAAGTTCCGCTGGTCCGGCACGACGACGCTCATCTTCACGCCCGACAAGCAACTTCCTTTCGCGACGCAGTACACCGTCACCGTCGACAAGTCCGCCAAATCGGTCCTCGGCAAGACACTCGATCAACCGTACGAGTGGACGTTCTCCACGCCGACGATCCGCTTGCGCAGCACGGACTGGTATCGCAAGAAAAGCGGCGCGATCGTGATCGGGCTCCGCTTCAACCAGCCCATCGATTCGCAGATCCTCGTTCAACATCTGAAGCTCCGCACCGTTGCGCACACCATCACGTTGCCCGAGGAGCCGAAAGGCGAGCCGGCGTTCGAGGCGAAGAAAGCGAAGGCGCTCGCCGCCTCGCAGTCGGACGGTCAGCCCGTGCTGTCGTTTCTCGCCACCGACTGGGACAAGCAGCGCTTCAAGCCCGGCAACGATCTCGTGGTCCTCGAGACGAAGCCGGGCCTCATCCCCGACACGAACATCGAGCTGCTCATCGACGACCAGCTCGCGCAGTCGCCGCGCCATGTGCGCACCGGTACGCCGCAGACGTTCACCATCGAGCTCGGCCCCACGCTCTTCGTCAACGGAATGGACTGCGTCGCCGAGTGCGATCCCGAGATGCGCAACGGCATCAACTTCCGCTCCGGGCCCGGGCTGATGTTCGCCAACGTACGCGCGCACGTCACCGTCACCGACATCACCGATCCGAAGAACGAAAAAGCATTGAAGGCGAAGGCGGTCGAGCGCGAGTACGACTATCCGTCGTGGAACTACAGCGTCGACGAGCTCGGATTCACGCTGCAGCCCGGCCGCCGTTATCGCGTGCGCGTCGGACCTGAAGTCGCGGCGACCGACGATCAGAAGCTCGGCTATCCATTCATTGCCGTTGTCGAGAACTGGAACAAGTCCGCCTTCGTGAGCTTCGGTTCCGGCCACGGCGTGTGGGAGGCGACCGGCGGGCCAGTCCTCCCGTTCCACGCGCGCAACTTCAAGAGCGTGCGGCAGTGGCTCGCGCCGCTGAGCGTCGAGAAGTTGATGCCGACGATGCTGCAACTACGCGACAGCGGCTTCAACGTCGCCCCCGACGTGAAGCCCACCACGCGCAAGCTCACCCTCGGCATCAACAAGACCTCCGCCCTCGGCTTCGACCTCACCCCCGCGATCGGCGAGGACAACCGTGGCATCGCCTGGGTCGCCGTCGAGCCGGGCGATCCGATGACGAAGTCGAAGATCTACGACCCGAGCATCGTCTCGACGCTCGTCCAGTCGACGAACCTCGGCATCAGCGTGAAGGACAGTCCGCAGAACGCTCTGATCCTGGTGACGCGTCTCGAGGACGCGAAGCCCGTCGCAGGCGCGAACGTCTCCATCCGCGACGATCAGAACAAGATCGTCTGGAGCGGGACCACCGACGCGAACGGCATCGCCATCGCGCCGAACACCGATCTCCGCCGCGACGATAAGGACGAAACCGAGTGGGACGACGACTGGTCCGCGATGAACGGCCTCCACTTCATCGTCGTCGCGGAGAAGGACGGCGACGTCGCCTACATCGGCAGCGACTGGAACGAAGGTCTCTCGCCGTGGGAGTTCGACACCAACTTCGATCTCGCCGAGGCCGATCCGCAGTTCCGCGGAACGATCTTCGCCGATCGCGGCGTCTACAAGCTCGGCGAGGAAGTGCATTTCAAAGTGATCGCGCGCGCGGACACGCCGAACGGCATGCAACTCCTGCCCACAGGCACGAAGGTCGACATCACCCTGCGCGACAGCCAGGCGAAAGAGCTCGACACGCGCACGATCGAATTGAACGCATGGTCCAGCGCGGAGTGGACGTTCAAGGTTCCGTCCGAAGCGCCGCTCGGCACGTACAACATCGTCGCGAAGACCGCGAATCATCGCGGCACGCTTTACGGCGACATCCTCGTCGCCGCGTACCGCCGTCCCGACTTCCGCGTCGACGTGACTCTCGACTCCGACAACACCGTCTCGGGCACGAAGCTACGCGGTCGCGTCAACGGCCGCTATCTCTTCGGCGCGCCGATGGACGGCGCCACGGCCAACTACACCTATTCGAAGATCGAGCTGGTCGACGTACCGCAGAAAATCACCGACCGCTGGCAGGAAGACCGTTACGCATTCCTCGGCCGCGACTGGGAGATGGGCTCGCCGTCGTGGGCGATCATCGAACAGAAGGAAGGCGAGCTCGATCCGAAAGGAATCCTCGACCTTTCGCTCGACACGCAGAAGGACGCCGGCGCGCCGTACGAGTACAAGCTCGAAGGCGTCGTCACCGACGTCACGCGCCAGGAGATCGCCGGACGCGCGTCATTCCGCGTCGATCCGATGCCGTTCTATGTCGGCGTGAAAAGGCCGCCGTTCTTTGCTGATACCGACAAAGGCGTCGACACCGACATCGTCGCCGCGGGCCTCGACGGACTCGCCGTCGAGGGCGCGGAGGTGAAGGTCTCGCTCAAGCGCTTGCAGTGGACCAGCGTTCGTCAGTCCGAGGGCGAAGGCTTCTACAACTGGACCAGCGAGCGGAAGGAAATCGACGCTGGCGAGTGGACCATCACGACGAAGGCCGAGCCTGCGCCGCTGCACATTCCGCTCACCGAGGGCGGCGAGTATCTGCTCGTTGCCACAGCGGGCGACAAGGAAGGTCGTTCGACGACGACGCGCATCTGGTTCTACGCCGTCGGCGGCGGGTACACCGCGTGGGAACGCTACGATCACAATCGCATCGATCTCATTCCGGAGAAGAAGAGCTACAAGCCTGGCGACACCGCGCGCATCATGATCAAGTCGCCGTGGGAGAGCGCCACCGCGCTGCTCACCACCGAGCGCGAAGGCGTGCGCACGTGGAAGCAGTTCGAGCTCACCTCGACGCAGCAGACCATCACCGTTCCGATCACCGAGAAAGAGATCCCCAACTTCTTTGTTTCGGTGATGCTCGTGAAAGGGCGCACGCAGCAGGACCCGGGCAAGGACGGCAGCGACCCCGGCAAGCCCGCCTTCCGCCTCGGCTACGTCGAGCTGAAGGTCGCCGATGAATCGAAGCGCCTCAACGTCGACGTGAAAGCGAATCGCGACGAGTTCCGTCCCGCGACGAAGGCGAAGATCGACGTGACGGTGAAGGACGCGGCGGGCAAGCCGTCGCAGTCCGAGGTGACGCTTTGGGCCGTCGACTACGGCGTGCTCTCGCTCACCGGTTACCAGACGCCGGACGTGCTCGAGCACATCTACCTCGACAAGGCCCTGCAGGTTCTCAACGAAGACTCGCGCCAGCGCATCGTCAGCCGCCGCGTGCTCACGCCCAAGGGCGCGACCGATGGCGGCGGCGGCGGACGCGACTCCGGCCCGGGCACGATCCGCAAGGACTTCCGCGTGCTCGCGTTCTGGCTCGGCTCCGTCGTCACCGACGCGAAAGGCCGCGCGACGCGCGAGATCACGCTCCCGGAATCGCTGACCACCTATCGCATCATGGCCGTCGCGGGCGACAAGCAGTCGCGCTTCGGCTGGGACAACGCCGAGATCCGCGTCAACAAACCGCTGATGCTCACGCCCGCGTGGCCGCGCTTCCTCGCCGTCGGCGACAAGGCGCACTTCGGCGGAGTCGTGCACAACCAGAGCAAGTCGGCCGGGAAAGCAAACGTGTCGATCGAGTCGCTCGATCCGAGCGTGCTGTCATTCAGCAACACGAAGCAGACGATTCAAGTGCAACCCGGCTCCGCGACCGAGGTGCGCTTCGACGCCGAGGCGAAATCGATTGGCGTCGCGCGCGTCCGGATGCGCGTGCAGATGGGCCGCGAGAATGACGCCTTCGAAGACGTGATCCCGGTGCGCGTGCTGGTGTCGCCGGAGACGGTCGCCGCGTACGGAGAAGCGAAGCCGCGCGCCGAGGAGCGCATCGAGATTCCCGCGGACGTCGTGCCCAACTTCGGCGGACTGCGCGTCGACCTCTCGTCGACGATGATGGTCGGCCTCGCGGAAGGCGCGCAGTACCTCGTCGAGTATCCATACGGCTGCGCGGAGCAACGCTCCTCGCGCGCCCTCGGACTCATGCTCACCGCCGATCTCGGCGAGGCATTCAACCTCCCGGGCATCGATCCGGCCAGCGCGAAGCAGACCGTTCAGACCACGCTCAACGAGCTGCAGAAGTTCCAGTGCGGCGACGGCGGCTTTGCGTTCTGGCCGGGCGACTGCTACGCCACGTCACCCTACTTGACGAGCTACGTGCTGCACGTCTTCCAGCGTGCGAAGAAGCTGAACTACTCCGTCGATCAGTCGATGCTCGACCGCGCGTACGTCTACCTCGAGTCGCGTCTGGCGGAGACGCCGCCGACGAATGAAGGGTGGCGTCCCGCGTACAACGCGTGGCAGGCGTTCGCGATCAAGGTGCTCGCCGAAGGCGGGCGCAACGCGGACAGCCACCTCGAGCGCGTGTACGGCTATCGCGATCGCATGCCGGTGTTCGCACTCGCGTATCTGCTTGACGCGCTGCAGGCGAAAGGCGAGACCGGTCCGCGCGTGACGGATCTGCGCCGCCGCATCGGCAACTCGGTTCTGCCCGAGGGCGGGAACGCGTTCGTCAACGAGCTCAATGATCCGTATCTCCTGTGGTTCTGGAACTCGAACGTGCGCTCGACCGCGATCACGATGGGTACTTTGGTTCGCGGCGGTCAGGACGAAGAAATCGTGAAGCGCATGGTGCGCTGGATGATGAAGGTGCGGAAGCACGGACGCTGGGGCAACACGCAGGAGAACGCGTGGGCGCTGGAGTCGTTCGTCGACTACTACCGCAAGTACGAGAACGAAGTGCCGGACTTCGTCGCGACGGTTGCTCTCGGGACGGAGACGTTGAGCACGACGCCATTCAAGGGACGCTCGACCGAGGCGAAGACGCAGCAGTTCACGATGCCGCAGTTGCTCGCGAAGGGCCCGGCGGGACAGCAGCTTCCTGTCGTCTTCACCCGCGAGGGGACGGGCACGCTGTTCTACATGATGCGGTTGCGGTACGCGTCGAACGTCATGCGTCTGAGCGCGCTCGATCGCGGATTCAAGGTCGAGCGCTGGTACTCGCTGCAGAACAGCGAAGACGGTGCAACCTCGTTCCAGGCCGGCGATCTCATTGAGGTCACGTTACGCGTCACGAATACGAAGGAGCGCCGCTACGTCGCAGTGAGCGATCCGATCCCCGCGGGCACGGAGCCGGTGGAGGCGTGGTTCGCGACGACCGCATCCGCGCTCGTCGAAACGCAGAATGCGTCGATCAGCAGCGGCTGGTCGTGGTGGGAGCGCGGCGGCTGGGATCACACCGAACGCCACGACGACCGCGTGAATGTCTTCGCCACGCGCCTCGGCGAGGGCGAGCACGTGTTCGTCTACCTCGTGCGCGCAACCACGGCCGGCACGTTCGTCGCCGCGCCGACGTTCGTCGAGGAGATGTACGAGCCCGAAGTCTTCGGCCGCACCGACACCACGATCGTGGAGATCAAGAAATGAAGATGGGGGGCCGGCGCCTCGCCGGCCGTCTCGCCGTCGCATTCGGGGGCGCGATCGTGCTGTTCGCCCTCTGGGCCCGCTTCGGCTCCATCGATCCCGCTCTGCTCGATCGCACGCGACACGACTCCATCATCGTCACCGACCGCCACGGCGAAGTTCTCTACGAGTCGCTCGCGCAATCCGGCGCGCGCGCGGAATGGCTGACCGCGGCCAAGCTCCCGCCGCACATCGTCGCAGCGACGCTGGCCGCCGAGGATCGGCGGTTCACGCTGCATCCGGGAGTCGATCCGATCGCAATCACGCGCGCGATGGTGCACAACGTCAAAGCCATGCGCGTCGTCGAGGGCGGCTCGACGATCACGCAGCAGGTCGCGAAGCTGTTGCTGCAGTCGAAGAGCCGGTCGATGAAAGAGAAGGCACGCGAAGCGTTGCTCGCGGCGCGTCTCGAACAGCGCTACACGAAGAACGAGATCCTCGCGCTCTACTTGAACCTCGCGCCGTACGGCAATCGCATTCACGGCGTCGCGCGAGCGAGCCACGCGTATTTCGGCTGCGCGCCGTCCCAGCTCACGCCCGCGCAAGCGGCATTCCTCGCGTCGCTGCCGCAGCGTCCGAGCGCGTTCAATCCGCTGCGCGATCCGCAGGCCGCGCGTGCGCGGCAGCAGCGCATCCTCGCGCGGATGAAACTTCCCGCCGAGGAGTTGCAGCGCGCGCAGCGGGAACAGTTGCGGTTCACGCCGAGCCCGCAACCGGTGCTGGCAATGCACTTCGTCGAGCGCTTCGGCAAAAAATCAGGACGCACCACGCTCGACGCGCGTCTCCAGCGCACGATCCTCGGCATCATCTCTGCGCAGCGTGCAGGTCTCCTCGAGCACGGCGCGCACAGCGTGGCGGTCGCGGTGCTCGACAACGCGACCGGCGAATGGCTCGCGTGGGAAGGCTCGGGCGATTACTTCGGCGAAGAGTTCGGCGGCGCGATCGACGGGGTGATCACGCTGCGCCAGCCCGGCTCGACGCTGAAGCCGTTCACGTACGCGCTCGCGTTCGAGAGCGGCCGCTCGCCCGCGACCGTGCTCGCGGACGTGCCGTCGCACTTTCCCACCGGCGAAGACGGCGTCGTCTACACGCCGCATAATTACGACAGCCGTTATCGCGGGCCGCTTCGCGTGCGCGCGGCGCTCGCGGGATCGGAGAACGTTCCGGCCGTCGCGATGCTGCACCAGGTCGGCACGGAGTCGTATCTGCGGCTCCTTCGCAATGCCGGTTTCACCGGACTCGATCACACCGCGAGCTACTACGGCCTCGGCCTCACGTTAGGCAACGCGGAAGTGACGCTCGAACAGTTGATCGAGGCCTACGCGATGTTCGCGAGAGGCGGCAAACCGATCGGCAGCCGTCAGCAGCTTGTCTCCCCACGCACGGCGTTCTGGATCACCGACATCCTCAGCGATTCCGACGCGCGCGAATACGCGTTCGGCTCCGGCGGCAGTCTCGACTTCCCGTTCCCGGTCGCGGTGAAGACCGGCACGTCGCAGGCGTATCGCGACAACTGGACGATCGGCTACACGCGCGACGTCACCGTGGGCGTGTGGGTCGGCAACTTCGATCGCGAGCCGTTGCGCGGCTCGAGCGGCGTCACCGGCGCCGCGCCGATCTTCAACGCGGTGATGCTCGCCGCCGTGAAGCACGTGCGCGGCTCGTTGCCGATCGGCGACGCCACCCCGATCGTCGCGCCGCCGCGGGATGTCGAAGAGGTCGAGATCTGCGCGCTGTCCGGCGCGCGTCCGTCGACGTATTGCCCCGCGATTCAGAAGGAGTGGGTTGCGACCGATGTACCCGCGCGGTTCTGTTCGTGGCATCACGACGGCACGATCGACTGGCCCGCGGAGTACCGTACGTGGGCGAAAGCGACACAAGCCGCGCCGCCGACGCCATCGACGCGACACGCCAGTATCTTCCGCATCGCCAACCCGCCCGACGGCGCAACGTACCTCATCGACCCAACGCTCCGCATGCAATATCAGACGCTGCGCCTCCGTGCCGAAGCGGCATCGCGCGTGTCATGGCGAGTGGATGATCGCCCGGTCGCAACCTCGGAATGGTCGCTCGTGCCGGGAGAGCACACGATCACGGCGATCGACGATCGCGGGCGGCGGGATTCGGTGAGGATTGTCGTGAAATAGGACAAATAGGACGGATAGGACGAATAGGACTCATAGGTCCTATCCGTCCTATGTGTCCTATAGGTCCTATAACTGCCTCTTCGCCAACACACTGAACCGATCCCGCACCGCGCACGTACGCGCCTCCCAGCGAGAAACCGTCCACTCCTCCGCGAACTGCGCGTCGCGCTCGAACGCACGCGCGAGCTCCTCGGCCACGCCGCGGTCGTAGATCGCGACGCTGATCTCGTCGTTGATGCGGAACGAGCGCGGATCGAAGTTCGTCGAGCCGAGGGTGCACCACTCGCGGTCGATGATCAGCACTTTCTGATGCAGACCCGCGCGCGTGTACTCGTAGATCGTCGCGCCCGCGGCGAGCAGCGGGCCGTAATAGAAATGACTGGCGTGCTGCACGATCGGGAAGTCGCTCGTGCCCGACGTCGGCAACATCAGCCGCACCTTCACGCCGCGCTGCGCGGCCTCAGTGTAGAGACGCACCGCGTGGCGATCGGGGATGAAGTACGGGTTCTGCAGGATGATCTCGCGCTGTGCCGCGGCGATGGCGAGGTAGTACAGCCGCTGCACCGCGCTCGACGTCTCCGGCGGCGCGGCCCAGGCGACGTGCATCGCGATCGTTCCCGCCGTCGCGAGGTGCGGAAAGTACTCGAGCCCGGCCAGTGCATGCCGCGTCACCTTCGTCCAGTTCTCGAGAAACGCCGCCTGTAGCTCGCGCACGACCGGTCCTTCGAAGCGCGCGGCCGTGTCTCGCCAGCCTTCCTTGCGGCCGCCCCAGTTGTTCGCGATGCCATGTCCGAACGTGAACCCGACCCGGCCGTCGATGACGGCGATCTTCCGGTGATCGCGGTTGTTGTAAAAGCCGATCTCGCGGAGCCGCGCGCGGTGGTAGACGCGGAAGTCGACGCCGCTTTCGCGCAGCGTCGCCCACACCGCGGGTGAGGTCGTCTTCGCGCCGCGATGATCGACGAGCACGCGCAGCTCGATGCCGCGCCGCGCGGCCGCGGTCAGCGCCTCGACGACGCGATCGGAGACGAAGCCGTCTTCCCACAGGAACGTCTCCAGATGCACGTGATGCGTCGCGCGCTCGATCTCGTCGAACAGCTCGTCGAAGAAGGCGCTGTCCTGCACGACGCGTACGGCGTTTCCTTCGATGACGCTGCCCCACGTCAGCGCGGCGATGGAGTGCATCAGCGATTGCACGTCGCCGGGCGGGATGTCGAAGTGAACCGTGCGCCGCCGCGTCCTCGACCAGAGAACGAGCGCGAAAACGGCCGCGACGGCGAGGGCGAGCGCAAGTACGAGCTCCAAGCAGAGCCGTTGCAGTGCAAGACGTGGCCCCGGCACGGGACGAGCATTCTTCGGAGGCAGGAGGAACTCGTGGCCGCACGCGCAATGTGGAAAGGCGTAGTGCACGTCGGCACGCTCACCGTGCCCGTGAAACTCTATTCGGCGGTGCAGGATCACTCCGTGCGTTTCCGCCTGCTGCACAAGACCGACAAACAGCCCGTCAAACAACAGCTCGTCAGCTCCGACTCGGGGGAAGTGATCGAGTACGCGGGAGTCCGCAAGGCGTTTCCGATCACGCGCGGACGCCTGGTGTTGCTGGAGAAGGAAGAGCTCGAGGAGCTCGAGCCGGAAGAGTCGCGCGACATCGAGATCACGCGCTTCGTGAACATCGGCGACATCGACCATCGCTGGTACGAGCGCGCCTACTACCTCGGACCCGACAACAGCACCAAGCAGTACTTCGCCGTCGCGGCCGCGCTCGAGAAGAAGAAGAAAGAAGGCGTCGCGCGCTGGGTCATGCGCGACAAATCGTACGTCGGCTCGCTGCGCGTGGAAGACGGCTATCTGATGCTGATCACGCTCCGCCACGCCGACGAAATCATCGCCGCCGACGCGCTTCAGATGCCTGAGGGACGCGCGCTGCAGAAGCGGGAGATCGAGATGGCCGAACAGCTCATCGAAGCCTTGCACGCCGAGTTCGATCCGACGCAGTTCAGCGACGAGTATCGCGACCGCGTGATGGAGCTGATCGAGACGAAGGCGGCCGGGAAGAAGCCGAAGGTCGTGAAGTTCCGGCCGAAGCAGAAGGAAACCGACAACGTCACCGACGCGCTGGCGGCGAGTCTCGCCAGCATGAAGAAGAAGGCAGGCAGCCGTGGCTGAAGAAGCAGAAGAACTCGAACAACCGAGCGGCGTTCGCTCGTTCTGGACCGGCTCGATCACGTTCGGTCTCGTCACCATTCCGGTCGCGCTCTACTCGGCCACGCGCCCGCGCGGCATCGCCTTGAAGATGATCGGCCCCGATGAAGCGCCCGTGCAGCGGCGCTACGTCTGCCCGAAGGACGAGAAGGTCCTCGACGCCGACGACATCATTCGCGGCTACGAGATCGAGAAAGGGAAGTTCGTCGTCGTCAGCGACGACGAGCTCGAAGCCATCGAGCCGCGCAAGTCGCGCGAGATCGACCTGAAGGTCTTCGTCGACGTCGACCAGATCGATCCGATCTACTTCGAGCGCGCGTATTTCCTCATCCCCGCGGGCGGCACGAACAAGGCCTATCGCCTCCTGGCCGAGGTGATGGAGAAGAAAAAGCAGGCCGGCATCGCGACGTTCGTCATGCGTGCGAAGGAGTACCTGGTCGCGATCCTCGCGGACAACGGCATCCTCCGCGCGGAGACGTTGCGCTTCGCGGACGAGATCCGCAAACCGGAGGACGTCGGTCTGCCGAAAGTCGCGAAGGCGACGCCCGCCGACGTGAAGAAGTTCGAGACCCAGATCGCAAAGCACGCGAAGAAAGTGAACTTCCACGACTTCCTCGACGACTACGCCGAACGGCTGGAGAAGCTCGTCGCCGCGAAGGAGCGGAAGAAAGAGGACATCGTCCAGGCGCCCGAGGAGCCGCCGGAAGCCGAGGAGGGCGGGGGCGAGGTGGTGGACCTGCTCGAGGTGCTCAGCCGGAGTCTGGGAGGAAAGACGGGAGCACAGAAACGGCGCCCGCCGCGTAAGGCCGCTGCGCGCAAGACGAAAACGAAAAAGCGCGCGTAATCGCTTTTCACCCCTTCCGCCAACTCTCGATCATCCACCGCGAAAGCGAGATCGGCGAAGAGAGCATCCGGTCATCGAGCTCCTCGCGCGAGAACCAGCGCGCCTCGGCGAGCTCGTTCTCGTCGATCGTGATCGCGTCGTTCTCCACTTCGATCGTGAAGCCGATCATCAGCGACGCCGGCAGCGGCCACGGTTGCGAGCCGAAGTAGCGCAGCTCGCGCGCGACGAGTCCCGTCTCCTCGAACAGCTCGCGGCGCACGGCGTCCTCGAGTGACTCGCCGGGCTCGACGAAACCCGCCAGCGTCGACCAGAACTTCGTCGCACGTCCCTTGTGCTGTGCGAGCAGGAGCCGGTCGCGATGCGTGACCATCATCATCACCGCCGGATCGGTGCGCGGATAGACCTCCGTCTCGCACGACGTGCAGAAGCGCACGTGTCCGCCCTGCCGCACCTCCAACACGTGGCCGCACGTGGAGCAAAAGCGTGTGCGGCGAGTCCACTCGAGCATTCCTTTCGCGAACGACAGCAGGAGCACGTGCTCCGCGCAGAGCGCCGCCGCTGCCGCGCGAAAGTCCAGCATCGTCTCCGTCTGTGCCTCGGCGAGAAACAGAGGTGCTCCGTCGAGACGCCCGAGGAAGATCGCGCCGTCGATCTCGATCGTGGCGAGACAATCGCCCGCGATGCCGAAGCGATCGCCGTCGACGACGACGGAAAGCGCGTTCTCGCGGGGAGGGGAGGCGCGCTCGTGCGCGCTGCGATCGAACATGCGGCGCAGAGTGTAGCCCGCCGGTCATGGGACAGACACACGCGCGAGCTGCGCGTTTGACCTCCGTCCATCTCATGGACGATAATCGTCCACGTTGTGAACGATCGTGCATACGTCGGTCGTCTTGCCGCGCAAGTCATTGAGCGAGCAGCAGATGTGTCTCCGGTCGTGGTGCTCATGGGGGCTCGCCAGACGGGCAAGAGCACACTCGTGCGGTCGGAGTCGTTTCTTTCTGACCACCGATACCTCACCCTCGACGACCTGGATATCGCCGACCGGGCGGCCCGAAATCCCGACGAGCTGCTCCGCTCCGCACCGCGGCTGGTCCTCGATGAAATCCAGCGGGATCCCACACTCATCCACGCGATCAAGAGGGCCGTCGATGAGGACCGCGTGCGCATGCCCGGCCGGTTTGTCCTCACCGGTTCCGCGAACCTTCTGTTGATGCAGCGGGTCTCGGAGACGCTCGCCGGCCGTGCCACCTACCTCACGCTTTGGCCGATGACGAGAGGCGAGAAGCTCGGCCTCCGCCGCGCGGGGCTGTGGGGCGAGCTTCTCCACGCGAGCAGCAGCGAATGGCCCGAGCTGGTGAAGGCCGGGCGATCCCCTGCCGTGGACTGGAAGAGCGAGGCGCTCGCAGGCGGATATCCAACGCCGGCGCTGGCCCTGCATTCGCAGGAGCAACGGACGATCTGGTTCGATGGTTTTGTGCGGACCTACCTCGAGCGCGACTTGCAGGAGCTCGCCGCCATCGACAACCTTCTCGATTTCCGCAGGCTCATGAAAGCTGCGGCTCTGCGCGTTGGTGGACTTCTGAACCAGGCAGAGCTCGGGCGAGACACCGCGATTCCACGCCCGACCGTGCATCGCTACCTGAACCTGCTGGAGACGTCGTTTCAGGTCGTCCGGCTGCAGCCCTACTCCGTGAATCGGACGAAACGTTTGATCAAGAGCGCGCGGCTCTTCTGGAGCGACACTGCGTTGGCCATGCACCTCGGCGGCGATCTCGCAGCGCGCGGCAGTCATCTCGAGAACATCGTTCTGACGGACCTCCTGGCTTGGCGCGACTCGCAGATTCCGCGGCCGGAAGTCCTCTACTGGCGCACCACGACGGATCTGGAAGTCGACTTCGTCGTCGAACACGAGGACAAGCTGCTGGCCATCGAAGTGAAAGCGACGACGAAGCCCGTCCGCGCTGACGTCCGCTCGCTCGTCGCTTTCCGCGACGAGTACGGATCGCGGGTCCATGGTGCGTTGCTGCTCCACGGCGGGCAGGAGACTGAATGGCTCGCGGATGGAGTGCTCGCCGTCCCCTGGCACCAGGTCATTTGAATGTCCCGCATCACACCGAGTGCGACGCCGTACTCCACGCTCGGAACACCTCGTCAATCTTATTGCGCACCGCGGCGCGGGCGAAGCCCGCGCCAGAGCTCTTCACCGCATTCCGAGCACTTCGAGTCGTTACTCGTGATCTGAAAGACGACGATGGCTTCGCCGGGCAGGGGCGAATTATCTAACCTATCGCCGCGCGGCGACCGCGCGGGATCCCCGCGTGCCGCTCGCCGGCTCCTCCGTCGCGCCCCAGCGCGCGACGTAGCCGCGTGCATCGACGTGGATGTATGGGCCGTGCGCGGCGTTCGCGTGGTACACGCCCGCGCCGCCTTTGAGCCAGCTCCATTCGTCCGACTCGTCGATCTTCTCCGCGACGCGCAGCAGGAAGCGAGCGTCCGCGGTGTCGATGCGGCCGTCGCGGTTCACGTCGTCCATCTTCCCGTCGCGGTTCTGGTCGATGTAGATGTCCATCGCGTCGCCGTAGAGGTGGCGCGAGTAGCTGGTCTCGTTGCCGATTTTCGAGTTGTAGTACGGCGTGCGGTAGCCGGACATGATCGTGAACTTGTCGAACCGCAGGCCGTGCATCGTCTCCAGCTCGTGCTGCAGGATCTCCAGCTTCACCAGCGCGTCCGTGCGCACGATCAGGTACTTCGTCGAGCCGTCGAGCTTGCACTGGAAATCGCGCATCCGGTAGCGGTTCGAGACCCAGAGGTCGTCGTTGACGTCGCTGAGGCGGATGAAGCCCTTCGGGCGCTCGTACTGCGCGAGACCCTTCAGCGGCACCGCGTTGTACTCGCCGACGCGGTAGCCGTCGAGCGTTCCGTTTTGCATCGATTGATACGGCACCACCGTCACCAGCGTGAGCGTGACCTCGCGGCCGCCCATGCGCACCTTCGCGTAACCCGCGGCGTCGCCGCCGTCCGAATACGCGACGATCACGCCGTTGCGGACGCGCACGTCGAAACCTTTCGGCGCGGCGATGACGTTCTCAGCAGCGAGCGTCGCGATCTGCAGCGTGTTCTCCGTCCGCGGCACCACCGGCACGAACACGCGATCGACGTACGAGGGCAGCGCATTCAACTGGATGCGGGTGCCGTCATTCGTTGAGGCGTGCAGGGCGGGCGCGAGCGTGAGGGCGGTCAGCAGCAGTACGGCGATTCTCGTCAGCGAGGAATTGGTCATCGGTTTGAATTTTTCCTGGATTGGATTTGAACGCGTCGTAAAACAGGCTCGTGACTCGGCGCAATTTCGCATAAAGTGAATTGGAATAGGAGCGGAATTTGATCAAGCCCATCATTGGAATCGGATCGGACATCCAGAGCCCGCAAGGCGAGCGCGAGCGCGCTTTCGCGTATCTGACTTACGTGGAAGCCGTGCGACACGCGGGCGGCATTCCGGTCCTCGTCCCGCCGCAGCCCGAGAATGCCGATCTGCTCATGAAGGAGCTGGACGGGTTCCTTCTCGCCGGCGGCGACGACTGCGATCCTTCGGTCTACGGCGAACAACGCCATCCCACCGTCGAGACCATGGACTCGCGCCGGCAGTCGAACGATCTCGCGCTCGCGGAAGCGGCGCGCAAGCACCAGGTCCCGACGCTCGGCATCTGCCTCGGAGTGCAGGTGATGAACGTCGCAGCCGGCGGAACGCTGATCCAGGACATCGACACGCAGCACGAGACCGAGATCCGTCACGCGAGCGAGCCCGAAGACCGCGGCCGCCACGACGTGATCATCGAGCAGGGGACGCACCTCGCGAGCGTGCTCCCCGCGAGCGAGTTGAACGTGAACTCGTCGCATCACCAGGCGATTCGCAAGGTCGGCGAGGGACTGCGCGTCACGGCGCTCGCGCCGGACGGCATCGTCGAAGGACTCGAGGACCCGCGCCATCCTTTCTACCTCGGCGTGCAGTGGCATCCCGAGGACATGAGCGGCGAGGAGAGCGCGTCGACCTTGTTTGCGGCGTTCATCGAGGCCGCGCGGAAGCATGCGGCGAAGAAACGAGAGGCCACGGAATTGTCACCCGTCGGTGCGAAGCCATCGGAATAGGGTTTCCGGAGGTGTCGTTTCGAGCCGCGGAGGCCTTCTTTTGACTCGACGAATCATCCTTGCCGCAGCGCTGGCGCTCGCGATCGCTCCACAGACGTTCGCCGGAACGTGGCTGAAAACCGTCGCCGCGGCGCAGAAAGCCGCGAAGGAGAAGAACCAGCTCATCCTCGTCGACATGTACGCGGAGTGGTGCGGCTGGTGCCATCGCTTCGAGCGCGAAGTCTTCCCGTCCGAAGTCTTTCAGAAAGCGAGCGATGACCTCATCCTGTTGCGCCTCGATACCGAGGACCAGGGCGAGGGGTCGGAGATGCAGCGGAAGTATCAGGTGACGTCGCTCCCGACGTTCGTCCTGCTCACGCCGGACCTCTCGCTGGCCGGCTCCATCCGCGGCTACGCGCCGCCCACGCAGTTCGTGCAGATGCTCAACGAAGCCCGCACGAAGCACGAGGCCTTCGAGAAGCGCGTGAAGAACGAGGCCTCGATGGGGAAGGACTACCCGGGACGCCTCGAGCTCGCGAAGGAGTTCGTCACCCGCAACGCGTACGACAAGAGCGAAGCGCGCCTGAAGAAGCTGACCACGGAGAAAGGTGTTCCGGGCTCGATCCGCGACGAGGCGTTCTATCAGCTCGCGTTCGTGTACGCGCTGCAGAACAAGTTCGCCGACGGTCTGAAGACCATCAAGGCGCTGACGGCCGTGAGCAACCGCGGCGATTCCGTGGAACGCGCGAAGCTGCTCGCCGGGCAGATCTACGTCGCGCAGGGCAACCTCCTCGGCGCGGTCAACGAGCTGCGCGCCTTCAAGAAGAGCTATCCGAACTCTCCGCACGTCCACACAGTCGATGCGGTGCTGCCGGACATCGAGCGGCGCCTCGCAGGTAAGTCGAATTGAGCTCAGTTGATTTGAGAACATCCGCTTCGGTCTTTGCCCTCCTCCTTCTAACCGCCACTCCCTCCTTCGCCCAGCTTGGCTTCGGCGATGC
>Ga0209382_10000849_pt1 | contig 49645 bp, 45 predicted proteins | sample SoiMetdeltSBSDD5_FD_187599 | JGI IMG/M metagenome (GOLD analysis project Ga0209382, IMG submission 187599) | Bulk soil microbial communities from a Populus tree surrounding site in Tennessee, USA - Soil MetaG P. deltoides SBSDD5 (SPAdes) (version 2) | ecosystem: Environmental > Terrestrial >...
TTTTCCCCAAAGCTCGCGAGCGGCGGCCAGCATGAGGTGAGCCCCGCATGAATCCTCCGGGTCCGGACGCCATCGATCTCAGAATGATGGAGCGATGCATCGCACTGTCCCGGGAGGCGGTGAGCGAGGGCGAATATCCGTTCGCCTGCGTGATTGCGGAGAACGGCCGGGTGGTGGTGGAAACCACCAACCGGGTCGCGCGCGACTGCGACGTCACCCGGCATGCCGAGTTGATGGCGGTGTCGGAGGCGCAGCGCAAGCTTGGTCGCACCAAGCTTACGGGCTGCACGCTCTACACCACCGTCGAGCCCTGCCCGATGTGCTCGTTCCCGATCCGGGAGGCCCGCATCAGCCGAGTGGTCTACGCCATCCGCTCGCCGCTGATGGGCGGGTCATCGCGCTGGGACGTGCTTGGCGATTCGGTGCTCTCGGCCCAGATGCCGGAGGCCTTTAGCGAGGCGCCGGAGGTGATCGCCGGTGTCCTGCGGCGGGAGGCCGAGCAAGTATGGTGGCGGATGAACCCGTTGGTCTGGGGGGTCATTCGCCTGCGCGGCGTCTTCGGCGGGCGGGATTCCGGCGAGCGCAGGCCGGCAGGCGCGCTCAAGCCGGCGCACGGGTTGGAGTCGGGCCACGAGCGTTGAAGGCGGCCGGGCGTCTTCAGGCGGCCCGCCAGGGCCGCTGACGCGACCGGTGAACGGCCTCGTCGGCGCATTTTGCCACATGCACCTCGCGGTTGATGACCTGCAGGTTGGGCAGGCCCCAGAAACTCAGGAGCGCCGGCCACGGCATCTCGCGCATCTCGCCCCATATCCGGAACAGCGGGATGCGGTGGTCGACTTCGGCGGTCTTCCATAGCCGCCCGCCGGTCGCCGCACAGCGCCGGTTCTGCAGTCGTTTGAGCACCGTCGCGTGGTCGCTCGGCGCGGTCCAGAACCGCCACGCGGTCACGCACGCGCTGTGCCAGCCCGCGTTCCGGTTCGGCCCCCTATCCCACAGGTCGACGTGCCAGCCGAAGCGGTAGACCGGCTGGCCGCACACGCAGCAATGGCCGGGACCGCGCGCGAAGGCTTTTTCTCGATACGGCGCCGGCGGCGTTCGGAAGCTCGCCGGCAATTCGCCGCTGCCGTCGGTTGCCAGCCGCCACTTCCATCGGGCGGGCGCGCCGCTGCGGAATGCCAGCGCGCGCGCCAGCCTGTCGGCGCGAAGCGGATGAGCGCGCCAGTAGCCATCGACGGCGAGCCGCGGCATCGGTGGGATGAAACGCCGCGCCAGCGCGTGCATCATGACGGTGGCGGGAAAGATCGCCGGCAACGCGTTCTCAAGGCGAGCACGCGCCTGCCGGTTCCGCAGCTCGCGCCATTCGGACATCTTCATAGGGGGCGCCGGGGTAGCAGGGCGCCGACGTTGCCACGCAGAAGTAAACTTTCCCTCGCCGGAGCAGGCGTCCTATATCGGGATTGTGAGCCGAGAAACGCTCGGGGCCGCGGGGCTCGCCCTTGAGGGATTTGTGAAACGGGCCGGCAAAACAGCCGCAAAATTGGAGCTGCGCGATGAGCCTCTCGAACTCAATCGGCCCGGTGCTCTGGAACGTCGACGAGCGAGGGGTCGCGACCGTGATCTTCAATCGGGCCGCGGTCAACAACGCCTACGATGACCATTTGATCCAAGGCCTGCTCGAGGCGTTGCATGCGCTTGCGGACGCCAAGCGGTTGCGCGCGGTCGTCCTCAAGGGCCACGGCCGGCACTTCCAGGCCGGCGCCGACCTGAAATGGATCGACGCCGTCAGGCAGCAGTCGGCGCAAGAGAATGTGCGCGTGTCCCGTGCGACCGCCGAAGCGGTGCAACGCCTCAATCGAGTGCCCGTGCCGACGATCGCGTTGATACAGGGCGCATGCTTCGGTGGTGGCACCGGCATCGTGGCGGCATGCGATATCGCCGTCGCGGCCGACGATGCGATGTTCTCCATCGCGGAAGTGCGTTGGGGGCTGACGGCCGCGATCATCATCCCGCAGCTCAACGACGCCATCGGGGCACGCCAGTTGCGCCGCTACGCGCTGACCGGCGAGCGCTTCGACGCCCAGCAGGCGTTGCGCATCGGCCTCGTGCATGAGGTGGTCCCGCAGCGCGAGCTCGAGGGCGCATGCGGGCGCATCGTCAATCTAGTGCTCGCCAATGCTCCGCAGGCGATCGCCGAGACCAAGGCGCTCACACTGCGAGCAGCGTGGGAACGCGCCGACAGCGCCTTCGGCGAACTGATCCAAAGCCACGCCGCCAAGCGGCAATCGGCCGAGGCGGCGGAAGGGCTGGCATCGTTTGCCGAGAAGCGTGCGGCGCGCTGGACGTGAGCCAGTGATCGTAACGCCAAATCCGGACCGGACGACGGTTCGCGTCGGCGCCAGGATCGTATTCGGGCTTGCGATACTGGCCGTCCTGGCGGTGGCGATCACCAGCAGGCCAACCAAGCGCCTGAACGATTTCGACCAGTCCTTCTACCTGACGATCGCGTTCGACCTGCTTCATCATCAGGTCTTCAGCAACGGCATCTTTGATGACACCGACAGCACGGTGCGGCCGCCCCCGCCCGGCATGTTCTTCGGCCCGGTCTACCCTGTGCTGGTCGCCGCCATGATAAAGGCCGATCCACGGTTCGCACGCGCGGTCGAGTGCGCGGTCGAGGCCAATCACGGCAAGCGCGGCGGCGAACCGTGCGACATCTACGCACGGCCGGTTCATCTGCTGCACGCCTTGTTGCTGGCGATTGGGGTGCTTGCCATCGGGTTCACGGCGGAGCTGATCTTCGGGCGCCTCCTCATGTTCTATTTGGCGGGCGCGCTGGCGACCGTCGCGCTGCTGCCGGAGGCGGATCTGTTCTCCTACATCATGACCGAGAGCGCGACGTTCGCCTTTTACGGTCTCACGGCGGCCGCCATGGTGTGGGGCCTGAAGACCGGACGCGGCATCGCCTGGCTGATTGCCGGATTGTTTCTCGGCCTGCTGGTGCTGACGCGGCCGTCCTTCGTGGTGCTGGGGCCGGTGATCGTGATCCTGGCCGTGCTCGCCGGTCCGGTCGCCGGCGCCGACCGCCGGTCGCTGGCGACCGTCGTCTTCGGGTTTTGCCTGGGTTTCGCGATTGTCGTTCTGCCGTGGACAGCGCGCAACGCGGGGTCGGTCGGCAAATGGGGATTGACCGAGGAGTACGGCGCGCTGTCGGTGATCGAACGGTTCGCCTTCAATCGAATGACGGCGCGGGAGTTCGTGCTGGCGTTTCCCTACTGCGTTCCCGGGATCGGCGCCTGGTTGGTCGAGCGTCTGGCAGGTCCCGACGCGGTGAGCCGCTTCGATTGGCGCGATCCGAAGGGCTTCTTCGGCGAGGGCCGGGCGCGCCGGCTGGCTCTGGTCGCCCAGCACGGGCGGCTCGACCCCGTCATCGGCGCGCTGGCGCGCGAGGAGTTGCGGACCCACTGGTGGCGTTACCTGCTGACGACCCTGCCGCTCGCCTGGTGCGGACTTTGGATCGGAGGCCTATTCGGCCTCGTCCTTATTCCGCTGTTTGTCTGGGCCGGCGTGCGGGCGGCGCGCCGTAGGCAAGGATTGTTCCTGCTCTACGCCATCCCGCCGCTGGCCATGGTCGGCTTGCATGCTGCCGTTGCGAACCACTACAGCCGTTACAATCTTATTCTGATCGGCCCGGCCTCGGTCGGCGCCGCCTGGATCATCTCGGGGCTCGCCACCCGCGCGCTCACGCGGAACGCCACTCGATCCGTTGGGAAGCCGGCGCGCAATGCTGCACAGGACTGAACCGCAAACCCTGCTCTGTCCGGCATGCGTGCGGCCCACGGTGCAGCGGTTTCTCTATCGCAAGAACGGGTGCGACATCTTGCAATGCCAGGAGTGCGGGATCGGCCGGGCTGAGACCAGCGGGTTCGATCCGGCCTCCTACTATACGGATGGGTACTTCTCGGGCGCGCATGCGGACGGGTATGCGGACTACCGCGGAGCCGAACCGGTGCTGCGCCGCGAGTTTGTGCGGGCGGTGGATTTCCTGCGCCGGTACCGGGACGGCGGCAAGCTGCTGGAGCTCGGCTGCGCCTATGGCTTTTTCCTGCTCGAGGCCCAGCGCCACTTCGATGTCGCGGGAATCGAGCTTTCCGAGGACGCGGTGGCCCATGCACGGGGTGCCGGCCTCAACGTCCTGCATGGCGTTGCCGAGCAACGGCTGCTCGACCAGTTGGGCCGGCTCGACGCGATCGTGCTGTTGGACGTGATCGAGCATCTGCCCGATCCCCACGGCACCCTCGCGCTGTGTGCGCGGCAGCTCAACCCGGGGGGTGTGATCATGCTCACCACCGGCGATTTCGGCTCGGGCGTTGCCCGTCTGACAGGCGAGAGGTGGCGGCTGATGACGCCGCCGCAGCATCTGTGGTTCTTCACCCAGAAGAGCATCAGGCGGTTGGCGGCCTCGCTTGGCCTCGAGGTTGCGGCCTGCGATCACCCCTGGAAGGTCGTGCCGCTATCGCTGATCGTGTTTCAATGCCAACGGATACTTGGGCTCTCGCCAGCCCGAGAACCGAAAGGCAGCAGTATCGGCATCCCGGTCAACCTGTTCGACGCCATGCGCGTCGTCTTGCGAAAGCCGACGAATGAGTGACCGCCTCTCGCTGACGCAGATCGCCTTGCTTTCCGCCTACGCGGCCGGGATGGCGGGCGGCCAGGTTTTGTTCAAGGTCGCGGCGTTGCGCTTTGCCGGCGGCGCGCCGCTCGGCGACCGCGTTCTGGCGTTGCTGCAAAACTGGGCTTTCCTGCTGGCCTTGGCGCTCTATCTCGGCCTGGCCGTGCTCTGGATATGGATCCTGAGCTTCACCCCCTTGTCGCGCGCCTATCCGTTCGTGGCGCTGGCGTTTGCCGTCACGCCCTTGCTCGCCAGCCTTCTGTTCGCCGAGCCGATGACGCTCCGGCTGGCGATCGGCATCGCGGTGATTTTGTGCGGCCTGATCCTGGTGACCGGATGACGACCGCCCTCGTCCCCCCGCATGAAGCGTGGGTGGTGTTCGCGGCCTACAACGAGGCGCGAGTGATTGCTGACGTGGTCGCGGACGTGCGGCACGCCGGGCATCCGGCCGTCGTGGTCGACGACGGTTCGACCGACGGCACCGGCGCCGCGGCGCGCGAGGCCGGTGCCACGGTGCTCGAACATCCGATCAATCTCGGGCAGGGGGCGGCGCTGCAGACGGCGCTCGAATATGCGGTTTCGGCCGGCGCGGAATTCATCGTCACGTTCGACGCCGACGGTCAGCACCGGGCTCGCGACATTCCACGGCTGATGGAGGCGCTGCTGCGGGGCGGCGCGGATTTCGCGCTCGGCAGTCGCTTTCTCGGCGATACCCTCAACATGCCATCTGCGCGACGGCGGCTATTGCAGGCGGCGACGTGGTTCACCCGTGCGACCACGGGTTTGCGCATCACCGACTCGCACAATGGGCTGCGCGCGATGACCCGCCGCGGAGCCCTTGCCATCCGGCTCAAGCAGAATCGCATGGCACACGCTTCCGAGATCCTGCATCAGATTGCCGCCAGCGGGCTCAAATACGTGGAGGCACCGGTCACCATCGAGTACAGCACTTATTCGCTCGCCAAGGGCCAGCAGCTCGGCGACTCTTTGAGCATCGTCCTTGATCTGTTCGCGCGCCGGCTGCACCGATGATCGCCCAGCTGATCCTGACCGGCCTGTTGCTGGCCGCCCTGTTTTACGCCTGGATCGAGTATCCACGTTCCCCGGCGGTCGGACTGCTGACGGTGCTCGCCGCCTGGGCGGGCCTGTTCTTCGTCTGGTTTCCGGAACAGGCGACGCGCATCGCCGCCTGGGTGGGCATCGGCCGTGGCGTCGACCTCGTGATCTATGTCTGGATCGGAATCAGCCTGATCGTGCTGCTGAACCTGCATTTGAAGATTCGCGCCCAGATGGAGCTGATCACCGTGCTGGCGCGCAAGATCGCAATTGCCGGCGCCCGCGAGGGGCAGGGTCCGCCGTTCGCGGTGGCGCCCACGCTGACGCCTGGTGACGATTCCGAAAAGCCGAGATCGGTTCCCTGAAGAGCTCCGGCGGAGCCCGATCCGATGGGCTTTGATCCGGTCGCGCTCCTGGTATCGACGTCCGCAGCGGCGCGTCCCGGGGTGGAACCAGTCGGACCTCCAGTTCGTTTTCGCAGGCGAAAGGATACTCATGCGAACCGAACGGATGACCGGGCCGATTGCGGCCGCACTGCTGCTTGCGCTCAGCGCCGCGACGACTTTGGCGCAGCCGGCTTCGCAGGGGCAAACCCCACCAGGCACGGACGCGGGACCGCAGCGGCCGGACCCGACCGCGATTCCGGAGAAGATCGGACCGCCGATCGAGTCCAAGAAGCCAAGCGCGCCGGAGGAGCAAACCGGCCGGGGCAATGTCGGCCCTCAGCCGCCGCACAACCGAGGCCTCGATCTGAGAGAGCCGGAGCCCGATTCGAATGCCCTGAGCGAGCCTCCTGCATCGCGGCCGCAATCGCAGTAAGCTTTGCGCGGCACGGCAGGCGCCGTGACGGAGGGCGGCATGCAGGATCATATCTACAAGGTCATCGAGCTCGTCGGTTCATCGGAGAAGAGCATCGAGGACGCAATGCAGAGCGCCATCGCGCGCGCATCTTCCACCCTCAAGAACCTGCGCTGGTGCGAAATCGTGCAGACGCGCGGCCACATCGAGGACGGCAAGATCAAGCATTATCAGGTGGTGATGAAGGTCGGCTTCACGCTTGAGTAATTATAGGGCGGTGACAGCCTTCGGGGGCATTGCTTGGCTTCCGCCGTCAATCTGTGGCTCTCCCAGGAGTCCTGCGGACCGATGGATGCGTGGGTCAACCCTCGCAATCCCCGTCGCGATTGCTCACACCCGCGCGCGTCGGGAGCGTGAACCACCTTACGGCCGCATCCCGAACGTTCGCCGCCCGGGCGTGCGCAACGGTTCCGCCAGCGCCGCGAACTCGCACAGCAGCGGCCGGGTGTCGCGCGGGTCGATGATCTCCTCGACCTCGAACGCCTGCGCGGTCCGAAGCGGAGAGCGCAGCGCATTGAGCCGGTCCTCGATTTCGGCCAGCTTGGCGTTCGGGTCGGCCGCCGCGTCGAGCTCGGCCCGGTAGGCCGCCTCGATGCCGCCTTCCAGCGGCAGCGACCCCCACCAGGCCGATGGCCAGGCGTAGCGCAGCGCCAGACGGCCCGCCGGCACATGTGCAGCGCCGGCGACACCGAACACGTTGCGCACGATGATCGTGCACCACGGTACGCTCGACTGATTGATCGCCGCCATCGCGCGCACGCCGTGACGGATGGTCGCCGCCCGTTCGGCGTCGAGCCCGATCGCGAACCCCGGACAGTCGCAGAGATAGACGACCGGCAGATGGAAGGTCTCGGCAAGGTCGACGAAACGCACCACCTTGGCGCACACCTGCGCGGTCCACGAGGCGGCCTGGTGAAACGAATCCCCTGCCATGACGGCAATCGGCAGGCCGCCGAGCCGCGCCAGGCCGGTTATGAGGCCGCGGCCGAAATGACGCCCGATCTCGAAGAACGAGCTTTGGTCCACGACCGCTTCCACGATCGGACGCATCTTGTAGGGCCGGGAGCGGTCGCGCGGAACCGCGGTAGCGAGCATGGGCTCGCGACGGTCAGACCGATCGTTGACCGGCGAGCGCGCGGGCAGCTCGAACACCGATGCCGGCAGATAGGACAGAAACGCACGCGCTGCCGCGAACGCGTCCTGTTCGCTCTCGACCGCGTCGTCGACCGCGCCGGCCGCGCACTGGATCTCCCAGCCGCCCAGCGCCTGCTTGCCGAGGTCGGCCTTCTCGCCCACGCGCGCCACGACCGGCGGGCCGGCGACGAACACCGCCGAGGTTGCCTTCACAATCACAGAATAGTGGCTCGCGGTCAGCAGTGCCGCGCCGAGCCCGGCCACCGAGCCGAGGCCGAGCGCGACCACCGGCACGGTTGCGAGATTATCGGCCATCAGCTGGTACCAATCCTGTGCCGGGCCGATGCCGCCCGGCAGATTGGCGCGCCCGGTAGTCTCGATGGTCCTGACCGATCCGCCCCCGCCGGACCCCTCGATCAGCCGCACGATCGGCAGATGCAGCTCGTTGGCCATCCGCTCGGCGTGCACCGCCTTGGCACCGATGGTCGCGTCGGCGGAGCCGCCGCGCACGGTGAAGTCGTCGGCGGTGACCACCACCGGGCGGCCGGCCATGCGGGCGCGTCCCATGACGCGATTGGACGGCGTGAAACTGCCAAGATTGCCGGCGGCATCATACTGCGCGCGCCCGGCGATCGTCCCGACCTCGTGAAAGGAGCCCGCGTCGATCAGCGCCGCGATGCGCTCGCGCACCGTGAGCCGGCCGCCGGCGCGCTGGCGCGCGACCTTGTCGGGGCCGCCGAGGGCGTGCGCCGCCTGCTCGCGCGCGCGTAGCTCGTCCAGCTCGGGCTGCCAGCCGGAGGACGGATCGGTGGGAGAGGACGACATCTCGCGCGCTGCTCCAAGGACACGGCGGAGCAGGACTTTATTGGAGACGGCGCCACGGGGCCACAGCCGCGAGCGCCCGCGAGATTGCGCAACGGGCGCTGATCGGCGGCGGGCGCGCCCTCGTGGGCGTCGGCATCGAAGGGCGGTGCTGCGCTTTGCGCGCGCTTACATTCCCCCTATAGTCCGCGCCGTTTTTCCCAACGGGGGCGGGGCTTGCGCGCCGACCTCTGCAATCGCGCAGACGAAGCGATGCGATGGAGCGCATGCCACAACGTGCCGTGAACAAGGTGGTGCTGGCCTATTCGGGCGGGCTCGACACCTCGATCATCTTGAAATGGCTGCAGACGACTTATCGCTGCGAGGTCGTCACCTTCACGGCCGATCTCGGCCAGGGCGAGGAGCTTGGGCCCGCGCGCGAGAAGGCACGGCTGCTCGGCATCCGCGACGAGAATATCTTCATCGAGGACCTGCGCGAAGAGTTCGTGCGCGACTACGTCTTTCCGATGTTCCGCGCCAACGCGCTGTACGAGGGGCAGTACCTGCTCGGCACCTCGATCGCGCGACCGTTGATCGCCAAGCGGCAGATCGAGATCGCCGACAAGACCGGCGCCGATGCGGTCGCCCACGGCGCCACCGGCAAGGGCAACGATCAGGTGCGCTTCGAGCTCACCTATTACGCGCTCAAGCCCGACGTCACCGTGGTCGCGCCGTGGCGCGAGTGGGACCTCACGTCGCGCAGCAAGCTGATCGAGTTCGCCGAGCTGCACCAGATTCCGATCGCCAAGGACAAGCGCGGCGAGGCGCCGTTCTCGGTCGACGCCAACCTGCTGCACACCTCCTCCGAGGGCAAGGTGCTGGAAGATCCGGCCGCCGAGGTCCCGGATTACGTGTACTCGCGCACCGGCGAGCCTGAGGCCGCCCCCGACAAGCCGCAATACATCACGGTCGATTTCACGCGCGGCGACGCGACCGCGGTCGACGGCAGGACGATGTCGCCGGCGGCGCTGCTGACACATCTGAACGCGCTCGGCCACAGCCACGGCATCGGCCGGCTCGATCTGGTGGAGAACCGCTTCGTCGGCATGAAGTCGCGCGGCATGTACGAGACGCCGGGCGGCACCATCCTGCTCGCCGCTCACCGCGGTATCGAGTCGATCACGCTTGACCGCGGTGCCGCGCACCTCAAGGACGAGCTGATGCCGCGTTACGCCGAGCTGATCTACAACGGCTTCTGGTTCTCACCGGAACGCGAGATGCTGCAGGCCGCGATCGACAGATCGCAGGAGCTGGTCGCCGGGCGGGTGCGGCTCAAGCTCTACAAGGGCGGCGTGCACGTGGTCGGACGCGAGAGCCGGTACTCGCTCTACGACCAGGAGCTCGTCACTTTCGAGGAGGGCGCGGTCGCCTACGACCACCGCGACGCCGAGGGCTTCATCAAGCTCAACGCGCTGCGGCTGCGCACGCTCGGGCAGCGCCGACGTCGGCTGGAGCAGCCCCGCAAGCCCGAATAGCCGGGTCGCCACCCGCAATCTCAAGCAAATCTCAAGGACATATCGAGCCCCCCTGCAAGCTTGCAGCCGGGGCTTGCGGGCATATGGGGCCACGCCTCCGCCGCCGCCATGCAGGGCGGAGGAGCGATGCGAAGCAAGGGAGAAAGCCATGTGTCAGCCCAAGATCATGCGCCCCGCCGCGGCCGCCGTGCTTGCGCTCACCCTTCTCACCGCCGGCAGCGCCTCGGCAGGCGCCGACGTGCTGCAGCGCGGTGAAATGACCGGTTCGGCGCCCGCGCCTTATCGGCCCTGCACCGAGGCCGTCGCGCTGACGCTGCAATCCGACTTTGCGGCGTTCATGCAGCCTGACTGTCCGGATGCCGCGAGGATCGAGGCGCTGCGCCAGCTCTGGCGGCTGTTGCCGCCGTCCGAGCTGCCTGAGAGCGCCGCGTTCTAGCTAGCTTAAGCCAATATCGATTCCGGGTACCCGAGGGCCCGCCTCCTCCCGGGCCCGGGCTGGGCCGGCGTGCGGTCAATAGTGCGCCGGCCCGGCCGCATTCCTTCCAAGCGGAAGGGGGAGGTTGGCGAAAACGCCGCCCTGCCGCGACCGGTTCGCTCCAATTGTCGGTGCTCGGTCGCCTCGGCGCCCCATACGGTCATCCTCGTCGCCGTACGTGATGTGGACCGATCACCGTCGCCTCGCAAACGCTTCCCGGCTCCCCTACATTAGGCTTCGGCCGGAATTCGGGAGCGTCCCGGGAGGCAACCTCATGCTCTGGTCCATCGATATCGGCAGCATTGCCGGTACCAAGGTTCGCATCCACATCACCTTCATCCTGTTCCTCGTCTATATCTGGGGCGCGAACTACGTGACCGGCGGCTCCGATGCCGCCTGGACCGGCACCATCTTCATGCTGCTGCTGTTCCTGTGCGTGCTGCTGCATGAGTTCGGCCACGTGTTTGCGGCGCGCGCGTTCGGCATCAATACGCCGGACGTAACATTGTTGCCGATCGGTGGGGTGGCACGGCTTGAGCGCATCCCGGAGGAGCCCGGTCAGGAATTCGTGATCGCCATCGCCGGACCGCTGGTGAACGTCGCGATCGCGCTGGTGTTGATCGGTTTCGCGGGCGCGGAGGTCAGCGGCCGCAGTCTCGCCGCGGTCGACCGCGGCAGCGTCTCGATGGTCGACCGGCTCGCTTCGGTAAACCTGTTCCTTGCCGCCTTCAACATGATCCCGGCTTTTCCGATGGACGGCGGGCGTATCCTGCGCTCGCTGCTCGCGATCCGTCTGAGTTTCACACGCGCCACCGAGATCGCCGCGACCATCGGGCAATGGTTTGCCTTCGTGCTCGGCTTCATTGGCCTGTTCGGCAACCCGATCCTGATCTTCATCGCGATCTTCGTCTATCTCGCCGCGGCCTCGGAGGCGCAGCTTGCCGCGGTGCGGGCGATGTCGCGCGGCGTGCCGGTTGGCGCCGCGATGATCACCCAGTTCGCCACGCTCCCCGTCGAGGCGCCGATCGGAGATGCGGTGGAGTTGCTGTTGCGGACGAGCCAAACTGAATTCCCGGTGGTCGATGCCGCCGGCAGGCTGGTCGGCCTGCTCGGCCGCAACGACATGATCAAGGCGTTGAAGGCGCAAGGGCCGGAGGCGCGCGTCGCCGACGTCATGATCACCGAGGTGCCGACGATTCCCGCTCGCGGGCGGCTCGACGAGGCATTTCGGTTGCTGCAGGAGAAGTCCGCGCCCGCGGTCGGTGTGGTCGATGGCTCCGGGCGGCTGGCCGGCCTCGTGACTTCGGAAACGATCGGCGAGATGTTGATGGTGCGCGAGGCGCTGCCGGAGGACACGCGCTTCGGACCGTGGCGTCGCATGGCCGGCGCCTGAAACGCGCGGGGGGAGAAGGGGCTTGAGCATGCGCCGGATCTGGCTCGGCGTCGCGGCGGGCGCTTTCGCGCTGGCGGCGTTGGTTGCCTTCACGCTCTACAACTACTCCCGGCCTACCACGCTGAAGCTGGCCGTCGGTCCACCCAAGGGCGAAGACGCGCGCCTCATGGGCGCGATTGCCGCCCAGCTCGGACGCGATCGCGCCGCCGTGCGGCTGCGCATCATCGACAAAGCGGATGCGGCGGAAGCGGCCGCCGCACTCGATCGCGGCGAGGTCGACCTCGCGGTGGTGCGTCGCGACGTGGCCATGTCGGCGACCGGGCAGGTGGTGGTCGCCCTGCGCACCAGCATGGTCGCGATCCTGCCGCTGTCGGTCACGAAGGCGCGCAAGATCGGTGACCTTGCCGGCCTGCGGGTGGGCGTGGTCGGGCGCGAGCGGGAGAACGTCCGCGTGCTGGAGGCCATCCTGCGACACTATGGCGTCGACCTGGACGGCGTGCGCGTCATCCCGATCGAGCCAGACGATATCGACGCGGCGGTGCGCGAGCGCAAGGCCGATGTCTTGTTCGTCGCAGCCCCTGTGGAAAGCAAGGAAATGAACGACGCCGTCACCGCGATCTGGCACGACGGCGGCGCGCCGACGTTCGTCCCGGTCAGCGAGGCCGAGGCGTTGGAACAGCGCCTAACCGTCTACGAGTCGGGTGAGATCGTGGCGGGTTCGTTCGGCGGCAACCCGCCGCAGCCGCCCAAGAGCGTCACCACCGTCGGTTTCTCGCACTACATCGTCGCCAGCAACCGGCTGAGCGAGCAAACCGCCGGCGAGCTCGCCAAGCTGCTGCTGGGAATGCGTTTCAGCATTGCGACGGCGTTCCCAAGCGCCAACCGCATCAAGGCGCCCGATACCGACAAGGATTCGCCGATATCGGTGCATCCTGGCGCCGCGGCCTATTTCGATGGCGAGCAAAAGACGTTCCTCGAGCGTTACAGCGACTTCGTCTATCTCGGCGTCATGTTCGCGTCGATTCTGGCCTCGGCGGCGGCGGCGCTCGGGACCTATGGCCGGCTCACCGACCGCGCCGACGATCATCGCAACCTGGTGCGCAGCGCGCTCGACCTGATGTCGCGGGCACGCGGCGCCGAGAGTATCGCGCTACTGGAAGAGTTGCAGCGCGAGAACGACGCGTTGCTCACCGGCACGCTGGAGCGGTTCGCGGCCGGCATGCTCGACGACGCGTCGATGCGGGCGCTTGGGTTGGCAATCGACCAGGCGCGCCGGACAATCGCTGATCGGCGCCGGGCCTTGTCGGCGGGCTGAGGCGCGCTAGGCCGCGGCGCGCTCGGCGGTGCGCTCGCGTTCGTGGGTCGAGTAGAACCCGGCGTTCTGCTCGCCACGCAGCGCCTCGCGGGTGAACTGGATCAGGTGGTGGGCGACGAAGCCCATGCCGAACGCCGCGTCGATCTGGCCGCGCCTGATGGCGTAGCCGACCGCGCGCCAGAACTCGCGCCGGTAATCCGACTTGACACCCACACGCCACGCCAGCCGGAAGCCCAAGACCGAGGCCTGGCGCAGGTTGTCCCAGTTGAGCTTGCCGCGCGCCGGCGTCGGCATCCGGTTGACGTAGGTGACGTTGACTTGGTGCCTGAAGCGCGCGAACAGGTTCTTCGGCTCGTAGGCGTGCGCGATGCAGCGGCGCCAGGAGCTGACCACCTCGTCATAGGGGCGCAGGAACCGCACGTTGGATTCGAGCGCGGGGTCGTCGCTGATGCGGTTGTCGCGCGCCAGGCGATCCCACAGCGGGGTCTTCGGCAGCGCCTGCAGCAGGTTGATGGTCAGGATCGGAATCTGCGAAGCCTCGATGAAGCTCAAGAGCGCGTCGGCCGAGTTGTCGGTGTCGGTGTCGAGCCCGAGGATGATGCCGGAGGTGATCTCCATGCCGTAGTTGTTGATGGTACCGATCGCCTCCATCATCGGCAGCGCGGCGTTGTGTTCCTTGCGCATGCCCTTGAGCGCATCCATCTCCGGCGTCTCGATGCCGACGAAGATGGTGCCGAAGGAGGCCTCGCGCATGAGCGCCAGGATGTCGGTCTGCTTGGCGATGTTGAGCGTCGCCTCGCAGGCGAACGAGAGCGGATAGCCGTTCTTCTTCTGCCAGGCCACGAGGTGCGGCAGCATCTCCTTGGCGGCTTTCTTGTTGCCGATGAAATTGTCGTCGACGAAATAGATCGTCTGCGGCCGCGGTTTCTGCGCCATCATGGCGTCGAGCTCGGTGCAGATCTGCTCGGGCGTTTTCAGCCGCGGCACCCGGCCGTAGAGCGCCGGGATGTCGCAGAACTCGCAGCGGTACGGGCAGCCCGAGGAGAACTGCAGCGAGCCGATCAGGTAGCGGCCGAGCGGGATCTTGCCGTAGGCCGGCACCGGAAAATCGCAGAGCGCGAGGCGCTCCTTGGTCTCGAACCGGGTCTGCGCGGAGGGCGGCGTCACGTCCGCATCGAGCAGCGAGATCAGCGCATCGGTCGCATCGCCCATCTCGCCGATATGGAGATAGTCGATGTCCGGATACATTTCCGGCGCGCCCGAGACCGACGGGCCGCCGAGCACCACCACCTTGCGGGCCGCCTTGGCGCGGCGGTTGATGTCGCGGATTTGCGGCGCCTGCACGTGCATCCCGGACACCATGACGACGTCGGCCCATTCGAAGTCGGCGTCGGTCGCGCGCACCATGTTCTCGTCGACGAAACGCACCTGCCAGCTTTCCGGCATGTAGGCTGCGATCAGCAACAGCCCCTGCGGCGGCATGAATGCGCTGACGTTGTACAGCAGCGGGAAGGCGTGGGCGAAGGTGCCGAAGGCCGGCGTGTAGTGCGGGAACACGCACAGCACATTGCGGCGGTTGCGAACGGAGACCGTACTGCGCACGGGGCACCTTTCGGGCGCTACTTCAGGCACCCTTCTACGACAAATGCGGCTGCCGCAACAGGGTTGCGGAAGGCCCGAACGATCGATCCGCCCGGCCATGCCGCACATGCAAGATTCCGGTGCCGATGGTCGTCAACGACCGCCATCGGCGTCCGCGTGTCGTGAGCTGCGTGTTTCGACCGCTCCGCGTCGTCCGGCACAGAGGCTCGCGCTCGGCCGTTCCAACCTGCGCATCAAGGGCGGGGTACAGCCCTGCCTTCGGAGTGCGATGCAGCTCGGCATCCTGCGCGCGTGCCGCCGGATTGCGGCGTACGCGCCAAATCACTATATCCGGTGTCGAGTCGGTGCCCGGTCGAGCCGGGCACCTCGTGTTTTCATCGGCATCGCTATGCATCTCCGCAACGTCGCCATCATTGCCCATGTCGACCATGGCAAGACCACGCTGGTCGACCGGCTGCTGCAGCAGTCCGGCGCGTTCCGGGAGAACCAGCGCGTGGCCGAGCGCGCGATGGATTCCAATGCGCTCGAGCGCGAGCGCGGCATCACGATTCTGTCCAAGGTCACGTCGATCTTGTGGGGCGAGACCCGCATCAACATCGTGGACACGCCGGGGCATGCCGATTTCGGCGGCGAGGTGGAACGCATCCTCAATATGGTGGACGGCGTGATCGTGCTGGTCGATGCCGCCGAGGGACCGCTGCCGCAGACCAAGTTCGTGGTTTCCAAGGCGCTGAAGGTCGGGCTGCATCCGATCGTCGCCATCAACAAGGTCGACCGGCCGGACGCGCGGCCGCACCAGGTCGTCGACGAAGTGTTCGACCTGTTCGCGGCGCTCGACGCCTCGGAGGCGCAGCTCGATTTCCCGATCCTTTACGGCTCCGCCAGGCAGGGCTGGATGGCGGCGAGCGCGGATGGACCCAAGGAGTCGATGCGCCCGCTGTTCGAGCTGGTGCTCCGCCACGTCGCGCCGCCGCGCGTGGAGCAGGGGCCGTTCCGCATGCTCGGCACCATTCTTGAGGCAAATCCCTATCTCGGCCGCGTGGTCACCGGCCGCATCACGTCGGGATCGATCCGACCCAATGCCCCCGCCAAGGTTCTGGATCGCCACGGCAGCGTGGTCGAGCAGGGCCGGGTCTCGAAGGTGCTGGCGTTCCGCGGGCTCGAACGCACCGGCGTCGAGGAGGCCGAGGCCGGCGACATCGTCGCCATCGCCGGGCTGCCGGAGGCGACGGTGGCGCACACCATCTGCGCGCCCGAGGTCGAGGTTCCGCTGCCGGCGCAGCCGATCGATCCGCCGACGCTCGCGATGACGTTCGGCATCAACGATTCGCCGCTCGCCGGCACCGAGGGCGACAAGGTGCAGAGCCGCGTGATCCGCGAGCGGCTGCTGCGGGAAGCCGAAGGGAACGTCGCGCTGCGCATCACCGAGTCGGCCGACAAGGATTCGTTCGAGGTCGCCGGCCGCGGCGAGTTGCAGCTCGGGATCCTGATCGAGACCATGCGGCGGGAAGGTTTCGAGCTCTCGGTCTCGCGCCCCCAGGTCCTGCTCAGGCGCGATCCGCAGACCGGCGCGCTGCAAGAGCCGATCGAGGAGGTGGTCATCGACGTGGACGAGGGCTACTCCGGGGTCGTCGTGCAGAAGCTTTCGGAGCGCAAGGCCGATCTGGTCGAGATGCGCCCCTCCGGCGGCGGCCGCGTGCGGCTGGTGTTCCTGGCGCCGACCCGCGGCCTCATCGGCTATCAGGGCGAGCTGCTCACCGACAGCCGCGGCACCGCGGTGATGAACCGCCTGTTCCACGGCTACGCGCCGCATAAGGGCGAGATCGAGGGCCGCCGCGCCGGCGTGCTCATCTCCAACGACGCCGGCGAGGCGGTCGCCTACGCGCTGTGGAACCTGGAGGACCGCGGCCCGATGATGATCGAGCCGGGCTGCAAGGTCTACCGCGGCATGGTCGTGGGCGAGCACACCCGCGACAACGATCTCGAAGTCAACGTTCTCAAGGGCAAGAAGCTCACCAATATCCGCACCCATTCCAAGGACGAGGCGGTGCGGCTGACGCCGCCGATCCAGATGACGCTGGAGAAGGCGCTCGCCTACATCGCCGACGACGAACTGGTCGAGGTCACGCCGAAATCGGTTCGCCTGCGCAAGCGCATCCTCGATCCCAACGACCGCAAGAAGGCGGAGCGGGTGCGCGAAGCCGCGGAGGCGTAACTGCCGGCGGCATCGTCGTTATCCGACGCACGCGGATCCAGATCTAGCTCAGGCATTACGCCGACATAGGTCGGGAGGCAGGGGATCCCGGATCGGCTCGCTGATGGCCCCGGGTCACCCGGCCGGCCTCCGCGACCGGACGCGGGGGTCTTGCCCAGGTCGCGCAGAAGCTGCTCGACGGCGATCGGGATTCGGTCGTAAGCTGACTGCGGTCACGGTAGACGGTGCGATCGTTGCGCGGTCGCCCGCTTCGCGACTGCGGCGGCCGGGCGGCTCCCGTCGTTGCTTTTTCGTCACGGTCGCGCGGAACGTTAACCGCGCATTATCGATTAGACTTGAAGGGAGCGACGGCTCGCGCTTCAATCCGACTCATGAGCACGACCCTCATCGAGGTCCGCAGAGCGAAGGCAAGCGACGCCAACGCGGTCGCTGCGACCCACGATGACGCATGGCGCACCGCCTACCGCGGCATCATCCCGGGCGCCGAGCTGGAGAAACTCATCAGCCGGCGGGGGCCCTGCTGGTGGGAGAGCGCGATCCGCAAGGGCAGCCGGGTGTCGCTGCTGGTCTTCGGCGATCGCGTCGCGGGCTACGCGAACTACGGGCGCAACCGGGCGCGCAGCCTGCACTACGACGGCGAAATCTACGAGCTCTATCTGCGGCCGGAGTTTCAGGGGCTAGGCTTCGGCCGCAGACTGTTCACCGCGGCGCGGCGGGATCTGGCGCAGGGCGGGTTGAAGAGCCTCGTGGTGTGGGCACTTTCCGACAACGAGCCGGCGGTCGAATTCTATCGCGCGCTCGGCGGGCGGGCGGTCGCGCGCTCGTCGGAGAAGTTCGGCGCCCGCGTGCTCGATAAGGTGGCGTTCGGCTGGCAGGGCGGCTGATTCAGCCGCATCAGCGCTATCTCGGCCGTCATCTCCGCGAAAGCGGACGACCCGGCAATCACAGGACAATTGACGGTACGCACGGCCGTGCAACACCCCTTGCCCGGCGACTATTGGACCCCTCGTTTTCTCGGGGGATGACGCCGCCAGAGGCCGCAGCGTGGCCGACGGCCGTTGCGGCGGCCAGCACCTTGATCACGAAGCAAGATCAGGGAGCGGCAGGCCGGCCTGGGCGCAGGCTGCCCGCACGGTGTTGACCAGCACGCAGGCGATCGTCATCGGCCCGACGCCGCCAGGCACCGGCGTGATCGCGCCGGCGACCTCGACGGCTTCCGCAAAGGCGACGTCGCCGACCAGGCGGGTCTTGCCGTCGTCGCCGACCATGCGATTGATGCCGACGTCGAGCACGGTTGCGCCCGGCCTGATCCACGCACCGCGCACCAGCTCGGCGCGCCCGACCGCCGCGATCAGCAGCTCGGCGCGGCGGCACACCGCGGCGAGGTCGCGCGTCTTCGAGTGCGCCACCGTCACCGTCGCGTTGTCGGCGAGCAGCAGCTGGGCCAGCGGTTTGCCGACGATGTTGGAGCGGCCAATCACCACGGCTTCAAGGCCCGCCAGCGAGCCATGCACGCCCTTGGCGAGGATGATGCAGGCCTGCGGGGTGCAGGGAACGAGGGTCGGCATGCCGCTGGCGAGCCGGCCGACGGTTTCCGGATGCAGCCCGTCCACGTCCTTGGCCGGATCGATCGCTTCGATCGCGGCGGCGGCGTCGAGATGCGACGGCAACGGCAGCTGCAACAGGATGCCGTGAACTTTCGGGTCGGCATTGAGCCGGGCGATCGTTGCCACCAGGTCCGCCTGGCTGATGCCGGCGGGCAGGCGATGGTCGGAGGAATGCACGCCCGCCTCGGCGGTGCGCCGCACCTTGCTGCGCACATAGATGCTGCTGGCCGGATCGTCGCCCACCAGCACCACGGCAAGCCCGGGGATCAGACCGTGATCGCGCGCCAGCCGCGCCACCTCGCCGGCCACTTTCTCCCGCAACGCGGCGGCGGTCGCGCTGCCGTCGATGATGCGGGCGCTCATGCGGTCGCCTCGTCGACCTGCATCGCGAGCGCGGCCGCAAGCTTGGTGCCGTCGCCCGCGATCTTCAGCCGCTTGGTGCGTGCCGTCAGGCCGGCCACGAGCTCGACCCGGCGCGGCGCGACCGACACCACGTCGGCGATCAGCTTCTGCAGCGCCGCGTTGGCGGCCCCTTCATGCGCCGCCGCGCGTACCCGTGCCCGCAGCACGTGGGTCCCGTCGGCGAGCTGCTCGATGCCGTCGACGGCGTCGCGGCCACCCTTGGGCGTCAGCCGCACCAGCAGCGTGAGCCCGTCGGCCTCGATCCTCCAGGGGCGGCCGGCCGCCATCGCGTCAGATCACGTTGGGATAGATGTAATAGACGATGATCCGCTCGATCAGGATGATGATCAGGATCAGCACCACCGGCGAGATGTCGAGCCCGCCGAGATTGGGCAGCCGGCGCCGGATCGGACCCAGCAGCGGCTCGGTGATGCGATAGAGGAAGTCGGTGATCGCCGCGACCACGGGGTTGCGCGTGTTGACCACGTTGAAGGCGATCAGCCACGACAGCACGGCGGCGGCGATCAGCAGCCAGATATAGAGCTGAAGCACGATCAGAACGACGTCGAGGATGGCGCGCATGGGAGCCTTCGCGGGGTTCTGGCGCATGTTGCGGCGAAGTGGGCACCGGTTCGCCGGCAAGAACATGCGCCACTCATAGTCTAGAGCCTGTCCCGATCCAAAGGAACGGGACAGGCCCCAGGACGCGCACATGTAGCGGGCCTCGGCGCCGCGAACAAGCGCGGCTCGGCATACCGGCGCCGCGCGCCGTTGAGCCATCCGATCGTCATGGCCGGGCGAGCACAATCGCCACAGCGTTTTTGCGAGGGGTTGTCCCTGCCATCCACGCCTTGCGCACGCGGGGTGCGAGAAGGAGAAAGGCGTGGATGGCCCGGCACAACGGCCAACGGCTGGCCAGGCCGACCGTGCCCGGCCGCTTGCTTGACAGGGTGGACCCCCCGCCCTAAATGGCGCCGTCGCGACCAATCGCGCGCAGATGCTTGAACGGCGTGCGATCGGATGGGGCCGTAGCTCAGTTGGGAGAGCGCCGCAATCGCACTGCGGAGGTCAGGGGTTCAAATCCCCTCGGCTCCACCAGCCACACAAAAACCGCGTCCCACACGCCCTGCAGCGCAATGCGGGACCTCCACAAACGCCAGTGTTTCCAACGGTCCCGGGTCTGCAGCGCAGCTATGCGCTGCGCTTCGTGCTGCGCCCGGGACACGGGGCGTCACCCGTGCACCTCCGCGGCGCCCAGATAGGCGCGCTGCACCGCCGGCTCGTTCTTCAGCTCCGCGGCCATGCCATGGCCGACGATGCGTCCGCCCTCGATCAGGTAGGCACGATCCGCAACGTCGAGGCTTTGCTTGACGTTCTGCTCCACCAGCAGAATCCCGGTGCCGCCTTCCCGCACGCGCACGAGCGCGCGGAAGAGCTCCGTGCACAGGAGCGGCGAGAGCCCGAGCGAGGGCTCGTCGAGCAGCAGGATGTCGGGCGCCGACATCAGGCCGCGGCCGATCGCCAGCATCTGCTGCTCGCCGCCGCTGAGCGTGCGGGCGGTCTGCGCCAGCCGCTCCGACAGGCGCGGAAACAGCGCGCGCACGCGCGCGCGGTTCGCCGCCTCGGCTGCACGCGCCCTGCGCGCGTAGGCGCCGAGCAGCAGGTTCTCGGCGACGGTAAGCTCACCGAACAGGCTGCGCCCTTCCGGTACCAGCGCGACGCCCGCCTCGACGATGTCGTGCGGCGGCATGGCGGCGAGGTCACGCCCGCCAAGCGCGACGCGGGCACCCGGGAGCGCCGGCACCAGGCCGCCGATCGCCTTGAGCAAGGTGGTCTTGCCGGCACCGTTGGCGCCCAGGATGACGACGATCTCGCCGGCGCCGACGTTGAGCGCGACATCGGCGAGCGCCACGTGCAGGCCGTACCTGACGCTCAGCTCGGAGACCTCAAGCATCGGCGTCCCCGAGGTAGGCGCGGATCACCTCGCGGTCGGCGAGCACGGCCTGCGGCGGTCCCTCGGCGATCTTGCGGCCGGCGTTCATCACGACGCAGTGGTCGCTGAGCGAGCGGATGGCGTGCATCACATGCTCGACCAGGATGATGGTCAGGCCCTGCGCGCGCAACGAGCCAACCAGCGCGATGCCGTCGCGCAGCTCCGATGGATTGAGGCCGGCCAGCCATTCGTCGAGCAGCAGCAGCTCCGGATCGAGCGCCAGCGCGCGGGCGAGCTCCAGCCGCTTCTGGTCGACATAGGTCAGCTGCCGCGGCATCAGCTCGGCCTTGCCGCCAAGTCCCACCCGCTCGAGCAGAGCGAGGGCGGAGCGGCGCGCCCGTTCTCCCCATAGCGAATGCGCCCGGAATGCGAGCGGCGCCATCACGTTCTCGGCGCAGGTCAAGGAATCGAGCAAGCGGACCAGCTGGAACGTGCGGGCGATGCCGAGGCGGGCGATGCGGTCGGCGGAGAGCGCCGCGATGGCGCGCTCCCTGAGGCGGATCTCACCGGCATCGGGCGCGAGCGCGCCGGAGATCAGATTGAGCGCCGTGGTCTTGCCGGAGCCGTTCGGACCGATCAGCCCGACAATGGTGCCCCGGGCAACGGCGAACGAGAGGTCGTCGACCGCGACCAGCCCGCCGAAGGCCTTGCGAAGCGCCACGACGGCAAGCAGGGCAGCGTCGCTCATGCGGCGGCCTTGCGCGGCGCCGCCATCAGCCCGGCAACGCCGTGCGGCAGAACGTACACGATGGCGATGAAGGCGAGGCCGAGCAGGATACTGAAATGGTTCGGGAAGTTGGTGGTCAGGAGCTCGAACAGCAGCACCAGCGGCACCACCCCGAGTAGCGGTCCGGCAAGCCGGCCCGGCCCGCCGAACAGCGCCATGATCACGACCTGGAAGGAGATCACCGGATTGAACGCGATCGCCGGGTCGATATAGGTCCAGCGCGGCGCCATCACGGCGCCGGTGAGCGTCATGAACGCGGCGCTCAACGCGAACACCGCAAGCTTCACGCGGGTGGTGTCGATGCCGCAGTGGCGGGCGGCGGCTTCATCGTCGCCGATCACTTTGAGCGCCAGACCGTAGCGCGAGCGCCGCAGCAACCAGCCGGCGGCAAGCACCAGGACGGCGAGCGCGAGCAGCTGCCAATAGATCGCGGCCTGCGTCACGTTGAGGAAGACGTAGCGCCCGACCGAGCGATGGATGTTCGCCTCGTACCAGGTGACGAGCTGACGGATCAGCTCGGACAGCCCGAACGTGAAGATGACGAAATAGGCGCCCGACAGCCGCAAGGTCGAGGCGCCCACCACCAGCGCCACGGCGGTGCCGATCACGGCGGCCGCCGCCAGCATCACCGGCCATGCGAGCGCGAGCGGCAGCGTCACGGCGTCGGCGAGCACCGCAACCGTGTAGGCGCCGATGCCGAAGAACGCGCTGGTCGCGAGCGAGATGTAGCGCGTTGGGCCGGAGAACAAGGCCCATGCGGTCGCCAGCACCGCGTAGTCGAGCATGCTGATGCCGAGCGCGAGGTGGTAGCCGCTGGCAAACAGCGGGACGGCTGCGAGCGCCACGATCCCAGCTGCCGCTATCGCGATCGAAAGTGAGATGCGTTTCACCGCGCCGGTCTCCCGAACAGGCCGCTCGGCCGCACCAGCAGCACGGTCAGGAACAGCGCGAAGGTGACCGCGAGCGTGAGCCCGGGGTCGACCAGGCGCGCAACTGCGGTCTCCGCCAGCCCGAGCAGCAGGCCGGCGACCAGCGCGCCCAAGAGGTTGCCGACGCCGCCCATGATCACCACGATCAGCGCCTTCATGGTGAAGACCACGCCCATGGCGGCGTTGAAGGTGAGGAACATGCTCACGAGCACGCCGCCGGCCGCGACCAGCGCGCCCCCGATCGCGAACGCGAACGCCGAGGCCGCCCGCACGTCGATCGCGACCAGCCCGGCCGCGACCGGATCGGCCGCGACCGCGCGCAGCGCGGTTCCGGCGCGGGTGCGGGTGAGCGCCAGGTAGAGCGCAAGCCCGATCGCGGCCGCGAACAGGAGGGCGACCAGCCGGTTGAGCGCGACCGTCGAGCCCAGGATCGAGACCGGAATCGAAAGGTAGGAGTACGAGTAGTACTGCCCGCCGAACATCACCAGCGCGATGCCCTGGACCACGAACAGCAGCCCGAACGTGGCAAGGATCGAGTCGGCTTCGAGCGCGTCGCGGCTCTTGGCACGACGCACGAGCGGAATCAGCAGGATGCGGTAGATCAGCCAGTTGGCCGCGAACGCCGCCGGCAGCGCCAGGACCAGTCCGACCAGCGGGTTGACCTGCCAGGCAGTGAACAGCCAATAGGCGCCGAAAGCCGCGCCCACCAGGAACTCGCCGTACGACAGGTTGAGGATGCGGGCGACGCCGTACTGGAGCGTAAGCCCCATCGCGATCAGCGCATACATGCCGCCGAGGATCGTGCCGGCGAGCAGCAGGTCGACGATCAGCACGCAAAACCTCCCCCGGCAAGGGGGAGGCTTGCCCTCGGCCTTGACCCGAGGGTCGGCGCGGCCCGGGTCACGCCCGGGCCAGGCTGCGCGCGCCGGGCGGGGGTTGACGCCGATCGGCGGAGCGGCACTCCGCGACCCCTTCCCGATCGCTTCGCGATCGACCTCCCGCCTTCAGGCGGAGGTGACCCGCGGCGCGGCTCCAGCACTATGCCCAAGGCATCGGCTCACTGCGCCTTCCATTCCGGCTTCGGCACCACCGGCGCGCGCGCCCCCGGCAGGCTGGCGGGCGCGAGCGCATAGAACTCGCCGCCCTGCCATTGTCCGACGCTCCAGATTTCCTGCAGCAGACCGTCCTTGAGCTTCACCTTGCCGATGATGGTGTCGAAGGTGCCGGCGTGAATCTCCTTGATGATGGCTTCGCGATCGATCTTGCCGACCTTCTCGATCGCCTGCTGCAGCACCTGCAGGCTCGCATAGGTGATCGGGCTCGCCCAGCGGTCCGGCTCGCGGCCGATCACCTCCTGGTGGCGCTTGAGGTAGGCCTTGAGCGCGGGCGAGTCGGCGTTCCAGCCGCCGATCCCCATGACGCCCTCGGTGTTGGCGGCGAAGCGCTGCTTGAAGAGCGGGAACGCGGTGCCGACGCCGACGTAGAAGATTTTCGGGTTGAAGCCGAGCACGCGCGATTGATCGGTGATGGTCAGGGTGTCGGGCGGATAGCTGAAGGCGACGAAGACGTCGGGATTGAGATTCTTCGCCTCGCTCAGGATCGGCTGCATGTCCTGCGTGCCGATCGGGTACGACTTGTCGTAGACCAGCGTGAAGCCCGCCTTCTTGAACGCCTCGCGGCCGGCGGTCGACAGCTCGATCCCGAACTGATCGGCGACGCTTACCATGGCGACGTTGGCGCCGATCTTGCCCTCGCTGCGCAGCTTCGCGAGCAGGTCGGCGAGCGCGTTCGAAATCTGTGCCGACGTGCCGAGCCAGAACGTCGCGTTCTGCCAGCGCTTGGCAAGTTCCGGCGCGCGGTCGGTCACCGAGGTGACGGCAAGGTGCGGATAGCCGAGGCGATTGAAGATCGGCCCGACCGCCAGGTTGAGCGCGGTCCCCCACGGCGGCAGGATGAGGTCGACCTTGTCCTGGGCGGCGAGCCGTTCGATCGCCCGCACCGCTTCCTCCGACGACGAGCGGTCGTCGTATTCCACGACTTCGAGCGGCAGCTTCTTGCCGAGGCTCGAGAGCATGATGCCGCCGGCCTCGTTCACGTCCTTGACCCAGACCTGATAGTTCGGGAGCGTCGTCACGCTGGCGCCGCCCGCATACGGCCCGGTCTTCGAGATCGACCAGCCGACGCGGATCGAGGTCGGCGCTTGCGACCACGCCGGCGGCATGAGACTCGCCGCCGCAACGAGGGCGGTGGCAACGGTGAGCGACCCCAGACCTCTGCGCATGAAAAACCCCTCCCTCCGGCTCATGGCCGGCAATGGTTGGGTATCAAACTATTGTGCATGTGGACCGTCAAGGCGACCTGTCGCCGCTCCTTCCGCGGCCGGGTTGCGCGAAACCAAGCCGCCCGCAACGCGTTGATTTCAAGGCGCAGCGGCGGTCGGGCTGCCGAGGCCGTGCGCTGGCGGACAACAGGGCGAAAATGCGATGCAGATCCCGGCGGAAATCGCCTTCCACAACATCGACAGCATTCCATGGGCGGAGAAGGAGATCCGCGCACGCATCGCCAAGCTGGAGAAAATCTACGAGCGGCTGATCACCTGTCGGGTGCGGGTGGACCAGCGCGCCAGGAACGCGACCGGCACCATTCCGCCGGTGGCGCGCATCGAGATGAGCGTTCCGGGGCGCAACGATCTCGTCGTCAGTCACGAGCCCGACCACCTGCAACAGAAGTTCCAGAATCCCGACCTGCATAACGCCATCAACGAGGCCTTCCGCATCGCCGAGGACCAGTTGGCGGAATACAAGCGCCAGCTCGACGACCACGGCCGCGAGCCGTTCCACGAAGTGGAGTCGCAGGCGTTGGGCCAGGTCGCCGACATCGATCCGGACGGCGACTTCGGCTTCATCGTCACCACACCGGCGGCATGCTGTATTTTCACCGCAACAGTGTGCTCTCGGGCGAGTTCGACAAGCTCGAGCGCGGCGACGCGGTGTACTACGCGCGTACCGGCACAGGAGCTGAGACGCGCGCGGCGCGGCGATCTTTTCGTCGAGCATCGCGAGCACGCCTCGTACACGAAGGCTTAGGTGCCGCTACCGATCCGGAGCGGCGAAATCGCGCAAAACTCCTGAGGTGGCCAACGGGAGCACCCCCGTGGCGCGTCAAAGCCGCTTCCCGTGAAGCCCGTGTGAGGTATCCTTGACGGTGAAGAAAACCACGTCCCTTTCCGCGGTGGCGGTGGCGTGGTGGATCGTGTTCGCCGGGATATAGATGACGCCGCCTGGGGGAACCAAACGGCGCTGCCCGTTCACCGTTGAGTCCATCGTACCTTCGAGAATGTAGACCCATTGCTCATTCGGATGCGTGTGCGGCACCGAGCCGGTGCCGACCGGCATACGCATCAGCGCCACCATCATCCGTTCGCCTTCGACACACCCGCCGAATGCGGTCGAGTACTCGGGACCGCCCATGATCGAATTGAGGCTGGCGATGTCGAAATAGTACTCGTTCGGCTCGGCCCGCTTGGCGCCCGGCGTTCGTGCGCCCCGGGGCTGGTCGGACGGGTTTGCTTCGCTCATGGGACACCTCGTTTTTGGCACTGCCGATAGCGCTACCCGTTCCGGGACGGGGCCTCAACTCGCCTCTTGAAGCGCCAGGATCTTCGGCATCAAGGCGCGCCATCCCTGCTGCTCGGCGCGGACCTCCGCCGCGAACGCGTCGCGCGAAGCGCTCGGCGTGATGTCCGCATCGACGCGCGCGAAGGCCTCTCGGGCCGCCGGCGAGCGCAGTGCAGCCACGGTCGCCTCATAGAGATGCGCTACGGTGTCGTCGGCCACGGCGGAGGAGGCGAACAGCCCCTGCCAATTGGCGGTCCCTATTCCCGGGTACCCGGCCTCGGCCATGGTCGGCACGCCCGGGAAATTCGGCAGCCGGCGCGGCGCAGTCACGGCGAGTGGCCGATACCGTCCGACGTTGGCCGCTGCCGTCGCGACGTTGAGAAAGGCGAGGTCGATGCGGTGGTCGATCAAGTCCGCGAGGATGCGGTTTGCGCCGTTGGCGGCGCGGTACTTCACCTTCAACGCTGCAACTTCGCCGAGCGCGATAGCGTCGGCGTCGACGTGGCTGCCGAGAAAGTCCGTTCCGAAGGTCAGCGTACCGTCACCGGCCTGCAACCGGCCCAAAAAACCGCGTAGCGTGTCCTCAGCGCAATCCCTGTGCGTGATGACGACGGCCGGAAAAGTCGCCACCCGCGAAACCGGACGCGCAGCTTGCTCGGTACCGGTGGCGAGCCGGTCGGCATAGAGCACGGGTGTGATGGCGTGTGTCGTGACGGTTCCGAGCATGAGGACGCTACCCTCGCGGTCGGAGCCGAGCTCTTGCAAGGCCGGAATGCCAAACTCGCCGAGACGGTAATCGACGGTGAGCCGTGGCCCTTGCGCCGCGTCCATCAACCGCACCAGCGCGTCCGCGGTATAGGCGGTCGAGCCGCCCGGCGGGAACGGCACGATCAGTCGAAATCGGCGGTTCTGGCTCACGCGCGGCTCTCCTTCACTTCGCCCTCGCGGACCGCGGTCCGGAGGCGCGCCATCACAAACGCCGCCACGCGGTCGATGCGAGCAGATTCTCGCGACCGGCTCTTAGAAGGCAGAATGGCCGCCATCGGCAAACACCGTCGTTCCGGTGACAAATGCCGCAAGATCGCTGACGCAGAACAAGGCGGCGCGTGCGATGTCATCCGGCTGCGCGGAGCGGCCGAGCGGGATCGTGGCGATCACCTTGTGCTCCAGCGCCGTCATGATCTCGGCGCTTTCTCCCATTGAGGCGGCGCGCCGTTCGTGCACGCCTGGGGTTTCCGCAAGCGTCGGGGCGACCGCCAGGACGCGAATGCCTTGCGGCCCGAGCTCGACCGCGAGGCTCTTGGTGAGGCCGACGACCGCATGCTTGGTTGCGCCGTAGTGCGCGCATCCTGCTCGTCCGCGGAAGCCCGCCATCGAAGCGATGTTGAGGATGACCCCTTTGCTGGCGCGTGAAGTCTGGCGCATGCGCTTGGCGGCCTCGCGGCAGCCGAGAAAGGTGCCGCGCAGGTTCACGTCGTTGACGCTGTCCCACTCCTCGTCGGTGAGATCGATGCAGGGAGTGACCGGATAGACGCCGGCATTGTTCACCCAGATATCAAGGCTTCCGAGCTCCGCCAGGCTGCGGTCGGCCGTGGCGGCGATCGAGCGCGAGTCGGCGACATCGAGCTTGCATGCGAGGGTGCGAACGCCGAAGTGTTTTGCGACCGCGGCCGCCGCCGCGCTCGCCCTCGGTTCGTTGAGATCCGCGATCACGATGTCGGCGCCGGCTTCGGCGAGGCGCCGGGCGATCGCCAGGCCGATTCCACGCGCGCCGCCGGTGATGATGGCGACCCGGCCGCGCAAGGAAATGAGCTCAAGCAAGGGGAGGTGACTGACATCAGGGGCCGGCATGAGGGTCTCCGTAGTCGGCGGAATCTTCTGCAAACGCGCTGAGGAGAGAAACGCGCGCCGGGTTCATGGGCCGAACATCCAGACCGTCCACATGAACGTCTGCGGCAGATAGGTGACGACGCCGAGCACGACCAGCAGCAGCGGCAGATAGCGGAGCACCTCGCGAAACATCGCCTCCGACCTGATGCCGGTCATCGAGGACACCATGAAGACAAGCTGTCCGAACGGCGGCGTGATCGATCCGAGCACGACGTTGAACACGACCACCATGCCGAAATGCGTCGCATCGATTCCGAGCGCCGCCGCCACCGGAGCGAGCAACGGCGTGACCAGAACGAGGAGCGTGACGCCCTCCATGACGGCACCGGCTAGGAGGAGAAAGATGTTGACCACCAGCAGGAAGATCGCCGCACTTTGATCGAACCCGGCGAAGAACCCGGCGACCTGCTGCGGCACCTGATTGTAGGCGAGGATCAGCGACACCGGCGCGGAGAAGCTGATGATGAGCATGATGACGCCGGTATCGATCGCGGTTCGCGCAAGAATCCCGGGCAACTCCCGCACTCGAAGCTCCCGGTACACAAACGTGCCGAGAACGAACGCGATCGCCACCGCTATGGCGCCGGCCTCGGTGGGCGTGAAGTAGCCGAACCGGATGCCGCCGACCACGATCACCGGCAGCGACAGCGCGATCCACGACCGTCGCAAAGCCAAGGCGATCTGAGACCACGGTGCGCGTTGCGTGGACGGCGGTCCGTAGCCCAGGCGCCGACAGGTGCGGTGGGCCGTGATCGACATCGCCGCCGCCATGAACAGGCCGGGCACGATGCCGGCCATGAACAGCTTGCCTACGGATGTGTTCGAGATCGAGGCGTAGACGAGCATCGCGATCGAAGGGGGAATGATGTTCGACAGCATCGCGGAAGCGGCCGTGATGGCGCCGGAGAATGCCGCCGGATAGCCCTGCGCCTGCATCTGCGGAATGGTGACCTTGCTGTCGAGCGCGGCGTCGGCGGCGGACGAGCCGGAGATGCCGCCGTTGAGCACGCTGAGCGCGATGTTGACTTGAGCGAGGCCGCCCGAGACGTGCCCGACGAGCGCGCGCGCGAGATCGAACAGGCGTTGCGCGATGCCGCCGTTGCTCATCAGCGAACCGGCCAAGAGGAAGAGCGGGATCGCCAACAGGACGAAACTGTCGCTGGCGCTCGCCGTCTTGGCGGCGATGACCGCGAGCGGAACGCCATGAGTGAACCAAAGGCCGATCAGCCCGGTGAGCGCCAGCGAAACGAAGATCGGGATGCCGAGGAATACGAAGGCGAGAAACAGGATGCCCACGAAGGCCATTACGATGTCCGCCTCAGGGTGTGCGGGGCGAGCCGGCAGGCGCTGGAAAACATTTCAGGCGGTTTCGGATGGTGGGGAAGCCGGCCTGATCCCGACAAGTATCCCCCTCAGCACGTAGACGATCATGAGCAGTCCGCTCGCCGGCACGATGGTCATGAAATAGCCGGACGGAATCTCGAGCGAGGGCAGCTCGCGGCGCATCGAGATCTCGACGAGCGGTATCCCGAGAATGAGCAGGACGATGCCGACCACGAGCGGCGACGCCCGTACCACCGCCATCCAAGCCGTTGAGGCCCGTCCCAGGCGCTCGACCAGAATGGTCATGCGGACGTGGGCCTCGTACTTGACCGCGATCGCTCCGCCCAGGAACACGAGCCACAGGAACAGCACCTTGGCCACGTCCTCGGCCCAAGCGATGCGAAACCAGTCAGTGTAGCGCGACACGACATTGGCCACCATCACGACCGGCAGCACGCCCGCGCAGGTCAACGCGATCGTTTCCGGCAGGATCGTCCACCAGCGGCGCCAATCGAGCGGAACCGAAAAGAAGTCCGGCACTCCGGTATTCGGTGCGCCGGCTTCTGCTGTATGGCTTGGCGACGGGGTAGGGGGGAGCGCCGTGTCGGGCATGAGCTCAGGATTTCGCTTCCTTGCGGATTGCGTCGATCAGATCCTGGCCCGGTTTCCCGAAGCGGCCGGTATAGACGTCCCAAGCCGGCTGCATCGCCTTCTGGAACGCGGAACGGTCGGGATCGGCGACGACGTTCATGCCCAAGCTCTTGAGCCGCTCGAGCTGAGCGCCCTCGTTGCCGCCGGCGGCTTGACGTTGCACCGGGGTTGAGCGCGCCACCGCCTCCTTGAGTACCTTCTGCAGCTCGGGCGACAGCTTCTTCCAAGTGATGTCGCTGACTGAAGTCGGGGCGGTCCCGTAGATGTGGCGGGTGACCGAAAGGTGCTTCTGGACCTCGTACAGCTTGCCGAGGAGGATGATATTGTAGGGGTTCTCCTGTCCGTCGACGACGCCGGTGTTGAGGGCGTTGTAAAGCTCGGTGAAATCGATCGCGACCGGTTGCGCGCCGACGAGCGACCAGGCGCGCTGGTGAATGGCGGCAGGAAGCGTGCGCAGCTTCAGCCCCTTCACGTCGGCAGGCGTGCGGATCGGCCGCACGTTGTTGGTCAGGTTGCGGAAGCCGATTTCCCAATAGCCGAGCGGATGGAAGCCGACGCCGTCGAACAGCTTATGGATGCGCTCCGACACCGGGCCGTCCAGCACCCGGTAGACGTGCGCGTGATCGTCGAAAATATAGGGCAGGTCGAGCGCGGTGGCGGCCGGAACGACGGCGCCCATCGCGCCGGTGCTGGGGCTCGCAAGATCGATGGAGCCGAGCTGCATGCCTTCGATCATGTCGCGGTCGTTGCCGAGCTGTGCGTTCGCGAAGATCTGGATCTTCAGCTGTCCGCCGCTGAGTTGATCGGTTGCCTCGGCAAGCGCTACCGCCCCTTTGTAGTACGCGCTGTCCTCGCCGAGCGAGGTTGCATACTTGAGGACGACCGGCTGCTGCGCGCGGGCGGCCGGAACACTGCCGCCCGGCAACAGCGCCGCGGCTGCCGCTGTCGTCGAAGCCGCGCCAAGGAACTTCCGCCTCGTGATGCGGTGAAGCATGATCCTCTCCCGTTGTCTTTAAGTCTTAATCGGCGACACCCGGCACGGACAGCTTTCGCTGCGGCCACCCCTCGGCCGACGATTTGCCAAAGGGTGCGGGGTCGCGCTGCAACCCATCGTAAGCTTGCACCATCCCTCTTCCGGCACGTTACTGCAACGCATACCGGCGTGCAATGAAGGGCCATGCAATCCTACACCGACCCTGCGTGCCGCCGACGCGGCCTCGGCCACGACACGCCTGCTCGCCGAGGTGGTTGAGTGAACGGCCGCTTACTTGCCGGCGTTTGCTGGGCCGCCGGCACACGGCATGTTAGTCCTTCGCACGACGCACTCAGCGGATCAGGAAGCGGCCATGGGGCGAACGGCGCGGACGCAAGTTATCAATGTCGGCCTGATTGGTGCCGGCGCGATCGCGCGGGCACACGCGCTCGGCTATGCGGGCGCCCGCACGTATTGCGGTGGCGATCTGCCGACCGTGCGCCTTCGGCGGGTTGCAGAAGCGGATGCTGCGCTCGCGCGCTCGGCCGCCGAGCGGCTCGGATTCGAGGACTGGACCACGGATTGGGAAGCCCTGGTCGCGAGCTCTGACATCGACGCGGTCAGCATCGTGACGCCGAACTTTCTGCACGCGCCCATGGCCATCGCGGCCGCCGCGGCCGGCAAGCATGTGTTCTGTGAGAAGCCGCTCGCGACGACCGCCGCGGATGCCGCACGCATGGTTCGCGCCGCGGAGTCGGCCGGCATCGTTCACGCCGTCGACTTCAACTACCGCAAGGTACCCGCAGTGCAGTTCATCCGCAGGCTGATCGTGGAGGGGCGGCTCGGCGCGCTGCGGCAGTTCCGGGCCGCCTACCTGCAGGATTGGGGCAACGACCTGCGCATTCCGAGGTCGTGGAAGTTCCAGGCCGAAAAGAACGGCCCCGGCGCGCTCGGCGGCGTCGGCTGCCATATCATCGACTTGGCGCGCTTTCTGGTTGGCGAGTTCGACCGCGTGGTCGCAACCACCGAAATCTGGGTCAAGGAGCGGCCGCTGCCGCGCTCGAGCCACACGTTCGAGCTGGTGGAAGGCGCGACCGAAACGGCGCCCGTCGACGTCGACGACACCGCATGCTTCCTGGCGCGCTTCGAGAGCGGCGCGATCGGCGTTTTCGAGGTGACGCGATGTGCGCCCGGGCGCAAGAACTACATGAGCATCGAGATCCACGGAATGCGCGGTTCGGTGGCGTTCGACTACGAGCGCGCCAATGAGGTGAAGGTCTGCCTTCCCGACGGCGATGCCGCTACCGACGGGTTTGCGACGGTGATCGTCGGGCCGGCGCAGGACCAGAGCGCGCCTTGGGCTTTCGCGGGCCTCGGGGTCGGCTTCGCCGAGACCGTGATCTTCCAGATCCGAGACTTTCTAACCGCGATCGCAACCGGCGCCCCGATGTCCCCCGATTTCGTCGACGGCTGGCGCGCGCAGCTCGTGATCGAGGCGGTGCTGCGATCCGAGGCCGCCGGATGGGCGCGCGTGGGTGCGCCGAGCCCGCCTCCAGGCCTCACCCCTGCCTCTGGCCGGACGTGACGCTCCGGGTCCGGCAAGGAGAGGGGGAGTGCTTGGCACCGTCGTCGCAATTTCGGAAGGTGAAGCGCTCCCGCCGTTGTTGTAGCTTACGCCCGATCGGTCACCGCGCGCGCTTTTGAAGGTCAAGGATACCGATGCAGGATTCCAGGTTACCGTTGCTCGGCGAGCTCGAGCGCAAGGTGCTGTGGCTCGCCTCGTGGACGATTCACCACGCCAATCACCTGCGCGAGAGCGTCGACGGGCTCAAGGTCGGGGGGCACCAGGCGTCATCGGCCTCGCTCGTCACCATCATGACGGCGCTCTATTTCGACGCGCTGCGCCCGCAGGATCGCGTGGCGGTGAAGCCGCACGCGAGCCCGGTGTTCCACGCCATCCAGTACCTGCTCGGACGCCAGGCGCGCGAGAAGCTCGAGGCGTTTCGAGGCTACAAGGGGGCGCAGAGCTATCCATCGCGGACCAAGGACGCCGACGATGTCGATTTCTCCACCGGCTCGGTCGGCCTGGGTGTCGCGCAAACGCTGTTCTCGGCGCTGACGCAGGACTACGTGCGTGCGCACGGCTGGGGCCGCGAGCGACCGGAAGGCCGCATGGTCGCGCTGGTCGGCGATGCCGAGCTCGACGAGGGCAACATCTTCGAGGCGATCCTCGAAGGCTGGAAGCAGGGCATCCGCAATTGCTGGTGGATCATCGACTACAACCGGCAGAGCCTGGACGCGGTCGTGCGCGAGGGATTGTGGGAGCGCTACGAGACGCTGTTCCGGAACTTCGGCTGGGACGTGGTGATCCTGAAATACGGCTCGCTGCTGCAGGCGGCGTTCAGCGAGCCCGGCGGCGAGGCATTGCGCCGCTGGATCGACCAGTGCCCGAACCAGCTCTACTCGGCGCTGGTGTTCCAGGGCGGCGCGGCCTGGCGCAAGCGCCTCAACGACGACATCGGCGACCAGGGCGCCGTCACGCGGCTGATCGACGCGCGCTCCGACGACGAGCTGGCGCGGCTGATGACCAACCTCGCCGGCCACGACCTGCCGTCGCTCATCGACGCCTTCGCGGCTGTCGACCACGACCGGCCGACCTGCTTCATCGCCTACACGATCAAGGGCTTCGGCCTGCCGTTCGCCGGCCACAAGGACAACCATGCCGGCCTGATGACGCCGGCGCAGATGGAGGTGTTCCGCACAGCGATGCGGATCCGGCCTGGCCACGAGTGGGACAAGTTCGAAGGCCTGGCGGCGGAGCCGGCCGCGCTGGAGCAGTTCCTGTCCGCCGTGCCGATGGCGGCCGACGCCGTCCGCCGCCACAAGGCCAAGACCTTCGAGGTGCCCGCCGAGCTTGCGGTTCCGCCTCAGAAGGTGACCTCGACGCAGGCCGGCTTCGGCGGGCTGCTGAACGAGATCGCCCGTGGCAAGGAGCCATTTGCCGAGCGCATCGTCACCACCTCGCCCGACGTCACGGTCTCGACCAATCTCGGTCCGTGGGTCAACCGCCGTAGCCTGTTCGCGCGCGAGGAGATGGCCGATACCTTCCGGCAGGAGCGCATCCCCTCGACCTTCACCTGGGAGTTTTCGCCCAAGGGCCAGCACATCGAGCTCGGCATCGCCGAGAACAACCTGTTCATCCTGCTCTCGGCACTCGGGCTGTCGCATAGCCTCAACGGCGAGCGGTTGCTGCCGATCGGCACGCTCTACGATCCGTTCATCGCGCGCGGCCTCGATGCGCTCAACTACGCCTGCTACCAGGATGCGCGCTTCATTCTGGTCGCGACGCCGTCCGGCATCACGCTGGCGCCCGAAGGCGGCGCGCACCAGTCGATCGGCACGCCGTTGATCGGGCTGGCGCAGGACGGGTTGGCGGCGTTCGAGCCCGCCTTCGTCGACGAGCTTGCGGTCGTGCTGGCGTGGGCGCTGGCCTACATCCAGAAGGACGGTGAGGGCGAGACGTCGGAGCGCAATTGGCTGCGCGACGAGACCGGCGGCTCGGTCTATCTGCGGCTGACCACGCGGCCGATCGAACAGATCCAGCGTACAATGACGCCGGAGCTGCGCCACGCCGTCATCGACGGCGCCTACTGGCTGCGGCGGCCGGGGCCGAACTGCCAGGTGGTGGTCGCCTATACGGGCGCGATTGCGCCCGAAGCGATCCAGGCGGTCGGACTGATGGCCGAGGATCGGCGCGACGTCGGCCTGTTGGCGGTGACCTCGGCCGATCGCCTCAACGCCGGCTGGACGGCGGCGAACCGCATGCGCGAGCGTGGCCTGGTGCACGCGCGCTCGCATATCGAGCGGCTGCTCGCGGATGTGCCGGGGCATTGCGGGCTGGTCACCGTCGCGGATGCGCATCCGGGCACGCTCGCCTGGCTCGGCGCCGTCCAGGGCCACCGCGTGCGCCCGCTCGGAGTCGAGCATTTCGGCCAGACCGGATCGCTCCCCGACCTCTATCGGCATTACGGCATCGACGCCAACGCGATCGTGGCAGCCGCGCAGGCGATTGCGCCCGGCCGCCCGATCCGGCACCTCAAGGCGCTGCCGTAACGGCGGGCACTCATGCGGCGATTTTGGACCTACGGGCGCTGATCTTCAGCTCGACTTTGCGACCAAGCCGGTAAGCAACGCGGATAAGCCGGTCCAATGTGAAGCGCGAAAGATCGGCGTTGCGAATGTGTTGGATATCGGCGGGATCGACTTTCGCGAGAGTGGCCGCGGCTCTGACGGTCAACCCGACACGATCAAGCGTGGTGATGATTTCAGCTGCCAGCAGTGCCTTCAGCTGCCTCGCTTCCGCATCCGGATCCCCGAGGTCGGCGAACACATTGTCAAATCCCGAACACCCGCTGCGCGTTGGCGCCGCGCACCGCGTCGCGCTGCGCCGCCGGCAGCGCGTCGACGCGCGCCAGGCAGCCGACCATGTCGCCGATATTGTGCGGGTAGTCCGACCCGTACATCACCCGGTCGGCGCCGCCCACCTTGATGCAAAGCTCGAGCGCCTCCTGCTGGTAGGTCACCGCGTCGTAATAGATGTGCCGCATGTAGTCGCTCGGCCTGACCGAGGTCTTGGTGCGGCAGGCGTTCATGTTGTCGAAGCACTGGTCGAGGCGCCCGACCAGGTAGGGCAGCGTGGCGCCGGCGTGCGCCGCGATGATCTTCGCGTTCGGGAACCGTTCGAAGAAGCCGTCGAACATCATGCGCGCAATCGCCAGGCTGGTGTCGAACATGAAGCCGACCGAGGCGATGAGATTGTAGGCGCGAAGGTCGAGCACCGGCGTGCCGGGCGGCGCGGTCGGATGCACCAGTACCGGCAGCGCAAGCTCGTCGATCGCCTTCCAAACGGATGCGAAGCGCGCGTCGGTCAGCGACACCTCGTTGATGTTGGCGAGCACCATCACGCCGACCGCGCCGTTGCCGTGGGCGCGCTTGAGCTCTTCGACCGCGGCGTCCGGGTGCTGCCACGGGATCGAGCACATCCAGCGGAGGCGGCTCGGCCACGTGCGTTGCGCCTTCGCGTAGTCGTCATTGACGATTCTGGCCGCCTGCAAGCTCGTTTCCGCGTCGCCCCAGTAGACGTTCGGGCAGGTGAGCGAGACGATCGCCATGTCGACCTTGGCCTTGTCCATCTCGCGGATGCGCAGCTCCCAGTCGAAATGCCCGGGCATCGGCGTCATGAAAGGGGCGCCGTCGAGCATGATTCCTTCCGGCGCGTCCAGGCTTTTGCGGACCTCGTAGCGCGGCTTGCCGTGCTGGCGCAGAAGCTCGAGCCACTCCTTGTTGAGCATGTGGGTGTGCACGTCGATGACTGGCATGGAGCGGCATCCTCCGGCGTTGCTGTCGATTGTCGCCCGCGCGAGCGCCGCGGGCCTGATTTCGCTGGGTGGGGCTTTGCTATACTAAAGCTTCAGTGTCGGGGGAAATCGCGATGAACGACACCACCGCCGTGCGCGAAGCCGCCATGCAAATCGACTGGGACGTGCCGATCGCGATGGACGATGGCATCGTGCTGCGGGCCGACGTGTTCCGGCCGCCGGCACCCGGCAAATATCCGGTGCTCATCAGCTGCGGCCCGTACGGCAAGGGCCTGCATTTCGAGGACGGCTACAAGACCGCCTGGGACATCATGGCGCGCGACTATCCCGACACGGTGTCGGGGACCAGCAACCGCTACCAGAGCTGGGAGGTCGCCGACCCCGAGAAATGGGTGCCGTACGGTTACGCGGTGGTACGGGTCGACTCGCGCGGCGCCGGCCGCTCGCCCGGCGTCATCGATCATCACTCGATGCGCGAGCACCGCGACTTCGCGGCGTGCATCGCGTGGGCCGGTACGCAACCCTGGTCGAACGGCAAGGTCGGGCTCGACGGCATCTCGTACTATGCCACCAGCCAGTGGAAGGTCGCCGCGCTCGCGCCGCCGCACCTGGCCGCGATGTGCATCTGGGAGGGCTGGGGCGACCGCTACCGCGATTCCACCCATCACGGCGGCATCATCTCGACGTTCCAGAAGCACTGGCAGGACATGCAGGTGAAGACCGTGCAGCACGGCGTCGGCGAGCGCGGGCGCAAAAGCCGCGTCACCGGCGAGCTGGTGTGCGGGCCCGAAACCCTGTCGGAGGAAGAGCTGATCCGCAACCGCAGGCCTATGTGGGACGAGATCGTGGCGCACGAACTCGACGACGACTACTACAAGGAGCGCTCCGCACGGTGGGACACGATCACGGTCCCGTTCCTGTCCGCCGGCAATTGGGGCGGCAACGGGTTGCACCTGCGCGGCAACGTCGAAGGGTTCGTGCGTGCCGCCTCCAAGCAGAAATGGCTGGAGATGCACGGCGGCTCGCACTGGGCGATCTTCTATACCGACTACGCCAACGAGCTGCAGCGGCGCTTCTTCGACCATTTCCTCAAAGGCGAGCCGAACGGCTGGGGGGCGCAGCCGCGCGTGCAGCTCAACGTCCGCCATCCGGGCGAGAAATTCGTCATCCGGCACGAGCACGAATGGCCGCTCGCGCGCACCCGCTGGACCAAGCTCTACCTCGATCCGGGCGGCCGTGCGCTCGCCCGTGAGCCGGGCGCGGGCGAGGCCACGCTGGCATTCGAAGCGCTCGGCGATGGTCTCACCCTCTGGTCGGAGCCGCTGGCGCAGGCGACCGAGATCACCGGGCCGCTCGCCGCCAGGCTGTTCGTGTCGTCATCGACCCGCGACGCCGACTTGTTCCTGATCTTCCGGGTGTTCGATCCGGAGGGAAGAGAGCTGACCTTCCAGGGCGCGCTCGACCCGCATACGCCGATCGCGCAGGGCTGGCTGCGCGCTTCGCACCGCAAGCTCGATCCCAGGCTGTCGACGCCCTACCGGCCCTACCATGCGCACGACGAGAAGCGGCCGCTCCACCCGGGCGAAGTCGTCGAGGTCGACGTCGAGATCTGGCCGACCTGCATCGTCGCACCCAAGGGCTATCGCCTGGCGCTGACGGTGCGCGGCAAGGACTACGAGTGGGAGGGGCCGGCCGAGCGGCTCTCGAACATGAAGAATCCGATGCGGGGCTGCGGCCCGTTCGTGCACGACGAGCCGCTCGACCGGCCGCCGCAGATTTTCGGCGGCACCACCACGCTGCACTTCGGCACCGAGCGCCAGGCCTACCTGCTGCTGCCGATCATTCCGGCGAGGGAATGATGCAAGGGCGGCCTCGCATGAAGCGGAGTGGGTACCATGGCCGGCGCTGATCATGCCGTGGCGCAGGCGCCGTGGTCGATGAGCGCGACCGAGCTTGCGCGGGCCTACAAGGCTCACGAGCTGTCGCCCGTCGAGGTGCTGGACGCAGTCCTCGCCCGCTGCGAGCAGCTCAATCCCCGGGTGAATGCGATCGTTACCTTCGACACTGACGGGGCGCGGCGGGCGGCGCGCGCGAGCGAGGTGCGCTGGCGCAACGGCGCGGCGCTTGGTCCGCTCGACGGCGTGCCGCTGACCGTCAAGGACAGTATCCAGGTCGGTGGGATGCGGACCACGTGGGGAAGCCGGCTGTTCGCCGATCACGTGCCGGCGGAAGACGAGCTTCCGGTCGCGCGGCTGCGCCGGCAGGGCGCGGTGATCGTCGGCAAGACCAACGTTCCCGAGTTCACGCTGCACGGCTATGCGCACAACGCCTTGTTCGGGACGACGCGCAATCCGTGGGACCCGCGCCTGACCCCAGGCGGATCGAGTGGGGGCGCCGCCGCGGCGGTCGGCGCCGGCCTGTGTCCGCTCGCCATCGGCACCGACGGCGGCGGCTCGATCCGCCGACCGTCCGGCCATGTCGGGCTCGTCGGTCTCAAGCCTTCGACCGGGCGCGTCGCCCGCGCCAACGGATTCCCGGCGGTGCTTTACGATTTCGAGGTCATCGGTCCGATCGCCCGGACGACGCCCGATGCGGCGCTGCTGTTTGCGGCAATCGCCGGACCCGATCCGCGCGATCGTTCGTCGCTGGCGTATCCTGCTGCCGCGAGCGAGATCGAAATGGAGCCGCGGCCGCAGCGCGTGCTCTATGTTCCTCGGTTTGGCGGCTCCCCGGTCGATCCCGAGATTGCGGCGCATGTGGCGGAGGCGGCGCGCAACCTCGAAGCCTTAGGCCATACCGTCGCCGAGGGCGAAGCGCCGTTCGATCTCGCGGCACTAGACCGGATCTGGTCGGTGGTCGGGCCCGCGGGGCTTGCCGCGTTGCTTCGCAACCACCCCGGCTGGCAGAGCCTCGTCCAGGAGCCGCTGCGCCGGATCGCCGAACAGGGTGCAGTTCTGCAGGCGGCCGACTACGTCGACGCGCTCGAGAAGGTGACGCTGATCCGCGGCGAGCTCGCCGCCGCCTTCACGCGCCATGACCTCATCCTGACGCCCTGTTTTGCGGCGCTGCCTTGGCCCGCCGACGCGACCCACCCGGAGACGATCGACGGCAAACCGGTGGGGCCGCGCGCCCACGCGGTGTTCACGGCCTTCGCCAACGCGGCCGGGTTGCCCGGCATCAGCGTTCCGTGCCGGCCTGCCCGCAATGGTCTTCCGATCGCCATGCAAATGGTCGGCCGCTACGGCGCCGAGGAGCTGCTGCTGAGCCTTGCCTTGCAGTATGAGCGCGCCCATCCGTGGGCCGATCGGTGGCCGACGCTCGACTGAAACGGAACTCAGGGGCCGCCGTCACGCCGTTGCTGGAGCGAAAGTCGCTCGCCTCGAAACGGGCGCGGTCATCCCGGCCGAGCGAAGCGAGAGCCGGGATCCATATCGCCGCATCTGCGCCACGGCTCGAACTTGCCTTGCCCCACCATATCGGGAAAAGCTGCAAGGCAAGGATATCGATGCTCGGTCGCATCCAAACGGGGCTCGCGCGGGGCATGGGCGCAATCCGAGACGCAGAGTTTGCCGGCTGGCGGCACGCCGCCGCAGCCTATGACGCGTACTTCGCTGCCGCGACGCGGCCCTATACCGGGGCGCTGCTCGATGCCGCAGAGACACGGCGCGGCATGCGCGTTCTCGATATCGCCTGCGGAACCGGAGCCGCGGCCGCGGAAGCCGTCCGGCGCGGCGCCCGCGCTACCGGTCTCGACTTCTCGCCCGAAATGCTCGCGCAGGCGCGGCGCCTCCATGGCGTCGTCGACCTTCACCAAGGCGACGCGGAGCACCTGCCGTTCGAGGACAATGCGTTCGACGCCGCGGTCTCGAACTTCGGCATCCACCACTGCGAGCGGCTGCAGCAGGCGATTGCCGAGGCGCACCGGGTCCTGCGCCCCGGTGGGCGCTTCGCCTTCACGCTCTGGGTCAAGCCGACGGAGAATGCCGCGTGGCGGCTGGTGCACGAGGCGGTGGCGGCGCACGGGCGGCTCGACGTGGGGATGCCGGCCGGGAGCGACGCGCAGCATAGCTTGGAACATTTTGTTGCGCTCGTCGCGCAGGGCGGGTTCGGCACCGACGCCGTCAGCGGAACGACTGTCGAGCGCACCTGGGCGCTGCCCGCGGGCACCGACCTCGTTGCGGTATTCGAGCAGGCAACCGTGCGCATGGCGCTGTTGCTGCGTGGTCAAACGCCGCAAGCGCTGCGCGCGATCCGGCAGCAGGTCATGGAAGCCGTTCGGGAATTCGCCAACCCGAACGGGATCGAAGTGCCGACCAGGGCGTTCCTGATTGGCGCGCGCAAGCAGCCGACCGCCTGATGCAAGAGCTTGTGGCGCGAGCAGCAGGTACTTGATGCCGTCATCCCGGAAGCCGGCAAGGCGGCCATCCGGGATTCAATAATATCCGGGGGCTCGGTCGCGACGACAGCGGCTTGGGCGGTGGCCTAAGCCTTCATCTCCCGCGCGACCTTCACGATCGCGTCGCGATCGAAACGGTTGACGTCGTCGATGATCGCGGTCGAAAACACCGGCTTGACGTCTTTGATCTTGTCCTCGAGCCCGACGAACTCGACCTGCGCCTTCCACTGCGCTTCGCTCTGCGCACCCATGCGCTTGTCGGGATCCCACGGGCCCGGAAACCACTTGTCCTTGCGGTTGTTGAGGATATGCAGCGCCTCGGCCATCGCCTCGGCATCGGTTTTCCCCTTCGGCTTCGACTCCGGATAGACCTGCCAATGCAGGTGGACGCCGAGCTCCACGTTGGCATGCGCCAGGATCGTGTTCTTGGCCATGGCGCGGAAGAAACGGGTGAACAGGTCCTTCTTTTCCTCGAAGGTCGAGCGGCGCACCGCGTAGCCGTTGCCGAACAGCTGCTTGGTGCCCTCGGTGTTCGGCAGGTGTCGGACCTTGAAGCCGGCGTTCTCGATCCGCGAGATGCCGCCGTCCCAGAACGCCATCGCGGCGACCCGCCCGGCATGGATCGCCTGGCCGGCTGGCCCACCCTCGCCGATCGGCACCCATTCGACGTCCTTGTCGGGATCCATGCCGAGCTCCTTTACCATCGCGCGCGCGCCGATGTAGCCGGTGTCGCCCTGGTTGCGGATGCCGATGATCTTGCCCTTGAGCTCCTTGATCTCCTGGATGGGGCTGTCAGGCTTGACGATGATCGACCAGTGCACCTGGCGCAGCCAGATGTAGGCGAACAGCATGTCGATGTCGGGATTCTTGGCATAGAGATTGAGGAAGGCCGGTGGCGACACCGCGGTGGTATCGACGTGTCCGGCGACGAGCGCCTGAACGCTCTGCGCCGCACCACCGAGATTGACGATGTCCATCGCGCACCCTTCGTCCTTGTAGAAGGGCGTTTTGGGATTTTGGCCGACGGTCAGAAATGTGATCTGCGCGTCGATCAAGCCGGACGCGTTGCCCAACCGGACGATGCTGTTCTGAGCGCGCGCCACATGCGGCGCCGCCATGAGCCCGAAACCGGCCGCCGCGGTCAGATGGTTGAATTGGCGTCGCGTGATCATCGGTCTCCTCCCATTATCAGGCAGCGCCCACCTGGAAGAATTCCATCGCGGTCTTCTGCAGCGAGCGCGCGCCGTTTGGCTCACAGACTACGAGATTGCCCACCTGCACGCCACGCCTTCCCTCCGGATCGACGACGTGCGGTTGGATCACCAGCAGCATGCCGGGCTCGACCGTGAACGGCGTGAGCTCGCGCTTGATCATCGCCACTGCAAGGTCGGTGCGCGGCGGCTCGATCGTAATGCCCCAGCCGTGCAGGAGGGCGTCGAGCGTCTTGAATCCAGCGTCCTCGATTCCGCGCGCGGCCGCGAGCACGTCGCGGTCGGTTGCGCCCGGCTTGAGCGCCGCAAGGATGCGATGATAGGCCTCGGCGGCGAGCTCATAGAGCCGCTGATATTCCGCGGTCGGCCGGGCGCCGACCGTGAAGGCACGTTGGATCTGCCCACAGTAGCCCCAGTAGCCGGCGCTGATCTCGGTCATCAGCAGGTCGCCGCGCTCGACCACACGGGTCGACGGATATTGCCAGGGAAAGATGATCTCCGGCGCGGCCATCGGCGTCGTGCCCAAGAAATGGAACATCAGCGCGCCGCCGTGCTTGAGAAACGCCGCCTGGATATGGGCCGACAGCTCGTACTCGGGCATGCCGGGGCGCAGGTGCTCCCGGATGCCGTCGATGGCGCGGTCTGTGAATTCGGCGCCCTTCTCGAACCAGGCGATCTCCTCGACGCTCTTGATCAGCCGCGCGGCCTGCATCACCTCGTTGGCGTTCTCGAACGTTGCGTCGAGCATCGCGGCGGCAAGGTCGCGCTGGTGCTCGTAGGGCATCGAGGCGCGCGCCACGTGGCGCACGCCGACGAGCCCGATGCGGCCGCGCGCGAGCCCGAGATCGTCGAGGCGTTCCCCGATGGTGGTGCCCGGCGTGTAGACGCCGATGACGTCGCTGATTACCGACGCACGCCTGGCATGGTGCAGGTAGAGCGGGTTGCTGATGACCAGGAAGGGCGGGGCCGTGAGCGGCACCACCACATAGGCGGCATAGGGGTCGAGCCAGTTGGTGAGCCAGTAGACGTTGGCATGGTTGCTGTTGCGGAACACCGAATCGCCCGCCGCCACGATCGCATCGAGACCGCGCTTCGCCATCTCGGCGCGTACGGCCACGTAGCGGCGCGCATACTCGGCGTCAGAAAAGCGTGGAAAGATCGAGTCGGGGGCAGGCATTCGCGCTCTCGCGTTGTCATCCCAGACGGCTTCCGCCAGCGCAAGGCCGGGCTCGCCGATCCAGGATCCATTTCCGGGTGGCAGCGGCAGGCCGATGCCGAGATACTCGGATCCCGGCCCCTGCGCCATGCTGGCAGCTCCAGACGACGCAGCGCATCGCGCATACGTGACTGGACCATCGACCGAAATTCAAGCGAGCGTACTGGCGCGGCCGAAATATCCGGCCGGCGAGCACCGGCCTTGCAATCTGCGCAGCAATGATGCGGATCAAATTGACGAGGGCAGCCGCCCTGAGCGGTGCGCTCATCGGCCTTCTCGTGGCACCGGCGGCGGCGGAAGGCTCGCGGAGCACCGGGCCGCCACCTCCCTGGGGCTTCTACCCCAACGAAAGAGGCCGTCCGCCGCCCTCCGGATTGGCGCAACAGGAGATCCGTCCGCCCGCCACGTCCCCGGCCGGACGCGCCGGCCTCAGGACGCAGCCGCCGCCCGGCGGTGCGTCGCGTTGGTAGCGCGCAAACGGCCGGAAAACGCTTCGCTGTCGCTGCCCTCGATGATGCGACGAAGACCCAAGGCCAGCGGCCGCACGCACGATCGCTGGAGTGGAGAACTCATCAGCTACCAATCATTCGGACACCGTCGCCGGACCAGAACAGGAGCCGCCGTTCGACCAGCCGCAGTCCCTTGTGCAGCACCACGCCGACCAGCGCGAGGATGATGAACACCGAGAACGTGCCGGCGGTGTCCATCTGCGAGTTCATCGACAGGATGAGCGTGCCGAGGCCGCGCTGGGCACCGACGAACTCGCCGACCACGGCGCCGACCACCGCGAATACCGCCGCCATGTCGAGCCCGGCGAAGATATAGGGCAGCGCGCTCGGCAGCCGCACCTTCCAGAAGATCTGCCAGGAATTGGCGCCAAGCGAGCGCATCAGTTCGAGCCGCTCGACGTCGACTGCCTTGAAACCCGCCATGCTGGTCACCAGCAGCGGGAAGAAGGTCAAGAGGCAGATGATCACCACCTTGGAAGTGAGCCCGAACCCGAACCACAGCACGATGATCGGCGCGAGCGCGATCTTCGGCAGGCTCTGGATGGCGACGATGTAGACGCGGAGCGTCGCTTCCAGGATTCGGAACTGCGAGATGATGGTGCCGAGCAACAGCCCGACGCCGGAGCCGATGAAGAATCCGATCAGCACTTCCCACAGCGTGACGCCGGCATGCAGCCAGTAGCCGCCGCGCGAGAACAGTCCCTCGTTGAGCCCGCGCCAGAGCGCGATCAGGATGCTGCTCGGCGGCGGCAGGATGTAGCTCGGCACCGCCAGCCAGCGAACGCCGTACTCCCAGCTCGCCAGGATGACCACCAGCAGCGCCGGCGCCAGGACTATCTCGGGGCGCGTGCGCATCAGGATCCTGAAGCGGCCCGGCTGTTGTTCGCCCGCCGCTAGCGCGACTTGGTCGGCAATGGCGCTCATGCGATGCCTCCAGCGGAGAGATACAGGTCGTGGCCCCCGCGGCCGTAGAGCAGGCGGCGGATCTCGCCGGTGAGCCGGCCGAACAGGGGCTCGCCCATCAGGTCGATCGGGCGCGGACGCGGGATCGCCACGTCGACCAGGCGGAGCACGCGGCCGGGCCGCGGTGTCATCACCACGACACGGTCGCCGAGGAATACCGCTTCGGGGATGCTGTGGGTGATGAGGATCACGGTCTTGCCGGCCTCCAGCCAGATGCGCTGCAGGTCGAGGTTCATCTGCTCGCGCGTCATTGCGTCGAGCGCGCCGAACGGCTCGTCCATCAGCAGGATGTTGGGGTCGTGCACCAGCGCGCGGCTGATGGAGGCACGCTGTTGCATGCCGCCGGAAAGCTCCATCGGATACTTGTCCTCGAACTCCTCGAGCCCGACCATTTTCAGGAGCTCGCGCGAGCGCGCCAGCATGGCGGCGCGCGGCAGGAACTGCACTTCCGCCGGCAGCATCACGTTGTCGAGCACGGTGCGCCATGGCAGCAGCACCGGGTTCTGGAACACGATGCCGATGTCCTTGCGCGGGCGGTCGACCTTGGTGCCGGCGAGCCTGACGGAACCTGCGGTCGCGGGCAGCAGGCCGGCGAGGATCTTCAGAAGCGTGCTCTTGCCGCAGCCGCTCGGCCCCACGATGGTGACGAATTCGCGCTCGCGCACCGACAGCGAGATATCGTGCAGCGCATGGATGCGCTCGCCCCGGACGGTGGTGAAAATCTTCTCGAGATGCGAGATCTCGATGATGTCGTCGGAAGCGCGCTCGGCGCCTGTCGGCGCCGACGGGTGGTCAAGGGTTGGACGTCCGCCGGCCGCCACGTCCATGCGCGTTCCCCGCTTGCTCTGCAGGGCGCGTGCGTGGCCGCTTCTCTAGGCCCTGCGGTGGCCAGTCTTGCACGTTGCCGCCCGAACGCAACGGCCGTTTCTTGATGATGGTCGTAAGCTTTTGGCCGACAAGGTGTGCGGGTCCGCCTGTTGAGGTAACGTAGGTTCAGGTCAGGCGAAGGGCAGACCCGGCGCAAGCCGCAATCGCGGCCGCTGTCGGGTCAGCGCTGATGGTCGACCCAAACTGCATGAAGCCAGCGCCATGGAGGTCTCAGATGGCAAGCAACGCAGCATCCCGCAACGCCAAAATCGATGCAGCCCTGAAGCGCGCCACCGATGCCGGCGAGGTGCCGGGCGTCGTCGCGATGGCAACGGATCGCGTCGGACCAGTCTACGAAGGCGCCTTCGGCAAGCGGGTACAGGGCCAGCCGCAGGCCATGACGGTTGACACGGTGGCGTGGATCGCCTCGATGACCAAGGCGGTCACGGGCGCGGCGGCGATGCAGCTGGTCGAGCAAGGCAAGCTCGACCTTGACGCGCCGGCGGCGCGGGTCGTGCGCGACCTCGAAGCCGTGCAGGTGCTCGACGGTTTCGATGCGTCGGGGCAGCCGCGCACGCGGGCGCCGAAGCGGCCGATCACTCTGCGGCATCTGCTCACCCATACGGCCGGCTTCGCCTACGAGATCTGGAGCGAGGATATCGGCAAGTTTCAGACTGCCAAGAACGTCCCCGGCATCATCACCTGCCAGAATGCGGCGCTCACGACGCCGCTGCTGTTCGAGCCGGGCGAGAAGTGGTGTTATGGCATCGGCATCGACTGGGCGGGCAAGATGGTGGAGGCGGCAAGCGGCCTGCGTCTCGGCCAGTACATGCGCCAGAACCTGTTCGCGCCGCTCGGCATGAACAGCACCGCCTTCAAGATGACGCCCGACATGCGCGGCCGTCTCGCCAAGATCCATCAGCGCGGCGACGACGACACGTTCACGCCGCAGATGGATCTCGAGATCCCGCAGGAGCCCGAGTTCGACATGGGCGGCGGCGGGCTTTACTCGATGGCCGGCGACTACCTGAGATTCGTGCGCATGATCCTGAACCGCGGCCGGGCCGATGGCGGACAGGTGTTGAAGCCGGAGACGGTGGACCTCATGTCGCGCAATGCCATGGGCGACAGCCGCGTAACCCTCCTGAAGACGGCGATGCCGCCACTTTCGAACGACGCGGAGTTCTTCCCGGGGACGGAGAAGTCCTGGGGGCTCACGTTTCAGATCAATGTCGGGAAGGCGCCGACAGGCCGGCCGGCGGGCGGGCTGATGTGGGCGGGGCTCGCCAACAGCTACTATTGGATCGACCAGCCGACCGGCATCGCCGGCGTCTACATCACGCAGATATTGCCGTTTGCGGACAAGAAATCGCTGCCACTCTACTACGAGTTCGAGTCGGCGTTCTATCAATAGGTCAGACCAGCAGGCGAGACGACCCTGGTCGCCGCGGCTGCGGGCGTCGACCGCAGCCGCGCGATCGGCTCGAATTGCGCGACCCGAATTCACAAAGGCACTCGCTGTGCCACCCGCACGCCGTCGGGTGCGCAAAGCGACGCGCAGCGACGCGTGCGCCCGGCGTGCGCCCGGCGCCGGTCCTTGCGCCCGGCTACACCGCACAGTGCTTCACCAGCCGCGCGAGAAATGCGTCGCACTTCTCGATCTCGGCGACCGCGATGAACTCGTCGGCCTTGTGCGCCTGATCGATCGAACCGGGTCCGATCACGACGGTCGGGATGCCGATGCCGTCGAACAGACCGGCCTCGGTGCCGTAGGCGACCTTGCTGTGGCTGTTGCGGCCGGCAAGCTTCTTGGCGAGCGCGACAACGTCCGCCTCCGGCGGCGTATCGAGGCCGGGAAAGCCGGCGCTGGCAACAATCGAGATCCCCGCCTCGGGCGCGACTTGGCGCATTTCGGGCTCCAGCACGTCGCGGGCGAAGCCGGTGACCTCCTCGGTGAGCGCGTCGAGATTGTCGGCCGCAATGCTCCGGAACTCGAAATCGATGGTGGCGACGTCCGGCACGATGTTGAGCGCCGTCCCCCCGTGCAGCGTGCCGACGTGGGCGGTCGTGAACGGCACGTCGTAGAGCTCGTCGCGCGCGCCCGCGCGCGCGTGCCGGTCGGAAATCTCCCGGATCCTGGCGACCAGGCGGGCGGCGTACTCGACCGCATTGACGCCGTGCGGCGCGAGTGAGGAATGGCAAGTCCTGCCGCGCACCGTCACCTTGAACGAGCGCTTGCTCTTGTGGCTGACGACGACCTCCATGCTGGTCGGCTCGCCGACAAAGCAGGCGATCGGCTTCACCGGCGCCTGCGCAAGCTGCGCGACCATGCCGCGGGCGCCGGTGCAGCCGACCTCCTCGTCATAGGACAAAGCGAGATGGATCGGCTGCTGGAGCGGGCGCGCCAGCATCGCAGGCACAGCGGCCAGGCAGCACGCCACGTAGCCCTTCATGTCGGTCGCGCCGCGGCCGTAGAGCCGGCCGCCGCGCTCATCGAGCTTGAACGGATCGCTCGACCAGCCCTGCCCGTCGACCGGCACCACGTCGGTGTGGCCGGACAGGATGTAGCCCGGCACCTCCGGTGGACCGATCGTGGCCCAAAGGTTCGACTTCGGCAGGCTCGGGTCGGGAATGCGCCGATGCGCGACGCCGAGGTCGTCGAGATAGCCCTCGACCCACTCGATCAAGGCCAGGTTCGAATTGCGGCTGGTGGTGTCGAAGCCGACCAGCGCCTGCAATACTTCGATCGACTTGAGCGTGCTCATCGCGCCGATGTTGCACCCGCGAGCCACGCGATCAAGTGTGTTTCGCACACTCCTGATCATTGCGAGCCGAAGGCGAAGCAAATGCGGAGACACGGGTCGTCTGGATCGCTTCGTCCTTACGCTCCTAGCCAAGCTGGGAAGAAACCGAGAGAAGAAAACGAGCCGCAATGACGGATACTTGGTTCCCGGCTCTCGCTTCGCTCCGGCCGGGATGACAGGAGATGGGTTACGTTAGCGCCTAAAGGACCTGATCCTGGGTGCTTTCCCCGACGAAGTCGGGGAAAGCCTCGAAGCACGCACCGCAGGGTCGTTGCGGACTTCTGGAGCATTCCTCGGATCAAGTCCGAGGACAGGCTCTTCGAGACGCGCCGCTCCGCGGCGCTCCTCAAGGATAGGCATGGCCCGAGTTTCATCCAGGTGGATCGGCCGCCAGGCCGGGGTGCAACTCGCAAGGACGGCGAGAACACGACGGCGGAAAAAAAAGAGCAGCCGAGGCAAGGCTTTCGCCTTGGGACCCCCCCGGCTGCTCCCGGCAGTAACGCCGGAACTACTCGGTAACCCTCGCGCCGATCCTAGCGCGGTAACGGTTCTCTCCGCTAGCGCAGCACCACCACCTGGGTGCCGACCTTCACGCGGTTGTAGAGGTCGACCACGTCGTCGTTGTGCATGCGAATGCAGCCCGACGACACGGCGCGGCCGATGGTCTCCGGCTCGTTGGAGCCGTGAATGCGGTAGATCGAGGCGCCGAGATAGAGGGCGCGGGCGCCGAGCGGGTTGCCTGGGCCGCCGGCCATATAGCGCGGCAGGTCAGGGCGACGGCGCAGCATATCCTCTGGCGGACGCCAGTCCGGCCATTCCTGCTTGTTGGAGATTTTCTCGACGCCCGACCACTGGAAGCCCTCGCGACCGACGCCGACCGCATAGCGCAGCGCCTTGCCGCCGCCGAGCACGTAGTAGAGCTTCCGCTCGGAGGTGGAGATCACCACCGTCCCGGGGGCGTGGCTGCCCGTATAGATCACGGTCTCGCGGCTGGTGTGACCGAAAAGCTCCTGGCGCGCCGGATCGGCCGCATAGGCGTAGCGTTGCCCCGCGGTTTGCGGCTGCTGCACCTGCTGCTGCGGCTGCGAAAAGAGCGAGAACAGGAAGAACGGCGCGCGATTTTCGGCGTTCATGGC